>Ga0209611_10012477_pt1 | contig 11944 bp, 11 predicted proteins | sample S1TSphgellanicum_3_FD_187693 | JGI IMG/M metagenome (GOLD analysis project Ga0209611, IMG submission 187693) | Host-associated microbial communities from peat moss isolated from Minnesota, USA - S1T2_Fc - Sphagnum magellanicum MG (SPAdes) (version 2) | ecosystem: Host-associated > Plants > Peat...
AAGAGCGACCCGTACAGCGCGCGGCCGACGCCGCTCCGTCGCGCCGCCCTGCTGACATAGACCGAGACCTCGACCGACCATTGATATGCGCGTCGGGCCCGATGGGGCGCGGCATACGCGTAGCCGAGCACGTCGCCGGCCCCAGCAAGGACGAGCCACGGCAGTCCGCCCTCCAGCGTGGCCGTGATCCGCGAGCGCATCACCTCGATGCTCGGCGGGTCCCACTCAAATGAAATCGCCGTCTCGCGGACGACCGGCGCGTAGATCGCCTGCACAGCGGCGGCGTCGTCGGCAGTGGCCAGCCGCACCACCGTCGATGCGCCACCGCCAGGTGGCGCCGACGTCACGCGCGCGGCCAGTACATGATGACGCCGACCCCGACGAGGCAGATCGCCCCACCGATGATCTCCGGCCGATCGGGACGCTGGCCGTCCAGCGCCCAGCCCCAGAGGAGGGAGAGGATGATGAAGACACCCCCGTACGCGGCGTACGTCCGCGCGAAGCTCGCCTGCTGAAACGTCGGAATGATGCCGTAAATGATGAGCACGAGCGCGCCGAGCAGCCCGACGTAGAGCGGCTTGTGCTCGCGCAGCCAGAGCCACACGAGATAGCCACCGCCGATCTCGCAGAGGCCGGCGACGAAGAAGAGCAGGACGGACTGGACGATCGGCGACATGGGGAGCGGGTTCGGGGGAAACCAGATGCTCGGCAATCTGTGCAGATTCCGCCGAATTACATAGGCATTCTGCCGCGCTTCGGCCCTCCTTCGGGCCCAGGCGCGGAGCGAGCTGCAGGATTGGCGCTCGTTGCTTGACAGCGTGGACCACTGGGCTACTATGCGGTACCCCGAGCGGAGAAGTCGTGCATGGCGGAGCAGAACGTGGGCGGGACCAGGCAATCGCTCGGGCTGACCGGGGCGACCGTGAACGCGATGGCGCTGATCGCGCCCGGCGCGTTTCTCTGGATCACCTATCAGCTCCAGGCCGCTGCCACCGCACCCAGCGGGGCGTCGGTGGCCGTCGATATGTGGCCTGGGATCGTCCTCGCGCTGATTATCGCACTGCTGAGTGCGGTATCGTATGCCGAGCTCGCTGCGCGATACCCCGAGGCCGGTTTCGGCGGCTGCTACTACTTCGCCGAAAAGGCGTTCATCGACCGGGAAAACGGTCGCCATCATCGCTGGGCGCGGGTCGCCAAGCTCTTCACCGGATGGGCGGCGCACCTGTACTACTGGGTCTACCCGGGGACGATGGTCGCGTTCATGGGGACGTTGGTCGGGTACATGTACACCCAGGTGACCGGGGCGACCCTGTCCACGCCTGCCCTGATCGCGTTCTGCGTCGCCTTCGCCGTCATCGCCGGCTGGGTCGCGGTCCGCGGGGTGACGGGGTCGACGCTGACCGCCCTCGTCATCAATGTGATCCAGCTCGTGACGCTGGTGATCTTCACGGTCCTCGCGGTCCTCTATCGCACGCGTGACGCCGGCGGCGGGAACGTCTGGGTCTTCGCGCACCCGTCCGACATCGTTGTGCCGCATAGCGTCCAGGGCGTGCTGATCCAGTCGACGCTGGCGATTCTGATCCTCGTCGGCTTCGAGAGTTGCACCGCCCTCGCCGCCGAGACGCGGGATGCGGGGCGCAACATTCCGCGCGCGGTGATCCTGTCGCTCGTCGTCCAGGGGGTCTTCGCCTACCTGCTCGAGTATTTCGGCGCCAACTACATGCTGAGCGACAAGCTGGTCGGCGTCGACGCCCACCATGCGGCGATCAGCGGGATGGATGCGGCCGCCGCGTCGAGCGCACCGATTGGCGACATGGCGATCCTGATCGGCGACCGGCTCCTCCATGGCCTCGGGTTCGGCCTGATGATGACGATGGCCGTGACCGTCGTGCTCGCGCTGCTCGCCTCGACCCTGAGCTGCATGAACACCGCGGCGCGCGTCAGCTACGCCATGGCCCGTGACCGCGAGATGCCCGAGCTGCTCGGCGCGCTGCACGGGCGGTTCGCGTCGCCGGCGCGCGCGATCTGGGCGCTCGTCGCCGTCTCCGTGGTGATCGCGGCGATCGGCGTCCAGTCGGTCGTCGGGCTCACGGGGATCACGCTCGCCTCCAACTTCGGGACCTTTGCGCTCTACGGCATGACGTGCCTCTGGACGCTGATCGCGTTCGCCGGCCGGCGCGACGCAAGCCTCGTGCGTCACCGCGTGGTGCCGATCGTCGGCCTCGTCGCCAACCTCGCGATGCTCGCCGCCATCCTGTACCTGTACATCATCGGCAACGCCGACTCGAAGAGCGAGGCCTACATCTGCTTCGGGATCGCTGGCGCGTGGGCGCTGGTGAGTGTGCTCTATGTGCTGGTGACGAGCAGTCGCGACCGGCGCCCGCTCATCGGGACGCCGATCGACGGCGCCGGCTCGCGGGCGTCCTGATCCCGCGGCGTCCCGTGCGGGCGATCGCCTACGCCGAGCGGACCCACGCCGGCTCCGTGCGCACGACCAACGAGGATACGGTCGCCGTCGCACCCTTTGGCAGCTCGGTCGATGATGGCGTCGTCTTCATGATGGCCGACGGCGTCGGCGCGGCACCGGGCGGCGGCGTCGCCAGTCGGCTCGCCGTCGAGGCGGCCGCGGCCGCCCTGGCGACGGCGCCGCGCCGCTGGCCGGCGCACCGCCGACTCCGGGATGCGGTCGCGACGGCGAACCTCGCCGTGCACGATCGGACGCTCGTCGACCCGCGACTCCGGCAGATGGCGACGACGCTGACGGCGATGGCGCTGGTCGGCGAGGAGGTCGTCACCGCCCACGTCGGCGACTGCCGCACCTACCTGCTGCGCGACGGGCGGCTCACGTGCCTGACGCGCGATCACAACTGGGCGGGGCAGCTGATGCGACTGGGCCTCCTGCGCCGCGACGCCGCGCGCGGGCACCGGCATCGGCACCGCCTCACGCGCTGTCTCGGGCGCCAGCCGATCGTCCGGATCGACGTCCGCCACGAGGCCGTCTACGCGGGCGACATCCTCTGCCAGTGCAGCGACGGCCTTCACGCGCTCCTGAGCGAGGCCGAACTGCGCGACGTGCTGCTCGCCCACGAGCCCGAGGCGGCGTGCGAGCGACTGATCGAGCGCGCGCGCGAGCTTGGCGCGCACGACAACGTCAGCGTGCAGGTCGCGAAGATTCTCGCGCCCGCGACCGTCAGCGGCCGTGCGTGACGCGCGGAAGCACCCACGCCAGCACCGTCGACGCGCCAAGAATCGCGAGGACGAGCAGCCCGACGGTCGCCCACCGCGGGAGATCGCGCCGTCGGCGGCGCCGCCGCACCGGCGGCTCGAGCGCCGCCCGCTCCGGGTGACGGAGCAGCTCCGCGAAGCTGCTGGCAGTCTGGATCCGGTCGCGCGGGTCCCGCTCGAGCGCCCGCAGGACGACCGCCTCGAGCTCCGGCGGCACGTCGCTCCTGAGGCGCCGCAGCGACCGCGGGTCGTCGTGCACCTTCGCCTGGATCGCCGCGTAGACGTTGGAGTCGGGATGCGGGACCGCCCCCGTCAGCATCTCGTAGACGATCGCCCCCAGGCTGTAGACATCCGTCCGCGCGTCGCCGCGCTTGCCCGTCACCTGCTCGGGCGCCATGTAGTCGGGCGTGCCGGCCGGCTGGGAGAGGCCGGACCACGTCATTCGGCGGCTCGAGGTGTCGAGCGCGATGCCGAAATCCATGATCTTGATCGCGCCCGTCGGCGTGATCATGATGTTCTCCGGCTTGAGGTCGCGGTGCACGATCCCCTGATCGTGCAGATACGCGACGGCGTCGGCGAGTCGCGCGCCGATATCCACGGCGAGCGGCACCGGGAGGCGAGGCACCGCGCGGATCTCCCCCTCGCGCAGCAGCAGATCCCGCAGCCGCTCGCCATCGACGTACTCCATCGCCAGGTACTCGCGGCTCTTGTGCGTCGGATGGAGCACGCGAATGATCGCCGGATGGTCGAGCCGCTGGCCGATGCGTTCCTCGCGCTTGAACCGCTCGTGGAAGACGACATCGCTCTCGAACTTGAGATGCGGCACCTTCAGCACGACGGTGCGCCCGGTCTCCCGGTCGCGCGCGCGGAAGATCGTCGCCATGCCGCTGCGGGCGATCACGTCGACGATCTGGAACTGGTCGAGGATCTCGCCCGGGAGAAGTCGTTCCACGTCATACGATACGGTCATCGTCCCGCTGGCGGAAGCATGGTGCGGCCCCTAGCCTATCAGCGACATGACCGTGCCTGTCACTGATGGCTCGCAGATGCTCGCGGAGCTCCACGACCGCGGCGTCCGATTCCTCGTGCTGCAGTTCACCGATCTCCTCGGCGTCAACAAGGCCGTCGAGATCTCGGTGGCGCACGTGCCGCAGGCGCTCGCCGACGGCGTGCTCTTCGACGGCTCGGCGCTCGACGGGTTCTCGCGGACCGTCGAGGCGGACGCCCTCCTCGTGCCCGATCCGGCGACGTTCCGCATCTTCCCCTGGACGAGCGAGGGGACGCGCACCGCGGACGGCAGTCCCGGGGCCGTCGCGCGCGTCATCTGCGACATCCGCTATCCCGACGGCCGACCATTCGAGGGGTGTCCGCGCACGGCGCTCAAGCGGCAGATCGACCTCGCCGCGCGGAGCGGCTACACGGCCCGCGTCGGCTGCGAGGTGGAGTTCTTCCTCTTCGAGCAGGGGACGCACGGCGAGGCGACGACGACGACCCTCGACGCCGGCAGCTACTTCGACCTCATGCTCGTCGACCGCGGCGATCGCGCCCGCCGCGTCATCGCGGCGACGCTCGAGGATCTGGGCCTCGCCCCCGCCAGCCTGCACCACGAGGTCGCGCGCGGGCAGCACGAGATCGGGCTCCGCGCGACCGACCCGCTGGCGATGGCCGACAATCTCGTCACGTTCCGCTTCGTCGTGCGCACGATCGCGCGCCAGCACGGGCTGATCGCGACGTTCATGCCGAAGCCGACGTACGGCAAGAGCGGCTCGGGGCTGCACACCCACCAGGCGCTCTATCGCGACGGGGCCAATGCGTTCTTCCAGCCCGGCGCGACCGAGCAGCTCTCGGACACGGGGCGCTGGTACATCGGCGGTCTCTTGCGACACGCGCGCGGCTACTGCGCCGTCACCAATCCCCTCGTCAACTCGTACAAGCGGCTCGTCTCCGGGTTCGAGGCGCCGGTCAACGTCGCCTGGTCCACGCAGAACGTCTCGCCGCTCGTCCGCGTCCCCGCCGAGCGCGGGGAGTGGACCCGGTGCGAGAACCGGCTCCCCGATCCATCGGCCAACCCGTACCTCGCGCTCGCCGTGCAGCTCGCGGCCGGGCTCGACGGGATCGCCGAGCATCTCGATCCCGGCGATCCGATCAACCGCAACATCGCCCGCATGTCGTACCGCGAGCGCCGCCGCTACCGGATCGACGAACTCCCCCGCGACCTCCACGAGGCGCTCGATCACCTCGAGAAGGATCGCGTCATCCGCGACGCACTCGGCGAGCATATCTACGAGCGCTACACCGACGCCAAGCGCGAGGAGTGGGAGGAGTTCATCGAGCAGGTCACGGAGTGGGAAGTCGGCCGCTACCTGTCGCAGTACTGAGCGGCGGCCGACCCGGCGCGCCACCTCGGCGCGCCGGGATCGGACGGTCCGAATCAGTAGTGGAAGATCACGTCGATCGCGCCGATGAACTGATTCGGCTTCGTGCCGTTGTCGAAGGCATAGAGATCGTAGGAGTGCTCGAAGAACATCTCGGGCCGGACGGTCGCGATCTTGTTCGGCCAGAAGGTGACGCCGATCCCGTCTTCGGAGTACTTCGTCTTGTACCCCGTCCGCTGCCCCTTGAAGTCGTCGAAGAACTCGTTGCGGAACGTCAGGAACGAGTTGCCGGAGATTCGGAACATCGTGTAGTTCAGGATCGCGAACTCGTTGCCAAGGCACGTCGGCTGTCCGGCGTTGCAGAACGCGCCGTTGGCCCCGACCTCGGTCGGCGGCGGGTTCGTCACGTTGCCGGCGATGTTCGGGACATCCTTCTCGTACATGTACCACGACTCGGTCGACGTCCACCATTTCTCGCTGAACTTGTGCGAGTAGGTGGCGACGAAGTCCTGCAGGTTGTTGTACGCGTACTTGCCGTCGTTGATCGAGTTGACGCAGGGGTAGAACGAGTCGGTGTTGCTCGTGTTGATCCACTGGATGCAGGCCGTGCCCGTCGGGCGCGCATCGGTCGTCCCGAGCACGGCGTCGTTGCCGCCGCTGATCCCGAGCTGCACGGTCCAGTTCTTCGTCAGCTTCCAGCTGCTCAGGATGCCGACCTGGGTATACGGATCGTAGGAGTACAGCAGCGAATGGAAGAGCGTCAGGTTGTTCGGCGAGAGCTGCGCCTCGATGTCGGGAAGCGAGATGTAGCGGCCGATCCGGACGTTGAGCCCCTCGAAGACCTTCGGGATGTAGATGTCGGCGTAGACCATGACCGGGTCATAGCCGTACTCGTTGTTGCGCTGCAGGAGCTGCTGGCTCAGGATCCCCTTCATCGTGGTGAAGCGATAATCGAGCCCGTACAGGTTCGCGACGCGGAAACCCCAGTCGACGTGGTCGGTCTGCGCTTCGTCGGGAAGACGCTCGATGTACAGCACCGCCTGATCGAGCTCCACGTGCCCGGGGCGGATGTCGTACGACGCCGGTGCATTCGTCGTCTTCGACGTGCTCGCGTTGGCCGCGACGTCGATCCAGCCGTAGACCTGGATCCGCGACGTCTTCCACCAGCTCCCGTGGTCGCCGGCGGTCACCGCCTCCATCAGCGGCCCGTACCCCAGCGCGTTGGCATCACCGATGATCGGCGTGCCGCCGATCTGCCACTCGGCCGTCGGAAACGGCGGTGAGTCGAACGGCTGCGGCAACGCGCGGCGCACCGACGACGAGCTCGCGGGCGGTGTGCTGTCGGCGGGCGCGCTGCCTGACGCGGGTGCGGCCGTCGCCGGCGCCGGTGGGGTGTACGCCGGGCTGTTCCAGTCGGAGGCGAACGCCCGACCCAGCCGCGCGAAGAAGTTCTGGGACTCGTGGTGGGCGCTCGTGTCGCTCGACGGCGCGACCGGCGCCTGGGCGGCGAGTGGGACCGTCGCGGCGACCGACGCCGCGAGCGTAGCGAGAGTGACGAGGACCGTTCGCCGACACGGAAGGGACACGAGCTGCGCTCCGGAAAGAGAGTAGGATCCCGGAGCATACGGGTGCGTCGGAGCGTGCGCGTGAAGAAGCTACAAAGCGCGCCGCGTGCGTCGTGAAGAGTTCGTGAAGAGCGTGCGCAGCCGCGCAAGCGCGGCCGCGAAGCGCGACGGTGGCCCGCTGACGCGAGTCGGAGCGGGCCCGTCGAGCACGAGACGCGGACCGACGAAGCCGGGCTCGGCGATCGCCCACGTCTGGAGGGCGCCGAGGTTGTCGGCCGCGGGGAAGGCGATCCGCGCACCAACCCCAAGCGTTGCATAGTTGCAGAGCGCGCTGCCGGTAAACGCGGTCAGCACGCTCGCGGCCTGGAGCCCCGACTGCAGGCTGCACGACTCGCCGACGGCGCTCTGCAGCGCATACGCGGTGATCGCCGAATCCTCGAACGTGGTGGCGAACGTGTCCTGCAGCAGCTCGGCGGCCGGCGCGCTGGAGTCGGCACCGAACTCCTGCGCGATCAGCATCACGTTCGTCAGCAGGCTGTCACTGAACGCCGCCGTGTAGAACGCGGAGTCGCCGGCCGTGTCGGCGAGCTCGTACGTGTAGCCGTACCAGGTCTGGGTGCCACTCGCGGTCGTCACGAGGAACGACGCTTCCTGCCCGCCGTACGCCGGACCGAGCTCGATCAGCGTCGCCACCAGCGTCGCGGTCGCCGAGTCGGCGTGTGTCCCGAGACCGACGAAGTGGCCGTAGACCGAGTCGAGAAACTGCGCCGTCAGGATCGGCGGCGGTGGCGTCGGGGCCGTGCTGTTGCCGCCGCAGGCGGCGAGCAGGGCGAGCAGGCCGGCGGACGCCAGCGGGATCGATCGGCGCATGCGCACTAGCGTACGCACTAGCGTACGCACTCGCGTACGCACTAGCGGCGCGCGCTCCGGGCGGAGGCCGGCGGCTCGTCCAGTCGGAGCAACCGCTCCACCGTCACCCCGTCGGCTTCGCCCTGGAAGTTGACCACGATCCGGTGGCGGAGCACCGCCAGCGCGACGGCCTGCACGTCCTCGATGTCGGGGATCGCCCGCCCATCCATCGCCGCCCGCGCCTTGGCGCCGAGCACGAGGTACTGCGACGCGCGCGGCCCCGCGCCGTAGCTCACGTACCGGCCGACCTCGGGCGACGCCTCGGCCGACCCGGGCCGCGTCGACCGCGCCAGGCGCACGGCGTACTGCACGACCGTCGGCGGCGCCGGCAGCCGGCGCACGAGGTGCTGCAGCTCGGAGAGCTGCGCCCCCTGCAGCACCGGCGTGATGGTCGTCGCCACGTCGCCCGTCGTCTGCGCGACGATCGCCTCCTCCTCGTCCCGCGTCGGATAATCGACGCGCAACTCGAACATGAAGCGGTCGAGCTGCGCTTCGGGGAGGGGATACGTCCCCTCCTGCTCGATCGGGTTCTGCGTCGCCAGCACGAAGAACGGGCGGGGGAGCGGGCGCGTCCGGCCCGCCGTCGTCACGACGTGCTCCTGCATCGCCTGCAGCAGCGCGGCCTGCGTCTTCGGCGGCGCGCGGTTGATCTCATCGGCGAGCACGACACTCGCGAAGATCGGTCCGGGGAGAAAGCGGAAGGCCCGGTGCCCCGTTCCCTGTTCCTCTTCCATCACCTCGGTACCGGTGATGTCCGCCGGCATCAGGTCGGGGGTGAACTGCACGCGCGAGAACGACAGCTCGAGCGCCTGCGCTACCGTCTGGACGAGGAGCGTCTTCGCGAGCCCCGGCACGCCGACCAGCAGCGCATGGCCGCCCGCCAGCAGCGCGGCCACCAGATTGTCGACGATGACATGCTGGCCGACGATGCGCCGGCCGATCTGCTCCGCCAGCGCTCGGCGCGCGACGGCGAGAGTGTCCAGCAGCTCGAGGTCGCGGTCGCCGGCGACGGTCGGAGTCGTCATCCCCTAAAAGAGGGGCACCGCGCGACGAAGGGGAAGTGCGCCCGTGCGCACCATCCCGAGTCCGTGCTCGACCGCGTTACGGCAGCTTGAACGCGGCGCGCGTCTCGATCGGGTAGTTGGTGCTCGTCAGCGAGCCGACAGCGACGAGCGGGCCGTGCGCCGCCGGATGCTGCCACCGGACCGTGTAGTGCAGCGACTCGTTGACCGCGAGCGGCATGTTGCGCAGCGTCTGGGTGAACATCTGCGCGGCACCCCAGCGCCACACCTCGCTCCCCGCCGCATCGTAGACGACGAGATCATGCGTCTGCCCGGTCGGGAAATTCACCTCGACCTTGCGCGGCCCGTCGTTCGTCACGGCGATCGAGAACTCGACCGCATCGTCGTGGACCGCCACGTTCAGCACCGACGACACCGTGGACGCCGGGAGGGTTCGCCCATGCGTCGACACGAGCCGCGGCGCGGGCGCCCCCGTGGCCAGCGACGGGGCGGCCGTCAGGCGTGTACGGGCGACGCCGACATAGAGGACGGCGGCGGCGACGAGCAACATCTGGAGCGTGCGGGCGTTCATCGGGTCTGACGGCGGCTGAAGAGTGAGCGGGGGGCCAAGCTCACGTACATGCTCGGAGCGAACTTATCAACACTTGCCAAATTGCGCAAGATGCATTAGCGGCGCTAAGTGATAATCCCACGTGCAGTTGGGCGGCAAGAGGACGGCGTTCGGGCGCTGTTCGGTGCACGCGCCCGATTTCGTTGCAGGGCTCTGGTAGGACTCGTAGCTTTTGGCCCGCGATGACTGAGCAGGGTGGCGACGTGCGCCCACCGACGCCGGCGACGGATCGGCGCGAGGGTGCGAGACCGGCAGGCGCGCACGCTCACGCCCCGCCGGCTCGGCTGGCAACGGTCGCCACCGGTGGGCTGGAATTCGCCGCGGCGATCCTGGTCTGCTTGTTTGGGGGACAATGGCTCGACGCACGGCTTGGCAGCGCACCCTGGATGCTGATCCTGGGCGTCGCCTTGGGCGCCGGAACAGGTGTGTACAGTATGTATCGTACGCTGACGACGGCCCAGCGTCACGCTTCGTCACGAACAGTCATCCAACCGGCGACGCCGCGCGCCGACGACGAGCGGCGGCCGTGAGGCGGATCGGCGTCTACGCCGCGATCGCCGCCGTGGTCATCGCCGTGACGGGGGCCGGGTTTTCGGCGATCTTTGATGGGCCGGGCGGTCGGCATGCCGTCGTCGTCAGTGCGGTGACGGCGCTCGTGGTACAGGTGGCGGCATTCGCGGTCGCCTGGCGACTCCGGGGCTGGAATTTCCTCGGGGCGTGGGGGTTGGGGGCGGCGATCCGCTTCGTCGCCATCGTCGTCTATGCGTTCGTCGGACTCAGGATCTGGTCGCTCGATCCGACGCCGGCCTTGCTGAGTCTCGTCACGTTCTTCTTTCTGTCCACTCTCGCCGAGCCATGGCTGCTCCGTTCGCCCGTTCCCTCGCCGTAGCCGCGCTCTCGGCGGTCGCCGCCCTGGCGCCGGTCCGCGCCGCGCGTGCCCAGAATCCGGTCTGCTTCAGTGGCGAGTCGGCGCCCGCGTCGCATGGGCCGGTCGACATCATCACGCCGCACATCCGGGACTCGCACACGCTCGATCTGCCGACGACGCACTCGCCGTTCGTCTGCGAGTACGAGCTGCCGCGGTGGACGCCGGTGCAGATCGGGCCGGTCCTCCTCGATCTCTCGCCGACCAAGCACGTCGTCTGGATGCTCATTGCGAGTATCGTCTGCATCGCCGCGCTCCTCTGGGCGGCGCGCTTTCACCGTCGCCATGCCGCCGATGCGCGGACCCCACGCGGGTTCGCCGCCGGGATCGAGGCGATGGTCCTCTACCTCCGGCAGACGGTCGTCATCCCCAACGTCGGCCCGCACGGCGACGCGTACACGCCGTTCATCCTCACGATCTTCTTCTTCATCCTCTTCGCCAATCTCGTTGGCCTCATCCCCTACGGCTCGACGGCCACGGGGAACATCTCGGTGACGCTGACGCTGGCGCTGATCTCGTTCGTCGTCATCGAGATTTCGGGGATGCTCGCGCTGGGCCCGAGCGGCTATTCGAAGACGATCCTCTACTGGAACCACGATCTGCCGATCTACATGCGGATCCCGATGTTCATCCTCATGACGCCGCTGGAACTGGTGGCCAAGTTCACCAAGCCGTTTGCGCTCACGATTCGTCTCTTCGCGAACATGACGGCGGGCCACGTCGTGCTGCTCGCGCTGATCAGCCTCATCTTCACGTTTGGCAGCTGGATCATCCTGCCGGCGCCGATCATCATGGGCGTCGCGATCTCGCTCCTCGAGCTCTTCGTCGCCTTCCTGCAGGCGTTCATCTTCGCCCTCCTCACGGCGGTCTTCATCGGCCAGATCCGGGAGGCGGCGCACTAGCACCACGTGTCGTCTGATCCACGCGCGCGGGGCGCCGCTCCTCCCGCGCGCGAGCGTACCCGGCCGACCGGCCGGTCAATCCCGTTGAGGCCCGGGCCTCGCTGACGGGAAGCGCCGCACCACCGGGCGCGGAGCGATCGATCGTCACTCGCGCGGTGCCACACCGCGTTTGCTCACGGAGATGTCATGCACGCTGTGCTTCCACTGTTGCAGGCCGCCACCGGCTTCGACAAGAACTACATGGGCGCGTGGGCGATGATGGGCGCCGGCATCGGTGCCGGTCTCGCCGTCATCGGCGCCGGACTCGGCATCGGCCGCATCGGCGGCCAGGCCGTCGAGGGGATGGCCCGTCAGCCCGAAATCGCCGGCACGATCCAGACGGGCGCGCTGATCCTGGCCGCCCTGATCGAG
>Ga0209611_10012478_pt1 | contig 11944 bp, 8 predicted proteins | sample S1TSphgellanicum_3_FD_187693 | JGI IMG/M metagenome (GOLD analysis project Ga0209611, IMG submission 187693) | Host-associated microbial communities from peat moss isolated from Minnesota, USA - S1T2_Fc - Sphagnum magellanicum MG (SPAdes) (version 2) | ecosystem: Host-associated > Plants > Peat...
TTGTGTGTATGTGGAAAAGGAGAAGGAAGAGGAGAATGAAGTGTGAGAAAGGTTGTTAGTTCTTGTGTGTGGGAGGTGTTCATGGAAAGGTTATGAAAAAATGAAGCATGGAATGGAGTTGTGTGTAACAAGTAATCGTAGTGAAGCCTCTGGACTTTGGTTTAATTAATTGCTTCTCTCAAATCCACCATTAGATTTGTGTCAAAATTAAATCAGTTTTAGTTTGAAAGGTGTAAAAGCTCCTCCCAAAAATTCAGCATCATCGATTTTGCTGTGAAAGGGTTACAAGTGTTGGAAGTAGAGGGTGTTGAAGTGGGTTTCATGGAATGATTCCCATGGGGAAGCCTCTGGACTTTTGGTTTAATTAATTGTTTCTCTCAAATCCACCGTTGGATTTATGTCAAAATTAGATCAGTTTTAGTTTGAAAGGTGTAAAAGCTCTTCCCAAAAATTCAGCGTCATCGGTTTTGCTGTGAGGGAGTTACATTTGTTGAAAGTAGAGGAGGTTGAGTTGTTGTTTTTTCCTCAATCTAAGCAAGTGGTTTTAGTTTCGGGCTTAACTTTTGGTCAAAGACATAAATAAAATATTAAAAAATCATGAGATTTGGACACAACGCATTAGATTTTTTAATAAATTTCATTACTTACCTCGAACCACCTTACTTGTTAGACTTCAACTACATAGTAGTTCCACTTCTAACCGGGTCTTTGTGAGTGCATATCTTAGTGGTGAAAGTGTGCAAGAAATCCTCATAGTCATGAAGGTGAGTGTGTACCTTGAAATTAAATTCATTTTGCTTTCATTATATATGGGTGAATGCATGAATGAGTGGACCAATATTCATGTTGCATTTCAATTTTGTACAAATTGGTTTTTTCAAAACCATTTGGCTCAAGTACCAAAATCAATATTCTATCCAATGGAGTCATGGACTTTGATTTTAAGTTATCAATTGAAATATGAACAGACATATGTGATCATATTGTCAATTAATGATCTTAAGTTAAGTGGGTGGACTTTTGAAGTTGTAACACATGAAATATTATTGTAACTATAGATTTGTTTATGGAATTTTTAGTGGGAAAAATTGATGCATTTAAAAATCCCTATATAATTTTGAGTTTTTTAAAATTTAAAATTTGTGTGCACTTGTACAAAATGACAATTCAAAATTTTCAAATATGAATTTTTTCTTTTGGAATTGATGAATTGTTACTACTTAATTATTTAGTCATCCTAAGGTTTGAAAAAATACAAAGGAAATGGATTTATGAAGATGTTATCATGTCCTAGTTTTTGGTCCACTCATTCATGCATTCACACCCTTATAAACTTCTCACATCATTTGATGCAACAATGCTCCTTTGTTGCACCATTGCAACAAAACCAACGTATACAAAGTTTGACTCAAACAAAGGCAACTACAAAGTGGACCAAAGTGGCTTCTAGCATATCAAATGCAATGAGCAAAATCTTTGCACCTAACATTTCTTGCAAGGATGCCTTAATGTGTGCAATTTCATCCTAGTACTCAAAAGCCCATGCAATATCTTGTACCCCTACAAGTGGTGACCTTAAATAGTGAGCTTTCACGGCTATCGGTTGCCTTTGAGACTAATGGTTCATGATTGTTGATGATGGAAGCAAATAGTAGGGGGATGGAGTGCTGATGAAGACCCTGTGCGAATGTAGCATTTGGCATCCAACAAAGGCATTCAGTCACATTGGGTGACACTTAATCCTAACCATCCATGTGGAGGATGTCTATAGCACTTTTTCCTGTTATCAAATCCTAGTGCCTTTTCCAAATCCAACAACCAAATTTCCTTAAGGCCATTCACCAAGTTTTTTTTTTTTTTTTTAGCTGTGGCCACATGGTGAAATTTGCCCCAAAAAAGAAAAAGAAAAGAAAAGAACACTGGTCACAACAAACTTCCTCAGTTTCATGAACTTTTTTCATCTCGATTATTCCTTTTGGATTATTACTTATTACATGATGAAAAAAAATGTTCGGTACTATGATTATTAGGACTAGATTTATTTTAGTCAGATTGCTGGGTTGTGCTTTTGAAGAAGGGACAGTGATGTATCTTGTTTAAAATTAGTGTAGGAAGGACTAATTGCAATAGATATATATGTAAAGTCACCCTGTCTTCACTATCTCATTGGGCCTCCTTTCACCCCCTAACCCCTCTTTTAGTGGTATCCACAAAGTAAGGAAATTTTATTAAATCTCGGTATGAAATGTTGAAACTCAGTACGAAATGCTGAATCTCAGCATTTAGTGCACAAGGTTCGATAGGAATTATAGTAGCTATACAGGTAGGAGCAGTGAAAATCTATGTAGCAATAGTGGAGGCGTTCAGGAAAAAAAGAAATACAGGGTGAAACTCAGGAAAATGATGGTTTCCTGAGTTTCACCCCCCATTGAATGCTAATGTACTTTTTTGCAGGTTTTTTTTAATCTCACCCTGTGTATGAGCAAACTCAGGGTACTAGTGCTGTCTTCCCTGACTTTACGGATATCTCTAATATGCTAAGGTAATATACATAAGTGTAAAATGAAGCCCATGGGTGTGGAACATTCTCAAAATAAGTGGCAAGGACGAGGTGGTAATTTGGGGGCAGGTCAATCATTCCCAATACTATGTCATGTTTTCTTTTGAGACATGATTCAACCAAAGAAACCTTACTGAATTTTTTTAGGTCATCCTTGCTGCTGGGTTAATCTTTTCCCTCAAGGTAAAACGATTTAGTTGAGAGGGAACTTGCCTCCAAATTGGATAATTTCACATGAATGTTGAAGCTGGAAAATATTGTGTATTTGGAGTTGGAAGTGTCAGACCACCTTTACATAAAACAAACTCAAATTTCAAGTACTTTTACCATTGTTGTGAAAATTGTTGGAATAAATTTGGTAGAGTGAGCTTTGGCCTCTAGATCTTATTACAAGAACGGACTCCTTTATAATTACAACAACAACGGGCCGGAAAATGCAGGTTCATCGTGAGTGGTAATTAAATCCCCCTCACACAATCAATAACATGGTATGCATGTTGAGTATGTACGGGGTAGTGCTAGTGTTCATTATTTCTAGGGTATAATTTGCTTCTTCGACCGCTTTCTTTCTTTCACAAATTATTACCCATGTGGAGAGCTCATGATCTTTGTTTTTATATCTTGGTATATTTCTTGTTGGAGAATTTTCTAAGTTTTATGGAAGCTGCATGTGATAGATGTGGGTGGGCCTTTTTGGCGTGAATCTGTGATGGATCTACCCAATGGGCTCGGGTAGCACATATGTTTGGACTAATGCTGCACATCATCAGCCAAGTTCATTTCAATCTCTTTTTAATTCCTCATATGTGTTGCTTATGTGAAAGGATACTCTCAAAAAATACAGATGCTCTCATATTATCTTAGGAGGTCAGAATTGGCTTACAAAAGGGCAATGGAGGTTTGTATGCATGTTTTCATGTGTGCTTATTTATTTATTTTTAGCTTCAACATTGTTGTGCACTGATCTAGTTATGCACAATAGTTAACCATCTTTAGGTGCATGAATGAAATGCAATATATATTTCTCTTGCAAAACCAAAGACAAAACAAGGAGTGTGTCGCACTTTGGCCTTGCCATTTACATTAAAAAGCATTAAGACAAAAGAAGACTTATGGAAACTCAAATATTTCACCATGCAAAAATATAATCTTCCAAAAATCCTCTAAAAGAAACCAAAATCCTTCAAGATATTATAACTCAATAACTAATCTCCAGTTTCAACACAAGCCAAATTATCATCTTTCAAAAATCGTCATATAAAAATAGACCTATTGCCTCGGGGCCAAAATTCCTTAAGCTACTATACTCTATAACGAATCTAAACACAATATCCTTGCCTAGGTAGGCAAGGCCAACAAAAGGGTGAGGACTAGGGACAAAGTAAAGAAGGTTCATGATATGGAAAGACCTGTGCTTTTTGACCATTGCTATTATTCAATGTTTAAGAGAAACAACGCATTCTAAGACTTCATGTACAATTATATTTTTGGTGGTGTCATGTATTAAAATTTTGATTGCACTCAATAATTAAATTCATTTATTTGCGATCCCATGTTTTTTATAATTTTTCATCAATGCTGACCACCTTACAGCAAGCCATTAGAGAACGAGAGTTGGGACTAGCTACCAACCATACAAAACACATGCATATGAAATATAACCTACATTGTGGTTCCATATATAATATCTAAAAAACCATTTGGACAATGTAACGTATGTAAGGTCCATGTAATATCATTTGGTAAGTTTTTTAAAATTAAAATTAAAATTAATTAATTAATCAATTATTTTCGTCTCCTTTATTAATTTCTGGCTGCTGTTTATCTGAGGTTCTTGTTCCAAACACATTCCGTTAACATCAAGTTCATAACAGACATTATGTCCAACAGGGAACTTTGAAGTAGCAGCTGCTGGGACTTGATTAATGGAGCAAAAAATAATTGATTACAAAACCGATGTTGAGAGTTTAGAACATTCATGTACATTATGGTGTAAAGTGCACATATCACCATAATGTATACATATACCATTGTGCACTCTTTCCTTTCCATAATTCAAATAATGTACACTAAGTGCATGGCACATAAATGAATGGCAAACATTCAAACATGGAAAATTATAGTCGGTACTAAGTTAGTAGCCATAACAGAAGGGGTCACTTGGACAAAATGTTTTTTTTGAGGATGGTGGGTTGTCCTGGATAAAGTATATACTTAATTGTATCTCAATCCTTTTTTTGACTTGAGAAGTGTTCACATAACTAAGTTCCTAGCCTAGTAGAACTCTTTTTGATTGCAACCTCCAAATCCCATCTTCATTGTTGTGGTAGTAGTGTGGTGTCAAAATGATTGCTCCTTTGTTGCCTCTGTCCAGAGGGAAAGAAAAACTTTGCACTTGTGTAGTATTTGGGTTTTAAATATGGCTTAGACTTGAAATCGATTTGTGAGTGAGAATTCATGAAAACCTAGTTACAATTTATAATAAGCCACTTTAGCAAAATTCATTTCATTTTGCATTCAAATTATTTAACCGTGTTACACAATATCATCACTTCTCGCGATTTCAATTCAACGAGTGATAAAGTTCACTAATTAAATTTCTTTTGCCAATGAAGTAATAAACAAATACCTTATTTTGAACTGATGCCATTTCTCTAGAAGTGTATGTAACCCTGTGTTTGTTTGAAGATTCATGCTAGTTTATTTTGAAAGACTCTATAAATTTTGTATCATTGAGTTCCAATGAAGTCAAACAGGGCATGATGCATTTGTTGGGTATTGTCCATGGGTTAGTATTAATAATGGGTTCTTTTAGATGAATTTTCACACCACACCAACAGGGGAAAAAAAAGAAAAAAGGGTGGAATATTTTGTCACAAATGCTATTAAGCTTTTTAACCAAAAAACTTTGTTTTTTAAAAGAAAGGAAAATCTTGGTTTTTTGAAGAAATGTTGTCACTTTTTCGTCTATTTTCTTAGTTTGGGGGCAGTTTGCTACTATTTGGAGAGAACTTTGAAAAGGTTTCTGAAGATTGTTGTCAAGAATTGCTAAATCTACATGCTCGCCACCTACCTTACTTCAGAAAATTGAGGGAAAAAAACCACTAATAATTGTTTTAATTGTGCACATCCTAGCAAGTACTAATTTGTTTGTTACAAATTGTGTAGAAGCTTTGAAAATTGGAGAAATTTCATATTGATAACCACAAAAGTGAGTCATGACTTCAAAATGAAGTACTTTTCATTACTTTGCAAGTAAAATTTCTAAACATTGTACAAAAAAGCTTAAACCCAAAGAATAAATGAAATATCTATAATTTATGAAAAATCATTTAGAAATGTAATCAAAGATATTTTTCATCTACAAGCTATGTCTTGCAATTCATGATACTACATATTTTATGAAAATTTCAAAAAATCATAATATTTATTAATTCTAGTGATGAGCAATCAAAATTATTATATGAGAAATGTTTTTGGAATCCTTTGTATTTGTCGTCCATGAATCATTTCAAAAAAATTTTAAAAAATAACTACCTCATTTTCAAGCTTAAATATTTCATTTTAAAAATAATATTAAAAAAATAAACTTTATTATTAACTATTATCCACTTTTTAAATAATTACTTTCATTTTATAACTATTTCACTTTTTTTCCCTATCTACCAACATGAATATGAAAAAAGAATTAACATGTGTCTTTTCATGGCCATGAAATGTCTACTTAAGGACACTTAATATAGAGTTTGAGATCTACTTGTGTTAAATGACCATTTATAAGAGGATATTAAATAATTTGTTCAATTTATTTAAATAAAAAATATTTTATTCTTTAATTAATTAACTTATAATTTCTACCCAACAACCAATATTACATTCTATATTTTTATTTGCACATATGTATATATATATATACTAGTGTCCCCACCCCCAAGAATGTGTATTAAGTTAAATTAAATTTGACATTGACATAAATAATGATGAATTATTGAAAACCATATGAAAACATTAAAATTAAAAAAAAAAAATAGTTGATCATCACTTGTAGTGCACAGTAGCCTGGAGCTCAAATAAAATAAAATAACTACAGGTCCATTCATTCCTGGCATTTATAATTAGGTAGCAAAATAATAATACCCAGGTCCCAACAGAAGGAAGCAAGGAAGGAAGGAAAGAAAGAAAGAAGGGAGTGAGGGAGGAAGGTACCACAAAAATACAAAGAGTGAAATTCTGGCTTGAGGGTTTGCATTTTGCCAGTGTGCAGCAGCAGCAGCAGCAGGTCCAGAGCTCGAGCTTCTTCTTCTTCTTCCAAGCTTTGGTTTTGCACCAAATTTGTTGTAAGCTTTTTGTTGTAGCTGGATTGCTGCAACAGCAATTTGTAGAACTTGATTTTCCATTTGTGTTTTTGTAATTTGAAGAGCTCTTGAATTTTGTTGTTCTCGATCAGTTCGCTGCCAGTAGTGCTCGGCCAGGTTCGAGTTTAGATCAGGAGCAGTTAGTAGTTCTAGGAGGAGGATTTATGAACTCAGAAGCTGCGGCTGCAAGAAGTAGTAGTGGCATGAATATGAGCAGCAGCAGCAGCAGCAGCAGTATGATGATCGGCATGCTCTCCAGCACAGGCTCTGATCGTGATATGGGCTTGTTGCAGAGTTTTGATCTGCAACAGTTTGCGCAACTTCCCTCGTGTACATCAAGCTCCGAAGATCATAGAAGAAGTTCATGCAGTACTATAAATTCAGCTGATGATCATGGTGGTTTTTATGCTCCAGGAGCAGCTGCAGCTGCAGCTCATGGGCAGCTGCAGCGCCCAGACATGAGCTTCAAGATCAACTACTTTGATCAGTCCTTGCTCATGGAGAATAACAATGAGCTCCTCCACATGAATTGTACAGATGTTGTTGGGTCGAAAGCTGATGATGAACCTGGAGAAGAAGAAGAAGAAGCTGTCGCCATTTCGGCTAGTAGCTGCATTGACGACCAGTTGGCTGAAATTCTCTTGGATCCAGATTTGAAATTGCGAGCTTCAGTACCACAAGCTTCATTGCACAATTCGTCGCTGCCTGCAGTACCCGAGCATCTGCAATATATTCGACTCGGCAACAATCAGCGGCATCAGCTATTGCATGCAGCTGGTGCTGATCTGCAACACCGCCATCTAGTAGAAGCGTCTCGACCGGCGGCGATTTGCAGCAGTTCGCAAACGAAGAATCGGATGCAGCAGGGAAGCTGGCAGCAGTATACGGAAGCTGTCGTTGTGCAATCAGCGTCGACGACGTCCAACCTGCAGCCATTGCAGCAGCTTAGACATCGTCGCGGTCTTTCCTTCCTCAATGATATTCAACCCGTGCAGCCACCAAAGCTCGTGCCGCCTGCAAGTGTAATCCGACCTAGCGCAGCTTCTTCTGAAATTATATCTCAGCAGCAGCAGCAGCAGCAGCAGCAGCAGCTCGCAGTCTCTCCATTTTGTAGCAACAACATGACTCGTCCCGGAGCTTGCAGTAGCCCTAGTGCAAGAACAAAAAATGCCACGAATTCGCCATCGAATTTCTCAGGTCCTGATCAGCTGCAGCACATGAGGCCGAGTGCCGGTACTCTGGAGTGCAACAACAACATCGAACCCCTGGTCTCACCATGCAGTGTTCTCACTTCACCGAGACTCATTTCAAAGCTGGACAACTACCGAGGCAAATCCTATAATTGTCGTGGTGCAGCTGTACTGCATGAGCTTCATGGGAGCTTACACGAGCTTCTTCCATCGCCAACAGCTTCCGCAGCTGAAAGACCGCATGATTGTAGTAACGACAACAAACGTTTACAAGCTGCTGAACATGTTCCCGTCATGTCCATGGCCGATCACGACCCACGTCCTCGAGTTGCAGCAGCGTCAGGAGCAAGTTTGTCAGCTAGACGAAACAGTTCAGAAATCTCGACAGATGCTGCTGCAGAGGCATGTACTCATGAGGCCAGGGTCTGCATGACTAGTGAACCCAAGATCAGAAAGAGGATGAGGCCGGCGCCAGCACAGCTGATCAACGTCGACTGCTGCAAGAAGAAGAATATTATAGGCATCGTGGATCATGAGCCAGTGAAGAAGATGGTGCAGCAGCAACTGCAGAGTCAAAGAATGACACATATTGCTGTGGAGCGCAACCGCAGGAAACAGATGAACGAGAATCTGGGCACACTCCGGGCCCTTATGCCTGGCTCTTACGTTCCCAAGGTAACAGATCCATATGTACATACAGACTTCTAATATTGCACGCATGAATCTAATATTAAGTTTGCAATCTTTTGTGGATCTTTTTGATTTATGATGATCTCTGTTTGATCTGGAATATATTCCTGTTGCATAATTATGTACAGGGAGACCAAGCGTCCATAATTGGGAGTGCAATAGAGTTTGTGAAGGAGCTAGAGCAGCTTCTCCAATGCTTACAAGCGCAGAAGAAGCGTCGCTCTTACACTAGTAGTCAGCTCAACAACAATGTGATGCAGAGCTCCACGAGATCTAATCCAGTACTCATGATCATGAGTCCCTCTGGCATTATCATGAAGCCCAACTTAGGCGGTCTACTGGCACTCACATTGCACCCTGGTGCAGCAGCAGCAGCAGCAGCATCATCCTCAGCTGCAGCTACTGCAGCGTTCCAAGACTTATCATCAACCGACATGAAATTGTTGCCGGAGGCTGCTGCTGCTGCTTCTGAGTCGGATCAGGGGCTTGTTCTAGCAGCTGGAGCTGCTGCAGAGACGAACAGCAAGTCGGAAATGGCGAATGTGGAAGTGAAGGCAGTGGGTTCCAATGCTTGGATCAAAGTCTTGGCGCAACGAAGATCACCAGGACAGCTGCTGAGAACCATGACGACGCTTGAAGAGAGTTTGGATTTGAGCATTCTTCACTGCAATATCACCACAGTCGACAACACCGTCTTGTACTCCTTCCATGTTTGGGTAAGTAAGTCAATGTTGTTCCCATTCTCAGTGGGTAATTTTTCACAAGTCCATCCATCATCCATAAGAAGATGTGGTAGAAAAAAATGGCAATCGTCCCTAAGAAGATTTGAAAGATTTAGCCAAATCTGGCTAGAAATCAGACGTGATAGAAAAAAATTGGGAATCATCCCTAAGAAGATTTAGCCAAATCTGGTTAGAAACCAGATGTGGTAGAAAAAAAATGACAATCATCCCTAAGAAGACTTGGAAGATTTAGCCAAATCTGGCTAGAAACCAGATGTGGTAGAGAAAAATGGCAATCATCCCTAAGAAGATTTGGAAGATTTAACCAGATTAAATCTGGCTAGAAACCAGGTGTGAAGTAGAAGTCTTTAAATCAACCTCCTATGTTTATGGCCACACACACACACACACACACACACACACTAGTTAGGTGTCCATTTCAGGCTCAAAACTGGCATAACAGGACCCGAAGTGTAATCTGGGCAGCTCCAAAATGTATATGGTCATCACTAGACACATCTTGGACAGGCAAATGGGCAGTACAGTAAAAGAAGAAAAGAGGCTGGACCCTTTGCTCAGTTAATGTCTTACCTCAGGGTGGGGGGCACTCACAAAAGAAGGGTGCCTTCAGCTAAGTCTAGCCCCACATTTTGGGAATGTTGCCATGCCAAGGCTTTACCCATTACAGGGTGTGAGAAGAATGTAATCATGAAATTAAGCATCCATGGATCACAAGATGTATGAGCAAAATGGTTCTTACATTTGGCAACTCATTAAGAGTGGGAGAGAAATTGTGCCCACTTTTTGTAGGTATAAGATTGATCCCTTCTTTTTTATAAGAGGGGGTGTATTTGTGAATAGGAGTCCTTCAAATGCATAAGGAAGTTTTTTGAATGCTTAATATGTAAGCTACAAAATGTGGGTGCAATTCCCTAGTCACTGTTCAGTGGACCAGTGAAATCACTCAAAATTCAATGAAAACATTTACTGAATTGTTTGTTGTGTTGAGAGGAAGGCCTGTTGCTCAATGCCTCTCCTAACTTGACAGCAACAACTTCAAGGGTAGCAGCTTGAAGGTGTAGGCTCAAAAATTAAGGGAGGCCTGTGCATGTGGAAGCACGCTTTCCCCAGCATAAAACACAAACAACATTTAAATTCATGTGAGGAAAGGTCTGCATGTGATCAGTGGAAGGATCCTTCATCTGTCAAATTAATCTTCCTTGCTAGAAGGTGCATTCAAATACAAAACCAAAAACCTTGGAGAGCTTTACAAATGCTTGAAACATCTTTGGGTTTCGGAATTTGGTGCAGATTGGGAAAAAGTGCTTGTCAACAGTGGAGGAAATTGCAGCTGCCATCCAGCACACCTTGCTGCAGAATATTACCATCTAATAAATTCTACTACTGTATTTATCTGTGTTGCTTACATTGATCTCAGGCACCTTTTTCCACAATTTGACTCTCACAATATATGTTGTGAGATAAGCTCTTGCAATTACCCGTGCTAGATACATATATTGGATGAAATTACTATTACTAGCTGTAGCCTGTGACATGTATTATTATTATGTTGATTTCACATGATACATATCTTTATGGAATAGCACCCTGATCTTGCTAGAGCAAGCTGCATTCAGCTTAAGATATCTGCCAGAAATCATGCTCAGCCGCAGCTGCAGCCTGAGGATTGAATTTGAAGTTTATATATTCTCATGAATGCTGTTTGTAAAATCCTGTACATATTTGAATTCGCCTCACTCGTGATGGCTGGATTGATTCACTGGGCTTAATGTTCAGATCTGTTCAAAACAACTATTTTGCAGCTTTTCTTCGAAGGTTTCATTATTTTATATTATACATCAAATAAGAAATTTGAGCTCTGTGTTGCTTCAGACGATCTATGAAATATCGAAACAATAAAAAGATCTAAGCACAAGTTCTTTCCAATTTTGAGAATTTCATTTGTAATGGAAAGACCTGCCAAAAACTGTCTAGTGTTCATGGGGGAGAAGTCCTGAGAGCACGACCAACGTCAGCCCTCCATCCGTATTTAGCACATCCAGTGTGCAAAGTTTACAGACCTTCTACCACTACAAAGTTAACTACTTTAACTATTTTTTTTCATATTCGGGTTGTGACAATCTTTAAGTTAACTATTTTTTTTCATCCTCGGATTGTGACAACCTCTAAGTTAACTATTTTTTTTCATCCTTGGATTGTGACAACCTCTAAGTTAACTATTTTTTTTCATCCTCGGGTTGTGACAACCTCTAAGTTAACTATTTTTTTTCATCCTCGGGTTGTGACAACCTCTAAGTTAACTATTTTTTTTCATCCTCGGGTTGTGACAACCTCTAAGTTAACTATTTTTTTTCATCCTCGGGTTGTGACAACCTCTAAGTTAACTATTTTTTTTCATCCTCGGGT
>Ga0209611_10012479_pt1 | contig 11943 bp, 7 predicted proteins | sample S1TSphgellanicum_3_FD_187693 | JGI IMG/M metagenome (GOLD analysis project Ga0209611, IMG submission 187693) | Host-associated microbial communities from peat moss isolated from Minnesota, USA - S1T2_Fc - Sphagnum magellanicum MG (SPAdes) (version 2) | ecosystem: Host-associated > Plants > Peat...
TTTTGTGCAATGGGCCATTTAGCTGGCTTATTTTCAAAAATATTATGAAATCTCCCCTCCTCAAGTAAAAATCACATTTCTTACATTGTTATGTGTTTACATTATTTAACATAGCCCTATAAAATCAGATAAATAAATAAATATATTCACATTTACATTTTTTTATTGGACTGCATAAAATTATATAAATATAGTTATTTTTTACTCCTACACTTACACATTTTATATTTTACACTTACATGAATGTAAGTCCCAAACCATTTACACGCACAACGTTGATAATTACCCTACAAAATTGATAACAAGGTGAAAGCAAAGGTTCTTACACTCACTCCTTAAAAGTGAGAGAGATCTTAGATTCAAATAATAATGAGGCATAATTTCCTTTGGACTCTTAAACAGGTAAGCATAAGATCCCTCCTCTTTAATAAAAAGGATATCCATATATATATATATATATATATATATAAGGGTACCCTCCAAATACATTAGCCATTTTCTCCCATTGCTTTATTAGGGCCGAAGAAGATAGAAGAAGAGAAAACAGCAACACCCATCTTGCCTCCAAGTCAAAAAGCCCAGTTTGGCAGTCTTGATGAAAAAGCAAAAGCTGACAAATGAGAAGCTTTTTTCTGCACTTAATTCTAAATAAAATTGTGCACCTACCCAAAAGTATTGAAACACTGACCCTAGATCTTCTCAACTCTCAATCAACCTACCCAGGAAGGAAGGAAGGACTCATCATCATAACCACAACAGCAACAATCTAGAGAGGAGAAACAAAGAAATAATACAAAAGGAGAAAAGAGCAACAGAATTCCTGACATTATCACCCAACATCAAACAATTTAAGATTTGGTTTCACAGGCTGTTTTTTCTCATGGGGTTGTGATGACAATTACCATATAAACAAAACATGATTTTTTATCACAATCCATTCTCAACAAACATGTTTTTCACTCTGGTTATAAAGGTTTTCAAATGTGTACACCATCAACAGGTGAATGAGTTTTTTCATTGGTTATAAAGGTTTTTAAATGTGTACACCAACAGGTGAATGAGTTTTTTCATCGATGTGTGAACATGGCGTGAAAAGCGAAAGGCATTGGAGGCACTCCTTTCTCAATTTTACACACATTTTATAGGTAAAAGGGTGTTAAGTGATGTTATTGTGTGCACAAACGATCTTTATTTTGAAACATGCTGTTGTTGTCATAGATGAGAGTTTGGTGTGCTTTTTGAGGAGCTCCTCCCATTTCCCTATTTGATATGCTTCTTGCGACAAAAGGGGGGGTTCAAAAGGGGGTTCAAGAACATGATGTTCGCTTTGTGATTTATCTTCTTAGGTGGCTCTTTTGTTTTCTAAGACATGTGTCCTTCCATTTTGTTCCTTTGTATTCTCCCCCTCTTCTTTTTTTTGGGGTGCTTTGGTTTATTTATGATTGGCAGGGTTTCATCATCATTTAGGAGGAGAAACAGAAACAAAAAGAGAAAAGAGAAAGAGAGAGAGAGAGAGGAAGAGAGATGACAACAGTGTTCTTTCTAGGACATAAAAAGCACTGGGCAGAAAATTTTAGTCTATTTGCATCTCCTCATGTAGAGAGCATAAAATTTCATTATTTGTATTTCACTTTCCAAAACGCCCCATGTACTCTTTTTTTTTTTGTTTTTTGGATCCCTCCCTTTGATACCTAGTGGGTACTTGCCGGGTAATATGGGGAAAAAATGATTTTTTATTATTAATTTTTTTTTAAATTATTTTACAAAAAATAAATTCTGTGGTGGCATTTTTACATTGGGTAAAATGCCCTGCTCCTGGGGCATTTCTGACACCTTTGTTTTTAAGTGGCAATCATCCATAGGAAGATGTAAAAACAGAAAAACAGTGGCAATCATATTTCCTAGGAACGAGTTAGCCAAATCTGGCTATAATTCAAAAATGTGATCTACAAGTCTTTAATCATTTTTTCTATATATTTTTGGCTACATGCTGAAAACCAAATATAAAAAATCTGTCAGTTTTTATTTTTTTAAATTCTCACTTTTGGCAATTGAAGCCATCAAAATCACTTCTTTTTTTTAAATTTTAAATTTTAAATTTAGTTTCTTGCGTAACTTCACCAAAGTCTTAGTGAAGTTGAAAATGAGAATTTGCTAAAATGAAGCGATTTGTGATATTTTCAAAATCATTGAAAAAATTTAGTAAAACTTGCCAAAGTTGATTTTACATGTGATTCAAGTTCATTAGCCAAATATATAGAAGGATGGTTTTATTATTAGTTTCATATCTCATTTATAACCAAAGGTCACTAAGAAAATTGCCAATTAAAGAAAAGCAGAAACAGAAAAAAAGTTTCATATCTGGTTAATAGCCAAATTTGGCGAAATTTTGCTACAGATGATCACCTCTCACTTTGGCCACATAAAAGAGAATTGCCAAAAAAAGAAATTTTAAAGGAGAAACAAAAAAAAGATTTTAAATTTTAAGAATTTTCATATCTGGTTTATAGCCAAATTTGGCGAAATCTTGCTAAGGAGGATCATCTTCCACTTTGGTTACATCACAAAATTGCCCAGGAAGAAAAAAAAAAATTTTAATAAAAAATAAATAAAAAATCATGAGAGGAGAAAAAGAGAAAAAGAGAAAGAGGGATGAGAGAGAGAGAGAAAGATAAATGATGAGAAGAGAACCAGAAACACACAGACAGACACAGAGAGAGAGAGAGAGAGAGAGAGATGAGGAGGACGTGGTTTTTTCAAAGGATTCTCTTTCTTGCATATCTCTGGGCTTTCTTCCTTCGCCTTGGTGTTTTGCTCATTGCATTTGTGTGTGTTGTGTTCCAGTTGTAGCTCTAAATAGATTTCCATGCAAACCTTTCCATCGGTGCTCATTCTGAAGTTGCCGCTACTCACTAGTAGTGCTTGTTGTAGTTGTCCTACTGCGGGTGGTTACTATTCTCTCTCTCTCTCAAGTTGGAACTTTCTTTTTCTTTCTTTCTTTTGCTTCACCTAAACTGCAACTTTTTGTTTTGTTTACAAATAAACTTTTCCTGAGAAGGAGGAGTCTGAGGAGTTTGTAAATTGTAGTTTGGAGTTGTAGTAGTAGTAGTAGCAGTAGTATTTGTTGTACAGGAGTGGTACAGAAGACGTGGAGATGAAGCAGTCAGCTATTATCGTAATGCACATGTGCAACACAAGAGCTTCACAGCATGTGCTCTTCTCCTGTGCACTACTGGAGCGGTAGAAGTTGTGGAGATGAAGCTGCTGCTATTGTAATGCACAAAGTGCAACACAAGAGCTTCATAACATGTACTCTTCTCCTGTGCATGCTGCCACGGGATGTTGTTGTTGTTGTTATCGTTCTCTTCGTCGTCGTCGTCGTCGTCTTCTCTTGCAGCGGCTTGGAGCTTCATGGACTGGCTCCTCAAGCCAAGAAGAGCTTTCAGGAAGAAGGGACGACAGTAGTGGGAGCCAGGAAGAAACTAACTGCCTCCTGACTCCGTTTCTTGCAGAAGAGTCTCTCGTTGTAGAGGTGTTGTAGTTCTTATAGGGCTCCCAGCGCGGGCCGTCCGTCCGTCCGTCCGTCCTCCAGTGCTCATGGCTGCTGCTCTCCGACAGCAGAAAGATTAGCTACCGGCGACCTCCTCATGTAACGACGTACCTTACAGATCGCAAACTATTTTCGACAATCCTTCCAATTCTGTAACTTAGCATCGATCGAGGCAACAAATGCATGAGATTCTCCTGCAGCTGGTGCTTGGAGTTCACCGGCGGCTTGAATGTGCAAGAGACTCTTGAAAGAAGATCCTCGCATCCAAGAAACTGTGTTGTGCTTGGAGTTCACCGGCGGCTTGAATGTGCAAGAGATTCTTGAAAGAAGATCCTCGCATCCAAGAAACTGTGTTGTGCATCTCGGGGAGAATGGAGTGAAGAAATTCTTTTTCCGGTCTGCAGAGCTCTCTCTAGTGGCGCCTACTAAGGAGGAGGAGGAGGAGGAGGAGTCGTCATCAGGGGACGAAGAATCAGAGCAATCCGTTGTGCCATTGAAACCGGAAAGGAGTCTGACGAGTTCATGAAATCGTCGTCGTCGACGACGACGAGGACGACGACGGTTCTTCTCCGGGTGCAGAAAACAACACTAATGCAAACAGCAGCAAGCTCCTTGCTGAAGAATCTCTTCACGTAGGTACTTACACAATCACTTCTCAAATCTCTCTCTGTGAAAAACTGCAGATGGATTGTGGATAATGGCCAAAACCAGACTAGAGAGATCTATGTCACAGAGAAATTGCACAAGGTAAAATGCAGATGATGCAACTGAAAGTTTGTTTGTGTTTTCTTCCTTGCTGGCTCTTCTGTTAAGATCTATCTGGCGTCTGCAGACAGATTCTAGTTTCTCCATGAATTCATCATCAAGAAGAGCAGCTTCTTGGGAGGAAGGATTAGCACTAGCAGCAGTAGTACTTCTTCACTGAACCATGAAATGCTTGCCAGATTTTTCTTCTTGCCCCAATGTGTGTGTGATTATGCAGTTAGCAAGAGATCCCTAATTTTTGTACCTATATTGTTGCAGTATCCAGGCCAGACCAGAAAGGCAATCAAGCACAGGGTAGACATGTACTTATGCCACTCTACCTCTTCTTGTTGTTTTTCTTGCTTTTTTGTAGCAGATTTTGTCTGCAAAAATGCAAATGTTTTTTGTTCTTGTCAAATCAAGAACAAACATCCTTGTATATGAATTGATATGAGGAAGACAACTGGAGTTTGGCTGTTGTCTGAGGGCAGTGGAAATGTGTGTGTGTGTGTGTGTGTGTGTGTGCGCTTGTTCAGACACAGGCATGGAATGTTGCAAGAAATGAATGGAAAGAGTTGATGAAGCTCCAAAAGCTTCATGGGGACTTTGCAATTTGGATCCTGAGCAGTGGCTGCTGAGGAGGTTGAGCAGAAGCCATGGCACTTGAGTTTCATATTGTGAGTTTGTTGTTATACTGTCATCACTTTTGTTGCTCATCATTTGTTGCAGGATCACACTTGGGGTTCTCTTTCCCTTGCAATGTTGCATTCTATGCTTTGGGCTTATGTGTGTGTGTGTGCACCCACATGAGGGTTTCTAAATTTTGCACATTTTTTTCTGCTTGATTGTGTGTGTGAGTTGGGTTTGACTGACAGAGGAACAGAAGTGTGGGTGAATGACATTTTTCAGCTTTGGAAATAACATTTCAGCATCTGTGAGGTGCAGCTAAGGAAATTGGTCTCTTTGAAACCAAATTCCAGTGATGAGGGATTTTTTAGAATCCTTTGTATGGTTGTTCATGGACCCCATTCCAAAGACAATTTCAGAAATAACTACCTCATTTTCAAGCCTAACTACTTCATTTCTTTCTTAATAACTACCTTTTCTTATTAACTTTCTTAATAACTATCTCCCACCTTTCCTAATAACTACCTCCATTTTATAACTACCTCACTCTTTTTCCCTATCCACCAACATGGATATGAAAAAACAAATTAACATGTGTCATTTCATGTCCATGAAATCTATATTAATTTAAATTAAATTTGACATTCACATAAATAACGATGAATTATTTAAAACCAGATGTAAACATAAGAAAAAAATAAAATAGTTGATCATTACTGGTAGTGCACAGCAGCGCAGAGCTCAAATGGATATTAGTTGAACCTAATAAGTATGAGTGAGAGATTGCTTGGGGAAGACATGCCAACTTCCAAGTGAGAATTGGTGTTGAAATGTTGCAGGCTGGTGGGGTGGGTGGCATTGCATAGCAGGGAGCAGATTCAGTGGGGAGAACAACACAATAATCAGGTATGCATTGTCATAGGCACACGCTACTTGTGCACATGGTTTTGATGATAGTACCACAACTACCACAAGCAATCTTAAATTCATCAGAAACATTTTGTCATGGAAGTTGGCAGGTCCTAGAGACACACCAACAGATATGTTCACATATTTCGATGCAACACACAGCTAACCATCTCTTGAACGAATTGCTAAAGGACTAACTTACTGGGATATTGTGCTGCCTTACTAGGTCTCTTTCCTTCCTGATTGCTGAGAAATTCGCCTCTCTATTTGTCCATTATGTGTACTCGGGGAAAGGTGGCTGCTGGAAAATTTCAGGTGTTCAAGATATCTAAGTCTTGTGCATCATGTTGGTAGGTTTGCATATGTCTCATGTGAGAGGAGGACGAGACCTGTTTCTGAAGCTAACAATTTTTTCATGAACAGGGCAGCATTAGACTGGAGGATGGGAAGATAGTCTGTGTGCTGGTTGGAGGGTGATATCTCTGACAAAAGAAAAGAAAACCTCGGCTCTTCTTAATTCTTTTCTGATGAGTATGTTGCCCCAAAACTCTTCATTGGTTTTGCTTGCACTGGAATGTGGAATCCAATCAGTTTTGTGCACTTGCACAAACCAAAGTTGTGTAACTGGAGAGTTTTCAGATTGTATGACAGTATTGATGACAGACTCAACTCTCTAATTTTTTATTGCCAATGTATTTGTCCTCAGATTGAGAGGGGTTGAAGCTTGAAGAAGCACTGGTTTAACACTGTTTCCGATTTTCAGCTCAGCTTGAGCGGAGTGTCAATGTATCAACATGCCATGTCTGTGTGGTTTTACATCAAATCCATCTCCAGATTTCCTTCACAACTTGTGCTCAGTCAGCTTTCAGTTTATTGAGGTCAGTGATGTGGAGCATCATGTCTTACCATTACTGTTTTATTTGCTCAACTTTGGTTGTTAGAAAATCACTATGATTATGAAACTAGCTCTGCTAATTCTCCCTTTGATTGGTGCTTTTGACAATTCAAACTCATATTTTCTGACTTGTCGAAGCACCTGAGCATCTCCTAATTGTTTTCTTTTGCTCAATTTCTACTCTCAACTGCAGAAGAAGCTTTCGAAATGAAGGTCCTTCCTTCAGATGGGTTGGGGATAATCATCAGAGTTTGTTCAACTTGAGAAAATAGCCTTGAAATCCACAAAAAAAAGGTCTTATACGAATGCTGATCTATTCAAACAGGAAGTGGTACATTTCCCCTATCATTACCCACAAGGATATTCAAATGCTGTGGGTGCTCTTCTTTACACATGGGCCGGCATTTGAGTAGGTGAACAGATTGCACAACTGATTGGGTGAATAGATCAAAGGGAATGCTGCAAGACTCGTAATTTACTTGCTTTACAATGGATTACGCTGTTTCAAAAGGCCAAATCGGCAGCCACAGGTTGTAGGAGGATACTCCAACATCCACGGCGAGGAGGCCTACTTGCGGCTCCACCCTTGGTGCATGGTGCAGATGCAGTGGTCCTCAGCTCTTGAGCAATCTATTCTGATTCTCAGGGCTGTGTACTAAAATCCTATGTAATGAACAGAGAGCACAACTTCTTGTGTGCTCCAGAATTCATTTATTTTACAAAATGCTTGGGTTAATGGGTAAGTAGATAAAATATATGTTTGTTTGTTTCCAAATGAATAATATTTGTTTCCATATACACCAAGTCTTACATTTGCCAAAGAAAATTGAATAATGAGGTACACACCATTGAGCAAATTCCCATCTGAGAAATCTGCAATTACTTGCAAGACTATGTAAAAATGGGCATGCATTTTGTGTGTGTAACTCTCTGTCTTTTGTTGCTATCTTTCCTTCCAGACCCATGCCTGTGTGAGGATTTAATTTTATTAACCATGCTCTTCTTAATCCAGCTTTGGACATCATGATGATTTGATGACATAAGAGTGCTAGAACCTCACGTTGTAAGTCCTGCACACTTCTGGAGATAGTTGAGAGCAAGATGGTAATAGCCTGCCATGGTCTTGTAATTGGCAATCGACTTAGGCAATGCTTCCAATGCTTTCACCATCTCTGCTGCTAATGCGGGCCGTGACTCAAACACCGACAGTGGCTTTACATATGTGCGGATGGTGAACAATATCGCTCGTGTCCTGCACCACCCAACACTCATACTTTCCACTTACAGTTTGACAACATGCTCATCAAATCCAGACTTTGAACTCTAGCTCGTGATGGTAAATGGGTGCTTGACACATTTTAAGTATTGCTAGGGCAACTGTAAGGTCCTAAACAGTGTTGGACGGTTTTTGACTTTTATGAAGAACCTCTGATTCCTTTTCTAACAAATAAATTAGAGCAGCTCCAGTTCCAGATCTGGTTCTTCCTGAATTGCAAAACCCTGGTTCCAGTTCTGGGTCTGGATCTTTAAATGAACAAAATCCTGCTTCCAGTTCTGGTTCTGGTTCTAAAATCAGACCTGGTTCAGGGTAACCTGGATGAAAACCAGCAACTTAACCAGTGATTCTCGTCCTTTTTTCAAAAATCCCAGTTCCAGTTCTTAAAAAACTGAGATCCCACTTCGAGTTCTAAACCCAGTTTCAAACATCAAACCTGGTTTCAGTTTGGTTTTTACTAACTGGAACTGGACCTTCGGTTCTAACCCTCCAAACTGGACACCCGCCCAACACTGGTCATAAGGCCTGTGTTCTACAGCTCACATTCATATTCAGACTTGACATGTGGATTAGGAAGACAATGCAAAAAGGTTTCACCACAAACAACTTTGTGCAAATTTCAACAAACAATAAGGACCTCCTGATATGCTGCAGATTAGCATTGTAAGATTGCATGCAACAACCAGTCTAGGTAACAACAGACTTTGAAATGAAGCATCAGATAATATGCTGGGCTTGTGATGTTTAATCCCAGTTCATTTGCTCACCTTGGCAGTCGCACGAATGTTTCCCGCTCACATCTTGTGAACAGTCGTGTGCCAGCATTGCCAATATGGAGAACTGGGTCATAATACTCCTTCACCTTGCCTTCCATAGCAGCATAGATGTCCTCCTATTTGTACACACATACAGTCATTGCCACGTTACATAATTTCTGGTATTGGTGGATGTGGAACAACACTTTGTGAAGAACTGTTATGAGGGCAGTCTCAGTACATAGTGATTCAATTCAAGATTCTAAACCAGAAAGAGTTGTTCCAGGCAGGAGCTCTTCATCAGAGATCTGCCATCCAAGTCATACCAAGTGGATATTTCATGTCTGAGAAACTCAGATGAGATGGTCCTTGAAAATTTCTGGGCTAAATCTAACCAGTTAGCAGCTCAAATAATACCATCTGGACCACCAATACACCAGCAGCAAAATAGATACTCATCACAAATACTGCTTCAGATGTGATGTTTGTATGATCTAAAATCCCACCTCATTGAGGGGCTGGAAGAGTGTGGGGTCATCCACTATGGTCCAGTTGGAGCGCCATGCAGGTTTGCCCACTTTCAGTCGTTCCATGAAGGAATCCACTGATCTGGCAATTTGGGTCTCGTACAAGGGCACTGGCATGTGGATTGAGCTCATGTCCATGCCAAGCTTCTCCAGTAGCTGCCATCGTTGTGGAAACAGCACTGCACCTGAGACAAACCTCAGTACTCCATCCTTCTTCATCATCAAGCACAAGTCTTCCTGCAGATTGCCATCATTTTACACACAGTATCAGCTGCTGAACCTTCTTGAATCCCAACACTAAATCTGTTAAGATTCTGACACACCTGGATCTGCAACACTGAAAAATCCCAACATGTGAAATCTGCAAGCCTCTTGTTTGAAGATTGCTGCTGTACCTGGACAAGTCTGGCAGAGATCTCAAGTGGGTCAAGTGACCTATTGAAGATGTCAAACATTTCTCCAGTCAACAGATTATGAATAACTGCACCATCTCTTGTAAACAAAGTCGGGAATTGCTTGGGAAGATGATCAGCCAGTAGCTCCAGAACTTCCCAGTTGGCCTCTGTTGCTTCTGGGAAGCTTGCAATTGCCACCTCTTTCCTGGTTGCCAGAATTTCTCGTCGCAGGGCCATCTCTTCCTCATAGAACACATCTATCTCAATCCAGTCCTTTGGATGCATTGGCTCCACCCCCATTGTCATCTTGTATGGGACTTTCAATGGCAGGTATTCATACGTCCCTGCACGAGTAACATGTCCTCTTCAATCATATCTGATCTTCAATGACAAGGGTGTATGCCCTAATCCTATGTCATTGGGGGGGGCTACAAAATGCTGGACCATAAATAGGACATGCCAAAAGATACTGTCGGGTTATTCATTCATAATCATGGTGGCATGCAGGTAAATAGTGAAAAAAACCAGGCCCAAGGTTGCGAGCAGATGGCAGCGAGGAAGGGGCTGGCGCATAAGGTGTAATCGGGAGAGGTTCTCTTGTTGCAACATTTGGTATTGCTTTCAGTGATTCCTTGTTCTCAAATCCAAAGGGACAACTTGCTTGCAGTGAAAAACACCATCCCCTTTGCAACTTCACACAGAAAATCCAGTGTAAGCTAGAAACTATGATTCAAAAAACCAACTTAAGAAACGATGAGAATGGTTAAAATATCATCACTAGAAGTGCAATCCATACATAACAAAAAGAAATACAGGAAAATCAAACTGGCTGAAGATTGCAGAACTGCAGAAGAATAATTGCAATCATCTCCATATTATCACTTACATTGGCTTTTGTGGAGATTCTGCCATAATCAACTTTCAAGCAACCACTTCCTGGGACAAACGATGTTTGCTTTTGGGTACTCTTTGAGGACACTGTTTCAGCTGAGCACCAGACCTGTGGGACACACAAGAAAGCAAGTTAAACAAAAAATCTGAACATCTTGCACAATTGATCCAAGATGACTATTGTCTGGACCCAAAAAAAAGATAGTTTCTTAGAATTGAAAAGCGAGAGCATGAACCACTTACAAGGGCAGCTGGGTCCTTTAGGGCTGCCATTGCATGATGCTTTTTCACAAAAAAACCCACATCAGCAAACCAACACATGAGTCAATGAAGTAGCTGTTGGTCTGTTTGCAGCTCAACCCAAAAATCATTTCTACCATCTCTGCCATTCTATCCCTATGCCCTGCACAAACTCATTCAAGGGTACCATTCTGCATGGGGGAGTGAGGAACCTCTTTTTGTCCCTGGCATTTGACAGTGATGTTGTGATCAAGAAATTTGGAAGAGGAATTGCTGGGTATCAAGTTTCAGGATCAGAAACATTAAATTGAAACATGCAATTTAGAAAACTAAGTTTAGGTTTATAATCGAACAAGGACCAAATTTCACAAACTGTTGCTTACTCCCTCCTTCCTTATTCTAGAGATTTGCTGAGGATCAACAAATACACTCTGGAAGGAATTTTCTAACTTAATTAAAAAGCCAGGAGTTTGGAATTTAGACAGAACTCTGAAAATTCCTCAAACAATCTTCCTTTGAAAAATTGGGAATCAAGAGTCACTACCCTAATCCACCCACAAAGAAGAATCACTGAATTTTTAAGTCTCTACCCCTATGTGAAGCTCAAACCATTGTGTGGGTCATACACTGAAAGATGGGGTTTAACATCTTTGTGCAACAACAAGCTCCTGACTCTGGAATTTTTGTATTGGTTTCCCAAAAAACCAAAAATTGATAGATCACTGATTCTGATACCAACCCAATATTCCTTTTAACTTGCACCATGCTAGAAATTTCAAACACAAAAATTGTGAAGAGAAATGGAGCTCATACCTCGAGGAAACAAAACAAGAATTGTAAATAATAACTGAGAGATAGTACCCAAATTACAATTCTTTTGGTTGATGGTCAGCTGTCAACAAACAACAACACCAATAGATTTGTCACCAAATTCTGGAGTCTCTAAGATTATATCATGGGGATATCATCATCAGCCAAGATGTGAAGAAGTCTAAAATTAGCACACACAACATACAGACGCAAAGAAGACTCTTGGCGTCTCTATACTTCCAAACTCCAAACATGAGAAGAAGTGAAAAAGAGTTGGAATTCCTTGATTCTCTCTTCACCTTTGTCTTTTTCTTTTTCTTTTTT
>Ga0209611_10012480_pt1 | contig 11943 bp, 14 predicted proteins | sample S1TSphgellanicum_3_FD_187693 | JGI IMG/M metagenome (GOLD analysis project Ga0209611, IMG submission 187693) | Host-associated microbial communities from peat moss isolated from Minnesota, USA - S1T2_Fc - Sphagnum magellanicum MG (SPAdes) (version 2) | ecosystem: Host-associated > Plants > Peat...
AGCAATGGTGCAGCGGTTATTAAGGAGTTCATGAGCACATGGCAAGCTTCTTAGAATAGAAAAAATGGAGTTTAGAAATTGCACTATGTGGGACCTTAATGTTTTCATGACCACCCTACTGCATCCTACCCCAAAAGAGTGCTTCATGCTTCAATGATGACCCCCATCAATAATCCTGTGTTGTTGATTTTGTGTTATTGTTGATACTTGTTACCACCACAATGGAACTTATTGGGTCTGGACTTTTATCATCAGTTGAAGTTCCCCCATATGCACACGCCCCCAAATATGTGCACTTTCCAACAAACAATGTTCTAATCTAATTTGCACACCGGGCAAGGGCTCTCTTTGCAATTGGGCATTGAAGTTTGTTCAATTGAATTTTTTTTGTCGCGCAAAATGCAAACATGATTTTCTTTTTGTTGTTAGGAAATTGAGCCACAACTTCTCTCCATGTTGAGTGAGTGGATCAGAGAATTGGGGGGAAATAAAATTCAGGGATAATAATAAACTTATCTGTAAAGTACCCTCTCTTTCACTCCTATCCTCTTTGCTTTCACCCCCTATCCCCTCTTTCAGTGGTATCGGGAAAGTAAGGAAATTTTATTAAATCTTAAAATGAAATGTTGAAACTCAGCATTTAATGCACAAGGTTCGAGAGTAATTATATTAATTGTACAGGTAGGAGCAGTGAAAAATATATGTAGAAGCCGTGGAGGCGCTCAGGAAAAAGGAAAGAGGGGATGAAACTCAGTTTACGACCAAATTTGGTGGAAAAACTAGTTTGGGACCCAATTATTTCATTTTGTAATGTTTCATTCCCAGTTACCCATTTGATGGCCTATTATGCCGAAACTGCCCGTTCTCGCCCCCTAATCACCTTACTGATAACTAAAAATAACTTACATTAACTTGTTACTCCACTTTAGGTATCAGAAAATGCCTTTTCGGATGGATGGCAGACTTTATGGCATCCCCACCCTTTTTTCCTAGGGTCAAATAAACTTAGTGATATGGGTTCAGGAAATCCCATCACTAAGATTTGCTAGGGAAGGAACTAACTATGAGCCTCAGAACTCTCTGAACTTGCCCATACTCAGACTCCTGTACAGCCAGAGACTGAAACAAACTATTCTCGACATTTGGGAGTACCACAGTAGGTAGTCATTTGGAGACTCCTTATCCGCCCCCACCACTGGGAGCACTGGCTCTCTGTTTTATAAAACTAACAATTGTCCAAAGCCAGACAAGAATTTTCAACTAAAAACTTAAATTTTTTTTAATGTACTGTAAAGTAATTTCAGTAAAAATTGCAACATTTTCCGACATTCCTGGTTGTCTCCTGCACTACATATATATATGTCCATGGCATCCTGGTCTCTCTTTTCTGTCATGTCGAACTTGTTTCTCAGTGCTCCCAACATTCTTGTCAAGTCTCTTGGGGGAGATGTGGTCGGGTGGGTTGGGCGGGTTGTGCATGCAAAGTTCCCCCCTTAAACCCAACCAAAACTGAATTTTGGACCGAGGAGAAGACCATCAACACTGGCCCCCAAGCTCAAGCTCAAAGAGTTGATTCAAGTTTCGGGAGATTTTCACCCATTGCTGAAATCGAAAGAAACTTCATGTTGTCAGATGTCCCAAATTCATTGCCAAAAGATGTTGTTTGCAACCCTATAAAAACACATCACCTTTGGAATAATTTCTATTAGAAAAACTAACATTCACCAAGCAAAGTTTGATCAAGTGTCTCTTTTTATTCTTAGGGCTACTTTGTTCTTCTTTCCAATGGTGGAGACCTAATTGTTGTAATTAGTGCAACATGTTCACATGCTTATTTGCCCAAGGGATTCAATACACATTTCTGTTCCCCAGTCCCCTCACAATTTTTGACAATCCGATGACCCCATCAGAATTATGTTCGCTAATTTTGTTGGCTAGTATAGCAAACATTTAACATAACCTAGTGGTAAATTGGAACTCAGTGCCAAATGGCAAGATGGTGGTACACCACTACAATCAATTTTATACACTATGGAATGGGACCAAATTGCAAGGTGGTCATACACCACCACGGTCAATTTTATACACTATGGAATGGTCCCAGTAGATGTGTTCCACTTAGGAGTGTGTTAGCCCGGTGATGCAGTCCTGTTGGTGTGTTAACTGGTTCTACCAGGGCCTGTTCCAGAGTGGAAATTGGTGTTCCACAGTATCAATTCAACATAACTATCTATAGCGTTCCTCGGTTCATATCACAAGTGGAACTTGCAAAACCAAAAGTGGAACCAGCAGATGACCACCTACACATCCCACCTAAGGAAAAACCTAAAAAAGTATCTGAATAAGACACCAACAGGGTTACATTAGGTACACCCTTCTCTGTCTTTAAGGTAAAACCAATTACGTTAACATAAGCAAAACCACAAGTGTAAAAAGTATTGTCAATGTTGTGAGTTCAAATAGTGTACCAGTACTAGTTCAAATCCCCAAACCTGTTGCTAAACTATGCTTAAGGGTATGTATGAAGCCACTACACGCGGGGTGTCCAGATGATTGTGGGTTCAATTCATCACTATGCCCATTTTATGGGTATTTGAAGTCTGGGTACTTGAAAATTTGTGAATCACGTAGACATACACAAATCACAATTTAGGGAACTAGCAAAACAATGCAACATAAAAACTCTGACTTATTCTCCCCTCTAGTGAACCAATTCTCATGTTCAATCAATGATTCAGTGTGGGTGTCAATTCTGTAGACGTAACAGCCAGGCCTTGCTGATCCTCTTAGGTCTTATTCTCCATCTCAATCAACAAATTCTCATGTTCAATTCAGCACAGGTGCCAATTCTGTGTACCTAAGTGGAAGCTTTGCCAATTTGTAGACCTAACAGCTGTTAACACCACCAATTCTGTACACCCAATCGGCAGGCCTTGCCAATTCTGTACACCTAACAGCTGTTATGGGAACAGGCAGGGTTTGCCCAAACCCTGAGCACTCTCTAGTACATTCAAGATGGGGAGGAACTATCATGTGTAAAACCATAATATTACTATTTGTTCGAAACATCCTTTGATTGCACAAGCTCATTTTGCAAATTCTCTCTTCTCCACATTATGTATATTATTAGGTCATGGCCATTGGGAGGACCCGGCTTAGTGGCAGGTGGTCACAAGCTTAGTATGATCAGAACAACGTTGGCAAACTGAAAAACGCACCTCATGGAGCTCAACCTCTTCAGAAGAGGACATTATTACAAACCAATCTGGTGGTGAGCTTCAAACTCCACACTCCTTGGAATTCCAAAGACCTAGGAAACTTTGAAGCATCCAGTGTGAGTCATCACCCCTTCTTCACTCATCTTTATGCTCAGTGAAGAGACATAATCTTCTCTCTTGTACACAAAGTCAATCCTGAAGCAGGTTGTCTCAGTAGCAACTTCTAATGAAAGTCAATGCAGGATTGAGAGATCCAACTCACAATCAGCAGGATTTCACATGGTTCAACATTTGTACAGGAAAAAAACAGTGAGTGTTTTGTTGGGCTGTGCCTTATGCACCTGCAAAGATCACATTTTGCTCATTAAATTGTGCCTCAAAATTGATAACCAGCTCAATTGTGTGAAGAGGCAAAAGAGCCAGGGCACAGTTGAGGAACCCCAAGTCCCACAAGCAAAAAACATTATATGGTTTTAAAGCCAAAGCACCCTCTCAAGCATATTAGAAAAGGTTACAGAAGTGGCCCTTCATATGCATACATACCAGCAGTTCAAGAAGACACTGGTGCCCCCAACAAAAGAAACCGCAAGTGTGACAGCTCATGTGTGCGTACATGCAAAAGGTCATCTGTTGAGGCACCCTCTTCATCCATTGATCTTGTTGGAATGTAAAGCCCATGACCTTCATTCTGGTAGAAAGATGTTGGATCCTCAGCAAAGCGAGTTGACTGAAAAATACCCACACCCTGCACACACAAAAGAGGACACAAAATAACATGCAGCAGTGCAAGAAGAGACTTGCCCTACCAAATGCTTGAAATGATAGCAATGTAAATATACAACCTGCACAAAGACATTCTATCAACAAGATCATCGCTCATGCCAACCAAAATGGGAACAGAAACTCATCCATGGAGCATTCCTGCAAATGTGATTTGCAGGATTACTATTGAAAGAGAGAAAAATCACCTCAAGAATGTACACCACTATGCCAAAGGAAGCCAAGAGTGGAAACGTTTCTGCTGAACCCGGCCTCATTGATATGTCAAGCATCAACTGCCCCACACCACCAGCAATAAAACCAATGAGAGACAATGCATTCTTAAAAACAAACTGTGAAGGATAGATAGATAGATAAATAGATAGATCTCCAAAAAAACTGGACATCATCACCATTCCAGCACATGCAAAATAATCAAACCCAAAAGGCAGCATGTGTAGATGTCTATTGGTGGAAAGATGTTGAATCCTCAGTGTCTGAAGACTTGTCCCATTTTCTCACTTGGCACCACAATTGTTAAAATTGCAGAAGATGAAGAAGGATGGAGCTTACAAGTACAATTGCAGAAGATGAAGAAGAAAGAAGAAGAAGAAGAAGAGGGCGGAGCTTACAAAGTCATGTAGAGGTGGAGGAATGGAAACCCTACTGAAAGTGCCTGCCACAACTCTCACAAAAGCTCCTCCTTCAAGTGAAACTGAAGTCATTGCAGATACTTCTCTGGCATGTGAGATTGTAGGAAAAACAAGACTCTTAGGATTAGGTGCTTCTTGCTGCTGCTTCAGGGAATGCATACTCGATTCCATATACAACTGAACACCATGTCGAGGTTCACATTCTGCATCTTCTTCTTCTTCTACTTCTTCATTGCTACGGTCTGAATCTGAGGACCTAGACGACGACGACGACGATGATGGTGATGATGATGGTTCATCATCACAGTAGTAGATGAGAGTCTCGAGCAAACTATTAGAATCCCGCCGCACATGTATGCCGCTACTGGTGTTAGGAGACTTGAAGAACTCATCAAGTACCAGAAGCTTGCCCACACCTGCCAGCCAGCTGCAGCCTTGGCGTCAGCCCTTGATGAAAGACAGACAAACAGAAGAGAACCGCAAGAGCAATTCTGCACGCATGTCACTCTTTGCAATCCATCTCGAGAGCGGAAACAAGGAAACAAGGAGCAGGAAAACAACAGCACGGTCCGCACATACCATGAACATCGGCAGCACCAGCACCAGCACCAGCACCGGAACCTCCTCCTCCTCCTCCCACGATGCGCACGAAGTCAGATCCTTCCGCGACTCGTGAAGCGGTGAGCAATGAGATTCCAGAAGCTCTCGCTCTCGTCAGGCTGCCAAACTTCCCACCACGGCGCGCACGCCGGCCATAGCCACGGCTGGTGGAAAAGGTGGGATGATGAGCCTTCTTCATGGAAGCAGAAAACAAAACACAAGAAGGGACCAACGCTGCTGTAGGAACAACACAACCTGCAGCAGCCCTGGCGGCGACGACGCCGCAGCTCGTCACTGCAGCAGCAGCAGCAGCAGCAGCCATGGCTCTCCACACACAGTCTACTACCGCCTAGTGCTACGACGGCTTGCAACGACGATCAGATGCGATCGGCTTTCGCGGCCGATGAAGAATCTCCCGAAAGATCGCGCATCTGGCGAAGTCTTTGGCGACTTCCAAGTGTGTGCTTTCGTATGGCCCCGTCAGGTGCTTGCTGTCTCTCGACAGAACTAACCATGCAATCGCTCCAAATGGCAAACGCTAGTCCCGTCGATCGTCTTCTTCTTTGGACGGGAGGAAGAAGAAGAGGTGAAGAGGATTATGCTGGTTGCTGCTGTTGCGGTGGTGAAAGGGGAGTACAAGATCATCAGGGAAGATCGGCAAGCTGGATTCTCAGGAGGAGTCGGGGGGAAAGGCGCGCGTCATGTTGCGCGTGCTGTTGCTGGGAGCGGGTGCACTGGGGGCGTTCCTGGTCGGCAAGAAGGCTCTCGGCGCTTTTCAAGAGAAAGCCGCGGAGCGTGGCGGAGGCAATTCTCCCATTGACGTTCTTGCACGCGGTCTTACGCATGTTCAGGCTCGTCTTGGCCCCTGGTCCATGCGCGACCTCACTCTTGGCCTTCTTGCCATATCCAAGGTCGCCTCTCTCTCTCTCTCTCGCGGACATCCGTTTTGTTGTGCGCAGCAAGCATGCACTTGTAGGGCAGCTGCTGCTGCTGCTTCTTCTTCTTCTTCTTCTTCTTCTTCTTCTTCTTCTGCTTCTGCTTCTTCTCCTTGAATTTTTGTCCCTGAAGATGCAAGCTCTGGTCTGAAATTTCACAATTAAGAGAGAAACAAAGCTGAGAGACTGCAAGAGGAGGAATCAACAAGGGACTCCTAAAACCCTAGCAGCTTCCTCAGAATCTCTGTAAAGATCAAGAAATCGGAGAATTCTTCCGCCCTGCAGTAAGGAAAAAGCAAAATTAGGAAGCCATCTATGTGCATGCCTCTCTCTCTCTCTCCTAGTGTCCACTGCAAGCACAATTTTGCACTGATGATTCTCTGATGCATTCTTTCTCAGTCTTCTCTCCCCGCATCTATCACCATGCTAATTCAACAAACCCTTCTGAGCTTTCTTCAATTTCTGCAGTTTTCTGAATTGTAAACAAGCCATGCTCTGTGACCACCACAAGATGGCAGATTATGATGGGAGAGAAAAAACCAAAGGAAAACTACTACTAAGCAATTGTCAGTGGTCTGTAGGTCACAGAGAAGGACTGTCTGCCAGTGCCAGGACAGCCTGCGGAGTCGTTGATGCAAGATGCTCAATTCTTAGAGCGTGCACAACACTGGCGGGCAATGGCAGAAGCTGTTTATGCACCGGATCCTGCTGCATTTTCTCTGTTGAGTCATCTTCCGGAATCAGCAATTGTTGGAGCAGAGTGGACAGCCGATACAAGCTCCCTTCGACCGGCCTTTGCTGTATGTGTTGATGCCCCTTATAGTGCTGTCATCCTGGCTGTCCGCGGCACTTCTGAGGTATGGATTTGTCATGTTCCATCACGTGACTCTACTAGATCTTTGGAGTGTGTGATGATGTCTTGAGGTATCAAATTCAAACTGGCAAATGAAAGCTGCTCGGATGATTATAAGGATTGCAAATGTTTGAGTGGTTAATGAGAATTGTAGTCCCAGATGAATTGCTTGTGCAGATAAGTAGCCAAGACTGATTCATATCAATTGCCAATTCTCAGGTGATAGATATGCTAGTGAGTTCAGGGGCATCAATGGAACCGTTCCTGGAGGGTGTTGCACATGGTGGGTTTGCACACGCTACTGAACAGTTGTTAGAAGAAGTAGCACCCATCATTGATCAGGCTTTTGCTGAGCATGGGATGGCACAAACAGAAGTCAAACTCATGATTGTTGGCCACAGCTTGGGTGCAGCCATTGGCATCATGGCAGGTTTGAAGCTGCGGGAAAAGTTCCCAAATTTAGAGTGCTGGGCTTTCTCAACTCCAGCTTGCTTGACGTTGGAGTTGGCACAAAAGTGCAGGGATTTTGTAACCAGCTTCATCTCAAATTATGATATTGTTCCAAGGTTTTCACTGCACTCAGTGGAGCTACTTCGGAAACAGGTTTGCAGTTTTGATTGGGATCGTGCTGAAAAAATCCTGAAAGATGATGAGGACTGGAAGAACATCAAATCAGCATCTGAGGCAATGAGAAAATGGCAGGAAACACAGAAGGGGATTGGTGAGACCTTCCAGAGTGCGCAGGATGGCCTCTGTGAACAGGTGACATGTATTCCTGTTCTAAATTCTTGGATGAGTTTAATCTCTTGATGCATGTTCATCTGACCAACTGCAATAGTGTAAACTAAGTGGGCAAGCCAGGATTGAACTGGACCATCCCAATCTGTTTCAAAGCATCCCAATCTGTTATTAGACAGTAGAGCAGACCATCCCAATCTGTTTCAAGGCATTATAAGTGTCCAAATGAGAAACTCCTAAATGAGAATAAGAAGAGTACAAAGCTGGGTTACCATTGACTTAAGAAGTTTGGGAATTTGTATGCCTGCGAAAGTTAAATGGTATATGTGTCTTAGAATAGCTAGCCTCAACGCAGGGGTTTTCTGATGTCCAGATGGAGAATGTGCACAAGGCAATGGGAAACACAGGAGCAGAAGGCAACAAAAAGGACCCATCTCCAGGTGGAGAAAACGATGGGTCCAAAGATGATGCAAAAGATGATGAAAAACAAGACAAAGAAGAGAGAGACGACAAAAGAGAAGAGGAAGAGGAGCTTCCACCATTGTATGCACCAGGGAGAATACTAGTACTGGCAGCGAGTCCACCAGGGTGTGGTAAAATGCCAGAGCAGCGGTCAGGTGTGGCAGCAGAACGGAAATTGGGTACATACCCAACATTTGAGGAGGCAAAGAAAGTGCAGTGGGTCCTGCATGAAGCTGACCAACTGGAGGTTGAGGAGATAGTTGTATCACCATGGTGTGTTACTGATCACATGCTTGGTAACCTTAGTGAAGGCATCTACTACTTGCAGCGCCAATGTAGGCCAGCTTTGCCCCCTGGGTAACTTCGTAACCATTTATATTCCAAATACAAGTAGTGAAAGATCCTTTGTAAGCAGGTTACTCAAACCTTATTTTAATCTAAAAGCTTCAAGTTGTGGAGGCAATGAAGAATTTTTGTGCTCACAAACACATTTGCTTTGCAATCCCCCACACAATGTGAACTCTTGAGTGTGAATGTTGACGTTTACAAGAATCTTATTTTAAAACATCAGAAGGGAATCTTGTAGTCCGTAGTGGGTTGCTTTCTCTTCACAAAATGCGTCAGACTTTTGTGTTTTTTGTGTGTGTGTGAAACCACTCATCAGCTGGCAATAGAAAGCTTGAGTAGAACAAGCATCCTCAACAAATCCAGCTTGCCTTTGCCCTGACTGTAGAGTCTAAAACTATGTGAATCTCTTTTGTGTCGAGAACTACCATAACCTTCAACCCCTTCAAGATCTCTCTATCAAATCAAGGAAACCAAGAAGGAGATTCAGGAAGAAGATACAGTAGAGATTCCCTAGAGATCCATCAAGATGGCCCCATGGAATCAAAAAAAGAAAACAACAACAACAACAACAACAAAAAGATCCAGGAATATTCAGGAGAGATTCCAGAGATTCCATCTGGTTCTCCCCCACCCATCATTGGAATCAGAAAAGGAAACGATAATTGGAGATTCAGGAATATCTATCCGACAGACAGACAGATTCAAGAGATCCTCCATCAAGGATCTATCTCCCCATGGAATCACAGAAAAACAAGAATGTAGGAGATTCAGGATGAAGATCCAGGAGAGAGATTCCAGAGACCGATCAAGATTAGAAACTTTCCTGCCTGCTGTTTTGTGCACCTCTTCCCTCTCTGGCGAGAGCATGCGTCGACGAGCATCATGACATGCTCTCTCTCTCTCGCTCTAAACCTCATCGTCATCGCAAAAGAGGGGGAAACGTGAAAGGCAACCGACGCGTCCAATGGGTCGGAGTAGTCTGTCCTACCTGCTTTCTCCAGACTCAAATCCAGGAAGGGGCATCTCGATCTCCAATGCTGTGCCCAAGAGGAGAAGCGGACGAGAGGACTCAGTAGAAGAGCCTGGAGCTTGCTCGCTCCCTGTTGCGTATGCTGCTGTTGCTGCAGCAGGGGAAGAAGAAGAAGAAGAGCGGAGACGATGGAGGAGGGGAGGAAACGAGTCGTGGTTGTTGGTGGTGGTGTTGCCGGCAGTCTGACTTCCAAGCTTCTTGAAAATGCGGCTGATGTCACGCTTGTAGACCCGTACTCTCTCTCTTTCTCTGTGCACCCTTATGTGCTTGTCATCTCGATTGTATGTTTGTTCTGATTCCAATCATCCAGCCAAGAAGATCAGTAGGTTTCCTGGATCTCCCTGGCGTTTTCTTCAATTGTCAGCAGTTGCACAGTAGATTTGAAACCCAAAACAAAAATGGAAATCCAGTAACAGACAATGGAGAAGAAAACATCATTGACTGACAAGGGAGAAGAACATCATTGATCATGAAGGATTTTTGTTTCAATTCTCAGACCCTGAAGGTTATGAAAATTCGCAAGGGACGAGGAAGAAAAGATTTGGGCTGACCAGAGATCATCTTCTCTTCTATGACTTTTCTTTCTTTTTTTTTCCTTTTTTGGGTTACACAAGCTCCCCCCCCCCACCTCCACTGTCTTCCAATAGTTAGGACAAAAGCTCTCAAGGAGCTCGATCAGTCTTTCTCTTTTTTGAGTCACTGTTCTTTGTACCAGAAAGAAGCATATCCTCAAACCCAATAGGCAGGCAATTGCTGTGTGTCTTTTCTCTCTGCATTCTTGTATTCTTCTTGCTTTTGCTCTTCTGATTTGTTTACAGCCAATTTGCAACAACAATTTCCATTGAATGGGGGTGGGCAGAGCAATTAGGTTGCAAAAAACAAGTGATAGAAGAGAAGGTGCTCTTTGATCACCCCAAATCTTTTCTTAGTCTTCCCTTGGGAGTTTCCATAACCTCTAGGGTCTGACAATCGAAACAAAAATCCTTTGTGATCACTGATGTTGTTCTTCTCCATTTGTTTGTCGCTGGATTCAATTTGTCAAATAGTTGTACTGTAGGAATTTGTTTAACCCTAATTCTTGGGAGGTGGTTGTTGGCAAGAGCTCATGAATCTGAGCTTTTCAGGCTAGAGTTTGCTATTTTCTCCTGCTGTAAAAAAAAAAAATCTTTCAACCCACTGCACCATTTCTTCATTACTCTCTCTCTCTGCTTTTCTCTTGGCTGATAGTTTGGATTTTGGGGTGGGGTGATGGAGGGGGGAAAAAAGGACAGAAAGGATTATTTTGAGGTGCCCTATGCAGCATTGAGGTGTTTAGTGGAGCCTGCTTTCTCAGAGCGCTCGGTGATGACTCATAGCTCATACTTGAAGAAGGCCAAGGTGGTGATTAGTACTGCCAAAATTGCATCATCAACTCAAATTATAACTGATGATGGAGAAATTGTTCCATATGATTTTCTGGTCATCTGTACAGGCAGCTCATACACAGGCCCCAAGACCAGACCTGAGCGAATTCAAGAGTATTGGAAAGGTGGGTGGACTTATAACAGAATCATTCTCTCTCTCTCTCTTTTGTAGCTCCCCCATATCCCACATTAAAAGCCACTTTTTGCTGCAAATTTGGCTCTACTTACTGTAGCTACTACATCATGGAGTTGCTAAATTAAGAGACATTTTAGTAGTTGGAAAATTGGCAACTACTAAATTAGTTTTATGAATGATCAACATGTTTGCATTCTAAGGTTCAAATTTTCAGAGGCAAAAACTGGTGGTTTTCTCATGGATGGTAATTCCAACCTGAAAATGGTTATAAGGCTAGAATTGTTTCCCAGAAGCTGATGAAAACTCCAATTTTGCTTTCATGGTAGAAATAATAATAGACAGTGAGAACTTGTGAGAACTTGAGGAGCTTCTATCGAGTAAATACTTAGTTTAACATAAAAGCTCTTGAAACTTGGGGAGGTGAAATGACTTGGTGAACATATTGCTCACTGATCAAAAATAGATGGCACATGATAATCCCTGGATATTCCAGATGAAAATGTTGGAAATAAACATTCCAGAAATTGGAGATTGAACTGTATGATGCATTCAGCTGAGGCTTACATGGTCGACCTGCATGCATGCAGCTAACAGCAAGGTGGTAGCTGCACAATCAATTCTGATCATGGGAGGTGGTCCTGTTGGGGTTGAGATGGCTGGTGAGATGGTGACTGATTTTCCTGACAAGAAGGTCAAAATTCACTTTCTCACCTACTGAATTAACCTGCTGTTTCTTTCCATTGTTGCTTCTTCTAACTTGCAGGTTGAAAAAGGTTTCACTCAACAGAAATATGGAGGTTCATATATA
>Ga0209611_10012481_pt1 | contig 11942 bp, 10 predicted proteins | sample S1TSphgellanicum_3_FD_187693 | JGI IMG/M metagenome (GOLD analysis project Ga0209611, IMG submission 187693) | Host-associated microbial communities from peat moss isolated from Minnesota, USA - S1T2_Fc - Sphagnum magellanicum MG (SPAdes) (version 2) | ecosystem: Host-associated > Plants > Peat...
TTTGGGAAAAATGGCAACAATTAGCCACACAAACCACATATATATATATATATATATATATATAAAATCACTAGCTAAAAGTGGTGGATCTACTACCCAAGGAGGGGGGCCTAGTTGTTTGGCAGTGGGTAACCGAATGAAAGGACGCAAACAACGAACAAATGAAACAGCGGCCGGAAAGAGAAAATGGGCATATCCCAAGAAAGGTAAAAGAAAGAGGAAAAAAAGCGAAAAGAAAGGAAGGGGGAAAAGAAAAAGAAAAAGAAGAGACTAAAACAGACGGCAGATCGGGCAGATCGGGCAGGAAAATGAAAAACAGTGCGCGCGCCGCCGCCTTGGGAACAGGGACCCGGGGGACAGGACGTTTTCTCCGGGGCCGGGGAAAAAAAAAACCCAGAGCAAACAAGAAAGCCAAAGGGAAGGCGCTGCTGACGCCCTCCTCTCTCTCTCCTCCCTCCCTCCCTCCCTCCCTCCCTCCTCTTCTTCCTCTCGTAACGACCATTGCAACACTTCCCCACCCGCCCCCTCCGCTGCAAGCTCTCTCTCAGCAGAGCCTGCCCCACACACACACATACTTCCTTTCCTTCCTTCCTCTCTTCCTCTGGAGTCTTTCCCCATCATCAATTGCATGTGCAAGCGAGCCACAGACAGAGACAGACAGACAAACAGAGACAGACCTGAGTGTGTGCTAAGATTGAACATTCGTTCAGAACCAAATTTTCATATACAAACTTTAGTATTGTTTCTGGTGCGTACTCACATTGTCGTCGCTCCTCGCGTCGGGAATCCTCCTTCAATAGTGACTTGTAGGCAAAAGCAAGACCAAAAAAGAAGAGAAGAAAAAAACATCTTTCCAAACCCCATAATTCATGACGTGAAAAAAGCTTGGTTTAATCTGATTTGAAGAAGAAGAAGAAGTTCAGAAGGAGGAGGGAACTTGGACAGTTTACCTGATCAGGATGAGTTCGGTTGTTTTTCTTTTTTGGTTTTTTTGGGGTGCGTTTCTGAATCGAGTCTCTCTCTCAGATCTCCGGATCTGCAGTCCTGCGGGCGCCCTTGCAAGCGCTCTTTAGTCTACTTCCTGATCTTACTGTACTCTGCCTGGGGCAGTGCTGGAGATTTGGAATGAACCCATTTACCTATGTGAAGCAGATTCTTCGACCCCAATTCTCTGCAGTACTAGGTCTACGCCGGTGTCGCTGGTGTGCAGCCCAGTGAGTGCATGACCCCACCACTAGTCTGTCTGTGGTAGGAGAAAAAGTAGATCTACTGTTGTGGTGGTGGTGGTGGTGATGGTGTCATGAAGAGAGAGAGAGAGAGAGAGTCAGAAAGAGAGCGACACACGGAGAGAGAGGGAGAAAAGAGGGGGGGTGGTCATCAAGACAGACAAAGAGATTTTCTTCTTCTTCTTCTTCTTCTTGACTTGATGAACAGGAACTCAGTGACCCAATGAACAGTAGTAGCCAACAAGCAGCAATGGGTGGTGCTTTAGATTCAAGTCTTTGTAGTTGAAAAGCATTTATACGCATTCTCAAGGGACTGAGAACCTTTTGTGCATGTTGCGGTTTTGTTTTCTGCTGCTGCCTTGTCCAAAGGCTAGCTGCAGGCAGGCCGGAGAGCCTGCTGTACTGCGGATGATCTCAGGTTTGTTGTTGTTGTTGTAGGACATGCTCTGCTTGTGGTAGGCTTGCTGGCTGGCTGGCTGGCTCTTGACTCTTGAGGATCATCATCATCATCATCATCGCGCCGCTGCACAGACTTTGCATTTTGGGTCAGGCATAAAGAGAGAATCCCATAGCATGCAAGGTTGTGATGATCACACTTCTTCCCTTTTTGTTCAATGTAAGCAACCGCGAGAGAGAGCGAGCTCGATGACCGATCGCGGACGGACGGAAGGAAGAAGACGAAGAAGAACTACAGCACATGACACAGCTCGAGCGACGACTTTTAGATCACATGCAGCAGCAGCAAGAAGCACATGAGATCAGCCTTGCAGGCCGCCTTTGACAAGGGTAAGCCTGTGTAGCCGCAACAGTCTTCAAGAGCATTCTGATGTCTGCTGGTGTGCGTGCGTATGTTGTGAAGGATCCTAGAGACGTATGTTGAGCATCATCTGCCTAGTATTGCAGGAGAGCTTGAAATTTTGTCATTCCTGGAGAGTGGAGAGGAAGGAACTCCAACGAGCATAGATGTAGATCATCATCATCATCACTTTGTTGTAGAGGAATTGGGTAGTCTTTTGTCGAGCTTGAACTCGTCGTCGAGTGCAGTAGTATCAACACATGGATCCAGATTGTAAGTTACAAAACAGATCAAAGCTGCAGGGAGCTGCTGCCGGCCGGCCGGCCATCATCAAAAGAGAAAGCTCGCTTCTCATCATCAACTCACCAAGCTCTCAATGCTGATAACATTCTTTTGTGACGCAAGCAGAGTTGGGATGTTTGGAGAAGCTCAGGGGCCGCGGGGTTTCTTCACTCTGCCACGATCACTGGGCTGTTGTCGAGTAGGAAGCTGAGCTTCTTTTTTAGATTGGTTTCCGGGAGATTGTTGCAGGCGGCCGGTGGGTTGGAGAGATTTGAAACTCGTTGCAGGGTGATGAGTATCATGTGCCTCCTGCAGTTGGGGGAAGGAGGCAAGTCTACGAGAATGCCGAGCACCACGTGCACGAAGGCGGCGATGCAGGCGTCCGGGAACCAAGCTCCTCCTCCTCCTCCTCCTCATGGCCAGCAGCTTCCCAACCTGGGAAGCTTACAGTATAGCAGCAGCACTCTGAGCCTGAGCTTCGATGACAAATTCCGCTGCAGCAGCAGCAACAGCAGCTTGTTTCCCACGACGTCCAGCTGCTATGAGCAGCAGCGAGCTGCATCCGGTACTAGTGCAGGCTCCGACATCCGAGCGATCAATGAGGCCTTGGCTTTCCGGGCACTGAGTATGCAGTCGCCAGCAGCAGCAGGCGCGCATGAGGGGATGATGCAGTGGGGCAGCTGCAGACGCGCGCCCGCTTCACAGGTCGATCATCACAGCTGCTTGTTCTCCTCCTGCTGCAGCGAGGAGGAGGAGGAGGCGGAGGAGGAGCTGGAGATGGAACTGCTGCATGGGGGCGGTGACTGCAGCAGCATGGGGAACGATATGATGATCAAGCAGCAGCAGGACCTCGACTCCACCTGCATTAACGCGGCCGAGGAATCCGAGAATTCATTGCCAGGTGCCGGTGGTGGTTCTGTAGCTGGCTGCAACAGCAAAGATCATCTTCATGCCGTCGACGGCGGCGGTGTGCATGAATCCAAGCTTTGTCCCCGAGGTCACTGGCGACCTGCTGAGGATGAGAAGCTCCGCGAGCTTGTTTCTCAATATGGCCCACAAAACTGGAACCTCATCGCCGAGAAGCTCCAAGGCCGATCAGGTACTAGACTACTACTGCATCATGATGTTCTCTACCAAGACTTTCCTGCTGCAGGTCGACATCATTGCGGGTGCAAGTCGAAGAACCTGCTTCTTCTTATTCTTCTTGTTCTTCTTGTTCTTCTTTTTCTTCCGGGTGCTCTGCGAGAAGGTTCTTCTAAGCAGACTGGAGTTGTTGTTGTTGTGGTGCTGTTGCTGCAGGTAAGAGCTGCAGGCTGCGATGGTTCAATCAACTGGACCCACGGATCAACCGTCGGCCATTCACAGAAGAAGAAGAGGATCGCTTATTGTCAGCGCATCGCTTCCACGGCAACAAATGGGCGATGATCGCCCGCTTGTTTCCAGGTCGCACAGACAACGCCGTCAAGAATCATTGGCACGTAGTCATGGCACGCAAGTTCCGAGAGCGCTCACGTGCCTACGGTCGTCGCAAACCCCAACACCACCAGCAACAGCAACAACCGCACCACCACCACCACCAACAACAGCAGCAGCAGCAGCAGCTGTGTCGCTTGCAGAGAGCCGGGAAACGCAGCACCGGTTCCATGACACCAGCTGCCGATTCTCTCACTGCGTGGATGGAGAAATACACGCTCGCAGCGGCCGGCTGCAACAACGGAAGTGGTACTGGTGACACTAGCACCTCGACGTCGCTGGACGCTTGTGTCTCCGGAACTACCACTGTCGCTAACGTCCTGTCGCCGCAGGAATTCAATTCCATAGACAACACTCTCTCCATGTTCTCCTCGCGCACTCCACCACCCCTTTCCAAGATGCCTCGCCTCTCTTCTTCTTCTTCTTCAGCTTCCCGGGACTCCAGAGACCAACAAAATTTACTTCTGGATCTGGACCATCATCAACAACAACAACAACAACAACAACAAAATCGTCATCAACATCATCATCATCATTTCCGAGCCTCCTGTGGCGGCTATGGCGACACTGCAAGCTGCTGTTTGCCTGCTGGAGCTTTACCCCATCAACAACAACCACCTGAGAATAATGCAATGATTCTAGGTACCCATCTTCTCATCCTTCAACTTTGAAATGTCATGTGTTTAGCATCTCGCACCCATCTCACAAAATCACAACCATCCCAATTCATTACATTAAAATGTGTTTATTGATTCTGGCTAATGATTTTAATATGTCAAACTTATAATGTACAAAAAAGCTTGCTCAGCTTGTTCAAATAATTTTACAATTTAAAAATAATAACTATGTCATTTTAAAGCTCTACTCAACAAGCATCTAAGAAATTAGAATGCAACGATTTTAAGTATTCATGTCATGATTCAACTCTGAAATGTGTGTTTAACATCTCACACATGAAATCACAAGCATCCCAACTCATTACAATGAAACTGTGTTTAATGACTATGGCTAATGATTCATGTAACACTAAGAATTTGTGAAAACTTGCACAACGTGCTTGAGTAATTTTTACAAATTTTTCTTTAAATTTGTGTCATTTATTTACATTTAGTTTAAAGATACCATTTTACCTGAGAATTCAATGATTGATTTCTAGGTACCCATGATCTGAGCTTGGTTGAAGATCTCTCACTGTTTTTCTCCTTCCTGCAACTTCCCATGATCATGTCTGAACATTTTCTTTGTGCTCAAGGGACCAATTCTTCTTCTTCTGATGATGATGATGATGATGATGCTCACTTGGCATGATCTTCAATTGAATGTGGCATCCATGTTTGTACAGCTGCAGCTGCATCCAGAGCTTTCCTACCAGCTGCTGCAACAACAATGCTGCTGGATGAGAAGCAGCTGCAGCAGACTATGAGTTCAAGCTCTGTGAACTTAGGACTTTTGACCAGAGCAGCAGAGGCAAGAGCTGAGAGAGGAAGCAGCTCCATGATAGTACCCAAAGCGCTGGATTCAGTTCGAGGACTGCAGTCCAAGACACCAGCAGCAGCAGGTCATGCAGGCCTCCAGCAGCTTGCCCCCCACTGGTTCCCATCTCTTCATGAACTCAACCAAAGAAAGGACCTCAATGCCGGATGCATGTTGCAGCAGGCAACAACAACAGCAGCTGCATCTTCATCAGCCACCTTTCCTTCTTGTGATCGGATCAAACAGTTTCAGGAACAAAGTCTGATCACTTGCAAAGACATGACTTCCCTCAGACTGGGCGGTGCTGCTGCTGCTGGAACTTCTTCCACATCCTCCTCAATCTCATGGGCCAGTCCAGTAGATCAACTGCAGCTGCAAGCTCATGCTACAGCTGGTGACCACGATATCCACGCAACTCAGGAAATTGCTGCAACAACACAATTGCAACCAGATCATCAGGCAGGCTGTTGCATCAGGTTCATTGATTTCCTGGGAGTGGGAGCATAAATTTTCCAGCTCTAGATCTTTGAAATCTGTGCCAAGTAGCGATCATGGTCCAGCTCCAGAATCAAATCAGACTTCCCCATCCTTCCTTTCTCTCTCTTGAGCTTGCTATCTCTCTCTCTCTCTCTCTCTCTTTTTCACAAGCGGAACAACAACAACACTGTAAATTGGAGATTTCACTGCACAACTTCAAGCTTGAATTTCAATAGGGATTTTACAGACAACCCCAGTACATGATGCTTTCTTGTCTGTTTCTCTTATAATGTTTTTTCAGTCTTTCAAATTTGCTACTTACAACCAGTTGAAGTTGTGGTTGATGGATGAGTTCACAAACAAACCAACAATGAAACAAGCGGATGATGACAACAATAGATCCAAGTCATGCTCTTTGAAAGCATGCATAATAATCCTTTGCAGCTGATGGGACTTTAGTTTCAAGGCAGCTTCAGAAGAGAATTAGAAGTTGAAACCTTTTTTTCTCCCCTCTGAATTGAGTGAGTGTTTATATGTGAATCAGCTGCAATCTCTGATTTTGTTGATGTTGATGATCATGATGCGAGAGTTGGAGTTTGTGTGACCAGACTTTGGAAACGGACATATGATGAGGATGTCTTCATCTGCCATTTGTATGTCCACCCATTCATGCATTCACCCAACTGTGCGAAAACCCACCATCATGGCGATTATGATCATCATTAGGGAGTGTGTAATTTGTAGCCAATACCTTCCAACAAGAAGAGTGAGCTCCAGGACACTTTTTTTGGGGGGGGCGTTTTAACTTTAGAGAGTTTATAGTATAACTTCTTGTAGCCTGACAAGCAAGTAGCAAACTGTCAGGAACTGAAATGTGAAATCATGACCTTAAAAAAATGCAACAAAACTTTGAGGTTGCATTTTTGTACCTGGAATTATATATATATATATATATATATAGAACTAAAGGTTCAAGGATCATTTACTTAAATGTTTTTGTTTTCTATCTCATAATCTTCTACTATTTCTTCTTGCCCAATGTTTTGAGATGTTCATGTCCTTGGTTGCTCCTGACCTTTTCCTTTTGCTTTGCTTGTATTTTATTTTTCAACCCATGAAAGACATTTCCTTGTCTTAAAAGTTGGCCACAAACCGGAAGTTAAAATTGCAATATCCAATTTTCATGGCCTTCATTGTTGCTGCTTGTATTGATCAATCCTAAGGCATAACCTCATGGGCAGTTGCAAATTTATCCATCAGGCTACAGCAGCAGTTAGGTAGCTGGCGTACACATGGACTCACCCTACATATGACTCAAAAGGGTGACCGACAGAGGGTCATGCCAAGAACGTAATTCAGCTTCAGACCCCTCTTCTCCTTATACGTCAACTACTTAAGGAAGAAGAGGTTGTGAAGCTCATAAGATCCTTCGCATGACCGTCATGCAGTCACCCTTGAGTTCATCTGGTCACATGGAAAATTTTGGTCACATGTAAAACAAACAAATGACTGAATTTTCAGTCTCCATCTACTTGACTCTATTATGTTGCAATTGTGGTAGAGACTCCTTTAAATGAGGATTCTGTACCCTGCCTGACTGCAAAGTTCAACCTGGGATCACACACACTCTCTCTCTCCAGGAAGTTGGCAACTATGAAGAACATTGCAATTGAAATTGAAGTAAATTGGGATCATGATGTGCAATGTACTTACTACTACAGCTGCTACTGATTTACTTCCATCATTTGGACAAATTATCATAATAAGAGTCTCCTCTGGATAGTGTCATTGTGGTTTACCTGTGAACAAAAGATTGTCAAAAGATTTGAGATCAGCTTCATTTTAACAGCCTTGGGTGAACCAGCACCCACACTGGTACCATGGCAAAAACCAGATCTGGTTCCAGTTTGGTTTTAGCTAATTTTGAACCAGAACCAATGGTTCTAACAACCAAACTGGATCACCACCTGACAATGGTAAAAAACCCTAAAATTCATCTAAATTGTTTCTGAATATTATGAATATCCTCAAACTTAGACTAAATCAGGGGCTCTGAGTTCAAATCTAACGTTTCTTGGGTTTATTGGATCACTACCTTAATAAGAGGCCTCACTCAAGAAGGTGAAGGTACCAGTGTGGGTGCGGGTTCATCCTGGCCCCATTTCAACTCTTTTGGCGTCTTTTCAATAAGAAATTGTCAAACCCTTGTCCATGCAAGCCAAGACAAACTGATAATAATGGATTGCCTAGTAAGTTAGCAATTATAAATCTTCTAATAGCTATCTCCATTCTATAATCTACACTATCTTCTTGTCTGTCTGTTTGTTTGTGGACCCAATCATCGGTTCTCATCTGAAAAACTCCCTTGGAGTGTGAGTACATTAGACAACTGCTGTGTGGGTCTTTTGCATTTTGTTAATACCCTCCACTTGCAGTGTTTTGGGGGAAATTTTCAGATCGCAACAAAAAACCTCCAGTTCCAGTATTTCAAAAACTTGATGAATCTGCTGTTTTCATGAAAGAACTGGCAAAGAACTTGGCAAGGGTTTATGGGTGTGGTTCTTTACTTTGTAGTTTTATTTGAGAATGGCAGTTATGGATCCAATTCCAGTTCTCCGGTTTCTTTAGGACATCAGTTCTGATAACCAGCATGGCTTCAGTGCCCATTTATAATACCCGCATGTTACACACACACACACACACACACACACAAACTCCTCCATTGGAGCAGCATCAATAATGGTATGAAGAGATTCTTTGACACAAGCTGGAATTGCAACACATGCTTCAAATGCAAAAATAGCAGAATCCTATTTCTAGAATTTTTCTGGCTAACCCCGCTTGCTAAATTTAGTGAGGCATTGATCATCAATCAAGTGCACCAATTTTGTTTTTCTTGTCCTAGATCAAATTTAGAAACCTATTGGAGGGTGCTGGGTGAATTACCATTCTTGGATGATGTTGATGGCAAAATGTTGAACCACCACCCCACCCATGTGCCTTAAAACATGTGCCTGAAAATTGTGTTTCAGCAGGATTGCCATGTGGTGCAAGAGATTAAGGTGGAAGCTTGGGTGATGGGGATATCTACATGCAAAAGCTTATTTTATGGGAGGGAGGTGAGTTTTGTGTTTGCAATTTGATCTTTTTTTGTTGGCCTTGCCTAGTACCAAGGCAAGGATATTGTGTTTAGATTCATTATAGAGTATAGTAGCTTTTGGCCCCTAGGCAATAGGTCTATTTTTATATGAGGATTTTTGAAAGATGTTATTTTGGCTTTGTGTTGAAACTTGAGATTAGTTATAGAGTTATGATAATATCTTGAAGGATTTTGGTTGCTTTTAGAGGATTTTTTGAAGATTATATTTTTGCACAGTGAAATATTTGAGTTTCCATAATTCTTTCTTTTGCCTTAGTACTTTTTAATGTAAACGGCAAGGCCACCGTGTGACACACCCCTTGTTTTAATATGACTTTCCTTGTTACTAATTGTGACTGGGATTTGAGTTTTCATCATCATTGTTGTGCAGATCTTTGATTTTGTTATATAACCTTCAGTTCTGGGTTTTGGAAATTTGTGAAGAACAGGTGCAATTCAACCGGAGGTTGAGGGTATGTTCTTTGATTTGTTGAGAACAACTGGTCAAAGGTCCATCTAACCAAATCTTACCCACCAGTTGGGTTCTTTCTTTCAGAAAGAGAGAACCACACAACACTGTTTTATAAAGTACTGGCAGCAGGTTGCAACTACAACAGCACCAATCAGTCAGTCCCTTAGGTTATGAGCACAAAGGGCCAACAAGATTGAAAATCTGTTTTCAGCACTACTACAAAATGTGGGTGCAATTCACTAGTCCCTGTTCACTAGAACAATGAATTCATTACTTTTTCATTGGTCCCTGTTCATTATAACTAGTGAATTCACTCAAAATCCAATGAAATCACTTGGCGTACAGGGACACCTTTTGTTGTAATGCAGGTAGACCACTCAAATAACTTGAAACTGGGCATTATGGATATGATTTTGTGAACCTTTCTTGTCATAACTTAGCTATGGTTACAACAGCCTCATATTATCTAGTGCAAATGAGTGAGCAAACTTAAGAGTCAAAAGAATATCATTAGGTCATCTATCAAAAGATTATAAATTTTAGGGTTAACTGAGGAAAGTTGCATCAAGAACTCCAAACCTTACCAAAAAAAAAGGATTTATTTAGGAAAAGCCATATTTTTTGGCTCAATGGTATGTACTATTGTTGGCCAGCTCTCTTTTAAGAGAACCTCTGGTTCTGATTTTGGCACTAAATTTGTTTTTGCTCCGTTCTTTGGGTACAAGTTTAAGCTCAGTTCGTCAAATTCTTTTTAAACCCTGTTACTTGATAACCTACCCTTATGCATAACCAATGGTTAATTATTACTCAAAATATTTGATAACCTAAGTGGCACCCAAGTTCTATTTCCCATTTGAAACTTTTTTTTTTTTTTTTTTTGCAAATGCAAGGTTTTTTTAAAACTCAAATAACATTAGGGTGTCAACAATATTGGGAGGAGCTGAAACCTTAAAGAGCCTTGCTTAATAGCACATGTCATGATGTCATTGGTTTAGGATTATGGATTACGCATAAAATGTGGGTTCATATCTAATCACCGCAAGCAAATGTTAGGGTTTTGGAACTTCCCATTGTGATTGTCCATTTTAAAACCATGTTCAACCACAAATTGTTTTTTAAATTCTTCATACTTTTTTTGTTGTGTGACATAGGTTTTGAAACTATGTAAAAACTAATTCATAAAACTTAATCTGGATTCTGGAGTGTCCACCCTCCAATAAAAATATAAATGCCATTCTAATTTGCATTTGCAAATTGGGGAACTTGGTTGAACATGAAATCAATAAATTGAAATTTTGTTACTAGCATATGTTGGAAGAATTTTGTATAAAAAAGAAACAAGGAAAGTGTATTTGAGATAGCGAAATATGAACACAAATACCTTCACAAAAATGTTGAATATTAACAATTATGATTTCTATGGATAAATAAAAGTGATAAGTGATTTTTAAAAATTAAAAGCCTACTAAAAAATGGCCTTTGGTTTCAATTGAAACCATAAAATTAGGTGAAAGGTAACCCACAATAAAGAAATCTATTGATCTAAGTGCAAAAGGAATATTGATGCAAAACTATTCAAAGAGTTGAAGTCCAAAAACAATTGTAGAAAAGTTTCAACATAGGAATTGGAAATTTGACACCATAGGAGATGAATGGTGGGTGGACATGAAACACTTTTCCATTGGGTTTCCAGTTACATAGCTAACCACTATAGTTAGCTCAGTATTTGTTACTACCACCTACCTAGTAACAATCCATTAGCCCTTACTTATGTACTAACCATCTACATGCGTCTTAGGGTAAACTAGCCCATGACCAATTGCCTGCCTATGACCAAACACTTTGGCAAATCTTTCTCAATTCTTCTCCATTTTGAGTGATTTGAAATGTTATAGCAGCACTTTCTCAAACTCTATAAATCATCTTTGAAATGCAAAGCCAAGGGATCGGCAAAAAAGAGTTGTAAAAAAATACGTTTTTTCAAATTGCAAAACATGTTTTTTTTCATTTTGACCTTTCTTATTTTAGATAAATTTCTTATTTATTATTCATTTTAAACGATTTAAAGTGTTATAGAGCATCACCTGAAGTTCTACAAATCACCTTTGATTTTTTTGGGTGTTTAAGAACTGGCCTTTGTAAGGTTTGATGATTTGTTCTTTTGAGTTTTTGATTCCTCTCTTTTGAGGGGGCCATAACTTTCTCAAAAAAAGTAAAAATTATTTATTTTTTTAATGCACCAAATATGCCTCTTTTTGGGGGCCATAACTTTCTCAATTATATTTTATTTTTAACAATTTTTAATGCGTCAAATGTGCCAATAGAAGGGGTTCAAGTTTTGTTTGGACACAAAAAAACAACAAAGCCATCCCCTTGGGAGCACTTAAATGTCCAGTCACTGACCAATTTACCCTATATCATTTGCTTGGCCAATTTGTCACATGACAATTTGTTAATCATATGTCCTTTTATAACTTCATTACTCTCACATACACCAATTTAGGTTGATGCTTCTTAATAACCACCTAATATCGTAATAATAGTAGGGTTACCATTCTAGCATCTTCTTGACAAGTTTTTTTTTCTTTTTTTTTTTTTTTCATT
>Ga0209611_10012483_pt1 | contig 11942 bp, 7 predicted proteins | sample S1TSphgellanicum_3_FD_187693 | JGI IMG/M metagenome (GOLD analysis project Ga0209611, IMG submission 187693) | Host-associated microbial communities from peat moss isolated from Minnesota, USA - S1T2_Fc - Sphagnum magellanicum MG (SPAdes) (version 2) | ecosystem: Host-associated > Plants > Peat...
GCTTCAGAAAGCTATCAATGAGATTGATCATTCACTTGTCCGCGTAAAATCTACGCGAACAACTTTTTTTGTCCAAAGTCCAATGAGACATTTCATTCTCAATAAGCTCTGCTTCTTGCTGTGATTAATTACGATTTTTCAATTGCTCCCAAACTTTTAAGAATATATTTTTGATGATCATTTATGCCTATGGCTCCTGTGATATTTAAGCCCTCATAAGGCCTATTACTCAAAGTTATTAGAGACTTTGTTTCTGTTGGGTTTTCTATTGGGATTTCCCAAATTGTAATCGTTCCATCTACGTCACCACTAGCAAGAAACTCATAATTGGTATCATCTTCATCTGATTTAAAAACTAGGGACAACACCGAATTTTCGTGTTCATTCAATTCAACAATTAGAAAAGGTTGAGAAGTATCCTTAATATCCCATATTTTTATTTTTCCGTCTGTAGAAGCAGTAGCAAAAAAGTGTACTTTCTTACTGAAGGCAATTGTTCGTAATTGTTGTTGTGCCGAAATTTGCGAGATTTCTTCGCCAGTTTCAACATTCCAAAGCTTAACCGTTTTATCATAACTACCAGAAGCAAGAATTTGTCCATTGGGAGAAAAAATTACTGATGATACTAATTCGTTATGACCCTCTAATTTTCGGAACTTTTTGTCCGAAAGATTCCAAATACGAACTAACTTATCTGTACCTCCGCTAGCTAATTGTCCATTTGGACTAAAAGCAATAGACCAAACTACGTCACTTTTGCTATCTTCTAAAGTAAATTTCTCCTCAGTCTGAAGATTTTGAATATGAATTTTCTTATCATAACCAGCAGTCGCAACCATATTTCCATCATCAGTCAAAGCTACAGACCAAACTAAATCCTCATGCGGCGTTAGGTCTTTGTTTTGACCATTAAAATCAATAATTTTTACAATGCCTGAGTACCTTCCAGTAATAATCCTTGTTTTATTCATAGGATCAAAAGCTGCTGCTGATATAATTTCTTCACCCTGGACAAGTTCCTTCCAAAGACTGTTATTGTTTTTCAAATTCCAAGATTTTAGGCTTCCATCTCCAATGAAACTATACAGACAATCGGTTTTGTTCTCAAAAGCCAATGCATAGACTCCATTGTTTTTCCCTTTCTGGGTGTTTAAACATTCACCAGTGTTTATATCCCATAGCTTAATAGCTGAATCATCTCCACCACTAACAAGAATCGGTTCAGTTGGATGAAAATCTACAGTTAAAACTGATCCTGTATGTCCTTTTAAGCAGTGAATTTGCTTTTGTTGTTCTACATCCCAAACTATAATTGTTTCATCGTCGCTCCCCGATGCAAGATAAGGTTTATTCTTACTGAAAGCCAACCACCGAACCATACGGGAATGAACATATAATATTTTGCTTATACTATTTGTAATATCCCAGCTTCTCACTGTTCCATCAGAATGACCACTAAAAAGATATCTAGTTCCTGGACGAAAGGTGATAGATGCTACCCTACCATGATACTCATTCAAAGTTTGTTGGGAGTTGGTTTTTTTGAGATCCCAAATTTTAATCTTTCCATCATTACTTGCACTAGCAAGCTCAAACTCTTCATCATTAGAATCTGAACTGAAGGCAATGGGCCAGACTAACCCATCATGCTCTTCCCAAATTCTTTTCAAGGTTGGTTTTTGATTCTCCCTAATATCTTGTAGATCCCAAACTCTAATCTTTCTATCACTACCACTAGCAGCAAGAAAACGGCCGTTTGGTACACTGAAAGCTAATGATAGGACAAAATTATCATTTCCTTGCCAATCATACAGGACTTCTCCTGTTGCAGGATTCCAAACAATGATTTTCTTATCGTCACTACCAGAAGCTAAAAGAGCATTATTTGGATTTGGACTGAAAACGACTGAATTTACTTCTCCTAAGTGTTTTTTAAAGCTCCAAATTTCTTGGTGAGTTTTCGCATTCCAAACACTAACTCTACCAGTACTATCACCAACCGCTAAAAATCCACCATCTAGACTACATACTTTGCTAAATGCCATTGACCAAATTTTGCCTAAAAGTGGAGTAAAAATGCAGTCAGTAAAATCTGCATTAGTAAAATTGACATTACGTAGACTAGCATTAGTAAAATCAGCCCCTTTAATTATAGTACTAGAGAGAACTTTGTCTTCAAGAGCTTTCCTATCTATTTTTAAGAGTAATGTAGCCACATTCCCGCCAACATAATTTACCTTATCTTTAGTTTTATCACGTGTTTCTTCTATAAGCTCCAAGAGTTTAGCTTTAACCGATTCAGATAACATTAAGCAGTTTGGAGTTTGAAGCGTTTTTGTTTGCTGTTCCCGAAAATTAATCATTGGTAAAAGTAAATCCATCAATGCCTTTGAGAGTGGTGATAACCCAAAAGTCTGTCCCAACTGTTCTAAGGACTCATTCCTAAACTTACTTAATGGTGCAATAGTTTTGATATATACAATTTCATCCCACTGACGAGAAAAATAACTAGACCAAGTATATTCTTGAGAAGTTGCGTTATCGTTCAGAGATGACTGAGCCTGAGCTAATTCTGTAAAATCTTCAGCCAACACACCCAACTCAGCAGCAAACTTATATGCCACGAAAAACTCTAACAAAGAACGATGTGCTGGAGTATAGTCACCATCAGCATTGCGGATCAGTATTGTCTGACTCATCATGTCATAATGCCAGTAGTCTAAATCCTTCTCCTCTTGAACTATTGAACCAAATAGATGACGAATGCGCTTAGGAAAAAGCCGATAATTTAAGCTCATTTGGTTAGTAGAGAGCATCTCCCAAGACAGTTCGCACAAAAAGTAAAGTTTATCTGCCAAGGAAGTAAAAGTGCGTTCGGCTTTAATATCTCGCTCCATCTTACGCCGCACTGCATACAGATAAACCCGCGAAATATCTATCGGTTTACCCAACTCAATATCTGGTAATGCTTCTAAAATTAGCTCAGTCATTACTGGACGACGAGCTAAACCTAAAAGTTGTGGATTGTCCATTACAATTTCTAGTGTGGCAGGTTCTGTTTGCAATAGAAACACCTGTCGAATTTGGTCATCATTAAATTTCTCCAATTCTAATACTTCAAACTGAGGCGTTTCTCCTGTTAAATTAGCAGTTGAGGCTTGCAATTCTGCACTTAACAATTCTCGTCCTACCTTAGCCTCTGGGAAATGTTCGGTGCGACAAGTGAGAATTACCTTTGCACCAGGAACCACAACTTTTGCTAGTTCCCAAAAGTTGTTAATCATCTTCAAACGATCTATCTTTGCTGCCATTTCGTCAAAACCATCAAAAATTAGCAGCAGTTTACCCATGCGGTTGAGTTGTATAAAAGCATCGTAATTGGGTAAAGGAATTTTGTATTGACGAAAGAAAAATTCAGAAAATAATGACTCTACACTTACTGCTTTGGCATAGTTTCGTAGCGGAATCACCAAAGGTAGACGAGGACGTTCCACACCACGTTTTTTTGCATTCCGATAGCGTTGCAATGTTACCCAAGCGTAATGTAAAACAAACCAAGTTTTGCCCGTGCCAAACTCCCCTAGTATAGATATATGTTCTTTAGCTGGGTCATCAAGCCAACGGTCGATATATCCGTCAATCCAACCATCTTGCTCACCGTAATGACTAACTGCTATTTGACGCTTAGTAATGGGGTCGTTTTCTTCTTTATTGCAGGCAAGTGGCACATAATTGGTATCAATTTTCTGACGTTTAACTTCTACCTCTAGCCAGTCGAGGTATCCGCTAAAGTCGGCATTTTGATCCAGGAGTTCATCAAAAGTGAAGCATTCCAAGTGCTGATTTTTCTCTTTTTTAATCTCGTCACGTGCTGCTCTTGAAATACGACGTTCTGCCACTAACCAACCAAAATCGGTACGTTGTTGTTCTACTGATTGCTGCAAAGCCATAACATCGCTGATTCCTGCTTCTCCAGAAATCCCACGTACAAGAATACGGTCATAGTGATTACCCCATCTTTTTTGTATATTTATAATCCATTCAAAGTATGTATCTTGCAGAACTTCATAATTATTCTCAAACCGATAGTTTAAGGTTTCCAACCAATCTCGCATTTTCTTGGCGATAACTAATGGTCTGATCTTTGTTTCTGTGGATGCAGAAGTGAATGATTTGGCAACTGCTGTGTAATTATTAGATAACTCTGCATTGCCAGCAGAATTTAATTTTTGTGGGGTATTATTATTTACAATGATGCTCGAATCCTGATTTTTTAAAATTTGAGAACACTTATAGTGTTCATTTTGAACTAATTCAACTTCTGCCCATTTTGCAAGTCTCTCGATACTACTTCGATTAACAGGTGAAGCTTCTGACTTCTGAAAGATTTTTTTAATTGTTTCCCTACTTATGGTTTGGCATTCTTCTGCGGCAGCTTCAGCAATCGCGGATATATTTAAATCTAGATGTTCTTTACCCTTAAAATAATTTTTCTTTTCTTTCTTAGATTTTTTTTGGATAGCATCTTTAAGCGACTTATACCCTTCTTCTGTTAGATAGCAGTTCTTATCAGATTCTATGTATTTTTGGCGTTGCATAATGGCAGTATGTAGTTAGGGGAAATTCCGATGCAATGTCCTAAGAGGATGTTTGAAAAGTTAATAGTTGCGTAAAAAAAGGCTCTCTGGTATAACCTGTAGATAAGTATAAACAGCACCATAGAGAGCCATGTCTAAATCATACACCACTAACCTGACTCAAGAACAATGGGAACTGATAGAACCGTTAATTCCACCGGCTAAAAAAGGTGGGAGAAATCGAGAAGTAGATATGTGGGCGGTAATCAATGCCATATTTTATATCGTGACCCAAGGATGCACATGGCGAAACCTCCCAATTTTGGATTTTAGATTTTAGATTGAAAAAATTTAATCCAAAATCCAAAATTGGCATGGTCGGTCTATCCTGGTTTTATTCCCGGTGGTGATCAGATTGTAAGCAAAACTTATATGACCAGAGTTGAGGGGGAAAACACTAGATTGCGGCATTATTTAGCCCGACTGTATCGGAAGATTTTGTGTAATTCTAAATCAGTGGAAATACTTAAAAATTTCCTTCGATTATTAATACACTATCCGAAACTTCAGGATATTCCCGTTCATTCCTAGTTCATACTGCTATTATGCAACGCCGTATTTTTTATTACTTTTTGACATAAAATATACTTAATTTTTTGCAGATCATCCACATTTTTTGCTCCTAAGGTCTATAGTCCCACCTGAATTAAAGCTTTTGAAGCATTTTTAAGAAAAAGTATTAATTCTGTTGATCATTGACGGCAGTAAATTTTCCTATCTTGTAAAACTAGATAGTGTGAGCCATAAAAAGCGTGCTTAAATCACAAGTGAGGTTAAAAACTATGCTTTTGTCATATTTAAAGGAAGCAGGTATTACTGCAACCTTTTCCGCAGTTTCCATCCTTACTGGGATTACTTTTGTAAGTGCCAAAATTGCTCTTTTCCCTCTTCCTGTCGTTATGGCTGGACATTCCGTATTCCTGAATATCCTCCCAGCCTTGTGCTCCCGCTATAACTGCTAATAATGCTTCCACTGTGTTGTCTTAATAGATGCGGTGCTTGGGTCTCTTCCCCTTCCGGTTTTAAGTATACTGGCATTGGTTTGAACTAGTGTTTACTCAGCAATGATTCAGGAATTATTCAAAAAGTTCCAAAAAAGGGATGAGATCGGCACAACCATAGTTATTTCAGCACTTTAGCGGTAGAAATTACTTCTTGGAAAGCTTACCCCATCTTAGTTTCAGCTTGAGCGTATAATTTAGGCTCTTCCGTCTCTTTTATGGAACCCAATACCAAAGGCTTGTTGCCTGATAGCTTTAAACCCTTACATAACAAGGCTTTCGCCGTTTTCAATGCATTTATTTGATAATAATGTAAGTGGCTATACCATAAAATTACCGGAAGAACCATAATCACGGTTTGGCAAAGTCATGCCTTTTTTGGTGTCAGTTTTTAGGAGGACATTATGACAATAATACATGAGTTAGACTCGTCGGGTTATAGACAACTAAGTGCAGAAGCGGAAGAGATCAAGCAGGATATTTTAAGAAAACTTGACAAGATTGATCTCAAATCGATTACTCACTTATCTGGTAACCCTAATTTCGATGAAGATACTGAACACATGAACATCTGGTTTATATGGAATCTTACTGTTTGGAGACGCTAAATAGAAAACTGTTCGCATTAGCCTTAGAGGGTGTTTGAAAAGTCCTTCAGCGTAGATTTTACTACCCCAGTCTCTGAGAAGCGGCTACGAGAGAATAAGGGTTTTGGGGTTTGCGATTGCCCCCCTGAGTTGCACTTGAGGCTCAATCTAACCCTTTTCAAACATCCTCTTAATCGAAAATGCAAAAAATCTTTAGGTGCGGCTCTTTTGAGGAGACAATTTTTACTTTTGAAAAAAGCCTTAATTTAATAATTAACAAGAGTTTGAGGTTCTCAATCTCCCAGGAATAGCTTCGCTCAAATTTGAAAAAACGATCTTTATTTTTAGGCTGTAGTATTGCGTTGTCCTAAGAGGGTGTTTGAAAAGTCCTTCAGCGTAGATTTTACTACCCCACCCTCTGAGAAGCGGGTAGGAGAGAATAAGGGTTTTGGGGTTTGCAATCGTCCCCCTGAGTTGCACTTGAGGCTCAATCTGACCCTTTTCAAACATCCTCTAAAAGAGCCACACCCATTTGAATCTTAGAAAAGGCAAGACTTAGCACCATGTTGAAGAAAAAAACTGACCTTGTGGTTATTCAGCCATCATCATTCTGCAATATAGATTGCAAATATTGTTACGTTCCCAACCGTACGAATCGCTCTACCATAGATTTAGAAATTCTCAAAGATATTTTGACCAAAGTATTTCAAAGTGATTGTGTGGCAGATGATTTTAGGCTTGTATGGCATAATGGGGAACCACTGTCGCTTGGCTTAGAATTTTACCAACAGGTGATAGACATCATTAATAATATTAATAAGAGCAACAAACGCTTTAGACACTGCATCCAAACGAATGGAATTCTTATTAATCAAAAATGGGCTGAATTCTTCAACCGCAACAATATATTACCCAGTGTTAGTATTGACGGTCCAAAGTACATCCATGATACAAATCGTGTAACTAAAGATGGAAAAGGTAGTTTTGATGCTGTTATTCGAGGTATGCGTATATTAAAAGATAACGGAATTAGACTTACTGGGCTTTGCGTTATTACGGCAAGAAGCCTTGACTACGGAACCGAGTTATTTCAATTCTTTTTAAATGAAGGTTTTTCATCTTTGGGGTTGATCCTTGAAGAAGCATGGGGAGGAAATCCAAGCACATCTTTCACAGAGCTAGCAGATAATATTTATAGAGAGTCACTCGAACAGCGTTTTCAATCGTTTATCTCTAGCTTCTTTGATGCTTGGCTACCGCATCGAGGTAAGATCGATGTTAGAGAATTTAATGATATTTTTACGGCACTCAAAAACATAAAGCTTGGGAATTCGTCATTTACAAAACAAGAGGATGCTAGCCCTTGTAGAGTAATCTCATTTAATCAAGAAGGTGGTATTACTACTTTTTCTCCCCAGATGATTGCTGGAACAATAGAAGCTCCAAACAAATTTATCGTTGCGAACATTAAAGATATTGAGACTTTGGATGATCTCAAGACGCTAGTTACTCATCAATCACTGGAATGTGAGATAGAAAAGGGTATTCAAAAATGCCGAAGTAAATGTGGCTATTTTCAACTTTGTGGAGGAGGTGCTCCAGCAAGTAAATTCTACGAACACGGTACATTCAACTGTACTGAAACTAGAGAATGCCGTTTCTTTAAGCAAATACTAACTCAAGTGATTCTTGATAAAATGCTTCGGTTAAATCAGATAGAAAAAGCTGCAATCTAAGCTCGACATCCAAAATTCAGAACTCGGTTTTCTTTATTTGACTCCGAAATTTCCCGCCATTTATTTTGAGACACCATTTTTACCGAAAATTTACTGTACTACTCTCACCTCTAATCCTTTCTACGCAATGCTTTCAGCTTTTTTTTAGCAGCGAAATTTAATTTCAGACGCACGTCATTTAATTTGAGACTCGACAAAATTACTGGGGTATGCTTTACTCATGTTACTCTCTCGATGCTGTATTCTTTCTATTCGCAGCTTACACTGAGAGAGCTTTTTTACACCCTAACCGACTTTTCAAACACCCTCTTACTTGAGTAGCTAAGTAATGTTAAAAAAAACGACTCAACTGAGAAATCTGCTAGTTTCAAATAATTTAGAATTCTTGATGGAAAGCCACAATGCTCTGAGTGCTAAGATTGCCGAAGAGGCAAATTTTCAAGGAATTTGGGCTAGTGGACTATCGATTTCTGCCCAGTTGGGTGTGCGCGATAATAATGAAGCTAGTTGGACTCAGGTACTAGAAGTAATTGAGTTCATGTCTGATGCAACTTCTATCCCTATTTTGCTAGATGGTGATACTGGTTATGGCAATTTTAACAATGTACAACGCCTGATAAAAAAGCTAGAGCAGCGCAACATAGCAGGTGTATGTATTGAGGACAAACTCTTTCCTAAAACCAACAGTTTCGTTAATGGGAAATTTCAACCTTTAGCTGACATTGACGAGTTCTGTGGAAAGATTAAAGCAGCAAAAGATGCACAAAATGATGATGACTTTGTTCTGATTGCGCGTGTGGAAGCATTTATTGCTGGCTGGGGACTATCAGAAGCTTTAAAGCGAGCCGAAGCATACTATCAAGCAGGAGCTAATGGCATTCTCATTCATAGTGCCTTGACAGTACCCGATGAAATTCTAGCCTTCAAGCGTGAATGGGGCGATCACTCTCCAGTGGTAATTGTGCCTACAAAATATTACCCCACACCGACTGAAGTATTCCGAGATCATGGATTTTCTGTTGTCATTTGGGCAAATCATCTATTACGTGCTGCGGTTGCTGCAATGCAACAAACTGCTCAAACTTTGATGACAGAAGAAAACTTGCTGAATGTTGAAGAATCTGTGGTTTCCGTTGCGGAAATATTTCGACTACAGGGAGCGAAGGAACTCTTAGCAGCAGAAAAGGTTTATTTGCCTCAAACTGGCCAAGAGAATATTCGCTGAATGTGATTTACATTACAGGGTCTTGGCTGAACGTGGATGCTATCAAAGATATGATTTCATTTGGGAACTTTTAAATGATTACCGCAGAAAGCTTTATTAAGGCAGCTAAAGAAAAAGGCTTTGGTTTTTATACAGGAGTACCCTGTTCTCATCTCACACCATTTATCAATTATGTGATTAACTCACGGGATTTGCGGTATGTAAACGCTACTAACGAAGGAGATGCAGTGGCGATCGCCTCCGGTGCAGAATTGGCTGGGATGCTCCCTGTGGTGATGTTTCAGAATTCAGGGTTAGGAAATGCTGTTAATCCCCTGACATCCCTCAATCAAATCTTTAAGATTCCTATCTTGATTATTGTGACATGGCGGGGTGAACCCAATGGCACACCCGACGAACCCCAACACCAGCTAATGGGAGCTATCACCCCGCAATTACTGGAATTGATGCAGATTCCTTACTCATTTTTCCCCACAGAAAATGAGCAAATAGAGCCAACTTTAAACTCTGCCCTTAAACATATCGTGCAGCACCGCAGTCCCTATGCTTTGGTGATGAAAAAAGGCTCAGTGGAATCTTGTGCTTTAAACTCTCAATTAGCGGTTAAGCCACTTTTAACTGCACCTACTGCTTCCCTCATCTATTCAGAACCTACTTACACCCGTCACGATATCCTGAAAACGATTCAGGTAGCTAGCCAGCCAGATGATGTGCTATTAGCTACTACAGGCTATTGTGGAAGAGAACTGTATGCCTTGGAAGACAAAGACAATCAGTTATATACCGTAGGTTCGATGGGATGTATATCCAGTATTGGCCTCGGCATTGCCCTAGCTCAACCACAAAGACGGGTGATTGTCATCGATGGCGACGGTGCAGCGTTGATGCGTATGGGTGCTTTAGCCACCATCGGCTATGAACGACCAACCAATTTGCTACATATTCTGCTAGATAATCAAGTCCACGAATCTACGGGTGGACAGTCCACAGTTTCCCACTCTGTTGATTTTTGTGCTATTGCTGCGGCTTGCGGTTACTGCAATGTAGTTCGTGCTACCACCACTGAGGAAGTAAAAGACGTAATTGCCTACCCATCTGAAGAATTAACTTTCCTCTACGTCAACATTAAGCCGGGAATTCCCGAAAAATTGCCCCGACCGAAAATTACTCCTGACCAAGTTGCTCAACGTCTTCGCCAGTTTATGGAGGTAGTATAATCAGTAAACCACAAACTTTAGAAAATGAACGTAAAAATAAGGGTTTCTGCCTTCGTGAACCAGGAGTATTCACCATTGGTTTAAGAGCACCCACCATAGCCGTTGGCGAAGCGATCTCCTGAAATGCTCATCAATAGGTTGTTTTGTTAAGTAACTGTATTTCACTGAAATGTTTGCGTGGCAAGGCTTATAAAAAACTTTTTGGTTCACTGATAATGCACAGGAATATTTTACTCAATCCCGGACCCGTCACAATCACAGATCGTGTGCGTTGTGCCCTCCTGCGGGAAGATTTGTGTCATAGAGAACCTGAGTTTACGGAAATTACTAAAGATATCACACAAAGTTTAGCCAATGTTTATCCCGAAGCAGCCCAAGAATATGTAGCGGTCATGCTGACAGGTTCGGGAACCTGTGCTGTAGAAGCCATGCTTTCTAGCTTAGTGCCTGATGATGGCAAAGCCTTGGTGGTATGCAACGGGGTTTATGGCGATCGCATGGCAACGATGGTAACAAGACACGGGAAGGCATTAGAAGTAGTAAATTCCCAATGGCATGAACCGATGAATCTGGCAGAAGCGGAGAAGCGCCTTGAGCAAGACTCTAGCATCACCCATGTAATAGCTGTACACCATGAAACCACTACCGGACGCTTAAATGATGTGGCTAAGCTAGGGCAAATTTGCCAAAGCCGGAATGTAGCTTTGTTGCTTGATTGTGTTTCCAGCTTCGGCGCAGAAGCCATTGAGTTTGCCGCTTGGAATTTAGAAGCTTGTGCTGCTACTGCCAATAAATGCCTGCATGGAGTGCCAGGATTATCTTTTGTCCTGGTGAAGCGATCTGTGTTTGACTCCCGCCCTACTGCTGCTGATAGTTTATACTTAGACCTTTATCCCTATTACAAAGAACAAGTACAGGGATACTCCCCCTTTACCCAAGCGGTTCATATTGCTTACGCCCTGCAAGAAGCGCTGAAAGAACTTGCCCAAACAGGGGGTTGGACGACGAGACATTACCATTACAGCACCCGACAAGGACAGATTCGCCAAAGTCTTCAGGAACTAGGTATCAAAACCTTGCTGCATGAGCAGGATTATTCTTGTGTACTGACATCCTTTCAATTGCCTTTAGGTTACAGTTACGAACAAATTCACGACACCTTGAAGGATGCAGGTTTTATTATCTATGCAGGTCAGGGGGGACTGAAAAATGCGATTTTCCGCATAGCAAATATGGGTGATATCCAACCGGATGATGTGGAGCGCCTGCTGCATAGTTTGCAAGTGCTATTTTGCTTAGGGGGCGACAAAAAGGCTAGAATGCAGATAAAATAAGCCTCACCGCTCTTTCCCCTTGTTGGTAGAAAGGTAAGGATTCAGGTCGAGGGGTATTGACAAAGGTGATATGGGAAGTCTGAGGGGGTGACAACTAATGCCAAAAGTGAGACTGGGTAAAGAATGTAACGATTTATGGTAAAAAGAAATAGACCCCCATTGTCAATAAGGCCTATTTGTTGAAAATGTTACCAGAATTCTATCA
>Ga0209611_10012486_pt1 | contig 11940 bp, 6 predicted proteins | sample S1TSphgellanicum_3_FD_187693 | JGI IMG/M metagenome (GOLD analysis project Ga0209611, IMG submission 187693) | Host-associated microbial communities from peat moss isolated from Minnesota, USA - S1T2_Fc - Sphagnum magellanicum MG (SPAdes) (version 2) | ecosystem: Host-associated > Plants > Peat...
CCCAAAAAAAAAAAAACACACACACACACACACACACAACATGCAACAATTGGGAACAAAATTTCTCAATCAAAGTTTCACACATTAAAAATAAATAAAAATTACATGGGAATCTTTAGTCCCAAATTGTGGATCTCCTCTCCACCAAGCTCCTACTCATGCCTTATTCAACACTCTCCTACCTACTAACAGCTTTTCCTTCTATCTTACCTCCATTCACAATCTTGTCGACAATACAAAATGTCCCAATTCATTTGTTTTCTTACTTTCACAAGAGGGCAAACCCTTAATTTTTGTTCCTAAGTCTCACAACAACATTGTCTGAAGTTTTCTCCTTTTTTTTAACCCTAACCTACAAGACTGATCACTACTTCCTAGTATCTCAATCCCTCTTCACCCCTTGAGTGGAGCAGTGCCAATAGTCCTTCATTGAGTAGCCGCCATCCTTCACAAACGTTGTCTTCTATCTTCACTTCCATCACTTGCTGGGGGGGGGCTTCCTTAGAAACTCACCCCTCTTGCTTCATCTTGCCTCCTTATGATCTACCCAGCCCCCTAATAGTTTAGCATCATCATCAATCTTCACTTTCTCACACACTCCCTCACACACTACTCATCATTTTGAGAGGTGGAAGAATAATCAACAATGTTTCTCACCCCCTTCCTAGCTTCAAGAAGAAAGTACTACTGTTATCATGACCTAACCCTAATTCTTGGCACTTTCCTAAAAACCATTTCCCCCCTACTCATACCCTTCTATCCAACAAACTTAATTAGTCTAGTCAAGATATGATAACCTTGTTTTAACCTAATCCAACTAACCTACTTCCACCTTATCCTATCCATGCCACCCTCCCCCTGATAATCCATCTGTGACAAGATCCAACCCCCATATCCTATCCCATGAACTTAAGGTTACCCCAAAACTTTATTAGCCAACTACTTAATTTTAACCAAAATTGGGTTAGGTTAATTGGGGCCCAACAAGACAAACCTAAATTTCATTCAAAGTATGGAACATAAAACTCAAAACAAATTACAAGAGATTCAAAATAAGAACATGAATGTGTAAATAAAAATGTAAACAAATATTTATTGTGGTAAAATATGACAACATAAACAAAAAAAAGAACAAAACAAGGCTATGGAACAAGATCATACCTCGTATTAGAGTTGAACATACTAAACGTAATAAAGGGTTCTACATTTACTTATACCCCTTTGGGGACCTAATTTGTGAAAGCTTCCATGAAGGTTTGCGCATTGACTGAAGAACTTTTTTAACAACCTTCCTAATTATAAATGAATTATGAATTAAGAAAAGATGAATCGAGAATAAACTATGAGTGAACTATGACATTATGCCAAAACATGGCATATATTATTACACGTATTGTTGTGTTTGTGATAATATAGGTCACATATTACTACATGACTATGTAGTAAAATCATATTCATAATTTATGCCACTATTAATAATTATGGTCATAATAATTTTTGTCATTAATCATGTGACTTTTATTACTACCATGACTTTTATCATCATAATGGGAAAATATAATTAAGTATTTTGTATTTATTGATTTATGAAATGTAAATGCATGTTTAAGCATAATAAAATCACATTAACAATCTAGCTACCTATTTATTAACATAGCTCATGAACCTTGCTTAGGTTAAGACCCTAATTAACAACCTAAGCAAGCCTACAAAACTAAACTACTTAAACTATGTAACTTAAGCCTAGATAGCCTAAAAACTTAAGCTAAAAGTTTAGGTTGGTAGGTAGGTAGGTAGAAATAAAGTCTTATCTATTTGTTTGGTCACAAGTTTTTTTGATTAGTTTATCACAAGCAGTACTTGCATTTTGAATATATTTAGTGCATGTATTAAATGTAAACTAATATTTTTTCATTTAGTTATATAGTGTACAAAGTTAAATTTGTTGACAAAAAATATGGGATAAATTTAATGAAAATGAAACATTATAATATTATCCCACGTTATCATTTATTTCATACAAAGGTAACCAACTTTAACCATTTTTTTAAATGAAAAAAAAATCCATTCTTAAATATTTTTCCAACATGTACACATGTATATTTTCTTAATAAAAAATTTCAAGTAGTTTGACTGAAAATGCATTTGAATATTCATTATTTCATATATTTGAACAACAATGATGGTTAGAAGATTTTTTTCTTTTTCATAAAATAATTTTTTAATAAACATATTTTAAGTTTATTTTATTTTGGAATTTTAAAAATAATATAAAATCAAATATTATATTTCCCCACCTTTTAAACATACCATGAATCAATATATAAATGTTGTGTTATATTTATTTATAATTAGTTAATTATTTAATTTAAAATTAAAATATGTAATTCATTGAACATATTACATTATGTAAAAAAACTTAAAATGTTAATATTTTATTTCAGATTTATTAATTATTGCACCTTCTTTTAATCTCATAATTTCTACTAAATTATATTATGAATAATAAATTTTCATATTATTTTTTAAGGCTCTTTTCAGTTCATTAAATGTGATGTAATATAATTATTAAAAAATTCTAAGTTGTATGACCAAATATTTTGATAAATTAACAAATATAAAACTTTAGTAATTAAATGAAATTGGATCAAAATCTATATTCTTGACTACCCATCCATTATATGGAGACTTGCAAAACAATGTCATTTTGGGGCATGTGGATTGTTTTTGAAATCCTTTGGATGTAATTAATAAGATTATATACCATTATTTAATGTCAAAAATTTGAAGGAGGATATTCATCAAAATAAACCTTTGAACAAGAGTCCCAACTTGAGTATTTTTTGGGTGAATATTCACAATGTGGTTCAAATAAAATTGGAACAAGTTCAACATTTTCATTTATATATGTAAATTAGAAAAAAATCCCAAAATATGGGAAAATTTGCCAAAGTTTCAAAACTACAATTTTGAAAAAAAAGAAAAAAAAAAAGTAAGCCATAACATATATAATAAATAACAAGCTTGACAAAAAATTCTATGTTGTAAAAGTTTATGTAATATTTATTTTTAAAATATTATTGTGTACCATTAAATCCAAGCTAGGTTCAATTTTGTGAACTTAATTTTACACCAAAATTTACATAATTTTTTTATAGTACATTGTAAAACCAATTGCATCCTAATGACAATATATAATATCAATGCTTTGTGTTTTTTGAATGTGAGTGAGAATTTTCAATTTGCAAATATTAGCCATCCATCAAGGTTTTCTTATTTTGAAAAATTGGTCAAACAAGGTCAATGGCACACATAATAATTTTCAAAATATGACTATCATCAGGTATAATCATGTAGTCATGAAACTGACTATAATTATAAAAATGGCATAATTGCAAGGCATATACTACTACATGATTAAATTGGGACACTAGTTGTATATGTTCAAGTCATGGATGGCATGTTTTGATGCAATGTGAGTTAATTATGAATGAACTAAAAATGAATTAATAATGAAGTGAGAATGAACTAAGAGTTGACTACAAGTTACATAGGAATGAATTACAAATTAATTACATGTGGACTACAAGTTAATTACAAATGAACTATGAATGGATTAGGAGTGAACTATGAAGTTATGGATGGAAATCCATGTGAATGACCTAAGTTTGGTCAATAATAAAAACACACCTAAATACAACACCAAGGATGGCGAAAGATGGGGGACGACAAAAAGATGAAAATGTTGATAAGGAATGACAAAATAGTAATAAGCAATAGCATGTGTGTTGAACATTGGAAACACAAGGGGCTTTGGGTTGGACATGAAAATTTTCTTTTTGGATAATAGGGGGCATTAAGACATTGAAGGTTGAGGACATTGGATACAATGTCGAAAAACAAAAAAATTACATAGGGGACATTGTGGGCATTAAGGTTGAAAATGCTTTGTATTTTTATTTTTTTGGAAACTAAGGGTCATTGGGAAACATGGTACAAAGGACATTGGGCAAAATAGATTATTTTGAGGCAATGAAGGTCCCAAAAATGACAGAAGGTCATTGGTAGTGTGAAATAATGCAAAACCAAAATAAAGTAATGTTTTAAAAAAACCCCAAAGTTGTGTCTGTTGGTTTTTCATATATGAAAAACCACCAATTTTTTTCCTTCAATGTATTTTTAGGACACTTACTAGGATGATCTTCCTACCTATGGAAGTTTCCTAATGGCCTAGGAAAATAATTCCCAATTTTTATAAATGATTTTCCTGATTTTATTTTTTTTACCATCATTTTTTTTTACTTTACAAAGATTTCCTTCCAATACACATTTTCTTTATTTTGATTCTACATGAGAAAAAAATTGAACAATTCAAAACATTTGTAATTTGCAATTGAATGACAAATTTTTAAATAATCAAATGCAAAAGTCTTAGGACATTTCATCGAAATTCTTCTTGTAGTTCAAGCTACGATCACCATATTCCCATTAGCTCATGATTTGCCTAAATCTTACATGTTGGTCATCAATTGTTGTCTTACATCTACATAATAATTCATTGCTAGATTTTTAATTATTAACAATACCTTTAATTGGGTTTTTCTAAGACTTCAAGTGGGTTTATAGGGACAAAATATGTTTTGTAGTTTACATGTTTTACAACAACTCAACCGCCAAAAAAACAATCACAAGGAGTGTTCGAATAAAAAGCATATAAAACATTTACAAACATTTTGCATCAATGCAACCACACACCAAAAAATCATTAAAATCATCAAAGTATCAATGCATATAAAACAAGCTACAAACACGTTGGAAACATTTGGAGCAACACACACACACACACACACACACACACACATAAAATCATGAAAAATGCTTGAATAAAATCACTCACAAAGCAAGTTATAAGGAGCAATACAAACACATCCAAAAAAAACATGAGAAGTGCTTGAACATATCTATGCACAGAACAAGTTACAAACACCTTGTAGCATTGGACAAACACAAAAATTGTGAGAATCGCAAGAGCAAAAATTAGCTTATAAATCAAAATGAAATATGCAATGTTGAAGCATAGGACATAGATGTCTTAAGAAAAAGGATTTAAAAGATGTTTAAAAGCAAAATAGAGCAAAAAAAGAATGGAAAGATATCAAAAAAAATCACACTTCTTTATGCATGAAAAAGGTTTATACTTAGATCCTTCTAGATTTTTTGCCCCTTCACTCAACATATTAACCTTGTTATAAGAGCCTCAAATTTAGAAGGGTCTAAATACAAGTACCCCTTCTCCTATATGTGTTATCATCTATTCCTAAAGATGATCACAAAGGAAGATTATGGGATTTTGTTGAAAACATGATTCATAAATTATTTATTTTTTTAGTTATCATGTGGCCTAGCAAAGGTGTACACAATAAATCCAATCTATATTTTAAATTAGGCATCTTATACTAAAAATAGATTTTGAATGGGTGGCTTCATTAACATAATGACAAACATTTATAAAGATCACCTTCACATTAAAATTGTCCCATATTAAAAGGATGAAGATTAATTCTCCACCAAAAAAAAAATTAATTCAAATTGATAAAGTAGTTGAATTTGTTTTGACAATGCACAATGTTCCAAACTAACTAATAGAAAATAGAACTTGTTTCATAAAACTGATAAGTAAATATGCACATGAATCAATTAATTTATCAATGATTTGATATCATCAATATTCAACTACATAGCCACAATGAAAAAAATGATTGATTATATTTTTAAAAAGTATTATGAAGTTCTTTCATTAGTTGTGATTGAATATTTGTTCATCTTAAAGGGTAGTTCATTTTCAACTGGCCATGGACATTTTAAAACCTTCATAATGAAGACAACACAATTCTTTGTAGAATAACACATTGAAATTTTGTTTGAAGTTTTTCTTGAAAACAAAAAAGGATGTACATTTGAAACTCACCATAAATTTTTATCATAATTTGAAACATCAATATCATGAACCATAATAACAACATAACAACATCCATAATAGATAGCATTTTATATAATTTGAAGCACAATAACAATATTTTATGAAAAGATGGAGATTTGGATTTTGCTTCTATAAACAATCTATGCAAGTGTAAACCTCACCACCTTCCACATACCATAAATGTTCAACTTTTGCAAATGACAAAGAAAGGATTCCATGGCTAAAGACCCACAACATAAATTAATGGTTTTTTACATCATCACCATGAAACTTGAAGAGGAGTGGTTGCTAGAAGTCCACCAAACACAATGACAAAAAATTATGAATTGCCACATGCCAAAACCAAAAAGCCAATGTTTTGGGTTATCGAATGTCCATGTGATTAAATATAATTCAATTTAACATTTTGGTGTCAAATTTGACAATTTAATATGATAATTATTTTGGTATAGAATGTCAATTATGGTTTTGAATGTAAAATATATATGTTTGATGTGCAATTGACCTTTGATCGTTTGAAATTTATTTTACCATAAGGAAATGATCTTTTTTCACATATGTTTATGGACACATGTTTTGTAAAATTATGCCATAATCATTCACATTTGATTTGAATTTTCAAATGTTTAGTGGGTCCATGCAGGCTAAGGTGGATCACTTTTTGCATTAAAATATTTTTTTCTCTAGGGTGTAATCTATTAAGATGTAATGATCAATATCACATTTTTCAAGGGGTTTTGATTGTCAACTTGAACCTAAACATGTTCATAAGAAATTTATGCCAAAAATGAAAACCAAACATACATAAATGGACTTTTGAAATGACTACATATGAATAATTATGGCACCATGCATTTCTATATAGAAATATTATTTTTTATCAATTTCATTCCAAACATGTTATAGGGAGTCAATATATGATACATTAAAAGGAAAAAAATCTAAATTATCCAAAAAATTTGTTAGAAAACATTAACCACGAAGCATTCATGGACTTTTGAATGATTTTTTTTCAAATTCATTAATTTAGTCATTTTTTTTTGGATTAATAAAAAAACATGTGTGTTAAAAAAATGTTTAGGTGTGTGGCTTTTTCAATAATCCAATTTCCACCACATAATTCACACATAACCAATTTTAACACAAGATAACAAATTAATATGAGATATTTTATTCACCAAAAATGATCCACCCTAACTACCTTCATTCTAGTTATTGTGCAACCTCGTATCATGTGAAAACTATTTAGTACACATGTTATTAATTAATATTTAAGATGGAAAACAAAAATCTTAAAAATTGTATTTTTTCTACATGATTTTTTTACTTCAAATGATTATTGATCTAACATGTATTATATCCATTCAAGCTCTTGGGACATCATATAAACATAACAAAATCCATACATTTGAATTCATTGTGTGCTTCAAACATTAATATTAAGCCAACCACTTCAACATTGCTTTGATCACAAAATATTCAATGTGAAGCATAAATGATAATTTAGGGTCCAAAATTCCAAGGATTATTTTGAAGCAAATTGAACCCTTGAATTGGACCATTCTGCACATTAATTTTTGTGTGTAAGGTATAATGAGTATATGTTTAAAAGCATAAGGTTCAATTGGTAAAAATGTGGGATTCATATGCATGAGAGGATTAAGTTGACATTACTTATTTATTTTTTCCTATCTTTTCCATTTTTTCATGTTTTTTTTCTTACTTCTTATTTCTTACTTAGGCACATGATCAAATTGGTGGTCTTAGCTTTTACTATTGTCATGCATCAATTCATTGCACAAGTGGTTTCATTGCAGAATAAGTAATTATTGCATAACATTGGAATATGTTGAATGCATTATTGTTTTCTTTAAAGTTTGTTGACATGGCATTAAGAATTTAGAGCATATGGAGCTATGAGAGGGTAGTTGGATACATGAATAATCAAAATTTTGGAAGTGTTTACAAAAATATGTTTTGACAATGTCTAAGGTTAAATTATGACACTTTTTTTTCTTTGATTATGGTTGTAGGTACAAGTCTTCAATTGGAAAAATACAAACACAAGAAAAAACATCCATGTAGAACTATAATAGTAATGGTTATTACAAGATTGGATAATGGAAATTCATTACAAATGTGTGGAAAGGTTTATGGCATTGCATAAACATAACATCAATTATAGTGAGAAAATATTGTGTAGTAATTAAAATGAACTTGAAACCATTGGTGGTACTTAAATTGATTAGAAACAAATCAAATAAGTCATTACTACTTTTGAAAGCTTACATGGAATTCTTTACATTCTAAATGCCATACATGGTAATCATATTTTAATTATTGCACCTAAGATCTAGGTCCAAAATCATATTATTATTATAAAGGCTTTAAGTACTCCAAATTGATTCAAGGGGTTGTAAATGCAAAATGTAATTTTTGGGATTGTGATAGCTATTAGTGGTTAGGTAGTATTCATGATTGGGCTCTCTTCAAAAAAATAGATTAGGAAATTGTGTGATGAAAGACAAGTTCTTGCCTTACAAGTTGGTAAGACATGTCACCTATCATATGTAACCATGGTTCTACTTTCCTTTCAAAGATGGGAAAGATGGCTACCAAGATGCAAAACACATTGGAAATTTTATATAATCTAATACAACAGTGTTAGTGGAAAAAAGTTTTGGAATGTTCAAAAGAAGGTTTATAATTTATTCAAGATAATAAATAATCCATTGTGCCACATTCTACACTTGGTAATGGCTTGCATATGTTTGCATAATATGTGCATTATCAACTTGGATCGATGACTTTGATATGGAGTGGCTTTGGAGGTTTAAAACATTAAAAGAAAGTTGTAGATTGACAATTGACATTTGTAACTAAAAATCCCATTTGTAGCAAACAATAAGTTGTAGCCAACTACTAGTTGCAAGTGACAAAACATTTTTTTTATTCTATTATATTCATTCATTCATTCATTGTCATATGGTATATGTTGGTTGTTCTTGCAACATATGGAATTTTTATTCTATTATATTCATTCATTCATTATCATATGGTATATGGTGGTTGTTCTTACAACATGTTTACAAAACATGTAGTCGTTAGTAGATGTGGCAACAAATTGAAACAACATACTTACCTACCAACCTCTTTAAACATAGCTTAGATGTAATTCAACCTAGGTAGGTAGGTAAAAGGGTTAAAAATAAGTAGATAATTCATTTACTAATTTAGGTAGGTAACCTATGATAGTTTAGGTAAATAGCTTATGTAAGTAGGTAACTTATAGGTATTAACCTAGGTGGGCAAATCCATCCTAGGGTGTACCATTAGAAACATCACATCCCATAATTTTGAAACCCACCCAATTTTATGACAACATAAGACTCATTTAAAGATTGATTTTCTTTTCAAATTTTATATTAAAAGGTTGCTTAAGTCATGTAAAAGTTGAAACTTCAATTGGATTTTTTAGAAATAAATTTTATTGTTCCAAGTGAGTGGTCAAGAAAATAGTTTAAAGTAAACAACATTTAGGGTTCTTTTGTTCAAGAACATTAAAAAAATAAAATTAATGCTTTTAAATTTTAGAAGGGCTTCATATAATCATTTTTTTATTTGTTTAATAAATAATTGATTGAAATAATCACATTTTTTGAGCAATTTTTAAAGGTCAAGACTAGGAGGTTTTGAAAGGTCATCGCATTTCATGTTTACAAATTAGTAATAATTTTCATTTTTTGTTTCAATCAACAATTTGGGCCATATCCTAACTATAGTTGATAAAACAAATTTTATTACAATGATGCAACTTAACATTTAATGATAAAGGGTTAAAAATATTAGGAACATATGTTAAGAACATTCCAGTCACAAAATCTTTATTCATGTAACTTACGTAGGTTTTTACAAATTTTCCATAGTTTATACATAGGTGTGGAACACAAAGCTCATGTGGTATAGTTAGTCAATAATAAAAATCACAATTTAAAATGATAAAATTTTTAAACTAAACTAAATTGAGTCCATTGTGAGGCATTCTTGCACACCTTCAACATGAAAATATGCATTCACAAAACCCGCTTGGAAGTGGAACTACTATGTAGTTGTAGTCTAACAAATAAGGTGGTTCAATGTAATGCAATGAAGTTCACTCAGAATCTAATGTGTTGTGTCCACTTGGATGATACAAAGACATTGTGGGAGAATCGTAACTCACCATGATGGAATGTGAAGGGGCATTATGTTGATGTTCATTCAATGTCATGCTTGATGGTTGAACCCTTTTTGTTCCATTCGTCCTAACATCTACATACAACCTCTTAATCTAACATGCATTGGATTTTTGAAAAGTTAATCTAAAAAAAAGCCATGTTACAAAATTCTATAAGTTTTTATTTTTTTGATAAGGAGTTAAGCTTTGGGACTAAAAATCACTTTGCTTAAATTGAAGAAAAAACAGACAATTTCAACCCCCTCTACTTCTAGCAAGTGTAGTACCCTTACAACAAAGCCAATGATGCTGAAATTTGGAGAGAACCTTCTACACCTCCTAAACAAGAACTATTTAAGTTTGACACAAATCCAACAGTGGATTCGGAGGAACAACTATTTGAAATAAAATTCCAGAGGCTTTGTCATGGAAATCCTTCCATGAACTCCACTACAAACACCCTCTATTCCCGGCAAGTATAGTTCCCTTATAGACAAATTGACGATGCTAAAACTTGGAGAGAACCTTCAACACCTCCTAAACAAGAACTATTTTAAGTTTGACACAAATCCAATGGTGGATTTGGGAGGAACAACTATTTGAAATAAAACTCCATAAGCTTTGTCATGGAAATCCTTCCATGCTTATTTCTTGCACACATCTTTTTCATGAACAACACCTTTCCACACATAAGAACTAATCTTTTCCTCACACATTCATTATCCTCCTTTCCCTTTCCCTTAACAAAAGATACTTCATTCTCCCTTGGTAAACCTCCATGACCTTTCTTTGAACTTATTCCCCTTACCTAATGAAAGCTTCGAAATCCTCCCCTTCAATCAATGGCCTCTTCGTCTTTCAAGAGCTAATGAGAATTGAGAATGATTTGCCTTCCAATTGATTTTAAGATGAAAATTCTTAGGCCTAATGAGACACAAAAAATATTTCATATTCCAATCAAATAGGATGACAATCCTCATGACTAATGAGATTGGAGGACTCATCCTTCCCCTTATCTTGAATATCTTGATGAGGTTTTTGAGCTTGATCCTTATCCTTTCCATCCGTTGACCTTCACATGTTACTTCTTCATCTTAATTATTTTAAGTAACTAATTATTACGACAATTTATTGGTAGTAACAAGTAAACATCCTTAAGTCCTTACTTGAGTAAATCAATTCAACGGTTGAAGTAACATCCCCGCGTACCATTTACTCTTTTAATATCCCCTACTTATTTATTTTTCCATGCACTAATTAACTATGTAGAAACTTTGTATCACAAAAACCCCACATACTTCTAGATCCACCATCAAAATTAGGGTTCGATGAATCCATTAGATCTAGGATGTTTGAGTTTTCATGAGGTTTCGCCGTCACTCCCACACCTTACGTCTACTTTAATTTGTTAAATAAAAAAAACTTTGACCCCTTCTGAACGCCAGTACCACATTGTTTCTACTACCCTCTTGGTTTTTATTGATGCAGGCGAGAATTTAGTCATGGCGGATGATGTCGCTATGCCCTCGAATCCTTCAATTTCACTAGTAGAAAAGGAAGAGCTTAAAGAAGCACCGCTTGATGTGAATGTTTCTCAACGGTCACGCGAAGAAAAACCGTCTAGAAGAGTGATGCGCACTCGAGTCGATCGTTCGGCATGGGATTGTCGATTATCTCCTAACCCACATGCCTTAGTAATATATTTAAAATTTGTTCCTGCTTGTGAAGCCGCACCAGAAAGGTT
>Ga0209611_10012488_pt1 | contig 11938 bp, 9 predicted proteins | sample S1TSphgellanicum_3_FD_187693 | JGI IMG/M metagenome (GOLD analysis project Ga0209611, IMG submission 187693) | Host-associated microbial communities from peat moss isolated from Minnesota, USA - S1T2_Fc - Sphagnum magellanicum MG (SPAdes) (version 2) | ecosystem: Host-associated > Plants > Peat...
GATCCTCCTTTCGCCGACTTGCCATCTCCCTTCATCAATACAAGCCGCCATACCCAATCCAATGCATAGCTCAAAGGAAAAGCCATGCAATTCTATGCAGTCCATTATGGAGTGTCGCCACACTGAGTCGCTTGACGCAAAACCCAGGATTCGATCAGATTTTATACTACCTCTTTTCACACCACACCATTGTCTAAGTCTAACCAAGCAAAAATAATAAATAAAAATGTGAGGGAAATTAATTGGATTTCGTAGGAGGTTTAGGTAGCAAAGCTTTTATGGGCAAAAGCTACAGTTGATTTTTATGGGAAAATGAACATGGTGAGGTATTTTGTTTGCACACGTATCAAAGGGAGAGGAGTTCTTGGTTCCCCAATTTGACAACCTCTAAAAGCATGTTGGGAGGCAAAAATGCAAGGTTGCAAGACCTAATTGCATTATGGGGCAATATTGCATGTCTATGAAATCACAACACACAAAAAATGAACAATTGTTTTGTAATAGGGGAAGAAACACAATTGTAAACATAGTTGTTTTGGGGTGCAATTGGGAAACAAAAAAAATAAATAAAATTTACAATTTGTTACAATGTTTTGGCTTTTGAAGCAAAGTCAACCTCTCATTAATTTTGAGATCATGAAACTATTGTTTTAGTCCTTGAAGGTGGAGAACACCCCAAAAAAACATTGGAACAATAATGTTAATTGGGAAATTGCAAAAGTTCAACATTGCATTATCCTTATCACAACTAAAGTTGTGGTTCATGTAATGAGGTATGCTACTATTAGTTGTGACGATGCAACAATGATTGATAATCAATCCTAGGTTAGTATTCATGCTTACCTTTTGGAAGGTTTCAAGAAATTACCAATTTTGTTAAATTTGAAAATGATGGTTGGTGATGGCATAATTAACAACCTAAGCAATGTAATCTTGAATTGCTTGCCAATCTATGGGGATCTAACTATGCAAATGGTCAGTAACAAGTTTAATTTTTTTGGCTCTAATGGTGTTGTTTTGTTTATAGGTGTCTGTAATGGTGTGACAACACAAATTTACAAAAGAGTACTTCCTTTTATGCTTGCTATCCATTGTGTTATGCATTGGACAAACCTAGTCATGCAAACATTTTCTTAGCAACCCTGAGTGCAAAATTCAAAGGTCTCTTGCAAACCACATACACATACTTTTCCTTTTCACCCAAAAGACACCTTGAATAATGTAAACTTGCATAATTATTGGAGACAAAGGGGAACAAATTGATTCACAAAGTAAAAACTAGGTGGATTTGTATGTCATCTCTTGCAAAAAAGGTTATTACATAATACATGTCTTTGGTTGTTAAAATGAATGATGATCTCCATTCCATTCAAACCAAGAACTAATTTTGAGTTCTTGTGCAATGTTGAAGTTGTCATGGGCCTCACTTGCATCATGTCCATGTTGGAGGTAATGCACAAGCTCATTCAATTTCTTCAAAGTTGTGGCACATTTGAATGAGACTTTGTGGAAGCAAATGAAGATATGTTGTGTAGATTTGTACACGTTTATTGGGATTGAAAGAAGAGGTATAATGATAAAAAATTGAAGGACTTTACAAATATTTTGAATTGTAGCAATGATGGGTTGTTGTCATCTTGGTGGACTAATGCAACCACAAACATTCAATATGCAAATTTTTACTTCCAATGTTTGTAGTACTAGATCCATTGCAAGTGCCCTTTAATGGGGGTCTTTGTTATGTGCACATATGATGATTGGTATGCTATTACAAAAGAAGTGAAAGAACAATGTTCAATTGTAGTTAACCTCCTCATTGAAAAGTTTGTTAAGGGACTTTTTAGCCAAAAGTTCATGAATGCTATTGGGATTATATTTCCTTAGTACTAGTTGAATTCTAACGTAAAAAGTATATTCCTTACCCATGTAGTCTTGCTAAAGGTAAGTATTGTTATTAAAAGGAGTTTGGTGATGAGCATTTGAAGGTACTTGCTTTATTGAATGAATGAGAACTTGACATGGGAACTTCATTTTTTAAGGTCACTATGTAGGCAAGTTGTAAATAGTCTTTAGAACTTGCTTTGACATGTAATCCCATGACCAAGATGTGGTTTAATTTTTCCTTTAGTGTTATGCTACAACAACCACTATCATAGTATTTTAAATGGGTGGAAATATTTTGTAGTGATGATATTGGGGAGTGTGGAGGACGATTGATATTTTTCAACCTTGTCTTTTATGAGATCTAAATTCAAAAACTAGTTGACAAATCTTCTAAATTTGGTAGTTAAGATGTTTGTTCAAGATCAATATTCCAAGAATGCTTTCCCATTTGGAGATGCCATCAAGGATTGGCAAGATAGGAAATAAAGGTTTGTAATGTATGTTTAGATGATTCTACAAATTTTCATGCATATTGGGTGTTTTTGCGCGCTATTTTGAGCTCAAGTTGCAACTTATATGCAATAGTTAGTAAGCAATGAAAGGAAGTTTTGTATTGCAATTTTTTAAAAAATTCAATTGCATTTCTTTCCAAGCTCCTTTGATGTGTTTTCTTGGTTGATTTGAATGTATACAATACCTACAAGTGCTATAAGTTCTTTCAAGTGTCTACTTGTTTCTTGCTTGGTGTTTTTCATTACTTTAAATTGCTTGTAGATCCATTGATTTCTTAATTGTTTTCTTGAACCAACGTGGGACTATGAGGAATGTTTTAACACCTATTGCTTGTGCAAATTTGACTTGGGTTATAATGGGTAGGATTTGAAGGGATTGGGGTTTAGTCTCTCCCCCATGCCTTCAATTTATGTGTGCATAAAATTGACAACAATTGTTGTTGCCACATCTCAAAATACATTTATACATTGATTGCAAGTTGTTGTCACATTTTGTACACAAATGTTGAAATGTTAACCAATGCACATACATGGATGTTGAAAGGATTATCAAATTTTTATAGGTGAAAACAAAATGTAGCCAATCTACCATACTTGACAATTTTTTGTATCACAATTATATGCTATCGTGATTTTTTCTTGAATGCCATAATCCTACTTACATCTACTTCAACTTGCCAATGATATATAACAAAAATTAGTCTAGTTGCAAACATGGACTCCAAGTGCCATCATGCCATCATGCATAGCCAACTACATGACCTCATGTAAATGGGGAAAAAATGTTGATTGGGATTAAATTGAATCAAATTTTAATCACCAATTGAACTTGGTACCTCATCATGTGCACCTCAAATTACTTATAATAAGTTATAGGTAATTTACACACATATATGGCATTTTAGAAAGAGGGAAATATAACCACATCTAAGTGGTCTTTTTAAAAATAAAGATGTACCCTATAATAACCCACACAACACTAGTTTATAACAACTTTTAAAATGTTTTTTACAATTATTACTTTTTTTGGTTTTGGGGGCAAGGTCATAATTGGGATTTTGGTAACAAAATCTAATTGTTGTAAGGTTTTATTTAGAACCTTGGTGGTGTCTATGGAATTGAATTTGGGGATAAATAGTTTGAATTTTGAAACCCATGGTTATTAAAATAGTTCATTGACTATCCTATTTACCACACAAACACACAATTTGGCAACCATTGCAAAGGCAAATATTTCATATTCAACTTGTGATGAATGAATAGAATCCTTGAACTTGGACACCTCCCAAAATTGTCAATGGCCTTCAACCCCCTAATGATAAAGGATTACAAATTCAAAAAGAAAGGAAATATTGCAAGAAGGAACATCTATTGTTTACTAGAGAACTTAGAAGGGGCCTTTTGTGTTGTTAATTAAATATTTGCACTAAATAAACCTTGATAGGTAGCCGCTTGATGGCCTCTCTTTTGATGGTTAATTTTTTTATCCATCTCCATGCTTCATAGTCCTCCCTTGAAGTTCAAATCTATCTTCATGCCTCCTTTTCTTGACTTGCTCAAGCCGCCATCACACAAATGGACTCCCCTTTCATCCCTTTGAAAGAGCCCTTCACCTATCAATTGATGGTCATGTGTAAATAGAAGAGGTTGTCCTACATCACTAGATGGACGCCTAATACTATCCAAACTAACAAAGTCACACACACAAGTGCATGCACACAATGTTGGAGGAATCCAACCTAAAAAAGATTAAAATGAAATCAAAATTTGACATTCAAATCATGGTTGCTGTTCATTAGGGGATTTTTTTCCCCCCCCAATTTTATGCATTCAAAAGTTTGGTGAATTTTTCCAAATTTGTAGCAATTTTTATTTATTTTTCAGAATTTGTACTTTTTTCCAAATTTTTCAAAATTAAAATAATATGGTAATTAATATGTATATGGGACACAATACTTAGTCCAATAGCTTTGACACATTTACACGAGATATAAGAAATCATACAAGGTGATGGAGAGAAACCCTAAACCTAAGCTACAACATCTACTTTTGCAGTTGGTTCTGGCCTGGATAATTTTACATAATGTGGTGCCAGATTTGAAACTTATTAATGCTTTTTTTTCTGACAAAAGAAAATTAAAACTGGCCAATACTTATATTCCAGTGATTTTCAATTATCAACTTGTTTGACATGATTTTAAACTAGGATACCTATTATTAGGGATTATCAGAAGGGGAAGTATCCTAGGCTAATTCCATAAGATTAGGGCAAAAAATTTGCCCTTTAAAGATTTTAGTTCAAACCCACCCAACCCTCTAATTTGTGCACAATGTGGCAATATTTTCAAACTTGATTTTAGTTTAGGGTTTTAAACCCTGGTCAAAACAAAACCCTGGTTCAAGCACATACATACACACATACAACATTATTGATTCATTTGTAATTAATTATACACCTAATTTTGAACATGGAGCGAGCCAAACTTCACATACCTATTGGCAGGATTCTTGTGTGAATTGAAACATTAAAGCATGAAAATGAGCATTGCTAGTGTGTGACACTATTGTTGGGGGCGTGAGGGATCCTCCACCCAAAAACACAAAAAGCTTGGGAAAGAAGAACATATGAGGCTTGCATAAACTAAAAAAAACGCTAAGTGCACACAACTCATATAGGTTCTCAACCATAGCTACATCATGGATGAAAAATCCAATCAAATTTTCATCCGGTGTCACACTAGCAAACGGTGTGTTTTTTTCATGTGTTGTTTGTTCTCAATGTTGTTCCCTTGGCCAACAAACTTCTTCTTTTATACAAAGTGGAAACCCTAAAAAGAACTCTCACACTTGCAAAGTTCTTTTTTCTTTTTAAAAAAAATAAAATCTCTAGTCCATGTTGTAAGTTACACTCGGATTTTGCCACAAATTGATCGATTTAAAAAAAATCAGAAGCACTTGGCAAGCCAGTAAGTAGTTTTGAGATCTCATTGGCAAAACCTTGCAAAAAAGCTTGTGGGCATTTTGCCAGTCCCTCGTATGTATTCAGCACGACTGGCAGCCTTGGCGATTTGTTCACTCTTTCGTGCTTCAGCAGCTGCTCGCAGATCCTCTGCTTGCCGATGAGCTGCAGCCAACTTGTTCATCAGCTTCTCATTTGCATGTGACCACATGCGTTCCACTTTTACCTGTAAAAAAACAAACACCAAAGAAATTGTTAAATTTTACAACAAATATAAATATCCAAGAAATTTGTTAAATTTTACAATAAATATAAATATCCAAGAAACTGTTAAATTTTACAAAAAAAATAAATATCCAAGAAATTGTTAAAATTTACAACAAATACAAATATCCAAGAAATTGTTAAATTTTACAACAAATATAATAATTTTCTCTTTACGTATCCAAACAAAACCATCACCAGGATTAACCTCGCCAGAGGCATTTCATTTTGTGTTTGAAACACCCTCATAGGACCCTCCTTCTGGTATGGTGGTGGGACCGAACTTACTTACGCCCATGCACTAAACGCTCACCTAGGTTGGTAAATCATCATAATAATTTAAGGTGCGTTCACACTTGATGTTAGTGACTCAAGTGTTGAGTCGCTTAACACCATGCTAGCCATTTAGGATTTAAACCTAGTTATCATGAAAGCTTCATGTTTAGACTAACATTCAATTAACATTAAGCGATCGTCCATTTAACAATGGGTGCCACCTAGGATGCCACCTAGATTTTCATTTTTATCATCATTTTAACATCAGGTGTGAATGCATCATAACATCGAATTTTTTTTTTTAATGGTGTTGTTCTGCAACAGAAATGAGAGTTGGGTAGGTAGCAGAACAAGAATACCTCAATTCTGCGCATCTCTGCCTCTGCTTTGGCTTTCTCATGATTCTCCCAAGCCTGAATTTTGGCCTCCTCTCTCTTGTATCTGTTGCCCAAGCCCCCCACATCAAAACTTTCTTCCTTCCCCCTTCTTCAAGTTTCATATGCAATCAAATCTTCGCACTCTTCCTTCCAAACCCTAAACCCTAAAAATTTCCCTTCTTCATGTTCAATCTTCTCGCACACTTCCTTTCCAACCTTAAACCCTAAAACCTTTTTTCTTCTTCTTCTTCATATTCAATCAGCTTGCACTTTGTTTCAAACCCCCCTAAACCCTAAACCTTTGTTCTCCTTTTTTTTTCCCTATTCAAATTTCTCACCATTCCTTCTTCTTTGTCCATAACCCATGTTTGTTTATTGAGAAAGTTGGCCAACCGAAACGGTATTCATTTTTACAAGGCTCCTTTGAGTAAGCTGGTTAGATGTTGGGTATTCACCAACTCTACATATAATATGTAATGATAATAATGTACCAACAATTTGGCTCTCATTGGATCAATGACTCATGTCTTGGATGAAAATGTCATAGTTGCTCTTTTCATGGATGAAAAGAAGGCATCTCAATTCTCATAACAATTGATTATGTCCGGTAACCATCAAAAGGCCGTTGGTTAGTTATCAGAAATAGTCTCAGTGCTCCCATACCTCGACTATTTCCCTTGACCTAACCAACCGGTGCACTCTCACCAATCACCTAATCCATATTCCATCTTCTTACACTTGTGTTTTTTTTCCCCTTTTTTCTTCAGGATTAAACTTTTCTTAATTTCATTAGTAAATTCCTTTTCTTTCAATTTTCCTTGGAGTTATTATGTAACAGCAAAGCTTCCAAAACTTCTCTTCCAAAAAATAAAATAAAGATACCACCAATTTCAGTAAAAAGGATCTACCCATCTATTTGGGACTCCATCCATCCATCCATCCATTCATTCATGACAAAATTTTCTTTTACACAAATTAGGGTTTCTTGATGGTGGTGGTGTTCCGTCGTCTTCACCTGGCTGCGTACTTGGCCTGCTCCGCTTCTTCCCAAGCAGCCGCGCGCGACGAGTGCAGGCTCTTGCGCACTTCCTCCAGCTCCACGCTCGTCTGCAAGGCCTTGGCAGCATCAGCTTCTTCTTCCTCTTTAGTGGCCCAGGCCGCGATGTTGGCCTTGCCCAGCTGTGTACCCAGAGCCAAAATCTCCTGCCGTGTCTTGGCTTGCAGTTCTTTGCTAGACAGCACTTTGGAGGAGGAGGAGGAGGAGGAGGAGGAGGAGGAGGAGGCGCTGGTGGTGGTAGTGCAGGAGGAGCTGGTGGTGGTAGTGCAGGAGGAGGAGGAGCTTGGTGTTGTTGTTGTTGTTGTTGACTGCATCATGCAGTCAACATGGGAATGGCGCTTGTCGGTTGCTTCCTGCTTCTCTACTCCGGTACTACATGATGATGATGAGGAGGAGGAATTCTTCTTGGATTCGCTTGTAGGGGTGGAGGTCGGGACAGTCATCACCCTCCTCGTGTCTGGAGAAGAGGGTCGGGAGTTGATTGGGCTGCCCAAATTGGGAGTAGTAGCTCTCACGGGAGTGGCAGTTCGCGATGGCTCCACGCTTGCTATAGGGGTCATCTCTGTGCCCATGTCTCGGGTGGATACGACGACGGCGCCTCCTCCTCCTCCTCTCGTGTTCACTGCAAGAGATGATGATGAATCCGCCGCCGCGCTGGGATAATCTGCTAAAGATTCAACCCAACCTATTCGAGAGTGTTTCAGGATTTCAAGACCTACAACAAACACTCTCCAGTCTTTCTCTGATTTCGCTCACAAAAATCCGGGACCCACCTACCCACCCAGTTGAAGTCGAGAAGAAAGAATGGAAAAAGAAGAAGACTCGCGAGAGAGAGGAGAGAGAGAGCTCAGAGACCCACCTTCTGTTGCCGATTTTGAAGTGCGTTTCGCAGTCCGAAGACGAGCAGGTTTGAGAGATTTGTCAGAAGCATCAGGACTCGACCGGCTGCTACTACTTTCATACAAATCGTTCAGTGGGTAGCGGTCAACGGCCCCTCCCCCTCTCGACATCGCCGTCCCAGCAGCAGCAGCAACACTTCCCTCGATCAATTCTACAGAAGGAGCAGACGAAGAAGGAGCATCACGTCCGCCACAGTTCTCGGCAACTGCATTTGTTGGTTTTGAGAGATGGGTTGTGGCAGCTCCTCCTCCTCCATTCGGAGTTGCAGACTGACGTCCTGCTGCACCAAGATTGGAGAACGTGACTTTCTTTGTCGACACAGTAGTGGCACCACCACCTCCCTGCTGCTGCTGCATTGGTCCAGTTTTGCACTTGGAGATGGATTTCGCTGTAGCATTGCCAGGCGCTTGATCGCTTGCTGACAACCATTTCTGTGCGTCGTCCCACTTGGAGGGAGTGGGTTTCAGCAGTGGACCGACAGCAGCAGTAGCAGCTCGGTGAGCGCCGCTTGCTCTGTTGAAATCGAAGCTTGCAGAACTGCTGTCTTTTTCGAACTTGCTGTCGTAGTCATAGCCCTCAGCAGCCGCAGCAGCATCTGCTGTAGCTCTCGCAGAATGCGTAGAATTGAAGCTGAAGATGCTACCGCTTCCGTTCAGAACACTGCCTGGTTGTGGTTGTGGTTGTTGTTGTGTGGTAGGTTGGGATCCTGCTGCAGAAACTATCATCCCAATGCTGGCACCAGTTTTTTTCTTCCAGTTCTCAGATTCAGCAGCAGAGCTGGACTTCTGATCCATCATGGAAGGACTCTGGATGGATTTGAATGGCATGGTTTGAGCTTCCTTGGAGGAATGAGTATCTCTCAAAGCCAATGAATTCTTGGTCACAAATGCCACTTCATTGGCGGCTGTGGCATCTACCAGATGCAGTGTATTGTGCACTGATGCCCAGTTGCTGCTGCTGCTGCTTGTCTCTTTCGACTCCAATCGCTTGCCAAAACCACCACCTGCTCCAACAACAAACAAAACCCAAGCAGTCACAACAATGTCTCTCAGTCCAACTGTATCATGCAAGCATGCATGCAATCATCATTCTCTGAAAACCATGGACATCAAGTGATGGCAAAGTTGCAGCAAGCAATCTTGGTTGTTGGGTGCAGTGCCTTGATCTTCACCTTTCATTCCTGGTTTGCCAGGTGTATCCATGAGGCCTTGTAGTTTCTTGTTTCCTCGACCCTGCTGCTGCATACACAACAACAACAACAATGCCCCCCACCCACAAGTGTTTTTGTTCTTCAGTAAGTAGTGCAGAAAAAGATCAAAGAGGGTGCAGAAGCTTGAAGAAACCAAAAGGCTCAAAGCTGATAAAACACAAAGGTTCTATCTCAGAAATGCAGCAACAAAAGGGCTTGATCAACAACCAACCTTGAGCAGCAGCATTTCGTTGCGTGATGGACTGTAGAAGACAGGCTCATGGTCGTTCCTGCCACCTTGATCCAAATGTAAAAGACTGGCACCATTACTGCAATTCTTGCTGATGAGTTCCTTGACTTCAACAGAGTAAACATCAGAAGCAGCTTGCGGATGATGGTCCATATCGATGGATGTCGCCTTGGACAATGATGACAGACTTGGGCTGGTGGAGGAACTACACAGCATTGCGGAGTTGCCAATCACACATGTGGGACTGCTGTCACCAGAATCCTGTACATCTGCAAAAATGCATTCAGCAACCAAAGACTTTGTGTCAGGAGCAAGCAAGCAAAGCAAAGAAAAGCAAGCCAGGAAGCCAGTCAACCTCGGACACGGTGCAGCTCGTGCAACGACTAGTCAGCTCTGAATGCGCAAGGGGACAGACAGACGGTGAGTGCCATGGGCATTGCCTGAGCATTCGTCTGCATCATCATTGTGGTACTGGTGCCACGCTTTGTTTCGTTGCTGCCTGCAGCTCGCCAAGCTGCTGCTGCTGTATTTGCTCTCGGGTAGCAGCAATGGACGGAATTTTCCGGCTCCGTGCTGAGGGGAACCAGCTGAGATGCAGCCACCAGCAGCAGCAGCAGCAGTTCCTCGAGCTCCTCCTCCTCCTGGGCCACCACCGGCGCTGTGTCTGGAGAAGCGCAGACAACCGAGATTGGCGTCGTAGATGAGACTGCGGTAAGGGACAGTAGTGCTGCGCTGCTGGTGCGTCCCGGGGGCACTTGGCAGCTCTTGTTGCTCCCAAGCAGGCTCTTCACTAGTCTTCACGACCTTGCAACCAGCAGCAGCAGATTGTGGGGTGATCATAGGGAGCTTTGTACCTGCTGCAGCTGAATCTGCGATACAATAACAGTAATGAGAATTTCAGAAGCACCACACATTTTCAAAACCTCTACAGAGACACTGAGACACACAGAGAATTTGTGTGAATGCCTCTCTCTGTCTCTGTCTCTCCTCTCTCTTTTTCAGCAACCCAAATGTTCGCATTATACATACGAGGGGTCCTCGGGACACAAAACGCGAATTCCAAACAAGAACTAGTATCGACTGCAAAAGTCATGCACACCGCACCCGCAAGATGTATCGAAAGCCCCCACAGCTTACAAACAAAAGAGCGCGGAAGGTAAAAACACACACACACACACAAAGAGACAGACGGACGGAAGCAAGGAAACAGAAGACCGAGAGCATGAAAAGCGCGCGCACACACACACACACAAAGGCAGACAGACGGAAGAAAGGAAACAGAAGACCGAGAGCATGAAAAAAACAAACAAACAAACAAATGAAAACGGAGCATCAACAGCAGCAACCACCAGGCAAGGAACCAACAACCAACCAGCCAGCAACTGTCCGTCTTCTTTCTGTCGCCTTCTTCTTCTGCTGCTGCTACTGCTACTACTGCACCCCCTTCTTCTTCTTCTTCTTCTTCTGCTGCTGCTGCTGCCAGGCTGCTGCTAAGCAACGGGAAGGAAGCACGCAGGCACCGCTCAACTCCTGCAGAGCAGAGCTGAGCTAGAGAGAAGAGCGCAGGGAGCAGAGAGAGCAGCGCAGGGAGAGTGTGCGCAGCAACTGCAACTAAGCTACAAACAAAACTGCACAGAGTTAACTGTGAACACAACTAACTAACTGCACACAACTTACTAACTGGGTACAAAACTAATTAACTGCACACAACTTACTAACTGTGTACACAAAAAAGTTTTTGCACAGTATTTATTTCTTTCTTTTGGGGGAACCCCCTGTCTCTGTATACAGACAGACAAGGGTTTTAGTTTTAGTGTAGTGGGGTAAGGGGTGAGAAATGTTTTTCTCTAATTTAAAAAAATTAATTTTCTGTTTTCACTTCCATATTGTGCACTTGAATTGGAAGGACTGAAAATGCACTCTTTCTAGCAATCACCTTAATGCAAGGTTCCACAAAACTAGTCATGTTAACTCTTAAACTGGTCAAAAAATGGGGGAGCTGCTGTGCTTTCAATGATGTCCTCAATCTACGAATGCATCTTACATTCTCAAAGAATTTGAGCAACAAGGGTAAAAGAAAACAATGAGAAAAGACAAAAAATAAAAACGAATATATGAGCAACCTTGGACCTTAGCTCACACTTTGATTCTCCAAATCACATTAAACTTTTGTTTTTGGTCCAGACCAATTGATTTTCTTTCCAAAATGGTGCCATGTAAGGTAAATCACAATTTGATTTGTCTTTGTCCTGGACCCTTGTCTAAAGGCC
>Ga0209611_10012489_pt1 | contig 11937 bp, 13 predicted proteins | sample S1TSphgellanicum_3_FD_187693 | JGI IMG/M metagenome (GOLD analysis project Ga0209611, IMG submission 187693) | Host-associated microbial communities from peat moss isolated from Minnesota, USA - S1T2_Fc - Sphagnum magellanicum MG (SPAdes) (version 2) | ecosystem: Host-associated > Plants > Peat...
AAAACATGAAAAATAAAACTCCAAATTTGCACTATGAAAATAACATGTCCCCCATTGCCTTTGCCAAACACAAAAAAAAAAACTTGAACCTTATTCACCTAGAATTAAGTTCCAACAACAAATATTAAACTAGAAACAAATCTCTTGTAATAAATGCCTAACATTTGTCATGTGCTACAAGATTGGTGCCTAACAATATTTAAGTTAACAAAATCACACATATGAAAATATGCTCACAATTTCCCCTCCTCCTCCCCCTCGCCCCCTCCAAGCTAGGGTAAAAGTCCTTTTACATTAGATAGTCAAATCTATGATGAAATAAAACATAATGTGGTAAGGTAATCCATGAAAGGAATTTGATTTTAAACATGATGAAATCAATAGGCCAAGTGCAATGTGAGCCTCATTATTAGTCACTTAGTTGCAATCCTTTATGTTCAACCAAATTACAATCTTCTTTAAATCATCTATTGTCCCAATCAATAACATATTTATATCTTGGTACTAAAAACATGTCTATTGGTGCATCATGGACACACGCAATCTCATATTGGAACTTTCACAAATGATGATGTAAAACAACTCATATGCCATCTTTTAGAACAAATGGTCACAAACTAACAGGGTTGTTACACCTCATGATTATTCATGTAACATGCATCACAAACTTGTTGGAATGATGGATCCACTTTGTAATCTACATATGAAAGGTGACATTGTGCACAATTTTGCACATGGTCTTTCCACACCTAACCATCTTGACCTTTCAACAACAAAACCCTTAAAGGTAAAACCTTCTTCACACATAGAGTGACATGACCAATCATCACATCCAATGTGGTAGGTTTTTTTGTGGCAAATCAATACAATCTCTAGGTCCAAACCTCCAAAACTTGGGTTCATATCCACCTCCTTAGATGTTCACCTACAATAATGTATTTTAATGTTGTGTGATGGCAAAATTTTACATTGTTATGGGCATGATTATTTTGAACAAGGCAGCACATTGTTCACAAGCTTGAACACATACATTGGGATAATCAAGATTAGCCACATTGGACACATCCCTACAAATGGATGCCAATAATTCAAGTTCATGCCCAAAAAACAAAAAACAAAAAAAAAATGATGAAAGGGACGCTTACTTGTTATTTCAGTATCCCATTGCCACCCATGGCAACTGTATGTCCCAATCACATGTATTCCCCTTTCTAATCCATATTCTATAAACCTTTCTTCACCATTTGTATAATTTTTTCAACGAAACCATCAACTTTAGGTAGATCACAATAAATAGTCCTATGGTCAATCAAAGCTTGTTCACACCAACTTTTGAAATTCTCTTTAAAACTTCAAGTTTTAATACATGAATGCTTTTGTTGAAACATCACATTTACTTAAAACATAGTCAAAAAATGCAAAAATGGCCCTTTCACTACTTTTGTCTTAAAATGAAACCAATTCAATCCACTCAAGAAAATGTTTAATCATAACTAACACATATTAGTAATGACAAACAATCAAGCTCAATGGCCCAACAAAGTCCAAGTTCCATTGATATCCAGACCTCATGATCAGTAAAGGTTATAAGTGTGGTGTGGGTGCATTAAATGATGCATGAACCCAATCACACACCATGCATTCTGAAACAAATGTTGAACCTACAATTACATGCTTCTCCATCAACATAGGTTACTTAACATAAATAGTTAGTTTAACTATGTTAAGCTATGTTGGCTTTTGGCTAAACGAACTAGGCTAGGTTGTTTAGTTTAACTAGGTTAGGCTAGGTTGACTTTTGGTTACGTTAGTTACATGGGCTAAACTAAATTGATTTTTGGTCATGTGTAATGATTCATAACGTGTTTATAGATTTTTGACACATGTCATCAATCCATCAAGGCATGTTTTGTAACATTTAGTCAAAAAAAACAACCAAACTAAGATGGCAAGCATTTTACATGTCATACCAAGGTTAATGATGACATGGAATTTCATTATTATAAGAAAAATTAAAATTTTAATCATTAAAATGATTGGGATTTGCAATTGAATGTCCATTGTGACTAAATGGGTGAAATGACATGGGTTTAGCAACTCATTAATCACTAGTTGCATATGTCATTTCTAATTAGTGTGTAATTGTAAAGGCCAATTGCAAACCCAAAATGTGTTGTTGTGTGTACTTGCTTGAGAATGGCATTAATTTGGCCATCCAACTATCAATAATATATCCATTGGGCCAACATCATCCAAATTATTTCACACCCCCAACAATGTAATGTCATGTCAATAAACATCTAAGTGCTTCCACATTATCAAAAACCACACCTACCCACTTAAATGACTACTTATTTTAAAATATTCTTAGAATATACTATAAATATATATATTTTTAATTGAAAATAATCAAAATTGATCTAACAAGATGTTGCAATATATTATTGTGTAAACAATTGTTTAAATAACATCCCCCAAAATATGTCATCTTTAAAAAATCTCCCCCAAAAATTTTTTTTACAATGTTTAATAAACATTAATTAAAATGTTTTATGTTTGTGTTTCTAAGTATTCTATCATGATTAAATTCATTCCAAATCACATGACATTTTTCCATAATATATATTTTAAAATTCATTAAACAAATTAAATACTTACAACATTAGCACAAATTTTAACACAAAACATTCAATATTAAACATTAATTATGTGTCTTATGACTCGTGTTAATGTGGATGCACCCATCCATGCACAATTGTGTCTGGTAATAATTATGGATATCAGTCCAACAACATTTCCACATTGTGCACGGAAACCTTTTGAACATAGATGTTGAAGTCTACATACAAGTATTTGTGAACCCATATACATGCCTAAAACACCATATTCATGTCTATATATGCTTATAATTAACAACTCCAATAAACATACCTCTTATTTAAGAAGTTGCCATAAAATAAATGTGGTTCATGCTAGAGTGATTTTGGTGGGCCATGCAATGGCAAGAATGCCATTTATGTTGTGGGTGTTGGTGGTAAACTTTGCCATGCTTTTAGGGCACACCAATCTATCACCTTCTCCAACTGATCCAAAGTTCCCCGTAATGGTGGTCAATCACATGTGAACATGCTCAAGTGGAGGTGGGACATCATATGCATCCAAGTTCCCCTTTAGTAGCCCCAATTGCCTAAGGTATTGTGTTGGCAAATATAACCAACATGGTAACACCTCCAACTAAATCCAACAATTTGTATAAAATATTGGAATTGAGTTTAATGCTTATTTTTTGATTACCATCCAAGTTTATAGGAAATAATTTTCTCCCAAAAATCCAATAGAAATCCCATGGGATATAAAACAATGCACCCCACAAACACATCATATGATATAACATTTATCACTGTGACTCCTACTTAAATTGATGAATGGTTTGTTGGGTGGTTAGGGTTTAACTGCACCAAAATGTTAGTCTTAATAAGCCTATAGGCTTTTTCAAATGCACCCATCAATGTCAAAATCTAATATGGGCATGGCTCAAGGTCTTCATCTATTATGTCAAGATCCATAAATGTTGATTAACTCCCAACATCGTTAGTTGGGCACCAAAGTCCAATCAAATCTTTTGAAGGAAAATTAAAATGCTTGCCCATGTCCGTTCCTCTTGAATTGAAAAACGCATTTCTTGTTACACACAAAAACCATTTTTGGTGTATTCGTGTTTGATTAATGGTGAGTTGTGTTATAAAGTTGGATGATTTGACAACTACAACTTATCATGAAAGAGGAATGTCCACATAAAAATGTATCATTTTTTGAAGTTATACTTTCTCCAAATTAGTTGTTGTTAACAACTTTGAGGCCATGTTTATGATCAAGGTTGACATTCCCTTGCTTTCACATAAACTGGTTACAATTGGAAAATGGAAGTTGGTTACACTCCAAGGGTTGCCATTGTGATGGCAAAAATTAATGGGGCTTGGCAAATGGATGTAGCTACCCCCAACATCACCCCATTCACATCCAATATAAGAGATGAAGATCTTCCTCTTGTTGGTTTCATGGGAACATGCCCCATGTTTGGGGATGTGGATGTATCGATTAACACATTATTGGCCAATGTAAATGATTAGGGCAGATGCATTTAGTGTCTAAACTGCCCCTTTTGAGGATCTAGTCCCTCATTAGCTCCTCATGGTTATGGGCCGTGTGAATTGAAACATGTAATTGTAATTGATGAATTCACCTCAATGGGTTAGGAAAAACAATATGGTGTTTTTCCTTCAAAGCATGTGCATTATGGGGAACATTAATGGAACCAACAAATTTTGCTCCACAAAAAATCTTGAAAAAGGATTTGATTTTAAATATATGGGTGCACTTGTGTAACTTTGTGTTGTTGCCTTCTTCTCCTTCAACTTTTGGCTTGCCGTGTTGGTGATTAATTAAGACTTTGGAACCAAGCAAATTGATCCTATGCAATGGCCATGTCACTTTGACCTTGGTCATTAACTTTACTCGAAGTTTTGCTTATGGCTTTGCCTTTGTTTCCCCCACATTCCCTTTTACTTTTACCATCATTGTTGTTGATATGTTTATTAAAACAATGTTTTGGATGTAGTGAATAACAATGGTCAATGGCATGACCCTCAACACCACAATGCTCACATTCTTGATCAATACTTGAAGATGTGCATTTGGATGTAGATGTCTTACTTTTGTTTTGGGCTTTCCTTTTTCATGTGCTTAGACCTTCACAAGTCCAACACTTTACCCCTTGGCCCTACTTTGTTGAAAAGGATGGGGAAGGCCTAGATTGCCCCCCCTTTTGACCCCCTTTGGCCTTCCCATTATGAGGTGCCATTGATTATTCATTTTGGGAATCCCTTTGGGTGGTCATGATGACATCACGTTTACCAACTTCCAGCAAAAAAATCCTCAATTTATCCTTTCCACAATGTGAAATGGTTCTATCAATGTGGCCTGACTTTCATGATTAATAATGAGTTGAAGTTTTACCATCATTTGCACATTCTTGTCTTGTTGGATTAAACATGTACAATTGCACCGATTAATGTTCCATGAAAGTACCACCCCTTTTTTTAGCAATTGTGGCAAACTTGGTGTACATGGTATGTGGAATAACATCCTTTTCCTTTTGGAAATCCTAATTTGTTTGTATCCAATCTTTGTGAATGCCCCCATACTTTAATTTCAAAAGCTGAAAAATTAGTCTTGTGGGTCAAATGTTGGTGGATCACCAATGGTTACAATGGCACCCAATGTTGCCTAGGAAATTCATGACATAAAACATGTGGGATCCAATGCATCCACATAAGCCCCAACATTTAGACCCTTGGTGGAAGAATTTTATTAATTCATCTTAGGAACTAATGCTAGTTGGTTGATTATAATTTAACATGGTCACCCCAACATTGTTGCCCTTTCCTTGAGAGTAGGCATAATTCTCCATCTATTGTGTCTAATATTCTTCCACAATTCAGAATTTTGCTTGATAAATAATTCATTATGTCTAACTATCATAGGTTTCCAATGCCTCATCTTCCAAATGCTAAGGTAAAATTTAAAATGCCCACCAAGGATTAAAAGTTGGGTTCTATTGCCTCTTAATTTGCATTCAAGTCTTGAAACACAACTTCCATTCCTTGAATGAAACAATACCCACCCTTCTACAAAACTAATCTTTAACAAATTCAAGGGCCTTAATATGATCCTCCAAATGAACTCATAATGAATGTGAAACATGTAGAATAGCCTTTGTGACCTTTTAATACAAGTTGTTTTTTTCAATATCCTCAACACATCCCTTTAGTGATGGTGACTTATAATATTATCTTCAAGTTAACATGCAATGTGCTTTTAAACCCTAACTTATCCCTACTTCAGGTAACCAATTTTGTCTAACTTCTTGTGATTATAACCCAAAATTAAACATAAAAAACACATTATGAAATCACCTTATGCCCTATGATTCATTGTGAACACGACCAAAACAATATACAAGTCATCACTTTGATATCATTACCATGAAAAATTTAATGGAATAATCTTGGTGATTAAATTTAGGAAATGTTTGCAATAAGGCCAACTCATGTTTACAACTTAAACTTTGTGAAAACCTAATCATTACATGTATGGGCAATTTAACAATCAAACCTACACATTGTTCATGGGTAACATTGTCCCATATTTGATCATTAACCACATTAATTACAACCTTAAAGCTCATTGCAACAATTAACACACATGAAAAGGTTCGTAGCTTTTCATGTTGGTTTCCCATTAAATAATGTGCATAAGTGTTCAAAAAATCAACCCACAAATGTTTTGGTTATATAATATAAATAATTTTTTGATTTTTTTGAAAATAATGGTTATGAGAATAGGATTTTTTTAAATTTAATAATCTATGGGGTTTGGTGCCATTTTTAATATTCATATAACATTATTGTGGTACCTTTTTAGGTTCGGCATAAATTAAACTATTTTTTAATTTGCCGATTTTTTAAAATATTAATAGTTAGTTATGTTAAAAATTTAAAAAATTCATATAGCCAACCAAGTTTGATCCATGAACCTCTCTGAGTAGCTTTCAATAATAACCTACTGACCACTTAACCACAAAATCACAAAACTTTTCTTTTATAAGCGTTTGGTTATAATAATTTTATTACAAAATGCTAAAAAATTTAGAATTCAAATTTTAACTACTGAATTAAAAATTGAAAATTAAATTAATTATTTAGCACCTCAATGCCAAACCTGAAAAGGTACTACAGTATTATAAATTCAATATAAATAACTTTGCCATTTTTTGTTTCCACCGTAAGGAATGTTTTAAAGAAATAAAAAGTAATGTAATGCTTAAGTAACAAGGCATTTCCAAAATAAACATTCACCCATTGTGGAGCAAACATGTGCTTATTTTGGGAACACCTTGTTTTAAAGGCATTAATCAATGTGTAGCACTGGCTAAAAATATAATTGGATTTTTTTCCCCTTTTGATATCCATTATGTATCACAACAACAACAAAAAAAGTATTCCAAATACATTAAAAAAATTGTGCAAATGTTTTAAAGGTGTTCCCATGGTATGGTGTACACATTTTGTGTCAAATTTGGAAGTACATATAATATCAAAAGTAGTAACATGTAAAACTTCACTTACTTTGAATTTTTAAAATCACATATGGTTTATTTGGGCCTTGAAAGTAAAATAAGTTATATAAACCATCAACATGTAATTAATTCATACTTTTGCATTTATGTAATTGTACATTAAAATTTTATTTTAAACACCTTGTTTCATATAATTTTTTTTTTCATTGATTAGAAATTTTCACTTTATTTATGATTAAAAAAACATTGTACCCAACTACACTTTTACATATTAAAACATTTTACTACTTAAAAAGATCATAATCACCAACATTATTATAATATAACATACTACTAAACATTTATTTATCATTTAATATGAATATCATTACTTAAAAAAATTTAAAATTTTCATGAAAAAGATTATTTGTTATGGTTGTCTTTTTATATGTGCAAAATTTCATGGAAAATTTATTTTAAAACTAATATTTTATAGTCCTTTTGTTAAAATTTAGTCTTTGTAACAAGTTATCGCAAGTTAAAATTGTATTATAATCAACCATTAAAGTGTTCAAATGTGTGTTAATGTCATAACATAATGAGACCATATGATGTGATCCACCTTTAATTCCACATTTCTACCACAAAATCTTCTCCAAATACCTATAAAACCACCTCCAAAATGTGTTGCAATGAAAACTACAACATTATGACTCTTTATTTACATTGTACCATTGAAACACCTTTCATTTTAGTAAAAGCCTTCATTATGAATAGTAGTGTAAGTAATAAACTTTCATAAAAAAACTTTAAAAAATTGAATGACCAAACTTTAAGGAAGTAGATAAATAAAATAATCTTCATGGGTAATTTTTGGCACTTTCTTTTCTAACTTATGGGTGTAGTATTGAAAGGTAGTACACTTTTTTTTAACCTAAATTTAAAATGTCATTTTCGTTAAAGTTTTGGATTTTGGGTGCATTTTATTTATTAGGAGCCACAATCATCAATTTCACAAAGTCCTTATAAGGAGTGGATGAAGTTATCAAGTTGATGTGGCATGATATGATTGGTCAATTTAAGAAAATATTCTTAGAATCGTGATTTACAAGTTGTCAAAAAAATGATTTTAATTCTTATGACCCAAAAATAGTTGCATTGTATTATTACGTGAAAGTTTTATTTAAAGAAATTCCCATAAATATGTCATAAATGAAAATTCAAGACATTTTAATAGTCCATTAAGTAGGAAAAAGGTTGGTTATAAACACATTGTTGTGTTTTTGCATCCCCCATTCCATCACAAACTTCATGGGCCACAATTTAGCAATAATGATTGTGTGAAATCTACTTTTCATAGGTTATCATTCATCTATTTGTATTATTTGACCATCATTGTTATGCACATTGTTTAGACACGAATGTCATATGCTTGTTCCTATTGTTTAGATATGGATGTTATATGTCTATTCATGTTTAAATAATGCATGACATTCACATTTAAACAACATGAACCTATGAAATAACAAAATTTACACAAATTTGGAACAAACCTTAAACTTGTAAATTTGTGATGTCTTGTTATATCATCTTTTACTTTGGATTTTAACAATAAGGAAAAACTCCATGCAAAAAAATTACAAGATTATAAAAATGCATTCATGTTTTGATAGCATTAAACCTCAAAATTTAAGAATTGGTTATGCCAAAGGCAAATCCTTAAAAAAAAGAATGCACCCTTTTATCAAAATTTTAATAACCAAAATTATTTAAAATTCAATACCTCATGCACCTTAGGTCTAAAAATTACAAAATCACTTGTATTAATCCCTATTCATCAAGGGCTTTCCAATGGTACCAATAATGCACCCCGATTTCCTTATAAAAATTAGTTTTGATTTTATTGATTTTTGAATGATAGAATTATTCAATATTTATTTATTCATGCACCATAAGTCCAAACAATATAAAACTACATGGGTGCACCCCTATTCATCAAGGGGTTTCCAACAACACCAATTAGACAATAAGGGGGATTGTCAAGGTTTTTTTTCCAATTTGGTAAGTGGCACAAGTGGTTACTTTAAGGTTCTTCACATATGTCAAATCAATAACTCCAAATTCTTTTGAATGTTCAAGTGGTTAAGCATGTTAACACATGGCTTGAAACAAGTTAGAAAGTTAAATGAAAGTTTGAAATTGAAAGGCAAAAAAATTGACAAAAAATTAAAATTCAATTGGAAAAAATAACAACCACATGCAAAAATAGTAGAAAACAATTAGCTACATGGAAAATCACATAAGGGGAATGTAGGAAATTGTTTACAAAAACAATACAAAATAATAAAAAATAATGTGAAATGAAGTTCAAGTTACAAAACAATTAAATTGCATACATGTACACATGTCATATCAATTATTAGATTAACAAATTTTTAGTGAAATGATTCAAGCAATGCAAAATTCATATTTGAAAACACACGAACAACACAAAGTGCACAAAAGGAAAATGTTAGAGGATTTGAGGTTTGTTATTGCTTGAACTATGCTTATGCTTCATGTAAAGACTTTGTGCAACACTATAAGCACTCGTTATAACATAAGGAAATATGTACAAAGTGATTTTTTTAGCAAACATCCTAGTGAGTAAATCCAAATGGCTCATCAACCTATTTTTAAGTTTACTTTTTATGAAATTCAAATTTGAAAGACATCTTTTATATTTTACATCCTTAACCATAACTTGATCATTGATAGTCAAGAGGAGGTTTCATGGTTGCATGGCAATTGGCAAACATTTAATTAGTTTGAGAAAATATAACTATTGCACCACTAATGTTTTATCAAACAAGGGTGCGATCAACATTTGTTTTGGGCCAATATTTTTCTCCAAAAAATATTGACTAATTTCAAAATGCTCAATTATGCCAATAAAATAAAATAAAATAAAATAAAATAAAATAAAATACAAATACAAATATAACATTGAAAATTGTGTATAAATCACTTGAGTGGTGTGCATAATGTCCTGAATGGGGAATTTGTGCATTCAAGTTCTTTAATGAAATCAAATAAGTGACAATGCATTGTTGTTTCACCATTTCAATTGCATTTAACCAATTAAACTTATAAATTGAAGTCGAACTTTTAGTTCGTGGGTCTTGTTTATAAATTATGTACACGTGTGAAAAATATTGGAATCTCGTTTATATTATAACACTGAGTGTGTTTTTTTTCAACTACATTGTAACATTAGTCTTTGATTTTTTTTAAAAATTCGCAACATGTAATCCCAAAAAAAGAAGTTTTGAAATTAAAATAAATATTAATTAAAGACTAGCATGCATAACCAAAGAATCCACGATTACTTTTGTCAAGTTGTAAACATTGAAACCTTCAACAACTTGTTCGATAAACAAAATAATAAAGACCCATTCCAACCTTTCACAATGTACACATAGATAGAAATTCAAAACTAATTGTTAATGGCAATTGTTACATCACACAAAACATGAATGAATCAAGCATTTTGCATTACAAATTGAATGAATTGAAAGACAAAAGTGTGCATTTCTTCAACCAAATGTTATATGGGGTTAATTAGAGAATGGTCCAATTCGGCTTTATAACCCCATATAACATTTGGTTAAACTCTCACATTTTTTTGGAATTTTTCTTTGCATAATACTTTGAATATGATCAACATTCAAGACTCGTGACATTGTTAAAGTTCAATGTTCTTGCAATTCTTTTACAAATGACACTCACCTTTACACATGGGATTTTAGATTCTTGCATGGAGCTCCATTTGGATTGATGGTCACACATTTTTTTGTTGAAGTTGTAGATGAATCATTGTTTAAGGTGCATGCAATGTCAACATGTTCACTTGAAATCGATATTGTTACTATGTTAGGATATTCAACAAATGACACTCACCTTTACACATGGGATCTTATATTCTTGCATGGATTCCATTTGGATTGATGGCCACACACTTTTTTGTTGAAGTTGTAGATGAATCATTGCTTAAGGTGCATGCAATGCCAACATGTTCATTTGAAATTAATGTTGTTACTGTGTTAGGAGATGAAAAAACAAACATTTGATGTCGCAACCCCACTTTGGCCAAGTGTGGGGGTGAAGCCCAACATTTGGAAAAGTTGGAGGTTGGGAGTCTTTCGGGACTCCCGAAGGTTCAGATGTCACAACCCCACTTTGGCCAAGTGTGGGGGTGAAGCCCAACACTTGGAAAAGTTGGAGGTTGGGAGTCTTCCGGGACTCCCGAAGGTTCAGAGCTCGACAGCAAGGGGCAAAACACCTCGCATTGGGCCGTTCTTGGTGTCATTGGAAAGGTCTTGAAACGTAGATATCGAAAATGCCCTCGCATTGGTAATTCGGACATCTGCAGCCCAAGTTATGGGCAAAAGAAGGGCCGGAAGTCAAACTGGCAGTTTGACTCCCGACCACTAAAAGTCGAGAATCGACCTCTTCCCGACGTTCGATTTGAGTGTGCGACATGGCGTTGAAAAGATCTGGACAAGAGCTACAACTTTGGTTCAGACCTCGTCGTGATCCAACTCTGCAGTCGGGAGTTATGGCGGTTCAAAGTTCCAGGAGTCCCGCCAGGACAATTTCGGGACTCCATTTCGGGAGTCCCGGGAATTTGTGCCATTCGGATGTAGCCTCCGTGACCAGCCGCAGAGAATACTATATGGGGGAAGGTGGTGGCTTCCCCCGAGTCCGGGCTGTGGTGAGTCTTGTGTGCCCAAGTGCCTGTGGCAAGTCTCAACACCAAAGGGTGTCCCGAATGCTAAACT
>Ga0209611_10012490_pt1 | contig 11936 bp, 13 predicted proteins | sample S1TSphgellanicum_3_FD_187693 | JGI IMG/M metagenome (GOLD analysis project Ga0209611, IMG submission 187693) | Host-associated microbial communities from peat moss isolated from Minnesota, USA - S1T2_Fc - Sphagnum magellanicum MG (SPAdes) (version 2) | ecosystem: Host-associated > Plants > Peat...
TACACGGCTCGGCCGCCACTCGGCGCGCGCACCCTCACGTGCAGCCGTTGCAAGCGCGTCCACGCCTACCCCGTCGAGGGCGGAAAGCCGATTCGTTGCGAGTGCGGGTGGTGGTACGAGAACCACGGCGGCATGATCCAAGAGCATTTCAAGCCCCGACTCGGGGTCTAGTTCGCCGGCGACCGCGGCCGCTTCGCGTTTGCGCGACTGCCGATGTCGGTTACGACTTCGGCGATCGCGCGAACGTGAGCCACGTTTAGGCGGCGCTGCCCTGAACTGAGGCGAGATGAGCCTCGAGCTTTTCGAATGCTTGTCCCCAGCCGATCTTCGCGTTCTTTACGTAATCTGCGCTGATATCGGGGCCGGTTTGGACGATCGTCAGCTCTGTTTTTCCGTTCCGGTCTTCGAACGTGACCGTCATGCGAGACGTTGTCGGAGGGCTTCCCGGCCGTTCGAGAGTCCCGATCGTCACGATGCGCTGCTCCGGAACGACTTCCTCGAACGTTCCTGTCACGACGATGAGAGCACCCTCCGTCGTGCGCATTTCGCGCCGGAAGCTGCCGCCGGGCCGGCGGTCGGCCTCGTCGAGCGACACCGTGCATCCGTGGGGACCCCACCAGCGCGAAACGTGGGCCGAATCGGTCCAGGCTTTCCAGACGAGGGATCGTGGGGCGTCGAGCACGCGGGTGATGGTTAGGGCGGACGTTGTCGGGGCGAGGCTATCGTTCATCGGAATCTCCAGTCTGCAGCTCGTGCAAATACACTTCGAGGCGATCGAGACGTTCGTTCCAAGCGCGTGTCTGCTCGGCGATCCATTCGCTTGCGACCCCGAGCCGCTCGACTGCGAGCGCGCAGCCGACGGTGCGGCCGCGCTTCGTCCGGGTGACGAGTGCGGCGTCCTCGAGGACGTCGAGGTGCTTGATGACGGCTTGTAACGTGATGGGGTAGGCGCGCGCGATTTCGCCGATCGACGCTTCCCCTATGGCGAGCCGCGCGACGATCGAGCGTCGCGTCGGATCGGCAAGCGCCCCGAAAACGCGGTCTAGGTTCGGCGGCGAATACTCAACCATATGGTTGAGTATTGCTTAAGTCGCTCCCGTTGTCAAGCCGTTAGTTCTGCGCCTCGAGGCGCTCGATGAGGCCCGTTACCTCTTCGGGCGTGAGCACGTAGGCGGTCTTGCAGAATTCGCAGATCGCCTCGGTGCGTTCTTGTTCGCGTAGGATCTTTTCGAGTTCGTCGCGCCCCAGGCCGAGGAGGGCGCGCTCGACGCGCTCGCGCGAACACGTGCACGTGAACGCGAGCGCATATTCTCGCGTATGACGCACGGCGAGCGGCCCCGCGATCGCAGCGACGAGATCCTCGAGCGTCGCGCCCCCATCGATCTGCGTCGTGACCGGCGGCATCGCAGTCGCGCGTTCCTCGAGCGTGCGGATCGTCTTTTCGTCGGCGCCCGGAAGCACTTGCGCGATGATGCCACCCGAGGCTTTGATGCCGCTCGGGTTCGCGAGTACGCCCAGTGCCACGACGCTCGGAATCTGTTCGGACGTCATGAGATACGACGCGATATCGTCGCCGATCTCGCCACTCTGCAACTCGACGATGCCGACGTACGGCTGCCCGACTTCGAACGATCGCGTAACTTGGAGATAGCCCTTTCCGACCGCGCCGCCGACGTCGAATTTTCCGCGCTCGTTGAGGGGAATTTCGACGTCGGGTCGGCGCGCGTACCCGCGCGCACCGATCTCTTCGGCCGAGTTGAGTTGCACGTCGGCGACGAGCCCTTTGAGCGGGCCGTCGGCGGCGACTTGGAGCGTCAGTTTTTCCTTGCCCTTGAGGCTCGCGCCGAGGAGTGCCGCTCCCGTGAGGAGCCGACCGACCGCCGCGCTCGCGGTTGGAGCGAGTTCGAGGCGGCGCTGCATATCGCGCACGAGCTCCGTCGTGATTCCGGCGACCACGGAGAAGCTTCCGTCGACGGCCGTTGCGGTGAGGATACGATCGGGCATCGTCTCGTCGTTTTCGAGGGCGGGTCCAGTTCCTTCACGAACGCACGCGCGGTGAACGTGCTCGTGATCCACGGCCCGAATCTCAATTTGCTCGGGACGCGCGAACCCGCGACGTACGGCGCTGCGACGCTTGCCGATATCGACGCGCGGATCGCACGCGAAGCGGAAGCGCTCGGCATCACGGTGCGCTCCGTGCAACACAATTCCGAAGGCGCGATCGTCGACGAGTTGCATGCGGCGCGCGGGACGTACGACGGTATCGCGATCAATCCCGGCGCGTACACGCACTACGCGTATGCGATTCGCGATGCGATCGCCGCGATCGCGATCCCGACGGTCGAAGTTCATCTCACGAACACGCACGCGCGCGAGGCGTTCCGCGCGACGAGCGTCGTCGCCCCGGTTTGCCGCGGAACGGTCGCCGGATTTGGGATCGAATCGTACGTGCTCGCGCTGCGAGCACTGGCGAGTACCGTCGGCACATGAGCTCGGCGCAACTCACGCGCAAACCCGTGTCAGCTCTGGATTTTTCGGGCGTGCGGGCAGGAGCGAACCGGGCGGATGCCAATTAGGCGACGGGTACCGGGTTGTGACGACGACTATACACCGCCGTCTCGTCTTTGTTGGAGTTTAATTCGTTGACAAAAGCCGATCTCGTCGACACGGTGGCCGAAGAATCCGAACTCTCGAAGCGCCAGGCGGGCGAGATCGTCGACCTCGTGCTCGATAGCATACGAAACGCCCTCGCAAAGGGCGACAAAGTGCAGTTGATTCCGTTCGGGAGTTTCGTGGTCCGCGAGCGGAAGAAGCGCGAAGGTCGGAATCCGAAGACGGGCGCAAAGCTCCTCATCCCGGCACGAAAAGTTCCCGCGTTCACCGCGGGCAAAGGTCTGCGCGATGCCGTCGCCGGCTCGAAGAAACGCGCCGCCGCGAAGAAACGCTAAACGACTAACGTTTCGCCCGCGCGTATGCGGGTTATCGGACGCGTCCGCAAATGTTCTGCGGGCAAACGAACCGTTGGGTATCGCTCGCGGTCTTTACGGCAATCGTGCCGGCAGCGCTATCGGTCGCACGGGTCGTCGCTGGGGCGCCCGTTGTCGGGATCATCTGTTTCTGGAGATCGCGCGCACCCGAGCTTGGTGACGGGATCGAGGCCCCGGTCTTGCGAGGCGCCCGTAAGGGCCGCCGCGAACGAACCGGACTGATGCGAAGGCATCGGGCAGTGGCGCAGCTTGGTAGCGCACTAGTCTGGGGGACTAGGGGTCGCAGGTTCAAATCCTGTCTGCCCGATTTTGACGAAACGCCCGTCCTGTAAGGGATCGAGGCGTTTTTCTACGCCCGGACGCGGTGCGGGCGCTGCGAGGCGACTCTGGATAGGCGCGTGCCCTTGCATCGGCGATCGTCGAGCAAGGACGGGCCTGCTACCGCTCAGTCGTCATAGAGTCGTTCGTTTAGTGCATTCGCCTCACTCGCCGAGAGGAGACGATTCGTATCGGAATCCGTAAGCAAGGCGTCGTCTTCAAGCCTTGTGCTTTGAACCTCGCCTCCGGGGTTGCATCCGAGCTCCCATGCACGATCGCAGGCCGTTCGTACGCCGTGCGCTCTGACAATCGACACCCCGAGAAACCTCGAACCTTCTGGCTTATCGGGATCGACGAACGAAAGCCAGTACCAATGCGCGGGACCAGCCGATTCTTGGTCGCGGAGATGCTCCTGACGGATTTCTACCCGAGCCGGATCAAGTTCGCTCACGAGACGAAAATTGCTGACACCAAGCTGGACTTCTGCGCGAGATTCGCGTTTCCCGACGCCGTCCGGCGTCCGATCGGCGGTACGCTTCGTACAAGGGGCGTCGTACCTTACGCTCCATCCGAAGAGGGATTCATGATTTCACGACTGCGCGTTCTCGCAGCGACCCTGGCGGCGGCATCCGCCCTATTCGTTTCACTTCCTGTTCGCGCCGACGCGCCTGGCACGATCGTCGACGTTGCGGTGTCCGCGGGTTCGTTCAAGACGCTCGTCGCCGCGGTGAAAGCTGCCGGCCTTGTCGACACGCTATCGGGCAAGGGGCCGTTCACGGTCTTCGCGCCGACCGACGCGGCGTTCGCGAAGCTTCCGGCCGGCACGGTCGATACGCTTCTCAAGCCCGAGAACAAAGAGAAGCTCAAGGCGATCCTGCTGTATCACGTCGTCGCCGGTGATGTGAAGTCGACCGACCTCAAGGACGGCGAATCGGTGAAGACGGTCGGCGGCAAGTCGATTACCGTGCACATCGCAAACGGCGTCGTGACGATCAACGACGCGACGGTCGTGAAGGCCGACATCCCGGCTTCCAACGGTACGATCCACGTGATCGACACCGTCCTACTCCCGAAGTAGGGTAGGATTCGCGTGACGCCGTGGCGTCTAGCTTGATCTTGGTGGATCGAGGCACGTTCGCTCTGACGGATACGACCGAGGTCGGCAATGCCGACCTCGGTCTCATGCGTCGCATGGCGGCGGGGGAGCGTCAAGCGCTCACGTCGTTCTACGAACGCCACGGCGGCGTCGCGCTCGCGTATGCGCGCCGCATGCTCGATGATGCGGACGATGCGGAAGAAGCGGTGCAAGATGCGTTCGTCTCGGTCTGGCGGCGCGCCGCGTCGTTTCGCGCGGAGAGCGCCTCGCCGCGAACGTGGCTCCTCACGATCGTGCGCAATCGCTGCATCGACGAACTGCGTCGCCGCCGCGGCGAACCGCTCCACTCTCTCGACGACATGCAACCGGCGGCGATCGAAAACGAACTATGGCCCGAAATTTGGAAGAGACACTGCGCCGATGCGGTTCGCGTCGCGCTCGATCGTTTGCCGGCGGAGCAACGCCAGGTGATCGATCTCGGTTTCTTCGGAGGCTATTCGCATTCGCAGATTGCCGATCGTCTGTCAATTCCGCTCGGCACGATTAAGAAGCGCATGCGCAGCGGTTTGAAATCCCTTCGGCTCGTCCTCGACGAGCAGTTCGCGCGGTCGGCATGAACGAGCACGACGAATTCTTCGACCTCATCGACGCGTACGTGCTCGGTACGCTCGATTCGCCGGAACGGGAGAACGTACGCAGGCATCTCGATGTCTGCGTGACCTGTCGACACGAATACGACGAGCTCCGTAACGTCGTCGATGTCTTGCCCCAAGGCCTCGCCGCGGAGCGCCCGAGCGCGGCATCGCACGAGAAGTTACTCGCGCGGCTCGATGCAGCGTCGACGTCGGCGCCAACTCCCGGCGCACCGGTCATCACGCCGACGGTCGTGCCTGCCGTCGTTTCAGAGCCGACGACCCTCGAAAGCAGACGCCCTCCGAGCGTGGTGGCCGCACGCAACGACGTGCCGTGGATCGGCGCGCTTGCGGCGGGGCTCGTGCTCGCGCTTGCGGGCGACGGGTTCTTCGCGTGGCAAGCCTATCATCGCGATGCGACCGCGGTCGCGTTCGTGCAAGCCACGCCTTCGCCGATCGTTACGGCGGTGCCGAGTACCGCGAAGCCGCAGCACGTCGTCGCGCTGCCGGTGCTGCAAAGGCCGATCGCGTCGCCGCGAGCGCAAGCATCCGCCGTACCCAGCGCGTCGCCGACGTCCGCGATCGCGGAAGCCGCGCTCCGCTCGCGTGTCACGCAACTCGAGCGCGATCTGCATGTCGAGCAGCACGACGTTGCGATGCGAACGGAGAACGCCGCGCGCGACACGGCGCGCATCGCGTTCCTCACGGGTCAACTCTCGCGCCTTCGAGCGGAAGTCGTGGCAGAACGACGTGCAACTCCGGCGCCGATCGCAATCGCGTCGCCTGCTCCGCCGAACGCACTCGTTGCCGCGCTGAGTAACGGACGGGTCTACGGCATCGACGGTGTTGTCGGAACGGAGCCGTGGCATCTCACGATCGTGCAGCCACCCGCCGCGGCGAATGCCGTGATCTATTCCGATGTCCCGCACGCACCGATCGGTCAAACGTATCGCACGTGGGTCGTTCGAGGCGGGAAGACGTTCGATGCGGGTGAGTTACGGCCCGGAAATCGCGACGTGCTCGATATGCCGATGCCGCTGCAAGGTGGCGACGTCGTCGCATTCTCGCGCGAGCCGGTCGGTAGTGGAAGCGCGCCGACAAATCCGTTCTTGATGCAAATAACGATTCACTAGCGAAGCGTCCGATCGCGGGACATCCTCGTACAAAAGTCTGAGCCGCCGAAAAGCGGCCAACGTCTTTTCGAGGAGATTTCTCATGAGAACGCTTTCTTCACGTTCGCGCGGCATCGCCGCCATCGCGGCCTCTGCGCTCGGGCTCGCACTCGGCGCGTGCAGTTCGCATACGACGCTCACACCGACGCCATCGCCGGCCCTCGTTCGTGCGGTGCACGGTTCGCCCGACGCGGGTCCCGTCGACATCTACGTCTACGCACAAGGCACGGCGCGGCCGAGCACGCCGGCCGTTTCCGCTGCCGCGTATCCACAAATTACCGGCTATCTCTCGCTTCCGCCGGGCGCGTACACCGTCGATGTCGTTGACCCGGCAGGCTCGCCGAGCACGACGACGGCCGTCGCATCCGAAAACGTAACGGTAACGTCGAAGGTCGCCTATAGCATCGTCGTCGGTGGTAAGGTTGCGAACAAAACGTTGACGTTCGTAAACTTCGTCGAGCCGACCGAAACGGCGGGACAGACGGCGCTCATCGTTCATCACGCGTCGCCGTTCGTGCAGAACGCACTCGGCGGTCCAGTCGGCGTCGGCGTGTACGATGCATCGCAGACGGCACCGACGTCGATCGCGCAACTCTTCGGGTTCTCGCTGACGACGCCGATTAGCGGCCCGGCGGCGAGCGGCGCCGTGAGCGGCGGTCAGTTCTTCCTATCGCCGCTTCCGAGCGGACTTCCGACCGCCATCGGCTTCGCAGCCGGGCCCCCGGCGTCGGGCGGCAACTTCACGACGCTGATCACGGCGACGCCATCGCAGCTCGCTTCAGGACTGAAAAATCCAACATCGGCCCAACAGACGCTCGCAGCGGATACCTCGTCGGCGATCCCCGCGGGCGCGCACGTCTCGATCTTCGCCGTCGACACGACGTCGGCAGCGCAGCTCATCGGAACGCTCGACCCCTAGCGTAACGCCATCGCTTCGGTCGCGCGATCATCGACACCGCGCGATCGAAGCGAAGCGGCGTGTGATACGGACGACCAGGACATCGGTCTGGCGACCCGAAGCATTCGCGCCGTGTCAGAACGTTCTGCCGATAAACCGGATAAGGTCGAGGCGATCTTCGAGCTACGCGAGGCGGTTGAAGAGAAAGTTCACGCGGAGTACTCCGCCGCACGCGAGGGAAGCCCCGAGGCGCGCGATGCGCTCCTCGACGCGACGCTCAAGGTCGATGAGAAGACCCAGGACGCGATCGAGGTCTGCCACACGTGCGACCGGCCTCACGCAGCGAACGAGCCGCATACCGCGAGCGAACCCCATACCGAGCCGAGAACCGCATCCTCGCGGATCGGTGCGCACGCCGATAACGTCGTGGCCGTCGATTTCACTCCCGAATCCAAACAAAGCGACGGCCGCAGCTAGCGGCCTTCGGAAGCCTTACGCTTCCTGCTGGACGTCTTCGAACGCCGCGGGGTCGAATCGCTTGAAGAGGCGGACGCACGTTCCGCCGTCGGCGTACTCGACGCGATCCATCAGCTTCCGCATGATGACTATTCCGAGTCCGCGTGGCGCGCTCGACGCAGGCTTAACGAACGTCGCGTCGTTCCAACCCGCGAACCCCGGGCCGTCGTCCTTGACCTCGACCGTAAGTGCGCCGCCGGCTTCCACGCGGGCGTGAACCTGGAAGGTCGCCCCCTCCACGTGGCCGTGCTCCGCGGCGTTCGCAAGCGCCTCGCCGATCGCGATTTCGAAATCCTCGACCGCTTGGCCGCACAGGCCATGAGCGCGGACGAATGAGACGAGCGCGCGACGCGCTACTCGGACCGAGGCGTACGTGCTCCGGTATTGTGCTCTAAATTCGTCCATATGTCGTGTTGTATACCCTACCCATTGGTAGGTAGTGCCTAAACACCATTGTAACAATACTTGTCGCCCGAACGTGGCAACCCTTCGGCTTGGTAGCCGCGGTCACCGACGGCGGCTCCGAGGAACGGTACGATGGGGCTACAATGTGAAGAGTGCGGGACGCTAGCCCCCGCATGAGGAGTGTCGAGCCGATGTTGACCCAGTACGTTTTGATGGGGATCTTCTTTGGAGTCGTGGTTGCGATTCCGGTTGGCTGGTATCTCCTCGGCATCAAGAGTTACGGTACGGGCGACTACTACCAGCCCTAGCGCTCCGTGGCGGTCTTCACGCCGGCAGACGAGCGGCTTCGCGACGAAGCCTTCGCCGCCGCCTGGGCCTCCGATGACGACCGCGCGCTAGCCGCGCTCTACAACACCGATTGGCCCGGCAGTCGTGCGATGCGCGCGCGGATCTACGCCCGAAAGGGGTTGCTCGAGCGCGTCCTCGCGGAGCGCCGCGACGCCGAGGCGACGGTCGCGCTCGACGTTGCCGAGCGCGTCGAGGTCGCCCTCATCGCCGCCGAGATGCTCGGCGTCCGGGGGCGTCGCGTCGAGGCCGTGCTCGCTTTGCATGGCGCGACCGAGATCGCGAACGGGCGCGACCGGCGGCTGCAGGCGCAGATTCGCATCGCGAGCGCGGCCGTCGATCTCAGCAGCGGCGACGTGCGGCAGGCAAGTGCCGCAGTAGCAGCAGGTTTCGCATTGACGGAGACGCTCGGCGACCACGCCGCGAGCGCGTATCGCCTCGAGACGAACCACCTCAATGCGCGACTCTTCGAATTGCGGTCGCGACTGCACGCGTTACGCTTTGCGTATGCGGCACAGCTCGACGATCTCTGCCGCGCGATCTCTTCGGCAAAGCTCGTGCGCAATCGCGATGTGTGGCACGAGTCGGGTCTGCTCGCGGGCATCTCGGCCGCCGTCGGTTCGTTCCCCGAACCTTCGGCTCGCCGGCTCCTCGAGGCCGCGAGCGCCGACCTTCGTTGGAACACGCATCTCGCCGCGCGCGAGTCGGCCGTGCGCGTCAACCTCGCGCGCGCCGATATGCTTTTCGGGTTCGGGGACCGCATCGGTGCTCCGGCACCATCGCTCGGCGCTCCGACGCTCGCGGCGCGGCTCGCGCTCGATGCTGACCGCTTGCTGTTCGATGCGTGGCACGATGGCGAGGTGTACGATCGCGAACTCCATTTCGTCGCGACGCTCGCGGAGAGCATCGAATGGGGAGAGGTCGCGGGTGAAGAGATCTTCGGGCTCGCAACGGTCGCACTCGCGCTCGCACCGCGCGACCTCGCGCGAGCCGACGCGATCAAAGCCCGGTACGATCGGGCGCTCGCCACGCTCACGCGAGAGGCCGCGGCTTTTCTCGAGCCACGCCGCGTTGCGTTCGACGACTTCGTATCGGCCGGACTCGCAAAAGCTCGCGGCGATGACGCGAGCGCACGTGCCCTCCTCGACGGGTGCATCGCGTTCTGGAACGCACGCGACATGCGTGCCTGGGCCGCCATCGCGATGCTCGAGCGTTTCGAGCTTTCGGCCGACGACCGCGATCTCGCTGCGGCACGCGCGTTCGTTGCCGCGTGGCCCCGGTCGCCGTTCTCCGCACGGCTTCGCGCGTCGCTCGCCGCGGCCACGGGAGTGCGGGCCGCGAGCTTTCCCTACGTGCGGACGGCCTTGATCGCGCGAGGTGCGCGGGCACCCGACTAGGGCATCCGTAGCCCCAGGCCCAAAAGCATCGTCGTGCAAACCGAAATCCGGATGGACGAGCTTCCGAAGACGTACGAGCCCGCTGCCGTGGAGTCGCACCGCTATGCGTCGTGGCTCGAGGCGGGCGTCTTCCACGAGGAAGCGGACCCCGCGCGGCCGCCGTTCGTCATTTCGATGCCGCCGCCCAACATCACGGGCCGCGCGCACCTCGGTCACGGCTCCACGTACACGCCGATGGACATCCTCACGCGCTATCATCGGATGCTCGGCGAGAACGCGACCTGGATTCCCGGCCAAGACCACGCCGCGATCGCGACCGAAGCCGTGCTCGTCCGCGAGCTCGCGAAGGAAGGGCTCACGCGCGACGGACTCGGCCGCGAAGCATTTCTCGAGCGTGCCTGGAAATGGCGCGAGCTCTACGGCGATGCGATCTACGAATCGTTCCGCACGCTCGGCTTCGGCCCGGACTGGGAACGCGATCGCTTCACGATGGACGAGGGCCTGTCGGCCGCCGTCACGCGCGTGTTCGTGGAACTTCACCGCGAGGGCCTGATCTATCGTGGCACGCGGCTCGTGAACTGGGATCCCGTCTCGCAATCGACGTTAAGCGACGCGGAAGTCGAAGATGAAGAGCGCGATGGCTTTCTCTGGGGCATTCGTTACACGAGCGCCGACGGATCGTTCGCGATCGAAGTGGCGACGACGCGGCCCGAAACGATGCTCGGCGATACCGCGATCGCCGTGCATCCGGATGACGAACGCTACGCGCATCTCGTCGGGAAGACGGTCGTGGTTCCGCTTGCGGGGCGCGAGATTCCGATCGTTGCCGACGATGCGGTCGAGCGCGATTTCGGCACGGGCGCCGTGAAGATCACGCCGGCGCACGATCCCACGGACAACGCGATCGGCGAACGACACGCGCTCCCGATGCCGACCGTGATCGGGTTCGACGGCAAGATGACGGGCGAGATTCCGCAGCCGTACGTCGGCCTCGATCGCTTCGACGCGCGCAAAGCGATCGTCCGCGATCTCGACGCGCTCGGCGTTCTCACGTCGACGACACCGCGACGCCACGTCGTGCCCGTAAGTTCGCGAAGCGGTGCAGTCGTGGAGCCGCTGCTCTCGCTGCAGTGGTTCTGCAAGATGGAAACGCTTGCGGCGCCGGCGCTCGAAGCGTATCGAAACGGTAGCATCCGTTTTATCCCCGAGCGATTCGGGCGAACGTACGAACACTGGCTCGATAATATCCGCGATTGGAACGTTTCGCGTCAAGTGTGGTGGGGCCATCAACTTCCGGTGTGGTACACGCCGAACGACGACGCCGTCGTCGCGGAAACGGAAGAAGAAGCCCGCGCGCTCGCGCGCGAGCGCTACGGTTCGGACGAATTGCGACGCGATTCCGACACGCTCGACACGTGGTTTTCGAGCGCGCTCTGGCCGTTCTCGATTTTAGGCTGGCCCGAAAAAACGGTCGAGCTCGAGCATTGGTATCCGAATCAGGCGATGGTCACCGGGCGCGACATCATCTTCCTGTGGGTGGCGCGCATGGTGATGTTGGGTCTGAAATTCGTGGGTCGCATCCCATTCAAAGACGTGTTCATCGCCCCGCTCGTGTTCGACATGCAGGGGCGGAAGATGTCGAAGAGCCTCGGCAATGCGATCGATCCGATGGACCTGATCGCGAAGTACGGTGCCGATGCGACGCGGCTTGGCGTCGTGCGGCAGATGCGTTTGGAATCGCAGGAGCTTCGCTTCGACGAGCGGTTCGTCGAAAAGTCGCGCGAGTTCAACAACAAAATGTGGAACGCGCTGCGCTATATTCGTAGCCTACCGGAGGGCTTGCCGCGCGCGAGCACGTTGCCGCCGGCCGCCGATCTTTCGCTCGCCGACCGCTGGATGCTCACGGGGCTGCGCGCGACGATCGAGCGCGTGTCGCGCGCGTTCGACTCCTACGAGTTCGGACTCGCCGCAGAGACGCTGCTCGATTTCATCTGGTACGAATACTGCGATTGGTACATCGAGGCGACGAAGGTTCCGACGCCCACGCGCGCGGCCGTTCTTTCCTTTGGACTGAACGCGCTCGTGCGTCTGTTGCATCCGATCGCACCGTTCGTTACGGAAGAGATCTGGCAGGCCTTGCCGCACGACGGCAAGACGATCGTCACGGCGA
>Ga0209611_10012491_pt1 | contig 11935 bp, 9 predicted proteins | sample S1TSphgellanicum_3_FD_187693 | JGI IMG/M metagenome (GOLD analysis project Ga0209611, IMG submission 187693) | Host-associated microbial communities from peat moss isolated from Minnesota, USA - S1T2_Fc - Sphagnum magellanicum MG (SPAdes) (version 2) | ecosystem: Host-associated > Plants > Peat...
CTCGCGAATGTGGATCCGGCGCGGATTGCGCGCGCGCGGGCGTTTTGCCATCAGAACCAGCAGCGGCACGATGACGGTGCGGCTCCAGTAGCTGACCTTCGAAAGATGGAAGAAAAACCATTCCGGCAGAAGCATGATCTCGACAGGCATGCTGGGCACCGCGCGCCACGGCACCTCACCGAACAAAGCGAGCTGCACGCGGGTAAAGACGTTGGTGCGCTCGGCGCCGCCATGCGCCAGAATTGCGTCGCGGGCCCGTGCCATGTGCGGCGCTTCGGGGTCATCGCCCACGGCCTTCAGCGCGAAGTAGGCCTTGACCGAAGCCGACAGGTCGAACGCACCGCCGTGGAATAGCGGCCAGCCGCCATGCGCCCCCTGGATTTCGCGCAGATAGACGGCGATGCGGGATTGAAGCGCCGGATCGATGCGGTCGAGGAAATGCTCCAGCAGAATGAATTCGGCCGGAATGGTGGCGTCGGCCTCGAGCTCGAAACGCCAATGCCCGTCGCGATACTGGCGCCGCTGCAAAGCGCCGGCGGCGCGCGTAATGGACGCCTCCAGGGCGCCGGTGCGATCCTTGGTTTCGGCCGTTATCAGGGTCGTGCGCTCCAGATTGACCTTAGGCGACCAGCAACGCCCCCGCCGCGGCCACCCCCGATCTGATTGCACCTTCGATCGTTGCGGGCAATCCGGTGGCGGTCCAGTCGCCGGCGAGCGTGCAGTTTTGCCACTGGGTTGTGGCAGACGGGCGACGCAACTGTTGGTTGGGTGTGGCAGCAAACGTCGCGCGCTTCTCCTTCACAACACGCCAAGGTGGCATGGGTTCCGGCAGGGAGAGCACGCGGCGCACTTCGGGCCAGACCGTGGCGGCGAGGTCCTCGGCGGTGCGGTCCACCAGGCGGTTTGCGGCGCTGATGGTGACCGAGACCACGCCCGGCTTGACAAAGATCCACTCGCTGGTGCCGCCGATGAGGCCCCAGAAACCGGCCTCGCCAGGCTCCGCGTCGGTGCGGAAATGCAGGTTTATGATGGCCTGGAACTCGTTGGGGGTTTGTAGACCAGGGAGCAGGTCGGCGGCGATCCACGGGGGCGCGGCCACGACAACGTGATCGGCGCGGCTCAGCAGGATGGGGCCGTTGGGGCCGCTGAGGGCGGCGACCCGGTCTTGCGCGAAGGTGAGGCCGCTGATGCGGGTGCTGGTCAGAACGTTGGCGCCCGCTTGCGTGAGTGCCGCGACGGCGGGGTCGATGAAGGATTCCGACAGGCCGTGGCGGGGGAACAAAGGCGCGCAGGCATCGCCGCCGCGGGCCAGAGTTTCGTCAATGACGGCGCCGAGCAGCCGCGCCGCGCCGTTGATGGTTGGCGTGTTGAGCGCCGCAATGGCGAAGGGTTCGACAAGCCGGCGGTAGAGAGGGCCGTCAGGAAAGCTGCCGGCCACGGTATCGGTCGGGCGTGCGTGGCCGAGCTTGAGCAAAGGCAGGTAGTCGAGCGGCGAGGTGCCGGGGACGCGGCGGGATTTGCGCAACAGCCAGAAAGGAATGAGCCCGCGGTTGGGGCGCAATGTCCAGCGATTGCCGGAGCGCAGATCCATGAACGGGATGGCGGGGTTGGCCGGGCCGGTGAGGGTGTGGCGGGCGCCGATGCGGTCGAGATACGCGGTTGCGGCGTGATTGCCCGAGAGCAGCAGGTGGTTGCCGTTGTCGATGCGGCAGCTGAGCGTGGCGTCAAAGTAGGAGCGGCAGCGTCCGCCGCAGGCAGGCCCGGACTCATAAAGGGTGACGGTGTGACCTGCGTCGAGCAGCGTGAGGGCGGCGGACAGGCCGGCAAGGCCGCCGCCGATGACGTGAGTGTGCGGCACGGGTTAGTGTCCCGCAGCAAAGTGAGGCGCGCAAGGCTTAAGGAAGTCGTTCTTTTCTGAAGAAAAGAACCAAAGACTTTTGCTTTTTGGTGCAATCCACAACCTGTCGGTTCATGGCCGAAGCATTGCTGCAGGCGCAGGAGCAAAAGTCTTTCGGTTCTTTTCTTCAGAAAAGAACTGCTTTCCTTCCTGCCTTCCTTACGCTTTCGGCCCGGCGAGCGAGAAGTGCGCGCCCTGTGGGTCCTGCGCGTTGACAATCCAACTGCCGCCGGGAACTTGTTGCGGCCCATGAATGACCTTGCCGCCGCCGGTGGTTACGCGATCAACAGCTGCATCGATATCGGCGACGTTGATGTAATATTGCCAAACGGGATATGGCATGAAGGGTGGCTTGGTCATCATGCCGCCGACGCTGCCGTTGGCCAGAAAGATTTGGTAGGCGCCCATCGGCCCCATGTCGTGGACGTCGCCCTTCGTCCAGCCGAACTGGGCGGCGTAGAAGTCAAACGCCGTTTGCATGTCGGCGGCGAGCAACTCGTTCCAGCCGAAAAGTCCCGGCGTGCCGGCGGCGGGGGGTGCCGGCGGGTTTGCCGGTTCCGGGTCCGGCTTGAAAATGATGAAGGCAGCGCCTTGCGGGTCGGCGACAACCGCAAAGCGGCCGACGGTGGGAATTTCGGCCGGCCCGCGGTGGATGATGCCGCCCGCGGCAGCAATGGAGGCGGCCGCGGTGTCCACATTGTCCACATAGACGTAGCCGACCCAGTGCGGCGGAAATTCGGCGCCCTCGGGCACGCCCATGATGCCGCCGACGCCGGTGCTGCCGGCGTTGAGAATCGTGTAGGGCATGCCGGGCATGCCCGGGTCGATTGCGGTCCAACCGGCGACTTCGGTGTAGAAGTGGGTGGCGGCCTTCGTGTCGGTTGTCATGAGTTCGTACCAGACGAACTTGCCTTGCGAGCTCCCCATAATTTACGCCCCCGTATTCCTATCAATTGGTCCGGCGGCTGCCGGTCATGCGCGTCGCGTCATGCGGCGCAGCAGGATTGGGTTTGGTGCTGATCTGCATATTCGTCATGGCGGCGCACCCAGTCGCTGAAATTGCCATTCGGGCCGGTTTCGTTACGGCCTTTCGGTGTCAAATCCAGCGGCACCTGGGCGCTGAGTAGCCGTTCGTCGCTGCAACCACCGTCCAGGGCAGAGCACGGCGTGCCGCGCTGATCTCATCCTCCAGCCGCGTGAGTTCCTTTTCGCGCGCGAGCAGGGCCCGCCGCGCGGCAAGCCATTCCGTCGAAGAAACAACAGCATGAGGCTGCATCCACGCTTCTCCTTGTGGCGCCGGTGTGTGCCTTGACGGGACGGAATTATATCAACATACGTTGCTGATGTCAAACCGTGCCCGCCAACAAGGGTGCAATGCGAAGGCGCATTGTACCCCACGTCTTAGTAGCGGTACAGATCGTGCTTGAAGGGGCCATTTTCGCCGGGCAGGCCCAGATACTCCGCCTGCTTGCTGGACAACTTCGTCAGCTTCGCGCCAACCTTGGCAAGATGCAGCGCGGCAACCTTTTCGTCGAGATGTTTCGGTAACGTGTAAACCTTGCGCTCATACTGGCCCGGCTTGGCGGTCCAGAGCTCGATTTGCGCCAGCACCTGGTTGGTGAAGCTGGCCGACATGACGAAGCTGGGGTGGCCAGTGGCGTTGCCCAGATTTACCAGGCGTCCCTCGGACAGCACGATCAGGCGCTTCTGGTTCGGGAATACCACCTCGTCCACTTGCGGCTTGACGTTCTCCCAGGTGAAGTTGCGCAGCGCGCCGATTTGTATTTCGCTGTCGAAATGGCCGATGTTGCAGACGATGGCGCGATGCTTCATCTCCCGCATGTGCTCGAGCGTAATGACATCGACGTTGCCGGTGGCGGTCACGAAGATGTCGGCACGCGGGGCGGCATCCTCCATCGTCACGACTTCGTAACCCTCCATCGCGGCTTGCAGGGCGCAGATCGGATCGACCTCGGTGACCAGCACGCGGCAGCCGGCCTGGCGCAGTGACGCCGCCGAACCCTTGCCGACGTCGCCATAGCCCGCCACCAGGGCCACCTTGCCGGCCATCATGACGTCGGTGCCGCGGCGGATCGCGTCCACCAGCGACTCGCGGCAACCATATAGATTGTCGAACTTCGACTTTGTGACGCTGTCATTGACGTTGATTGCTGGGACGGCCAGGCGGCCTTCCTTGGCCATCTGCCAAAGGCGGTGCACGCCGGTGGTGGTTTCCTCCGACAGGCCGCGCACCTCGGCCAGCAGATCGGGGTATTTGTCGTGCATGAGCACGGTGAGGTCGCCGCCGTCATCGAGGATCATGTTGGGGGTCCAGCCGTCCGGCCCGCGGACAGTCTGATTGATGCACCACCAGAATTCCTCCTCGTCCATGCCTTTCCAGGCGAAGACGGGGATGCCGGCGGCAGCGATGCCGGCGGCGGCGTGGTCCTGGGTCGAGAAGATGTTGCAGGACGACCAGCGCACTGAGGCCCCCAGCGCGATCAGCGTCTCGATCAGCACGGCGGTCTGGATGGTCATGTGCAGGCAGCCGACGATGCGGGCGCCGCTCAGAGGCTTGTTGGCGCCGTACTCGGCGCGCAATGCCATCAGGCCGGGCATTTCGTCCTCGGCCATGGAGATTTCCTTGCGCCCCCACGCCGCGAGCGAGATGTCGCGAACCTTATAATCGTGGGCAACCATAGTATCGGGCATAGTGATCTCCTGGGGCTTCGGCCGCAAAGAGCAAAGTCCCCCGAAATAAGCAACCCAACCCATCAAGTAAAAGTTTTTTGGTTCTTTTTTTCAAAAAAGAACTACTTCCGTTAACTTCTTTCTTAAGGAAAAATTTCCTTCTTAGCCGCCCGGTCAATGACCTCCCGGAACCGAGGATCGATGCCGTGCAAATCCACCACATCCACGGTATACGGCAAATTGGCGTCGTCGAACGCGGTGTTAAGGGCGCAGATCTCATCGAGCGTCAGTTGCCGCGCCGCGTCCACGGCGAGGTCGGAAGCGCGATGCACGCGTCCGTTTGCGCGCGAACCGAATACAAAGACGTGCGCTTCCGGCGGAAGATACGTCGCCAAAATGGTGCGTATTTCCGCAAGATCCTGCGGCCGCATATTAAGTGTGTCGCTCATGCCGCCTGCCGCGGGTTGATCTGCGCGACCAAAAACCGAACCTCGTTGAGGAAACGCGGAATTGCGTCAAACACCGCGTGTGCCTTGGCCTCATTATAAGTATGGCTGGTGACGCTGCGATTTTCGCGAAACGCCCGCCAAACCGAAATCGCTTCAGCCACCACGCCGCGCGCATAGCCCAGGCGGACAATTCCACTGAAATCCATGGCCTGAACCTGCGCCGGACTTGGCTCGGTGTCGGCGAGGAAGCGTTTGAGCGTTTTGTAGGAGAGCTCGTAAGTGAATTCGAGGGCCTGAATGGCAGCGGCGCGGAGCTGCCGTGTCAGGCGGCCATCGTCGCGCGCCAGATCGGAGGCGGCGTAGGCAAGCGCCTCCTCCAACTGGGCGATGGCACGGCCGAGCGAGGTCATATCGATCACGTGCGGATGCCTTCGGTGGCGCAGCTAGCGGACAAATACCTGCACTTCCTTGTCGTGCAGCGCCGGGTCGGTGCGGATCGCCTGCTCCACCTGGCCGGCGTCGGCGCCGCTCGCGATAATGGCCTCGGCAATCTCGCGGCCGGTGGCCGAGGCGTCCTGCAGAGCGGCGGCCTGCGCGTCGGGCGTTTCGGCCTGCGGCACCAGGGTTTGCACTGTGAACAGCACGTTGGGCTTGACGGCCAGCGCACGGTGCACCGATTGCGCCAGCGAGGCGGCGTAGTTCGGCTCGCCGGCGTATTCGATGGTGACGATGGGGCCTGGACCGGGCGGCGGCGGCTTGGCGGCGGGCGGCTTGGGTGGGTCGCCGGCATGCGGATTGAAGGTGCGCTGATCGATCAGGTGGCAGGATGCCAGCGTAGCGACCAGGGACAGCATTGTGACGCGAAACCAATTCGACATGGCGCCAAGGTTGCAGACAGAACAAGGAAAAGGAAGTAGTCCTTCCGTCCTTCGTTAGCGTCGCCAGCCCCTAAGCGCGGCAAACGGCCCATCCTGCGCCCCCACCTCTGCCACCTCCGGCACCACCACCCGCTTGCGCGGGCTCGCAAGCAACGGCGGGCTCGGCGGACCGAATTGCGTTTCCGCCAACGCAGGCGCCGGAATGACTCGCAGCCCCAGCGCCCTTAGCACGGGAGGCAAAATGTCCGCGCGCAGCCCAAGGCGCGACGTAAGGTCCGGCATGGCCGCCGGCCGGGCGCGCGTCAGCCAGGCAAGCTCGGCCGCGACGCGTTCGGCAACATCCAGGCGCAGCAACACCGGGCCCGCTTCCACCCAGCCCAGCGCCGGCAGGCTGGCGTGCGCTTTGGCGGTCGCTACGCTCACCAAGCCAGGGTCCGGCAAAACAGGTGTGGCGACCTGGTGGCGGACCGCCCACAGCATGGCCCGTACCGCGGCAGCGCGCGGCTTGAGCAGTTCCGGCATGAACAGCGCGAAACGGCCGGCCCTCACGCCCAACGGTTTCAACCGCCCGCGGACGGCCGGCGGCACCAGCGCTTCGGTGGCGCCCGGCACCACGCCGCCCGCCTCCGCCAGGCGATGCAGGGCGCCGCGCAACATTGGGTCCGCCTCGCCGGCCTGCACCGCGCGATGCAGCGGCGCCAGCTCGCGGGCGATCAGGGCGGCAATAAATTCGGCGAGCCGCCGGCGCACCCGCTCACGCTGCGGTCCGTCGAGAAATTCGCTGTCCAGCACATCGACTTGCGGATACAGCAAGCCGCGGCCAGGACGCAGGCGGGCGACGTCGGTGCCGTCCCAGATCAGGCTGTTGCCGCCGGCGATGGAAAAGGCAGCGTCCGGCGCCGCCTCCAGCAAGGCGACGCGGCGCGGCATTTCGGCCCGCAGGGAGCGCCGCGCCGCGCGCTGCACCAGGCGTTTCTCGGCCCCCGCGGTGGACGGGTCGGCCTCGAAAGTGAAGCCCGCGACGTGACCCACGGTATGGCCTTCGACCACGACCTCGCCGCGGGCGGTGACGGCGGACAGCAATTCCTCGCCATCCTCAACCGCCTCCAGGCGGCGCAGCAGGTGCGCCGCCCGGCGATCCACGAAGCGCGCGGTGAGGCGTTCGTGCAGCGCGTCGGAAAGCTGGTCCTCGACCGCGCGGGCGCGAGCCTGCCATGTGGCGCTATCGCGCACCCAGTCCGGCCGTGCGGTGATGTATGACCATACCCGCACGCCGGAGAGCCGTGCCATCAGCGTATCGATGTCGCCTTCGGGCCGCCCTAGGGTGGCAAATTGCGTCTCCAGCCAATCTTCCGGCAGGAAGTCGCGCCGGCCGATATGGGAGAAGATGCGGGCGCACAGGCGCACGTGGCTGTCGTCGGTGATTTTACGGAAGTCGGGCACCTGGCACGCATCCCACAGCAGGCGAACCCGGCTTGGGCGATCTGCCAAGCCTCTCGTTTCGGCATCGCGGGCCAAGGCCGCCAGCGATTCGAGGTCGCTTGCGTCGTTGCCGCGCATCAGCCCTGCGCGGGGGGGTGGCGCGAGCAGGCTGTCGAGCAGCCCGTCGATGCTGGTGAAATCGAGTTTGTCGTTGCGCCAGGCCAGGCTGGTGAGCGGCTCGAACACATGCGCCTCCACCGCTTCAGCAACCTCTTCCGGCAGGTCGGGACAGGTGGCGGTGGTGCCGAACGTGCCGTCGCGCATGCCGCGGCCGGCGCGGCCGGCGATCTGCGCCACCTCGGGCGCGGTGAGGCGGCGCGGGCGGTGGCCGTCATATTTATTGAGGCCGGCGAAGGCGACATGGTTCACATCCATGTTGAGGCCCATGCCGATCGCATCGGTTGCGACAAGGTAATCGACTTCGCCATCCTGGTACAGCGCCACTTGCGCATTGCGCGTGCGCGGCGAAAGCCTGCCCATGACAACCGCGCAACCGCCGCGCCGGCGGCGGATCATTTCCGCAATTGCGTATACTTCGCCGGCACTGAATGCGACAATGGCGCTACGCGGCGGCAATTTTGTCAATTTTGCCGCGCCGGCAAAGGCGAGTTGCGACAATCGCGGCCGCGTCTCGATTTCCGCTTCGGGTACCAATTGATTCAAAATTGGTCGAATTGTTTCAGCGCCGAGGAAGATTGTTTCAACCATACCGCGTGCATGGAGAAGCCGGTCGGTAAAAACGTGGCCACGATCGGCATCCGCGCAAAGCTGTATTTCATCGACCGCCAGGCATTCCACGCGCCGATCGAGCGGCATTGCCTCGGCGGTGCAGGAGAACCACCTGGCGTCCGGCGGCACGATCTTTTCCTCGCCGGTAATGAGTGCCACATGCCGCGCGCCTTTTGCCGCCACCATCCGGTCGTAATTTTCGCGGGCGAGCAGACGAAGCGGAAAGCCGATCATGCCGGACGCGTGTGCCAGTAGCCGTGTCATGGCCAAATGCGTCTTGCCCGTGTTGGTCGGCCCGAGAACAGCGCGCACGCGAGCCTGGAAGATAGGACTAAGCGGCGGGCCGACTCGGGACGCTGGGCTTGACATGCACGGATGATTTGGACTCTGAGCCTCGCTTGCAAGGCCTTTATCAGGTGTCAGTTTCCAGTTTCCAGTCGTCAGTGGGCCCCTCTGCAAACGGACGTCTGGAAACTGCAAACTGAAAACTGGATTACCGATTGTTCATCTGTTTGCGTGAGCTTGATTGCCTTGCTGGCGCCGACGAAGTTTCCGCGCCTGTTTATGCGGTACGGCCTGAAGGATTGGCGAGTTTGCTGGATGGAATGCCGGCCGGCGCGGCCGCCTTCCTCCGCGGCAGCGCATTTTCGGCGGCGGCCGGCACCGTCGCACTGGTGCCGGGGCGCGCCGGCGTTGCGGGCGCCGTTCTGGGGCTGGGGGATAGCGCCGGCCCCGCGCCGTTCGGCGCCCTGCCGTTCGCGTTGCCCGAGGGCATGACCTGCCGGCTTGCCGGCCCGATTGATCATCCGCAGGAAGCGCTGCTGGGATTCTGCCTCGGCGCGTATCGGTTCGACCAGCTCAAATCATCGCCTTCCCGCAAGCCGGCGCGCCTGGTGCCGCCATACGGCTCCGGACGCACGATCGCGATGGCCGAAACGACATGGTTGGTTCGCGACCTAATCAACTTGCCGGCGAATTATTTGGGGCCGGCCGACCTCGCCGATGCCGCTTGTGCGGCGCTGGAACCGCTGGGTGCCCGTGTCGATGTGATCGAAGGCGATGCGTTGGCGTCTGCCTATCCGCTGATCGATGCTGTCGGCGCTGGGTCGTCTCGGTCGCCGCGCGTGGTGCGGGCAAGTTGGCGCGGGGCCGGAACGGCGGCGGGCGCACCTTTTGTCTCGCTATGTGGCAAAGGTGTCTGTTTCGATACGGGCGGCTACGATCTGAAGCCGTCCAGCTCCATGCTTCGCATGAAGAAAGACATGGGCGGCGCCGCGATCGCGCTTGGTCTGGCGAGGATGATCATTCAAGCTGAGCTTCCGGTCAGGCTTGAACTGCGATTAGGCTGCGTGGAAAATAGTATTTCCGGGAACGCGATGCGCCCGCTGGACATTCTGCGGTCGCGACGTGGGTTAACCGTCGCGGTCGCAAACACCGATGCGGAAGGACGGCTCGTATTGGCTGATCTGCTGGCGGAAGCATCCGATGCTGCCCCGGACCTGCTGCTCGATTTTGCAACACTGACCGGTGCGGCCCGGGTGGCGCTCGGGCCGGATGTGGCGGCTCTGTTTTGCAATGACGATGATCTCGCGCGCGACATCGAGACCGCCTCGCGCCTGTCGCATGACCCTGTTTGGCGGCTGCCGCTCTACAGCGCATACGATTCCATGCTGGAAGGGCCGGGCAGCGATTTGCATAACGTTTCGGAGAAGCCGTATGCGGGTTCGGTGGTCGCGGCGCTGTTTCTACAGCGTTTTTTGGCGCCTGGAACCCCGTGGGCGCACTTCGATGTCTACGCATGGAACGACATCGCGCGCCCCGCGCGGCCGGAAGGTGGGGAGGCGCAATGCCTGCGCGCGGCGTTTGGCACGATTTTACGAAGATTCACATTGCAGAATCTGGGAGAGACACCATTATAACAGCCTGGGTCGCTCATTTGTTCCTACCGTCAAGGCTTTCTTTGCGGTGAGCGCTTAGATCGAACCCGAACCAAGACCAGGAGAATGCAGGTGCATTCCCGGCGGCGCCCAAACACTCGCTTTCATTTGTTTTGAGTTGGGCGTTTTGCGCTGGTTTTGGGATTGGTCACGTTCCGCCTGGTCGGCATGACGTATCGACGGAATGCGACGTTTTGTGACATTTCCGCTCCCTGGCAATCGGGCGGAAACCGATAGGTTGGCGTTGACGAAAAAGGTTGCCACCGTGAGCGAAACCGTTTCATAACGGAGTCACGGCTACAAAGTTCAGGTACCGGCGAAGCAATGGTGCGACGCACGGGGCCTGCAACAAACGGGGGGCGAGGGCACATACCTACTATGAAAGGAAAATCTACCGTGGCAGCAGCAGCCAATAGCGCTACATCCGACCATCTGGTCGGCACACTCCGGGACACCGTGGTCGCACTCGTGCGGCGCGACGGTCCCGACCTGTCGGCCCGCCAGCTTGGCGTGTTCCTGACATGCTACCTGCATGAAGGCGGACATACCGTGCGCGGCCTGGCCGCAGACCTCAACGTCTCCAAGCCGGCCATTACGCGCGCGCTCGACCGGCTCGGCGAGCTCGATCTGGCACGCCGCAAGGTGGACCCGCTGGATCGTCGCAGCGTGCTGGTGCAACGTACCCTCAAAGGTGCGGCGTTCCTGCGCGATTTGCGTGGCATCATCAGTGAAGCCAACTCCAACACGCACACTGTCGCCGCCGAACCGGCGCCGGCAAAGCGCGGACGCGCACGCGGCTAAGAAAACTTCCTCCCGAGCGCACGGGAAGCAAGTTTTCGCAAGGGGACCAACAGAATGGGCCGGTGTCACCAGCGCGTGATGCCGGCCCGTTTTGCTTTGCGCACAACGTAGCCAAGCCACGCCAACATCGGCGCTAAGCTAATAATCACACACGTGAAACCTGCTTCCATGCCGCCGCCATGCCGGCCCGCCAGGATACCCCACGCCGCCCCCCAGGCAGCCATACCCCAATACGCGGCAGTGACCTTCGCGGCAGCCAAGCCGGATCGGTTTGCAATCTGATAAAGATGCCCGCGATGCGCCTGCGTCAGCCGGTCCCCTGCCAGCATCCGCCGCACCAAAGTGAACGCGACGTCCGCCAGCATCGGCATCAGCGCGAGCGGAACGATGAGCGACACCGGCGAGGCCGCCGCGCGCACGGCCAGGTCGGCAGCGACAAAACCGCATAACTGGCTGCCGACATCGCCCATGAAAATGCGCGCCCGCGGATAGTTGAACGGCAGGAACCCGGCAATGCCCGCCACCAACGGCATCGCCTGTTCGCAAAGCGCGGTGCCGGCTGGCCCTGGCGGGGCGCCAGCCGCCAGCGCGAGGCCGGCGACGCCGACACTTCCACTGGCGAGCCCGTTCAGCCCGTCGGCGAAGTTGACGGCATTCGTTACAAAGAGAAAAACGGCGAATGTCAGGGGCAGGCCAAGCAAAGCTGGTAAGTTGATCAACTGTCCACTGACATTTACTTCGATCAATTGGTCCCCCGCTGCGATAACAGCCAGTGTGGCGGCGACCTGGGCGGCGAGTTTCACCACGAACGGTCCGGGCCGCACATCGTCCACAAAGCTCACCGCGGCGAGCATGAGGGCGGCAAGGAGAGGCGTCAGACGCGCCGCAGGCACCCCCTCGTACATCAGCAACGCCGTCCATAAGGCATAGGCCGCCGCGATCCCAACGCCACCACCCTTTGGAGTTGGGACGGCGTGCGAGGAGCGGGCAACCGGATGGTCCAGCGTGCCGACGCTGATCATCAGCCGGACCAGAACCGCGGAGATCGCCGCTAGAAAAAGCCATAGCACC
>Ga0209611_10012492_pt1 | contig 11931 bp, 5 predicted proteins | sample S1TSphgellanicum_3_FD_187693 | JGI IMG/M metagenome (GOLD analysis project Ga0209611, IMG submission 187693) | Host-associated microbial communities from peat moss isolated from Minnesota, USA - S1T2_Fc - Sphagnum magellanicum MG (SPAdes) (version 2) | ecosystem: Host-associated > Plants > Peat...
GAAGGGGGGAATGGGGGGTGTGTGTGGGCCTAATTATATCTCGATTCCTTAAAATAAATCAAACATGTCATCAATTAAGTCAAAATCTGCCTGGGGATAGCTTTGATCCATCTTTTACTAACGTCAATATGGGATTAAAGCGAGGTGCTATTGGCAACACCCTTGGGGAACAAATTGGGAACATGATGGGAACAAGTTAGGAACTTCAAGGGAACATGTTGGGAACAAAGGAGAAAAGAAAAAACCCTTCCCCCACCCCCCCACCCCCCTGCCGCCCCCACCAAAAATTTAAAAGAAAAAAAATCAAAGCACTTTGAGTGCATGTTGAACCTTCCCATTGCCTACATTAAATTTCTATTTCCAAAACTGTTCGTCACCATTTTTGGCCTGGGCTAATACCCCCGTTATAAACTAGGGGTATTTATTTATTTAATACACTAATATTATGTCCGCATACAGACAGGGTTAAAAAGAAAAACCAACAAACAAAATTTTTTTAAATTAAAAAATACATATACATATATACAGGTAATAATACATGTGGCCCTATTATTAGCTACAACATTGGCCACTGGAAGAGGAGGATCCACCCGTTGTGTGTCTGAATAGTACTAGCCCATGGCCCAAGATGTTGGCCAATAGGAACGCATGACTGTGTGTGGCCAGTGGGTGGTAGCGATGACGGGCGATGATGATGATGAGGAAAGCGAGGTGAGGTGGCGTTAGGGTTTGGGACTTCCCGTGTGAACAGCCCTCACTCCAGTTGCTTATTGCCTTCCTTTGCTTTTCTATGTGGGCATTCTTGGAATCCCTCTGAGCGCACTTCGGTTGTCGTCGTTTTATACACCTTTACAACTTTTGTGCAAAGGTAGGTTAGATGGGCTATTATTCTTAGATATACCAAGAAATTTGAAATTTATTTAATTTTTTTCCAAACAGGTTCGGGATTGCATGCTCAATGGACAAGATGTGCTTCTGCGACTAGATGTACAAGGGGTACACACACACCTGTGCATTAGGCACGGGGTTCACACTAGTTCAGTTGTAAATGAATCCACACTGAATTAGCGTCGGGTTTCACCATGGTAACTTATCCTGTGACAAATAGCTCGTCACTAGATAGGACCCCAGGTGGTGAGTATTGATGTGTTCAGATCGTTAGAAGGTAAGGAAGAATTGAAGGAAAATTGGTTCATGTCCATCATCCACTCCTGGTGGTGAATTTGGTTCTCTCTAGCTGGACCTTGCAAGATTTGTAAGGCCCTTTACAACCTAGTTTTGACCTTACAACTTGCCCTCAACATACACTAACAAAATCCTTACATGTTTTGATGGAGTCCTTTACACATGGACACATAATGTTGCAAAACTTACATGAAAGCATATTGCACATGATAACAACAAACTGGGAGTTTTGGAGCTATGTGCTAAAGGATTTGAATAGTTGGCTTTGTAGATTTAGGATTGCCCTGAAATATGAACACCAAATGTTTCATGTCCCCTAGTTCATTATGTCCCCTAGCATCAAACATAATGTCGTGTGCACAACTTTCATGTGTAAACAACATGAATAGACATATAACATCTGTGTTTAAACAATATGAACAAATATATGACATTCGTGTCAAAACAATGCACACAACATTAATGTTCAAACAATACAAGTAGAAGAATGATATTCATGCCTATTCCATACAAACCTATGAAAAAATAAATTCACAGGACTATTATTGTCAAATCTTGACCCATAAAATTTGTAATGCTTCCTTTTCCAGTAACATTTTAAGGTGGCATGTGATCTTCTATCGTCATTAGTTCGCATGTGTTTTCTTCCATTTGAACAACTCATTGGGCAACAAATGGTTCAATTTCAAAATTCCATCTCAAAGTGTTTGCACCATCATAACCTTTCCAACATGTTCTTCAACAAGATATCTAAAGCCCATTATGCTCAAATTTTATCTTCTTTTGGCCTAAGGGTGCACGTTTGGCTTACAATTTGATTAGTTTTCCCAACCTTTCAATTATCTTCCCTAATTTATGCCACAACATTTTGAACACAACTTGGACTACCCCATCATTCAATTATTAATATCTTTTGATGTGTGTGCACATGTCCCATCAACCCTATGGGTATCCACCTTTTATATTGCACTCAGGGTAATAAGCGCATGGGAACCCATCATGTAGCTCATGACACTTTTGTTGCCATTGCATGAAATGTTGGTTTCCACATGGGATGATAACAACTACATGCGCTTCCTTCAATCACATTCAATTTTTTTTGTTGACAAATTGACATTGTGCTCACCAAAGATGACATTCGCACCCTAGTCAATGTTGTCATTGTCAACCCAACATGAGTGGATTTACTTCCCCGATCTTGTGCAACTCAAAGTTTTGTTGCCTCTAATGTGATTCAACCCAAAGAAAGGAGTTATCCTCCCTTTAGCAATTGAGATATTTGGATGTCTACACAAATAAGCTTATGTGTTCTTACACAATTGTGCTAATACTATTTGGAGCTTGAAAGGGCCAAAGGGTTGAAGGACCCTCATCTTTCTATCTTGGTTTTTTTTTCGTCAAAAAATTTCAATCACGTTGCAAAAGATGCAAACATTTTCCATCTTAAATCAAGCGATAACTATAGGCCTAATTACTTCTCGACTTTGACCCCTTCGAGACAAACCTCCCATCACCACAACCAACCTATTAGAAGCGATCAATTTTTGACATGGAGAGATTTTGACATCTAGTTTGAGCTAACTTGATGTCTTGTAAATTCTCCCTTTTCCTTTTTTTTATTCTTTTGTACATTTTCCACTTCTATGGTGTGTTTATAAATAAATTTTTGTAAGGTTGTATCATTTGAACAAGCTTGATTATTTGAAAAAAAATTCCATCAACATGATTGATTATTTTGTTCTAATCTCCATCATGTCACTCCACCCACTACCCAATTGACCCCAAGTCCCCAATATGACACAATACAAACTACGAACCAATCTTGGGCAAGTATGTTGATTTTTCCATCTTAATAGGGTAAGTGAAAAAAATTTAAATTCAGTAAAAGTCAAATCATTGGGTAAAACAAAATATTCCAATGACAATGATAATCAAAACCAGTTTATGTAAACTAGGTATAGAGGTTTTTTTGTCACTAAGAAAATTATAACATGGTCGTCGACCATGACAATTACAAACGATCGCTCGATCGACAATTATGCACAAGAATGACCATTTTTGACAATAATGTTCCTAAATATTGGAAGTTCGAGTAATTTTTTTTTCGTCATTTTCTAGCGATGGTGATGGCTTTCTTGAGCAATGAACATGAGGTTCTATATATGTGCTACAAGGGCATGTCTCTTCCTCCTCCCTGAAGCAATATCATTGGATCCCCAATTTGTTCGCTCAATGCTCGAAACAATGTGAGCATCAATAACGGAGTGCCCAACAAATTCTTGACACCAATAAATGGCCATTGTTGAAGATTGTAGGGTTTGAAGTTGGAAGTGGAGTGTGAGGTGACTTTTTGTCCCAAAATTAGTAAATTTAATTTTTAAAAAAAAACACATGTGGTGGGGTTTATTTACAACGGATGGGAATTTGGGGTGTCTATTTTGAAAACCCAAGAACTCCATAAAATAGGGTTGCATAAAGTGTGTGATATACAAAATACATAAGGTAGTTATTTCTACCCATAGGAGGTTGTAAGAGATAGTTTTAGATGGAGGAAACCAAGCAATGCATTTGGCAAAAGTTAATTGACAACATCCCAATTCTTTAATTAGATGAGTTAGCAAACCTTTCACATGAATCAAATTGTGTAAAATGGTTGGGCATGTATGAAGATGTTACAATAGATCCTTTGGTTATCTTTTGCACAATATTTTTTTTTCATTTTATTGTGGATTCAATGTTCCCAAACAAGTTAATGATCCTTAAGGAAATCTAGGTACATGGCATTGCTAATAGGTCAAGATTGTTGTTGCCTATACATGTTCTTAGGAAATTCAAAGAAAATATTGTAAGGGTACATGTATGTGTTAGACTAGGCTCCAAGGACTTAATTTACAAACTATTCTATAGGGTTTTGGAAGACCTAGATTTTGATCTATCGCTTTAGAGATGAACTTGCCAAGAGGAGTTGATGAAGCACTTGGTAATTCAAGGTAGGAAGATGATAAAGTTGAAAAATACATCATCGCATTGTTCTTGAAATGTGAATGCACTATTTCCCACCAAACTTCCAATTGAAATGGAAAGATGCTTGGGTGAAAATGAGAGCTAGAAAGGATGATGGCTTCCTTTGGTTGCAATGGCACTAGATGTTCATGGTCAATACATGGAATTAAAACTTTTTAATTCACAAGTTAAAGCGAATCAAAACATTTAGGTGGAATGCCCATCATGTCATTTTGTGGCCCCAAAATTAGCCACTCACCTTTTATTGGCATTGCTCAAGAGCAATTAAAGTGTGGGAGTTAGTGTTGACCATTTTGTATTGCCTTAAGAGTCCCCTTCATATGGATTATGTAAGTAAGGCCCTTAGTTTTGAACAATGTTTGTTCAATAAAAGGTTGCTCAAAAGTCTTAAAAGATTTAATTATCTTTGAACCTTGTTGCGTGGTGTTATTCTTTGATCCATACGGATAGAACGGAATGACATTGCCTTGAATAACTCTAAACAACACGATGCTAAACTTGAAAAATGATTTGAAAATGACTTCTGGATTATGGCAGACTTGAGTGGTAGTTTATGTTATAACATATAACAAGCCCTTAAAAGAAAGGGACAAAACTGTAGAGGCTTTTGACAAGGTGTGGTGCTCACATCATGCCATTTGTGCTAGGGATGGCTTGAAAGTTAAATGGTGTTATCAACCCCCTAGATGAGATACTTTTGTGACATAGTGGTGTGGTTGTGTTTTGCAGGGGTTGGGTGTCCCCCTAGTGTCTCTTGTTCTTTTCCCCCTTTGAAATGGATTTTCTCCATTTGTTCCAATAATAATAATAATGTGATCCTTCTCCAAGGAGGTTGTGTGGGTTCAAAGGTAGTGAAAATTGAGAATGTTAAACAACCTTCTATGAGTTTTGTAAGTGTTAGTGTGGCACACTACATGACCCAAACATGGTTCTATCACATGACAGAACGAGTGTTCCCAATTGTCATCTTGCAAGAAGTTATTTTCACACTATCATCCTGCCAAAAGGACCATCATGTAGTTTTCTGCACTGCTTGCCATATTTGAACCCATGCTATGACATGCTAGTTGGCCCCAAGAACTTATTAGCAGCCTAGTTCCAACCATAAGACAAGAGTGCATTTTATTTTATTCAACCTATTTAGTATCTCCAAATATTCAAACCATACAATAGAACTATGTGGGTGCAACTCAGGACACACATTGACACCCACCAAGTTCATAAGGCTAAAGACATTTTTTAAAAATTAATTAATTAATTTAAGGATTTAAAATTTTTATTTTTATTTTGGGATCATACATTTGGCAAGACAAGTGTTGACCATGGAGTTCATGAATGGAGTTGTGCATAGAAACATGCACGTCAACCTGCAAAGTTCATAAGGGACAATTTAACATCACCAATGGGACCCTCCCTTTGCAACTTTCATAGTATAGTTACAATGTGATGTATGGGCTTACAACTTGGTCATGTAATCTAGACCTACCCATTGGCTGTTCAATTATTATTACTAGTAGTAATGCATATTACCACGCAATTAACAACCAAATAACATATCCAAATAACATTAATTGCATAACGGGAACTATTATGAACCCAACAATCACATGTAGTTCACATTTATATGGGGGACGAAAAAGTGTACAGAATATGGACTCACGGTACAATGGCACTCAAAGATGTGTATAGTGTGGACATTGGCAAAAATTTTAAAAATATTGCTAACCGTTAAAGCAATTTAGCCGTACTTGCAACTTCTTAATATTTTGAAATAATATGTTTCAAAGTTTGCCATACTTGAGTAATTCTAGGATTTGATTGTTAGCTAGGATTTTGATGGTTATAATATTTGGTGGGTATACTAATTTGCACAAATCAACTATGTAAGGGTAAATAGAAATATAATTCTATTAGTGAAATAAAAATATATATAATTTGCATAATTTCTAATCTAGGCTCATTTGCAATTTGGATTCCAAGAAAAAAGGAATAAGGACTTTGAGACTTTAATTTCACATTTTTTTACAAATAGTATTTGCACAAGACAAATATAAGTGAGAAAAATTTGAATAAGTCCAAGTTAAGATTTTTTTGTGTTGGTGATGATTTTTTGATATGCATATGTTAATGTGCATCAAAATTTTGGTTTCAAAAAAATGTTTAAAATAAGCTTCTATTGACAACTAAACATGTGACCTATGCTTAGAGCTAGAAATTTTGCACTTAATGAATAATATAAACAAATAATCAAATGATTTTTTTTTAAAAACCTTTTCCTTTGTAGTCCTTTGATTAAGAATTTCAAGCTTTTGAAATTTGAATATATATATATATATATATATATATCATTCACCTAATGAACATGTATTTGCATGGAAGGAAACATGCTTTTGTTGATAAAATTTTTTAAAAATTAATTACATGATTTTGTGCACTTATTTTGCATTCCTTTATTAGAAAATTATAATATGAACAATTGTTTCTAAATTGATTAAAAACTCAAAAAATACACAATATTCAATAAAATACGTTATAATTGTAACACATAAAACATTATGAAAATTCAAAATTATTCTTTTCAAAAAAAAAATCATTAGACACACCTTTTTGGAACCCAACCATGAATGATTGCATCTAGGTAAAGATATATGTGCTTTGCAAGATTGTCAAATTGGCTAAAGGTAGAGATAAATGGCAAACATTCATCTTGTTTATGAGGTAGATGTAAGAATAGCTTACACTCCTGTGGCCTGTGCCGTTGGCCTAAGTGTTATCACGTCCTTAACTGATTTTTCCTTCCAAAACCTGGTTTTTTGGAATTTATTTGAATTTTCAGCGGCACAAATCACTTAAAAAATCACTATCTCCCACATTCGGAATCCAAATCTTACCAAATAAAATTCCATTAAAACCTGCTCATCAAGATCTTAACAACAACAGTAAAGGCACATTCCAATTCTTTCGAAATTTTCAGCTATGATTTAATTTAATTTTCAGTGAAGAAATCATTCAATATTCAAGAACTTTTGCACCGCAAGTCCAAACGTCTTGGAACTAAGTCATCAAGAGCTTTCCAAAGACACCAAGAACACAATCTTAAACCCTAAACCCAATCTGAAACATCCTGGTTCGGTGGATCTCATACCTACAAAACAAAACAACCTACCTTCCTTCATAGATAGATGTACCAACTTCTATCGATAGGTTTAATTATAAGCATTAGGTTTTAAAAACTAGAACAAATATACAGTGGGTACAAGTACGGCATTTTGGCAATTGGAGAAACACAACTTGTTGGAAAACTTGCATTGGAAGCATGAGCACACAACAAAATTAACACAATTTTAAATATAAAATCATCCCTTCAACAAGTTTAATACATTCAATGCAATCATAGAGTGGCAAATGGTAGCACAATTTAAAGAAGTTCCAAGGGTTATAATGTTATGGTCTTGTTCAAGGTAATCAGAGCAAGGAGTGGCCAAAAAAAAAACACATAATGAAAAAATGATTTGCCAATAATTTTGCAATGACAAACAAATTCATTGCTTCTCAATTGCATCATAAAATGTTGAGTGCATCCAAGTTAAAGGATGGGTTTTCTATACCCACTTGAAGACAATTGCCTCCTTTGGGTAATGGTAGGGGATATGAGCTGGTTGAGTAAATGTGTAAAGAATGTGTGTATATTCTTCATCAATTCTTCGGTGAAGAATAACAATAGGCAAAGTAGGAATTTCTCAGACATGGGGGTGAAAGACTCCATGAAATCCTTCTTTGATGGGTGAACACATATTTTCAAAAGAGGGAGTCAAATTATATTGGAGTCAAAGTCAAGTGGAGCAAAAAGGAAAATAAGTTATATAATAATAATAATTATTATTATTATAATGGAGTTAGTAAATAAATTATCCATGAAAAGAACGAGAAAGTTGCACAAGCCTAAAACATGGATATAGCAACTACATTACAAGACAAAAGAAAAGCTTGTTTTTGCACACAATGAAGTTTCTTGAAATATTCTTTACACACTAATTGGGTCCTACATTCTAAAGGAGTGTTCATGAGGTAATCATGTGAACTATGAGTTTCATTTGTTTGGGAACTTCTTGGACCATTTCTTGTTTGAACTCTCAAGTTGCCACAAGAGTGTAAAGGCATCCTCACAGGATGAGAAATGGACCTTCTCTCTGACATGGAAATGGATGAAACCCACATGAAAGTACCTAGGTACTAGATAGAGTGCCTTCCACCAACCAGTTCAGAGCCCAAAAGGAGTACCTTCCCAAGAGAAACAGGCAAGTAGTAAGGACATAATCTGTAAAGTACTCTGTAAAGGGACCCTACCTAGGAACACAATGAGCCTCTTAGAGTGACGGTAGGTGTTCTTTAAGTTGAGGTTAAAGTCCTTGGCCATGGGCTTTATTGGAATAAGGGCCGGGGTGAGGCAAAGCCAAGCCAAGCCTCATTCTGGTGAAGCCAAGGGCCGAGGGCTTTACCATATGTAAAACTCATGGATTATATTTTTCTTTTCTTTTCTTTCTCATGCTATGTGACAAGTGAAAAATAATAATGGTTCATTTGTGCCCAAAAAAAAGGAAAAAAGAACAAAAAAGTAATGGGACATAATGTGATTCATATTAATTATTTCATGGGTGTGCTCAAAAATTATTATTATTATTATTATTATTTTGGTTTTGAAGGAGCCACATTGACTGGCTCAGCATCAATTTTTTTTGGAACATTAAAATTATCTGTAAAGTCAGAAAAAGACGGCACCAGAACCCCCCTGTTTGGTCACATAGGGGATGAGATTTCAAAACAGAGGGGAAGAAAAGTCCACTGGGCTTCAACGGGGCATGAAACTCAGTTTCAAATTTGGTGCTAAACTGAGTTTGCCCTTTCTTTTCATAGGAACTCTGTGGAAACATGATGGGAAAGGTGTTTTTTTCCCCCAGTTTTGTGATGTAGCTGGAGTGACAATTATGGAATAAGATGATTTAGCTAGACTTGGTTACACACAAGATAGGAAAGTTAATTTTTTTAATAAAAAAAACCCACAATCCTGCTATATTCTTGGCTACCTACTGGAATTCATAATTAAAATATGGCAATTTGGATATTTTTTTCTTTGTAATCTGAAGAATTTGTGTTAGTTTTTCCATTAAAAAAATCCAAAATCATATTTTTCAGGTCGAAATGTGGTGAAATTTTGTCCCCAAAACCAAACATTGCTAACCACTAGCACCCGCTGCTTGGAATAAAACCCCAAAGCTGGTTATGTGGAAGGGAGGGCATTTGCATGAGGGACTTCCAGGATACCAAGACCACATTTGGGGAGTCCCAAAGGCAAATGCCCTTCTCTTACAAAAGGATATGAGAATCAACAATTCCTATTTCCTTAGATGGAAATTTAAAATTCAATATCTTATATGTAGCATCCCCAGAGTTTGTTTAGATGTAAAAGACCCATACTTCTTTTTAGTGTAAGGTAAAGGCCCTAGGACAAGGGCATGATTAGAAGACGGGTGCCACATAATGCAATCCCTTCTTTTGGTAATGCCCTCATCTAAGGGCCCTACCCAAGGTAAAGATCTTGCAACAAAAATTTAAGTGGACAAGATGATCCACTAATAGTGAGAGATCCTTTAAAAAATGGAAGACTTCTTTGTTGTCTAATTTGTTGTAAAATTTGGTGCATATATGATCTCAATCTCTAGGGAGTGTGTACATGAAATTAGACCCCATTTTTAAAACTTGGCTCAATGACTCTTGAATTTTTTTTTTAAATCCTCTCAAAATTGGGGCAGCAAGATTAAATTTTTTGAAGAATTGGGCTCAAATCTAGACCTTGAGAACCTCCACAAAAAAGTTTAATGTTTGTCAAAACTGAGACTGGAGGTTCTCTTAAAAAGAGAAGAACTGGTTAACACTGGTCTTTTTGTGTAGGGTAACTCCCTCAGAGTGAGGAGTTCCTGAAATAATTGCCCCATGGGTGGGAGCCTAGGCCAGTTTTTTCAGGGACTCCTTGCTCCAAGGTAGTTACCTGATGTAAGAGCATCTCCAAAGGTGCTCAGTATGTGATCCTGCACACTAAAATTAGAGGAAGAAAATCCAACATATGCCAGTTTAGCTCAGGAAAATGGTTTTGACTCCGTAGAATTGCGCACATTGCCAGACTCAGCAGCACTATGCAACTGCAGAAAAAGTGATCTAATCGCTGCTCAGTGTTTCTGATTGGCCCATCATAATTATTGGTCCAGGTGGTTTGCTATTAGTTGTCGCCCACCTATTTGCTGTCCCAGTTTCAATTTTATAGATGGGGTTGCAAAAAAATATATAACTAAACTTGGATGTGAAAAATAATTTTGCAGGGTGAGATACTGAGCACCGCCGGAGACTCTCTGACAATTGAAGTGGTGAAGGATTAGTGAAATACCCCATGAAACAATGATGGATTCATGAAATTCCTGATGAAATGTCGAAATACCCAACAAAGAAAAATTGTTGCACTTTTTTTAAACAATTTAAAATTCTCATGATACTCACTGAGTACCCACTGCATATCAAGGGATTAAAAAAGAAGAAGAAAAGGACTTTGTACAGACTCCCTACGGAGGCTTCTTACAAAACTCGTACAATCTGTAAGTCGACCACGTATGTGTTGCGTATGGCGCCTCTGTACAGTGGAAGCCTCGTTTTTCATGTGGGGCAATGCCTTGCTGTACGCACTGAGCCGGAGGATTACCTGGTGACTGTCCAAGTGGAAAGTGAACAGTGGACAGTCCGCTCTCCACACCACACACAAAGGGTGTAGTGTGTCACATTGTGGCCTTGCCATTTGTATTAACAAGTATATTATGTACCGCAAAAGAAGAATTATAGAAACTCATATTTCACCATGCAAAAAATTTATCTTCAAAAAATCCTCTAAAAGAAACCAAAATCCTTCAAGATATTAGAACTCTATAACTAATCTCAAGTTTGAACACAAGCCCCCCCCCGGCCACAAGAAACAAAAGGGCAGACCCTTCACTCATTCCATGGGGCGACTTCTCATTTGTTGCATGGAAATTCTTTTCCTAAAATTGGCTACCACTACTTTTGGCCTGGACTAACAAATAGCCCTTCCTAAGAACACCCTACCTATTTAGTTCACTACTACTATAACCTATATACAATGAAAACTATCATATTGAACACTCATTCTGAATGAACCCCTCCTTATGTTGAACATTTTGTGACGCACGATGATTTTGGCCATATTAATACATCTTCTCAGAATGAACCCCATAACTTTGAGCATTGAATATAAATTCCAGAACGTTCCACTGAAATAATCCTCGTCACATTGAACACCTACGTGAGTCACGCCGTGAATACAACGGTCATTTCACAGTTCATTCTAATTTCGTCGTACAGTAGTTGTAACGCGTTCAAGTGTTGCTAAAAAAGAAGAGAGACTCAAACCATGAATGGGAAGATAAAGTACACCAAAAAAACATTAGCAGAGAAGGCCAAAGCATTGCAAGATTTGGATAGTGGGATGTCTCTGAAAGCTTGTGTGCAAATTACTCTATCTCTGTCGGTACAATTATCAACTAGAAAAAGAACAAGAGTGAGATTATAAGTTCTATTTTTGAATTCACAAGTCTTCCTCAGAAAAGACATGTGCGAGTCAGCAACAACGACAAGGTCATAGATGAAAGAATTTACGAATGG
>Ga0209611_10012494_pt1 | contig 11928 bp, 9 predicted proteins | sample S1TSphgellanicum_3_FD_187693 | JGI IMG/M metagenome (GOLD analysis project Ga0209611, IMG submission 187693) | Host-associated microbial communities from peat moss isolated from Minnesota, USA - S1T2_Fc - Sphagnum magellanicum MG (SPAdes) (version 2) | ecosystem: Host-associated > Plants > Peat...
AGGCCGCGCATAAGAGCCTGCTTGTTCAGGATGACCTGGGCCTCCTGCGGCGGGTGTCCCGCTGGGGCCGGCTTCACATGCGTGAAAACCTCGCGGAAGACCTCGGGCGGAACATTCAGCGCGGAAGCGATCAGGATAACCGGCCTGCCCCGGTCCTGACCCACCGTGTCGTAACCACCGCTAAAAACCACGTCGACTTTTGCTGCCCCACCCTGCATGGGCGGATTGCTTGTCATATTTGGGGAAGGCTGAGCCAAGGCCAGAGAGGGTAGACAGGTTAGAACGCCGATAATCAAGAGTTTCGTTGTCATTGCCACTGAAGACACCTTTGCTGAAGATAGGTTACAGTTATTTTCAAAACTCTAGTTTGCGCGAGAGTGAGTTTTGCCTCCTTCCGCTTCAGCCATTTCGCGCTATACTCAATGGAATGCCAATTCGCGACGCCGCACTCCTGCTCCTCGGGCATGGCTCGACGCTCAATGCCGATTCGAGCGCGCCGACCTACCAGCATGCGGACGAAATCCGGCAGCGCGATATCTTCGCCGAGGTCCATGTCGGCTTTTGGAAAGAGGAGCCGAATTTCCGGCAGGCCTTGCGCCAGACCAGCCGTCGCGAAGTCTACGTCGTGCCGAACTTCATTAGCTCCGGCTATTTCACGGAACAAATCATCCCGCGCGAACTGGGACTGGACGGCCCCGTGACGCATCGCGGAGGCCAGGACATTTTCTATTGCCAGCCCGTGGGATTGAATGTCGAGATGACGCGGGCGCTCTTGCAGCGGGCCTCCCAGGTCGTCGCCTCGTCGCGCGAGCAAATGGTTGATCCGGCGAAAACCGCGTGCCTATTCATCTGCGGGCATGGCACGTCGCTCAACGACAATTCGACCAAAATCATTCAGGACCAGGCGAAGGAAATTCGCGCGCGCGGTCTTTACGCCGACTGCCAGGCCGTGCTGATGGAGCAGCAGCCTTTCGTGAAGGATTGGCGCACGCTGACCGATTGCCCCGACGTCATCGTGGTCCCTTTCTTCATCTCGGACGGTCTGCATTCTTATGAGGATATTCCGGTGCTGCTCGGCCTGACGCACAACATCAAGGAGCAGGGCTTCTCCAATCCGCATCTCGAAAATGGACGGCGGCTCTGGTACGCCACGGCCATCGGGACGGATGCCTTCATGGCCGACGTCATCCTCGCCCAAGTGCAGCACTTTCAGAATTGCCATATCGAAACGCGCAAGCTGAGTTACGTTTTCGCCGAAGGACCGAATATTAGCCAGGAGCTGACCCACCTGATGGAAGGCGCGCCGGGCCCGTGGAAAATGGGCGAGGTACTCATCCGCCACACCAACTGCGGCACTTTTCATTTGCTTCACCGGGATGACTTCGCAATCGACCCCGCCACGCTGCGAATCATGCCGACGCCGGAAGACCTGCGCGATCTGATCTGGCGAGATCGCGATGGCAACTTCCGGCCTTTGCGCGGCGCGCCCAATCTCCAAAGAGGCTGGCTCGTCCATGCGCCCAACCTGACCACCGTGCAATTGGCGCTCGATTATCTTTATCCCGCCGAGCTGGCCAATTGGGCCCTGTGGCTGAAGAGCACTCTCCCCGCGACTCCGTGGAGCGAAACCGCCGCGCGTCAAACCGGCCGGTTCCACATCGTGCACGAGATTGATGACGCGGCGATCCAGGAAATCGTGGCGCAAACCTGCCAGGGCGGATGCCTGAAGCAACGACTCTGGGCGCCGGCGACTCAAGCCGTTGTCGCACCGCTCGACGAGATTCCGCTGTTCTGCCCGGAAGCCTGCAACTTCCTGGTCGGCAAAGCGCGGGAAAAATTAAAAGCGCCCGGCGAGGAGTAGAGCATTTCAAGTGAGAAGGTAGCCCGGACAACTCGTTGTCCGGGGCGTCCCGGCTTGGCGGGGCGAGAAGAGGCAGCCGACAAGTTTCGGACGTCAAAAGCTGCTTCTTGTGCCTCGACCAAAGTTTCGGTCGAGGCACCCCGACAACAAGTTGTCGGGGCTACCCGATCATTGGGTGCAATATATTTTTAATATGCTCTAAAATTCCTCTGAAAAGACCACTAATCGCAGCCTTGCCCTATTTTACAAAGAGCCTCTAGCCTACTCGTATGTACCCGATCCGTATTGCCCCCTCGATCATCGCGGCTGATTTCAGCTACCTGCGCGCCGATCTCGCCCGGGCGGAACAGGGCGGGGCGGACATGCTTCACGTCGATATCATGGACGGCCATTTCGTGCCGAACATCACCTTCGGCCCCGACATCGTCAAGGCCATGCGCAAGCACACGAAGCTCCCGTTTGACGTGCATCTCATGATTTCCAAGCCGCGAAAATTCGTCACCGCTTTCTTCGAGGCGGGCGCAAACTGCATCACCTTTCACGTCGAATGCGAGGACCAGATCCGCACGACCATCGACGAGATCACCTACTACGACTGCAAAGTCGGCCTTGCCCTCAAGCCGGAGACGCCACTCTCCGCCGTCAAAGGTCAGCTTCGGGCCATTGACCGTCTGCTCATCATGACCGTCAAGCCGGGGTTCGGCGGCCAGAAATTCATGCCTGACATGATGGCCAAAGTCAGGGAAGCTGTGGAGATACGAAAGCAGGGCGGATTCAAGTTCGACATCGAGGTCGACGGCGGGCTCAACAAATACACCATCTGGGATGCGGCCCGGGCCGGCGCGGAAATCATCGTCGCGGGAACATCGGTGTTCAAGGAGGTTGACCTCGCCAAGGCCATCCAGGATTTGCGCGACAACGCCCGGGAATCGCTGGCTTATCTGAATCCGCCTCCGGTTGATCCGGATATTCCTCCAGTCGATCCGGCGAATCCATCGGGCGAGCCGGATATCTAGGGGCTGATTTCGTCACTGAATGATGCGCCCCGTAGCCGTGCCCGTGAGAGCACGGAGTTTTTGCGAAAGGACGCCCATCGCTCAGCCTCCGGCGTCTCACGACAACGGCTACATTTTCGTCTCGGTATAACGCGCCATCAGCCAGAGCAAATCCGAGAGACGGTTGAGATAGCGGATGACGAGAAAATCGATCTCGTTCGCGGAGGCCAGCTTTGCCACCAGCCGCTCCGCGCGGCGGCAGACCGTCCGGGCGACATCCAGCGCGGCGGACGCGACGCTCGCCCCCGGCGTGGCCCAGCCGTCGAAGGTGATTTTTTCCTTCTCGATCTTCGCCACCAGGTCGTCGAGGTGCTGCAACATCTCCGGCGTCAGCTTGGGATACTTGTCCTTCGCGTAACGATCCGCGTCTTGCGGCGCGACGGCCAGTTCGCCCATCAGCGCGACCAGTTGTTTTTGGATCAGCAGCAGCTCCGACTGAATCAGCGGCAACCCGGCCTGCGCGCGCGCCATGCCGAGCGAGGCGTTCAATTCATCGACCGTGCCGTAGGTTTCCACCCGCAAATCAAACTTCTCGACGCGGCGTCCATACATCAGGCTCGTCTTGCCCAAGTCTCCTGTACGCGTGGCGATCGACATATCCGATCCTATCCCCTAGCGCGACGTCCGACAAATTTTCTTTGAACATTCCTCTTTCTGCCTCAAGACAGATTGAGACCACTGCAAAAGCCCTTCTCAAAGCAATCCGTCATCCTGAGCTTGTCGAAGGGTCAGTTCGGTCGGTCTTTTTTCAGAGGAACGGAACTGATCCTTCGACTTCGCTGCGCTCCGCTCAGGATGACAAAATTCTAAAAGTAAGACTTTTATGGAGGTCTCAGATTAGGCTGGTCAAGATGCGTTTGGTGATTACAGATTGCTTCAGAGGCTCCCGGCCGTTTCCCCGCTATGCAAAGTACCAGGCCTTCCGGTGACCGCCCGTTAAGCGGCTTGGCGTATCTCGCGCTTCTCGCCGGGGCGGCGGCCACCATGCTGCTGTTCTATGTTTTCGTCATCGGCTCCATCCTGCTGATTTGTGTGGTTCTCGCTCTCGAATTGGCCCTATTTCTCGTGCTCGCGCGTTTTGGATTGGTGCGTTTGCTGGCGCCCACCATGGCGAGACATGGCACGCTTTTAACCATCTTCTGCCGGAGCATGTGGCTGGGCAAATCGGCGGAATTTCGCATTCCCCTTCGGGCCGAAGACGCGCCTGAACTTCGGACAGTGCTGAAGATGATCTGCGAAAAAGCCAGGGTCCCCTTGCCGCGAAAAGTTTACCTGCAAATGGGGGTGAATGCCTGGGTGCAGATGAGTGGCTTCCGGCGCGGAGCCGGCACCACCATTCTGGGCATCGGATATGATTTGCTTGCCGGCTTGTCGCAGGCGGAGATAGAAGGCGTTCTGGCGCATGAAATGATGCACGCCAAGCTGGTGCAGCGCGGGTTCCGGCAGTTGCTCACCGGCGGCGTCATGCGGGCGCGGCAGCTCTCCTACGCGCTGGCTGCGCAACTGGCTGCGGGACGTCGCGCCAAAAGATCGAACACTCTCCTCGGTCTTTTCATGCGGGCCGCCGATGGCTTGACCCGTCTGGCGGCGCGGCAGGTGGCAGCCTGCTCGCGGCAGGATGAATTTGCCGCCGACCGTGGCGCAGCCGAACTGTGCGGCGCGGGAGCCATCCGCTCGTCGCTGCTCAAGCTCGAAGGCCTCGAAAGGATCGCCTCGCGCCTCCCGTTGCGCGATCGGGTCGCTCAACTTGAATCGGGCGAAGGCTTCGGCGAATGGCTGGTCCGGGAGCTGGCTGCGGCCCACGCCGGCGAGCAAACGGAAGTCAGGCCGCAGGACTTCAATCAATACTCCACTCATCCTTCCCTTCACGATCGGCTGGCAGCGCTTTCCGCCTTCGCCGACCAGACTCTTCCCGACTCGCCGCCGGCTCTTGGACTGCTGGCATATCCTGATGACGTGGCGGAAAAACTCGTGGCCACGATCCAGAAGGAACTCGTTCGACAGGAGCAAAAAGACAGCCGGCAACTCGACCGCTGGAGCCGCAAGACCAAAGGCTCGAGACAATTGCAAGGCATGGAGGCCTGCGGCTGGCTCGTGGCGATTATTGGACTTATCGTCAGCGGTTGTATCGCCGGAGAAACCGGAATGACCACCGGGCTGGTGATCTTTGCCGTTATCGCCATTGTCACGGGAATTGTTCTGGTGTGGCTCGGGCGCTACCGGGAAAAGCGCGCGCTTCCGGTTCCGGAATTCGGAACCATCCGCGCCGCTTCGATGCAGAAGCTCGAAGCCATCCCTGAACGGGCAAACGCCATCGAGGTGGAATTATCCAACCTGGCCGAGGAACGAAAAAAGAAGGAGCGGGCGGCCCTTTTGGTGGATCAAAGCTACCTTGCCCTCGAGCAATGCGATTACGTTCGCGCCCACGTTGCCGCGCGCCTCAGTTTGGCGGAGGATAAGAAGTCGGTGCCCGGTTGCCTCGCGCTCGCCGTCGCCGCGGGCGGCCTGAAGCTGGCGACGCAGGCCGGACAAGCCATCCAGTTTGTGCGGCGTCAAACCGGCATGAAGGGAGAATCCCCCGCCTGGGGCGCAGGTTGGGCCTTGACCCTCGCGGGCGATTGGGTTCATGCCGAGGCCTTCCTGGAACAGGCCCGGATCAAGAAACCCGCCAGCCCGACCGTCCTGGCGCTGTTGGCCATCAGCCAGTCCCGGCGCGGAAAATTATTCAGCGCCATTGAGAGCGCCCGCAAGGCCCTTGCGTTGCGGCCCGGGGAAATGGATTACGTCAAGCTGCTCATCGACCTGCTCCTGCAGGGCGGCTTCCTGCGCGAAGCCCACGGCTATCTGCAACAACTGGCCCATGAGGCCATCGACGACTCGGAGTTGACGTTTGCGATGATCAAGTTGTGCCTCTTGCAGCACGACGAAACCACGGCGGAAGCCTGGATCGAGATGATTCGGCAAAGCTCCGATGGACCGAAAAAATTCGTCACGCTCGGCGAAGTTTGCCAGGCCGCGCGTCAGGACCAAAAAGCGGAGGAACACTTTCAACACGCCTTGTCTTTCGGCTATTACCCGGAAGCCCTGGTGGGGTTGGGCAAGCTGGAAGCCAGTCGCAAAAATCGCGAGCAGGCCGGGGCCTATTTTCGCGCGGCCCTCGATCTTCAGCGTCCGCTGGGCGAGAACAGCGCCGGCCCGGTTCCGCTCGTCGTCACGATTCTTCAGCAAATGAAAATGCTGCAAGACCCCATCCCGAATTGCCTGGCCTGGATCGCCTCTTTCCCCGCCAACATCCAGCCCAAGGCGCTTTCCGGCGTCTCATTTTTAATTTATGCACCCAGCCACGAGGAAGCGAAGAAATCGCTGGGCACCCTCCTCAGCGCGATGCATCCCGGCGGGCCGCCGCCATCAGGCGTGAAATGGTCGACCGCGCCGAAGGAACAACAACCCGACGGCCCGGTTTATCCGGGAATCCAGGCCGTGCTGAATTAGAGGCCCGAGAAAATATGCCAAAGCAAGCTTCGAGAAATTTGACTCAAGAAAATCACAAGTGATCGCGCTGAGCGGCGCATCATCCGCACCTCGACAACCACGATTTCTCCTGCTTCCTTGGAAAGATGAGTTCAGCCCGCCTGATGGTCTCCGCGAGCGGTCACGATGCCGACATGCTCTACGCCACCCGCTTCTATGCCGACGATCCCTTTGTCTGGTGGGAATATCGCGGCAAAACCCACGTCGCCCTGTCGCCACTCGAAATCGATCGCGCCAAGCCCGTCGCCTGCGTCTCGCAGGTGCATGGCATCGGCGAATTTCTTCCCGCGCAGGCCAAGGACAACTCCGCCGCCAGCGTGATTTCGGGCATCGCGGCGAAACACAAAATCAAATCATTTCTCGTGCCCGGACAATTTCCCGCCGGGCTGCTGGAAACGCTCCGCCGCAAGGGGCAGAAGGTCACCGTTTCCGACCAGCCGTTTTTCCCCCAGCGTTCGCGCAAGACCAAGGAGGAAATTTCCTCGCTCACCGCCGCGTTGCGCGTGGCCGAGACCGGCCTGCGTCGCGGCATTGATGTCCTCAAGGTCAGCCAGGCGGACAAGCGCGGCTTCCTGAAATGGAGCGGCCTTCCCCTCACCTCCGAGCGGCTCCGCGCCGAGATGGATGCCGCCGTGCTCCACGCGGGAGGTTCGCCGGCCAACACCATCGTCGCAGGCGGTCTGCAAGGTTGCGATCCGCACGAGCGCGGCCACGGCCCCCTGCGCGCCAACGAGGCCATTGTGCTCGATATTTTTCCGCGCCACGCCCGCAATTTTTATTACGGCGATTTGACGCGGACCGTCGTGCGCGGTCGCGCGACCGAAGCGCTTCGAAAACAATACGCCACGGTACAGGAAGGCAAACGCTGGGTGATGAAACAAATGCGCGACGGCGCCGACGGCCCCGCCTTGCAGAAAGAATTGATCGCGCGCTTCAAGACCGCCGGTTATCCCACCGAGCAGCGCGATGGCCGCTGGGTCGGCATGTTCCACGGCGTTGGACATGGGCTCGGCCTCGACCTGCACGAATCACCGCGGTTCGCCGCGGGCAAACTTTTCGACGGCCTCAGCATCACCGTCGAACCGGGCCTCTACTTCCCCGGCGTCGGTGGCGTCCGCATTGAGGACGTCGTCATCGTCGGCAAAACCGGCGTCCGCAATCTGACGAAGTTTGAGGAAGAACTCGAATTGCGCTAATTTCCTCCATGAAATCCGAAGGCGTCATCGACCTGCCGAGTCCCTATTCAGTCCCCGAAACCGCGGACCGTCTGGAGAAACTTTTGCTCGCGAAAGGCATGAAGATTTTCGCGCGGATCGACCAGGCCGCCGAGGCCGCTTCCGTCGGCATGACGCTGCGCCCCACAATCCTGCTCCTCTTCGGCAATCCCAAGGCCGGCACGCCGTTGATGGATCAATTCCCGGGACTGGCCATCGATCTGCCTCTGAAGGCGCTCATCTCGGAATCCTCCGGCCAGGTTTACCTGAGCTTCACCAGCTCCGAGTATCTGCAACAGCGCCATCACCTGCCTGCCGCGCCGTTCGCGCAAATCCCCGACCTCTTCGCCGCCGCACTGAAGTAGGTTTTCTCTTTTCTGCAATCCTGAAAGGATTGTGCTCATACAGCCCAGGGTTGGCCCGACAGGGCCTACCCTGGGTTCGACGCGATGACGATCAACCGTGTAGGGGTTGAATTGAAAGTGAAAGAATCTTGCTTCAACCCTTTCAGGGTTGATCGGTGATTGGGCTTACCCGGGGTAGCGCGTTCCGCGCAACCCCGGGCTGAGTGACTCCAATCCTTGCAGGATTGGTCACCCTAACCTCCACCTCTTACCATGAATAATGGACCGTGTGCGTCACGGATCTTTCCTCGTCAGGCTTGAGCGGAATGCGGAACTCGATTTCCTGCGCGTCGGTCTTCACAAACGGATCACTCTGCTGCGTTATGGCCCAGTTGTTCCAGCGGTAGAGATGCTCCACCACGCGAATCTCGACCGGCTCCTTCTTGTGGTTGCGCAGCTTGATCTCGTAGGTTTCATCGGCCCAGTGCTGCCCGTTATCGAGCTTGAAGTTGGTCTGGTGGCGTTCACCCACGAGATCGAAGGCATTGCCCGTGTAAATCTTCACCAGCTCATCCTGCGGCGTATGGTCGATCACGTTTTCACCGGTAAATTCCAGCTGATTCTCATCTTGCTTGTAGAAGCGGACGCGCCCCAGGCCGCATCTGGGTGGCCGGGGCAACAAGTTGAGATCCCTGAAAAACCCTCCTAAAAGCATTCCGTCATCCTGAGCTTGTCGAAGGATCAGTTCCGTCTGTCTTTTTTCGGAGGAGCGGAACTGATCCTTCGACTTCGCTGCGCTCCGCTCAGAATGACAGAATCCTAAAAGTAAGACTTTTGCTGAAGTCTCATGTTGTCCGGGCCACCCGATATGTGCCTCAGACTACTTTCTTCGCATTCCCGAACTCCGCCTCGGCCTTTTCCGCATCAAACTCGTTTTCCCAGCGCGCGATGACCACGCTTGCGAGACAATTGCCGAGCACATTGACTGACGTGCGCGCCATGTCCATGAAGGCGTCGACGCCGAGAATCATGGCCGCGCCCTCCAGCGGAAGCTTGAACGAGGTCAGCGTTGCGATGAGCACGACCATCGACACCCGCGGCACGGCGGCCACGCCTTTCGACGTCAGCATCAGCGTCAGCATCATCCCGATTTGCTGCCCGATCCCAAAGTGAATATGCGTGGTCGTCTCCGCCGCCTGCGCGATGAAGACCGACGCCATGGCCAGGTAAAGCGTCGTGCCATCGAGGTTGAACGAATAGCCCATCGGCAAAACGAAACCGACGATGCCCCGCGGCACGCCGAAGCGTTCCATCTTCGCGAAGGCGTCAGGCAGCGCCGCCTCGCTGTTGGCCGTGGCGAACGCGAGCGTGAACGGTTCCCACACCGCCCGCACAAAAGGCCGCAACGGAATTTTCGCGAGCGCCACCACCGCGCCAAAAACGAAGACGATGAAAATCGCCAGCGCGAGATAAAGAGTCAGCACCAATTTGCCCAACCCCAGCAGCACGGCCAACCCCTGGTCGCCGACCGTGGCCATGATCGCACCGGCCACGCCGAACGGCGCCGCCGTCATGATCACGCCGGCAAACTTGAACATCACTTCGCGCAGGCTGCCGCAGAAATCGAGCACCGGCTTACCCGCATCGCCCGCGAGCGATACGGCGATCGCAAACACCACGGAGAACGCGGCGATCTGCAGCACGTCCCCCTCCGCCATCGCCTGGATCACGCTGGTTGGGAAAATATGCAGGATCGTTTCCACGACGTTGTGGGGATGGGCCTGCTCGATCGAGCTGAGTTTGGTGACATCGCCCGCGATGGTCATGCCCGCGCCGGGCTGTAACAGGTTCACGAGCGTCAAGCCCACTCCGAGCGCGAGCCCGCTAAGTACCTCAAAATAAACCAGCGACTTCACCGCTATACGTCCAACCTTCTTGATGTCCTCGTGCCCCGCGATGCCCTGTACCAGGCTGGCGAAGACCAGCGGCGCGACCATCATCCGGATCAGGTGCAGGAAGATGTCCTTGACCAGGTTCGGCCAGGCGAGAACGTCATCACGAGTAATCGGCTGGTGGCCGCCAGGATAAGGCGGCGGGTTGGCTTCAACCGGAAAAGATACGTTTATCACGTATCCGCCGATGACACCAATGATGAGCCCAACAACGATTTGCTTGCTGAGACTTGGATGATACCAAGGCTTGGGCGCATCCTCATTCTTGGAAGATTCGGTCATCCGGCGTTCCGGTTCGAAGTAGCATCCCACTCCTTAAAACAACCCGCGCAGGTCAGATCGAGGCAATGCCAGAAGTCATCGAAATTCCTGCTCTTACAAGCAGCGGACCAATCGGTCGCACATATATCACAAAGCCAAAATCCTGAAACATACCCTTTCATGTCCTCGTCGATGTTCTCGAACCTCACGCAGTGAAGAGGTTCTTGAGTTCTAACTGCATAGGAAACATGTGGGCAAACGCTTTTGCTAGCGGCATAGCTTCGACCTTCTATCTTATGCTGGGCGCAAAGCACGAGGGTCATTCAAAACCTTTCGACATCACCCGTTCACCATCTCGCCGGTGGTGCGCGAGACCGTGACCATGACCGAAAGCTGCTGCCGTTTCGCTCCCTTGAAGACGCCCCGCAACGGAGGCACATCGCCGTAGTCGCGACCGATCCCGATCTGCACATGGCGCTCACCTTCCAGCATGTCGTTGGTCGGATCGATTCCCACCCAGATCCCGCTCGGCAGATAGACTTCCACCCAGGCGTGGCTCGCGGTCGCGCCGACCAAACCGCTTGGGCCGCGCACCGATTCCGTCTCGAGGTAGCCGCTGACGTAGCGGGCGGGCAAACCGGCACATCGAACCAGTGCTATCATCAAGTGGGCGAAGTCCTGGCAAACGCCCTGCCGCTTGCGCAGGACCTCGCTCAGCGGCGTGCGGATATCGGTCACGCCCGGCATGTAGGTGAATGTCTCGTAGATATAAGAACAAAGGCCCATGATCGATTCCGCGAACGATCCGCTGCTCGGCAGCGTCTGCTTGGAAAGCTGCTCCAGTTCCGGCGTGATCGGTGAATGCATGGAGGGCATGAGAAAATCAAAGAGCTCGCGCCGTTGCGGCCAGTTCAGGCGAACGGCCTCGCTCACTGACAAATCGAGCGCGCCCAGGACGTCCTTGTGCGGCAACGTCTCGACCGTGCTGCGCGACGTCACCGTCAGGCATTTGTGCCGGTAGGGCACCGATAGGCACTCCACCGCGTTCTCGTAGTAATCGGTGAATTCCTCCAGCGCAGCGCGGGGCGTCACCTCCGTCACGTGACCGTGAACGATCTGCCGGGCGCTCTGGCGCGGACGTACCCGCAATTCGGTAAACGACTCGATTGCGGGGGCGGAATACTCGTAGGCGGTGGTGTGAACGATGTTGAAAATCATTGATATAATGATCTAAAGGATCGCATGCCGCTTACAGCAAAGTACTAAGAACTGGAAATAAATCTGGGTACGCATAAATGAGGATAGCCCTGTGCAGATAAGGGACTTTACTGCCAAGGTGCAGACAGAACAACAACTAAACCCCGCTTGTTACATTCTTGTGCCAAATTGTTGTTTCCAAAAAAGTGCTCAAAGCAATATTGACTTCAGGATTAAGCAGATTATTGTTGATCCATAAAGGATTTGTATCGCTTGACCTTTAGACACTTGATCCACCTGTTATCCGCTTTGTCACTGAAAAGATAAGGACTCACCTATGCAATGCAGCAATGAAAGCCGCCGAATCGAAGCCGAAAAAATTCGTCAGGAGTTTGTCAAGAGCACGAGGCTCACAGTTCAGCCGAGACCGGTTAAGGTCTATCTAAAGCCAACCATTCGGCCAACCGGGCAGACTAGTTAACCATCTATCTAGCCAGGGTCTAGTGCGAGTGC
>Ga0209611_10012495_pt1 | contig 11928 bp, 10 predicted proteins | sample S1TSphgellanicum_3_FD_187693 | JGI IMG/M metagenome (GOLD analysis project Ga0209611, IMG submission 187693) | Host-associated microbial communities from peat moss isolated from Minnesota, USA - S1T2_Fc - Sphagnum magellanicum MG (SPAdes) (version 2) | ecosystem: Host-associated > Plants > Peat...
GGGTGGGGGGGGGCTTGCTTAATTTGGAATATTGCTCAAAAATTACACTCATGATCATAAAATTACAATTTAAAGATTAATTTAATTATAAGAGTACATTTGATAAATATTTTTTTCTCTGTTCCCACTGTTCCCAATGTGTTTCCTGAGATGTTCAACAGCACCTCAGTTTATATCCTATATTGTTTGGCCGCGGTTCATCTTCCATGTACCTATATATTGGCCATAACACAAAGTCCCGGAAAGATGCAGCAAAGCGAGAACATAGCCTGGATTTGTGGATTTCCAGGGATTGTAGCCTGGAAGCCCTAGCTTTGTGGGGGGGCTACTATTAATAATTATCGAAAAAACAACTGTGGGTGTGCCCCCCAGATTGGGTGCCGGTTTATCCTCGAAGTCCTGCCATGGCGTGCCTTTGTGGGGCCACTAGTACCTTAATGCCGCCAAAGTTTCTAGTCAACCTATAGTGTCAGAGTACCTTAATGCTGCCAAAATAGTTTTTTGTTTTTTGTTGTCAACCTATAGTGTCAGAGGAAAAAAAAAAAAAAACAAAAAACTGTAGGTGCACTCCAGAGTGGGTGCCGGTTTATCAGGCTGGCCAGAACCATTTCCACGCTTTGTGACCTTTTCGACTTTCCGAATAGTTTGTAGCATTCCCAAATTATTCCTGTCAAGACAGACCATCCACATATTACTCCTGCCAGCACAAGGATGTAACTTCAATTCAACTTGAGTGGAACACATACACAACCTAAAACATCTGGAGAACATCTTCACAGTCTACTTCTAAACCCTGTCACTACTGTGAAAATGGAAGTGAATAAGTGTGATGGAAATGGACCCCTTACCTTAAGGCTGGTAAATTGCCAACTTCTGACGACAAGCATCCTGCAAAATTACACAAACAAAAGTGGACCAGGGTTAAGGTCAGACAACATCAAGCCAAAGTATCATACTTCATAAATGACAGTAAGCTATTCCCTGTTCTTCATAGAATTCTATTTTCTCTTCAATGCCCTTTTCATTGTTTTTGCACAGATCAGAAATGTGTTTCCCATCCTCATAAAGTTTTCCATAACTCTGAGAAGAACACAGTAAGAGATGAAGAGAACTCAAACACTTAAAATATGTACAATTCTATGTCAACACAAATGTTCTGTTCTCAAACACAAATTCAGGGAGATTGATTCATGAGAATTATATTAAAAAGTTGCCTGATAATTGAGTTACAGAAAGCCAAATGTCTGCCTTAAATAACCAATTGTGTGAAATGTAGCCAAGCATATGTAAATAATAGCCAGGTATAAGCTTGACAAACTATAAAATACCTGAACGAGTTGCTATATACACTCCCTTAAGTCATGAGGGTAATGATAACAGTGTGGTAATAATACTGAATCACATTAGATGAACAATGTGCAATAGTGGAATTACAAATTATCATACCTGTGAGAAGTAAACCTTTGATGTGCCTCAACTTTGTGCAAATGTCCTGGAAGTTGGGTCGCTCATCAGGGTTGGCATCCCAACATTGTTGAATAAGATTGGACAACTGACTGGGACAGTAAGGTGGCAGCTCTGGTCTCTTCCCCTCTCGCACTCTATCCTTGAATGCTGCCGGAGTTGGATTTGTCAATTCTTCAACTGGAAAGGGAGTAGGCTCCCCAATCAGCACTGCAAAGCAAATGAGTCCAAAACTGTATACATCTGTTTTCTTGGGGTGGAATCTCTCGGGCCACTCCTCAGCACGTTCCACTCGATACATTTCAGGTGCCATGAACATGATTGAGCCAGTGTTCATTGTCTGGTTTGCGTATGCAGTACTATCCATTTTTACTTTTGTGGTGCTAAAGTCTGAGATTTTGGCAATCCAAACAGGCTTGACTGCTGGATCTAATATTGAACTTTCAGAGCCACGACCATCACACTTGATGAGAATATTGTCTGTCTTGAGATCACGATGCACTAGACCCATGCTATGAAGGTACTTCATTCCTTCCCCTACCTGAAGCATGAGGTCCACACTTCGAATAAGGGAGAGTTGGCTGCCCTCCAACTGGTCTGCCAACATTTGGGAGAGTGACTTATCCATATGTTCCATGACATATATGCTGTTCCTTGCATCTTCAGCACAGCAAACAAGACGCACAATGTGAGGGTGATGAACACCTGCAAGAGCTGCAATCTCTCGCTTGAGAATCTCTGTAGATGGATATTTGGGGATCTTCATAGCATATGATTCTCCAAGCCATTTTGCTTCATATACACGCCCGACTGCCCCTTCACCTAGCAGAAGATCTTTATGTAGATCTTGCATATTTGCCAACACAACAAGAGGCCATTTACTCAACTTCTTTCCATTGACTTTACACAGCTCTTCATGGTAGTTCTTCTTGGCCAGTGTAGGCCAAACTTGGAACTGCTCCTGGAACTCCAACTTGTTCAGCAATTGTGTTGCAAGACATTGCATATTTATATGTACTCCAGTACAGCGGTCTCCATGACAAGCATGATCCCCCTTCAAGTCCCATAGCAGACCCTTGAGATCCTCCTGATCATGCTTTGCAGCTCTCAACAGACTGTCACTGTCACGTTCACTCAATTTCCTGTCACAATCTGCCAATTGAAGAAGCCAGCCGGGGGGAGTCCAACCATCTTGAAATGTCCACTCCAGGAAGATGCTGCGTAGTACCATTATGTACCATTGTAGGTCATATAGAATTTCAGCAAAAGTTTCCTTCAAGTCTCCACCTTGTCGAAGAGCTGATTCCATCCATCTGCCATTGCAAAGGCAGTCTTCAATGATTGTCTTGTTAGCTGCCTTTAGCACACTGAAAAGTTCCTGAGCTGCTGTACCAACATAACTTGGAAAGCTTAAACTAGGAGTATCTCCGGCAGGTAGCTTGTCCTGGATTGCTTCCAGTGTTTTCTCAGTCTCTAATAGCTTATTGAAGAGAAGTGCACACTGTTGCCTGTTGATGAGGAAAGAAGTCTTGTCGGGCCCCTCTAGAACACGGGAGCACTCTTGTCTTATTGTCCTGCAGAGATCAAATGCAGCATGAAGTGCAGTTGCCATTGATGGATTCTCAAGATTAGAGTCAGCAAAGATCGCATGCCGATCATGAGCATGTGAAAACCGTTTTACACCAGCTCAGCCCACTGCTGATTCACTGCTCACAACAGAAGAAACTTAGTTGAGTTGGTGTTCCTCCTCTCCAGGTGCAACTCCTGGGATGCAGGTGGCTCTGGAATCCTCTGCAATACATTCAGGAGAGGTTGACCTTCTGCATTTCGTGACCACCTACAGCTCCCAAGTGGTTGGCCAAGAATCTGGAGCCCTGGAAAAGCAAGAATCAGGTGTGTATATCTTTATGTCTTATCTCATACTGCATCACACTTTCCATACAGCAATGGACTTACCTCTAATATCCTGAGAAACCTCTGTGAAACTCATGCAAAAGCTAAAGCCATGACCTGGGAAGTCTACACCCTAAATCATATCTATGAGGTTGCAGAGACATCTCCACAACATCATTTTGAAGGTAACAGGACAGTGAGGACATTCATAACCATATGAGAGTCACTGACAAAGTGTTGGAAGCTGGGACATCATCTTCATTACAAATAGCGGTGACAAGCTGCCATGACTACCCACTTACTTCATCAGCTTCTGACCACAGGTGCATATAAGTAATAATAAATTTCTAACAAACCATTATACAAATCTGCATCCTGAGTTTCTGTCATGTTTCCACAGGCAACAGGAAAACTTGTTGATCATGATATTGGTAGCACTCAAGAGACATAGCTAGCATAAAAGGGTCAATAGTATCCTCATTCAAGCTGCAACAAACTAAGTTTGTAAGGTAAGCTTAATTTCATTACAACTTCTCCTTCTAAAGATATCCCTTAAGCACAACACTCAATGACTACTGGGATGCAGAACATATGCTAAAGCTATTTCAAAACACATCTATGAGAACTCTACACAACAACATGTTGATGGTACCAAGACAATGAGTGGTCACAAAGTGTCAGACCATCACCGTCATCATGGATAGCAAAGACTAGCTTCCTAGGCTACCCTCTGAGTTCATCATCCCCCAACAGTGCATGTAAGTCTCCACCCTGAAAGCTAAGAAAGTCAAGCAGACACCTATGAGCAAGCAACTCACACCACGGATCAAATGATCCAAAGAATGTTATTGCACCTGGATAGAATAGTCTATTGGTAAACTAAACACCTACTGTTCAAGCGAGCAGAGGATTCAGGATTGTACACCTAACTAAGGAGACTTACTGAAATTCAGGTATGGCCATGAAGTCGTGAGCAGAGATGACAATTTTGCCGATCCGAAACAAGGCGCAGAGGCTTGATAAAGCGACAATATCTGCCGCTACAAAACTGCAATCCATGCACCTCCCGACTTGTTATTTATCAAGGCGTAAAGACAACTAAAAGCCATGACGGGTCTATCTGCAGCGTATTGCCATGAAATCAGCCTCTCAAACCCTAGAAGATTCGTGACTGTCAAAGACAAAAGCCGTAAGAGTGTACCTCGTTGCTCGACCAGAAAAACTAAATAAAACTTGCTCAGATTTCAACTGAAAGAAGAAGAAAGACATTAAATCTTTTATCCAGAAAAATCACAACACGTGTATCTACAAAAGATTGCTGAACTCCGAAAGATTTCACATATATCCCTCGGCAACTAATTTTAACGATTTTCCAAATGGAGTCTGAGACATACCGGCTCAAAATAAGTCACAAGACGCAATCGGAACGCTCAAGAAATTCGACAGCCTTCCGGTCCTTCGTTCGTGTCTTGCGCCAAATTAGAAAAAGGGATCAGTTCGAACTTTTTTCTTCCTCCAAACGGCAGACAAGAACAAGAAAACAGAGGGATCAATCAACATTCAAAGGAGACGGCTACAGTATGCACAGTGTCATCTGCAGCTTTGGAGGTCAAGGGAACGGTGGATCCATCACAATAGATTGAAGGAAGCTTACAGAGAGATGGTTATTGTTGGAGATTGTGGCGGGCATCAACCACAACGAGGCTAGCCATCTCCGTCGACACTTCCATTTCCGCAAAACCGACAGACACAGAAAAAACACAAGGAAAGAAGGAGACGAGGAAGTAGAGAAAACGGATGAGTAAGAATCATTTCCTAAGGTGATTTCCTTTCGCCTTCTGTGGGCCTTCTTTCTTTGACAAAGAAGTCACCCATTCTCACGTTAAGACTAAAGACCTGGTCAAATCTTTTCCTATATGCGCAAATTCTGCCTTGCACAGCCCATTATTCCGGTAAATCCTACTGCCTACTGCCGAGGGCTTTCACATTCAAAAATAGACAATACACAAATAGACAACACATATTTAATTATGTGAATCCATAGATTCTGCCACAGCAATTCCACTCAGTCTAATTTCCACATCTATTTTCAGCTACCCTGACGTCTTGTAAATTCTCCCTTTTTCTTTTTCTAATTTCTTTGTACATTTTCCAAATTTATGGTGTGTTTATTAATCAACTTTTGCAGGGTCACATCAATTTCGTGGAATATATGATGTAAGGCCCAGTGGTTGGCTTGGCCATTCGTAAAGAGTTGTATGGATTTTTTTATAAAGAAATTCCCTGTACAGTATCTGCTAGCTAACACCGGACTGGAATTTGTTTCTCTTTAAAGGAGGGTGAGCATTTCGAAAAATGAAAAGTTAACTTGAAGCCTTCCAACAGGAAAAAAAAAAAGGGGTTCTTCACAAGGACAGGGAAGAGCTGATAGCCACGAGCATGTACCTTTGTTTGTCAATACCAATCCAAATCCATATTTTGCCACCAAATTGTTGAACGGGCCATTGAAAAATGAACCATTGTAAAATAGAGACCCGATTTCTTGGATTTCATGAGGCTAGAGTTGGATCATTCATAATTTATTCATTTGTAAAAATGCTAATTGTAATATGTAAGCAGTGACATGTTTCCCAATTTTTGGATGTTGCATCCTTGTCTAGGACCCCAACTAGAGGTTCTCAGAACCTGTCTATGCTAGTTTTTAAAATGCTACTAAACTGAAATCAAAGTCCAAATGTGATTAAAAAATAAATTTAAAGGAATATTGTGACAATTTTATTTTATTTCTCATTTTGACAAAATTTCACACTGGGTGTAAGTGAATTTAAATACAAAACTGTTGAAGAATGAAAAGGAGGCCATTTGTTTCTCCTATCTCACTTCATATTAAGAACCTTCATTTAGTTAAACTCCTTTTACTCACACCTGTTTTTTTTTTTGCTAATTTCTTTTATCAAAGCAAGTTGTAATGAAAGCATTTTCATAGATTATTCTCTAAGTTGTCAATGATGGCAACAGCATGAAAAAACAAAAAAAATATTGTCAAATGATTCTCCAAGTTTTAGGGAGGGACAACTGAAAGGAAAATCTTGTCAATGCGCTTTCCATTTCACCACCCCTCTCCTCACAAGAGAAAGAGAAGAGTAGCATTGAACACAGATTTGGAACCAAGGAAATGAAAAAATTTAGATTCTGATCTTTTTCAAATATGAATATAAAACATATTATTGTTATTATTATTATTACTTTCATCATAAGACTTATTTGTCTAGTACATACATCATTGTACATATACACCATCTTTACAAGAATGAAGAAATTATTGAAACAAAACCATTTAATGCTTTCATCTAGGTTTACAACCATATTAATTTGCTTAATTTGGCATGGTGGCACCACCATACTCCACACAACCCGTAACCTAACACTCTATATGAAGATATTTGAACATCCAATCAATATTTTGAAAGAAAATGACAAAGCTTTAAATCAATAACAACCCACACAATTTCAAGGCATTATGCCTCATTCAATGTTGGTCAGTACTACTGAACCCATTTTGATCATTCCAATTTTGATTACTCAATTTGAACAAGATATTACAATTAAATCTGAAAACAGAAGTAATTCTTGCTTCTCTTTAGCATGAACCCATGACTGGAACCAAATATTAGGTTGATTGTTGGCTTCAAACTAGGACTCAACCAAGGTATTTAACATTTTCCATTGGGTGAGTATCACAACAAGGAAAACCCTTGATTACTTGGTTGGGTGTCAGCTTAGTTCTCACAATGAGAACCAGTGGGTATCTCAAAAGTGAACCCCGATTGAGAATTAGGACTTGAAAACCAATTATGGCTGATACCCTTCAAAAAGCTGATACCCAAGTAAAGAAATCAAGGATACCTTGATCTAGTTCTCAAGTATAGAGGTCTATATAGTCTAAGGTTTTAGGTTATAGGGTGTTATGTAAAATCTAGAATCTAATGTTTTACGTTTTTTTGTGTTACGCAGAGTCTAGAGTCTATATTTAGGTTTTGTAGGTTAGGATTTATAGCCCTTGGATTCCATAGCTACTTAAAACCCCAAACTGTGGTGGCTAGGGCATTCAAGGGCTTTTCTTTGTGGCTTTTCTCAACAATATTTTAACACCTTTCTCTGGCAAATGCATTACCTCCATGAGAATGAAACAAGCTCAGCATTGTACTCTTTAGCATTTGAGGTTTTGAGGTTTTTCTCCTTCCCTCCATTGCTCTTTGAGTTTTAAGGTTCGGAGCAATGCTGGCAAATAATGTGTTTCCAATCGAGTCCAAATCCAAGTTTAAGAATTAGTGGGGCTAACCTGGACCCTTGGACGTAGATGCTTCCATGACTTTGGAACCGACAAGTCTACCTGAACGTGGACCCGACCAAGGATCCAAATTAATAGGTCTAGATGGGGACTAGAACTGACCTGTTCTAATAAGTCTTAAACCATGTTTCATGGGGTTCAGTTCTTAGGTCTATTGTATAGGTGCATCAAAAAGAGGAAGGCGAAATAACATTCTCCCAAGTTTGAATTCAGTCACTTTGATAATCAATGGCAATCCCAACCATTTCATCATCATTTTATTTTCATAAACAACTTGTGTTCCATTTGTACTTACTCATGAATGTCGAAATTTTGGAACATTCAAAATGGGGTTGTGAAATCCATTTTGTTTGAATATATATATATAATGATTGGGTTACTTTATTTACTTTTAAAAATCCGTTGTTATTATGTTGTTAAAATTGTAGATTTTTAGGTAGGGTCTAGATAGGGTTTTAGGTTTAGGTTTTAAAACCTTAAAACCGGAAATCAATAGGTCTCATAAAGCATAGAACTATCAAATTGGGAAACTAGTCTGGTCTATAAAACTTCACCCAAACATGAAACCAACAGGTTTTACTTTTTGAATTTTGAATTTAAAATCGGAACTAATGGGTCATGCATTTCAAAAACAAATCTAGGACCGGACCCAAGAGTTCTTCCAAAAACTAGTGATTTTGTACGATTGTAAATAGCTCCCAACAAGGGGCCTAGTAGTTACCTCAATGGCATTTGTAACAATTGGATATGTAAGGAAAAATAAATGGAGTACAAATGTATTAAAACTACTCAAAAAAAGAAGAAGAAAGAAATGCTTAAAAAGGGAACACAAATGGTGGTTTACATATGGTGATTTTTCTTTTTGGGAGAAATACCACCTATTATGTAGTAATATTGTCCCAGAAAGAAAAGAAACAACCATCAATTTTCAAGCCAAAAAAAGAAGAAAAATCTGTGAAAGGAATGGTAGTTTACAGAGAGCAAGTTTACCTTAAAGCAAAACTATCGCCTAGTACAAAAAATGCTAGCAATCAAACAAAGACTGTTTCAATGGACTGCATGCAGCTCTTTGTGATAGTTCTTCTTAGCCATCGCAGGCCAAGCTTGGAACTGAGCTAGGAACTCCAACTCGCTCAGCAATTGTGTTGCAAGACATTGCATATTTATATGCATTCCAGTACAGTGTTCTCCATGACAAGCACAATCCCACTTTCATCAAGTCCCTCCGGAGATCCTTGAAATCCTCCTGATCCTGCTTTGCAGCTCTCAACACACTATCATTGTCACATTCCCTCAGTTTCCTCTCACAATCTACCAGTTGAAGAATCCATTTGGGGAGTTCAAGTGTCTCAAAATATCCACTCCAAGAAGATGCAGCATGGTCCCATTACATTATACCATTGTAGGTCCTATAGAATTTGAACAAAAATTTCCTTCAAGTCTCCACCTTGTCTAAGAGATGATTCCATCCAGCTGTCATTGCAGAGGCAGTCTTTGAGGATTGTCTTGTGAGCAGCTTTTAGCACATGGACAAGTTCCGGAGTTGCTGGACCTACATTTGGAAATCCTGAACTAGTAGTATCTTTGTGAGATAGCTTATCCTGGATTGTTTTCAGTGTTTTCTCAGTCTCTAATAGCTTATTGGAGAGGAGCACACACACTGTTGCCTGTTGATCAGCAAAAAAGTCTTGTTTTCCACTAAATACTGGAGCACTCTTCTGTTATTCTCTTGCAGAGATGAAATTTCTGGAGAATCCTGAGAGATCTCTGAAATTTCATCTCTGCAAGATATCCATCAGTGGCAACTGGACTGATCTCACCTTCCCATCAGTCAACGCTGCATTCTGCAAAATGTCTTTGTGTCCACATATGGTCTGTTCATATTCTTCAAAATTCTGTTTGGATAATTCACCCCATTGGCTACAGCTTTTCTTGGATTTATTTGCATTTCAACACTACTTTTTATGCATGGACATTTTACTCCTCTACCATAAAAACATCCACAGCTGTCCATTGTGGAGATATATCAAGAATATACATCTCCAAAGCCTTTGTGAAACTATCCATGAAGATCTCTGACTCCCATGTGTAATGGAAATGCCCCATGATCAACCATAACATCAAACAACCACCCATTCCTTTTGATGCAATGTTAAAATTCAATGTCACCAAGCCCATGAACTCAATCCTAATACACCACTGAGATCCTATTTGCAAGACTCATGAGCCACATACAAATGTTTGCCATCATCAAGTACAAGATGTAACAATCAAACATTATGTTCAACAACAATAACGACCATAGTGAATACTGCAAATAACTGACTGTGAGTGTTTGTTTCATCTCTGTCTTTGATTACAATCATATAAAGTTCTTGTCCGCATGTTAATGCAACTAATCCACAAATATTAATCCGGCATCTAATGCATGTGAAAAACATCTTCAAGCCAAGAAGGTAATGGAAATTACTACACAAGTTGATCAAAATTGACGTTATCTGGAATAAGAGCACCTCAAAACAAAAAAAATCATTATTCATGCTACACGTCGATTGCCTTCATCTCTTGCAATCCTCAGAGGACAAGGATGACAACCATCACCAAATCCAGGATTGACAAACTGGGAATTCACTGGCAGTATAGAACATAATTCGTAAAGCAATTACTGTACATGCCAGCTTAACATTTTATCCAGTTCATGAAACTGGTAATGACTAATGTCCTGAAACCTGCATAAACAAATAGGGGCATCAGTGAACTCAAGGATAAATATCAAATCATGAGACTGGATCCATACAATGGGTAGTTCCTGTGATTCCAGATCTCACCTCTCCATCATTGAACTCTGCATTCTTCAATGATCTTCCTGTCCGCAAATGGTCAATATAAGCTTCAAAATTGTGTTTGGATATTCCCCCATCTGCCACCGCCTTTCTTGCATTTCTTTGCATTATGACAACATTTCTTTTTATGCATTGACCTTCCTCCCCTTGCATCAAAGCCCTCACTTTCCACTCAACCTCCTCTTTTGTCACTAGTTCATCCTTATTTTTCTGTATCTCAATTGCCAACTTTGCTGTGTCCACTAGAAACCTGCAAAGATGTCATAATTTGATTCTCAAATTCCACTACAATCATTATCATCACTGAAGTTGAGAGTTCAAATGCAGAGTTAGAGTTCCATTGGACCATAAAACAGGTGAAAAATGCCTCAAAACACTTCAAACAGCCTTCTTCCCATAGATCCCAAAGTGGAAAAGCAAGTGAGAGCATCCTCAGTGTTGCATGAGTGCCAACAGCTTGTTGGCTGTCCTTTCCTGTGTTACCTCCACAAAATTGTGATCTCACATGAACCACTCTCCTATGCAGCATTACTCTAGGGTCATCCTGGAATTGGAATAGTGTTCACCCCTGTGAGCTTCACATTTGAGCCTTTTGAAACAGTTGTATACTGACCTGCAAATGAGCTTCTGTTCTGCAATCATGGGCCATGAAAGGATTGGGATTCCTGCACATATACTCTCCAGTACAGAGTTCCATCCTGAGTGCGACAAGAAACCACCTACAGCAGGGTGGTGTAAGATTTCCACTTGTGGTGCCCAACCCGAATAAATCATCCCTCTATCCTTTGTGCGTTCCTCAAACCCTGTTTCCAAAAGAGCCCCCCTCACATACTCTGTGACTGTGACCCTCAGACCAAAATGCCAGCCCTTGTTTATACACAGAAGGTTCAATTTGATCACACCACCCTTTGACCCCTGAAGACTGTGAAGATTACAACAAAAATTTCATTGCAGTTGATTGGAAACTTGCAGCATAGATGTTTACATATGTGCATCCTAATTTGAGGTACCAATTCCAATGTTTGCTGCAGGTGGGAATGAGGAACTGTTTCGCAGCAGGATCAAAGCACAAGTGCCAGTTTATTAGCTTATGGGTTGTATGGCCTCTGATTCCAAAAGGGGTAGTAGAGTGAGCCAGTAGAGATACCTGGAGGGAGGAATTCCAATGCAGGCAGAGCACCATCATAGTCATGGGTCACCATAGGGGCATCTGGGGAACGCAAAATCCACAAGAAGGGTTGATTACTGGCTTCAATGCCTGCTGCCAAATCCAGGATTTGAGGAGCTGAGAGTGTAGCAACACTCCCAAATGAAATGAATAGGACAGATGATGGGACCTGAAGGTTGAGCCAAAGTATGCATGGGTGTTTCTCATGG
>Ga0209611_10012496_pt1 | contig 11928 bp, 13 predicted proteins | sample S1TSphgellanicum_3_FD_187693 | JGI IMG/M metagenome (GOLD analysis project Ga0209611, IMG submission 187693) | Host-associated microbial communities from peat moss isolated from Minnesota, USA - S1T2_Fc - Sphagnum magellanicum MG (SPAdes) (version 2) | ecosystem: Host-associated > Plants > Peat...
GTTCCCCATCCTAACATGTCTTTGTGGGTGAATAGTGTGTTGACAATGGTAAGGAGATCAACTTGGCCTATGCAGTGAAGGCCAAGACCATCACCAGTGGCTTGAAATATTCTCTGGCTACTGGAAACTGGGGCCAAGCAAATATGGCAGGTGTAAGGGCAGGTGTATCACAGGTGAGGTTTTGCTTTTAGATATCTTGGTTGTTTATCTCTCTGTCACTAGATATGCAGCAGGTATGGATGCATCTTGGTTATTCCAACTTGCAACCACCTTGGTTTACACATTTGGCAGATGATCATCACTTGAATCTTTTTTTTCTTGGTCTGATTCTGAGAAATTATGTTGGATGCACTTTGAAAGTTAGCTTGACTTTTTTGCTGAATGTATTGACATTTTTGTCTTAGTCGAGACTTGTATAGAGCTGTGCTTGGCTGCCTAGGGTGCTTGTGAGCTAATTGTCACATATGGGTGAGTCAAGCATGCATGTTAATTTTCTCATCACACACTGATTGCTGCTTGGTATAGGTGCTCAATCGCTTGACATATGCCTCAACTCTTTCTCACTTGCGGCAGCTTAACTCTCCTATTGGTCGTGAAGGTGAGCTCTTAAGAACCAAATAAAGTGTATAGACTGAGTCTCAGGGTATGATTTCATCTCTATTTCCTTGAGTGCAACTCTGTCATATCATTGTTTGCTTTGGTAATGACTTGTGCAATCCTTTTGCATGTTGTGGGTCTGTTTAGGGAAGCTGGCAAAGCCTTGACAGTTGCATAACTCTCACTGGGGAATGATGTGCCCTGCAGAAACACCTGAGGGCCAGGCCCTGGAGTCTTCAAGAATCTCAGATTGTTCTGGAATTCGGGAACCCAGACAAGGAAAAAGGGATAGCACTCAAGCCAGGCCATTGCGGACATTTTCTTCTTTGGCATCAATTGGTAGTTGAGGCCTGAAAATCACCTTTCTGTTGCACAATGCTCTTTTGCTATTGCTGAACCTTGGAAAATGTTCCCACAATTTTGTAACTTTCCTTTTGGAATATGCAGTTCTTTGCCTTGTGCATGTGTTTCTCAGTGATTGTAGAGTTTTGTTGATCGATCTGTTGTTGACAGGCACTCTTGGCAATTCTAGATAGCACATTGAACAAAGCAGATGAAAACCCTAAACCCTAACCCTAACCCTAATAGTGGGACCATGTGACACATGGCGATTCAAACTCTCAAAATATTAGTTGTATTTGTAACTACATAGTTCGGTCACTAGGTTGCCAAATGGCATGATCTTGATAATCAAACCTTATAACCCTAACCCTAATCTATGCCACGTGTACAATGACATAGCCTTAAACCCAACATGTGTCCGCACCCCAACGGCTACGACTTGGATGGTCGAGATTAATCAAAGTAATTCTTAAAACTAAATATTTAATTACAAAATAAAAGTACATGTGTTCGTATACAATTGGGTTAGTTAATTAACATGTAATGCAGTGTGAACGTAACCCCTGTAGTTGCATGCAGTCGCACGACCAATTGCTAGTATAGAGTATGGGTGGATGAAATCGTATAACCCAATCGTATGTACTTGTATTATACGACTGTCGCATGCAATAGTAATTTTCATGCAACTTGTCTTAGGCAACTGGGCGAATTTCTAGTTGCATGTGTCGCATGCAACTGAAAACTAGTTGCAAAAGACAGTTGCAAAATGCCAAATTTCTAGTAGTGAATGTCTTGGATCTCTGCACCAAAATCATCGTCATCTGTAGCTGATCCAACAGGGTTCCTGCTCAAGGCATCCACATTTGTGTGCTTGAGTCCTAGTCGATGTACTATCTTGAAACTAAAGTCTTGTAGCATGCTGACCCATTTGCCTCTCCTACCATGTGCATCAGATACAGTCGCTAACCACTTTAATGGTTTGTGGTCTGTGCGTAAGATGAAGTGCTTCATGTGCAAGTACTGCCTGAAATGCATCACGCCCCAGATCAGAGCATAGCATTCTCCTTCCATCGGATGGAATTTCTTCTGAGCCTCAGTCAAGCTCTTGCTGGCATATGCTATGACTTTTTCGAACTTCCCTTCCTTTTGTGACAGAATGGCTCCAACTCCCTTGGTCGACCAATCCACATCCAGCCAGAAGGTTTGCTTGAAATTCGGTCGTGTGAGCACTGGCGCATCCACCAGTGCTGCCTTCAACGCCTGGTATGCTTGTTCACAGCGCATATCCCATACAAATGCAACGTCCTTCTTCGTTAATTCAAACAAAGGACCTGCCAAGTTCGAGTATCCTCTAACATACTTGTGGTAGTAACTTGTCAGACCTAAAAATGATCTGACACTTGGGACATTCTTCGATGTTGGGAAATGCAACACCGCTTCTATTTTTCCTGGGTCGGGTCGGATACCCTCCTTGCTCACTACATGACCCAGAAAGGTGATAGTCTTAGCAGCAAAGCAACACTTGCTTGGGTTGAGTTTTAAATTCACTTCCCTGAGTTTGCAGAGCACCGCATCCAGATGTTGAAGGTGCTCCCCCCAGCTTTCACTGTGCACATTGAGGTTGTCAACGAAAACCTTCAGGAATCTGCTCCCCAAATCCTTAAAAACCTCTGACATGGTTCAAGTGAATGTATTCGTTGCATTCTTGAGTCCGAATGGCATCACTGTCCAATCGTATAACCCAATCTTAGTGATCAGAGCTGTCTTCTTCATGTCTTCTGGAGCCATTCGAATTTGCCAAAACCTAGACTATAGGTCTAGAGCTGTAAACCACGTTGACTTGCCCAGCTGATTAATCACATCCTCCACGAGTGGCATTGGAAACATATCTCCGTGCGTTTGAGTATTGAGAGGCCGATAGTCCCCATAGAAACGCTTGCTCCCATCCTTCTTTACTAGCAGAGTCACCCGACAGGCATATTCGGAGTTACTGGGCTTCATCTTACCCAAGTCTACCAATGCATCAATCTGTCTTTTTACTTCAGCTTCCTCCCAGTAAGACAGTCTACCAGGAGATGCTTTGCAAGGTGGAAATCCTTACGTGTCGATGCTATGCTCACCAATGGTGCATCAACCCAATTCGCCCTTGTTCCAAACAAAGACGTCTTGGTATCTTTCCAGGATTCCCTAGAGTTGTTGCTGCCCAATTTCACCTAAATCGGCATCGATCCTGATTCATTCACAAATTTCCTTCCATCTAGTTCCCGATTCATGACAACTGGGTGACATAAACTTTTCACTGGGCTCGCAATCAGAGTCGCCACCTTTTACCTGGATGGTTTGGAGTATCATCAGAATTGTAGAGTCGTGTTGGGGACAGTGTTGTTGCAGCAACAATGGAACAAGTACATTATGTGTGGATTCATGCATAATCTGCCTGCTCTCCTCCGCATCAGCCACCCATTTGATCCAGTCGGCATAATCATCCCCATCCGTGATCTCTTCTGTCATGATCCCGTCAGCCTGCTCCTGTAACATCAGTCGCAACATTTCCTGTGGCCTTTCTGAGTTGACCAGCTCCTCGAATTCCGCATCCACAAATTCGTCCTCTGAGTCGATCTATTCTATTTGATGAGATTCCGAATCATAGTATTCACTGGTATCACTGTCATCATCAGAATCTGAGGTGGATGCATTGTCCTCCTCATTGACCGTCTCTCGGTCCTGATCAGGTACTGCGCAACCATCTTGTCGGGCAAGTGCGTCTTTCCAAGTGGTCGACGTTTCTCGCACCATCGTACCCGCACTCATTCTCTACAGTAAGTTCACCACAGTTAGTGGCAATACCTCCACATTGGTCCCAGGCCCATGTCTTACCTGGATCAGACCTCGTTCCACATCAACCACCGCTCCAATCTTCATCAGAAAATCCAGACCAAGTAGCACGTCGTACCCGTCCGTGTCTACTACCATGAAGGTCATGGCACATTGTATGCCCCCAATTCTCACTTGGATCTCATCAACCCGGCCCAATGCCCGAGTGATCACTCCTGATGCAGTCTTGTAAGTCTCATTTCCTGTCACAAGATGCATTATCCCCAATTCTCTTACTACCGCAGCAGCCAGTACAGACATGGATGCTCCTGTGTCTACTAATCCTTCAACAATGCAGTTGTTGATCTCCACAGGCAGATGTAAAGTTTTGCTTCGATGCGTCTTGTTGACGCAAATCTTCCTTAGTGACGGGAATGCAGAGACCACTGACACTTGATTCTCGGTGGTCTCCGAATCCCTTCTTCTCCTTGCCAGCTTTACCAAGCTTTCAAGGTGCTCCAGCTCTCTGGGAATCATGAAAATGGTTTCCATGGGAGATAGGGAAATTTTTCCCTTTATGAAATGTGACAAAATTTTGGACCTCACATAAGCGTCCCTGTTCGCACCAACTCCCTCTCTTTCAGCTTCAGGGATTGGCGCAACTCCTCCTGGTGCTACATTAATCGGAGTTCTTCTCCTCGGCACTCGGGTGTAAGAAAATAAATTTTTATTTCCACACAGCTCATTGAGCTGCTGCTCGATCGCCGCTCCATCGTCAAGTAACACTTCTAAGAAATTCGCAGCTCCAGCTAGCGATTTCCCATCTTTGGGCTTCTTCCAGCATTTGTCTTCAAAGTGCCCCAGTCCCGCACAGAAGGTACATTTGATTCCACGGTTCTCTGTCCTATGCGACGTATGGCACTTTGCACATTTCGGCCGTGCTTCATTTAGCCTCGAACAGGCAGTGGCCATATGGTCCCCACCTTGACAGAGCTGACATGCTCCAAAGACAGCGGAAGAGGATGATGATTTTGGATCATGCGAATTCCCCTTGAATAAATGGATGATTGTGTTGTTCAACGCAGCAACATGCTTCTTTACATTGCTCTCCGACGCCTCTTCTTCTTGTTCCTCTGGAAGAGACTCATATGGTGTTTCCCCAAGTTCACCCAGAACTATCTCTACTTCTGTTGTAGCTCCAACCAGTTCTTCGATGTCTGTGAACGTCCTCACCACATAGAGCTTTCGGATCTCTGGCCTTAGTCTGGCCAAGAACCTCCTCCTCTGCTCTACGTCCTGTATCTTGCCCTTCCGAAATAACTTGTCCAGGCATTCAAAATATTTCTGAACCCTTTCTTTGGGTTCTTGCTTGATGGTGTCCATCCTCATTCGGATGTCATCAACATCTATGTTTCCGTACTTCTACACCATCAACGTCCGTAATTCAGCCCAGTCGGTAGGCACCGGCTGGAGCCTCCTATACCACTCCTTGGCTCGACCTCGCAGATTCAGCTTGGCGATTTTGAATAGCTTATCAACAGTGAGATCGCGCATTTCGGCAACCATGGTGAGCCGCTCCGCCCAATCGTTCACATCCTCATGATCTCGACCCCAAAATAATTCATCCATTCCCTGCGAGCTCGTCATCTCTACAGAGGTTCAACACACAACAAAAATGCAGCATTCCTCTTCATTCAACCCAATTCAAAACAGATGCAAACAAAATTGCTCAAAAACTCAATTGCTGCCACACAGTTCTAATTCTTGAAAAATAAATGTTGTCCGAATCATTCATCGAACTCGGACTGAACACCCTCGGCTATCGGTTCCAGAGGCGCAATGTTGGATGGAACAGTGGTGAAGTTCTGTTCATCCGTAAACTCTTGCTAGAATCTCAATTCTCCTTCATTGCTTCGCCACAATCTCCAGCTAATGAGGCGGGATCGCGATCCGCCATGCTCCACTCGAAGCAAACGATCTCCTTCCTGAAACAAATCCTCAACACCGGGAATGTACAATCTCACAAAATGGTTAGGTGACACCGCCGACTTAGGAATCCAAATATCCCCTAGTCTCGGCACTGCACGCTGTCTTTCAGCATATGCAGGAGCAACCCTACGCAAGGTAGGAGGTGAAGTAAAAGTTGGCCTGCAAGTCTGAGGTTGATGCCCACCCCCTTGCTCCATTGATGACCTTTAACCAAACTCGTGCACGAGTGTAGAAACCACTGTGAGCTACTTCTACAGTGATGTCTCCTACACGAGCTTCGTCAGGGTTTATCCCTACAAGTCTCACTACTCCAAAACCTAGAAAGCGCAAAATCACAGCTCTTCTATGTGGTCCGTTCTGAACAGTAAGGAAATCGAATCTACCAACAAGCTGTTGCTCACGGATTTCCTGAGTCACCTGTTCGACAGGAATCCCCTCGTCACTGGATGAAGACATGATTCTCAACTATCATTCTATCTAGACATCTACAGGTTCTACCAAGGTTGGGAACACGGAACAACGCTCTGATACCAAAAAGAAAGGGTCTTGAAAACACAGCGCATTGACTGCCTTCAACGAACCCCAGCGTCCACGTTCTCCTAAGTCTCTAGCATACAACTCAGATCTCCAAAAACACAGCACACAACCTACCTACTGACTCTTTCAAACGAGCATCACGAAATCATAGACCTGCAAGCATTTTCTTCCCACACAGCAGAAGAACAGAATTTCAATGGATCTATCTCCTGCTTTACACGTTCCCACATATGCCGGCAAAAGAAACTCTCTTTTTTCATTATAAACTCTGTACATTCCTCGAAAGCACAAGCTTGCTTCCCATCTGAGATGTTCACAAAAACATCAGATTCCTAGCACTCTCTAAGCTCTCTCTCTCTCTGATTCTCCCGCAGTAACTTGACTGATTGTTAGACACAACGGAAGTTTTTCACTTTCAACCAAGCTATTGTCTCACTAAGCTTTCTCCACCTTTCTCCCAAGGATTGCTCCTCCTCCTCTCATTCCTCTCTGTCGTCCCAGTGCTCTCTCTTACGCCACTACACATTCAGCCAAAAAAAAATCCCTCTTCTCTTTACCGAGTTTCTTCTTCTCTCTCCAAAAACTCCGTCACATCCAAGCGTCCTGTCGTTCCGTTCTACACCCAGCTTCCCCATCAGGCTTTTCCTCCTTTCCCACCTTTCGACGCATCAATGCAGCTCCACTCCTCTTCATCATTCGCGCCGCCTTCACTCCTGCACACCCACTCACATAAACGTCCCATGCACAGCCATGTAGCCGTCATGGAGAAAAACATCCGCTGCCAAAATCTAGACGGCTTAATTATACCAAAGCACACCCTCAATGCCCGGGTGTTCACACAATGTGGAAACCCACTTTGGTGTGACATATGTAACCCCTCCCTTCTTAAACAGCTGAGTCCCTCAGCTTCATCTAGTTTGGTGGAGCATAAAAGATTTGGAGGTCTCGACAAGACCTCTCCCATTGGTGACCGTCGGCATCTTGTACGATGCATAATCGACAACCTTCTTCAAAATCGAGGTTGCCCTTCCCATTTGAATGTCCGACGAATTGGTAGGGTCCCTCCCAACTTGCAATCAGAGCCCTTCGTTTCCTTGGCTTCTTCATCTTCACCATGGTCTGGCCTGCAATCAAGCCCTCAAACAAATGTTTACCTCTTCTAGCAGCATATACTCTCTTTTGTTGTTGCTGAGCTTGCTCCACATTGAGCAGAACATTGTTGTGGATACTCGCAATGAGCTCCACTTTCTGCAGAAACTGAGCTGCAACAGTTTCCACATCCACATCATCGTCAGTCTCGGCAGTCAGGGCCTGCAAGTAGTTGTCTACCCTCAATCGTGGTGTTCGACCAGTAAGGATCATGAATGGAGAAAAATTTGTACTTGTTTGTATTCCACAGCGGTACCCAAACAGAACCTTGGCCAATTGCTGGTCCCAACAATCCATGTTGGTAGGAATAGCAGCAAGCACAGTTATACCATGCTTGATGGTCTTGATCATGCGCTCAGCCATCCCATTGCACTGAGGCCATTAAGGCGCAGTGCGTTGGTGTTGAATGGCATAATCCCTACACATTACATCGAACTCTGCAGCCCACTCCCCCCCATTGTCAGTCAACACGAATTTGGGAACTCCATACCTACAAATTATCTCATCCTCTAAGAACCTGGCTGCCGTCTTCGCTCCATGGTCAGCAACCGCCTTTGCTTCGCACCACTTTGAATAGTGGTCAATAGCCACTAGAATATACTTGTTGCCCGATTTAATCTTAGGCAATGGCCCTGCAGTGTCCAGTGCAACTCGATGGAATAAATCACAAACTGGAATGCTTTTCAATTGTTCATCTCCAGATCGGATGCTGCCTGAGCTTTTCACCAATTGGCATTGTTGGCACCCTCTGACCACTGCCTTCACTTCTTCAGTTCGATTGTGCCAGAAGTACCTTCGTCGAACCTCTGCCAACGTTCGTTACTCCCTAAAGTGCCCCAGGTCTTCATGCATCTGTTTCACTAGAGACACCCTCTCCTCAGATCTGGGCACGAGTAACGCTTTGAAGAAAAGCTTTTGCTCTTTCCAGCAATAGTTGCTTGCCCTTTTTCTGATCCTCTTGGCTTCTTCATAGTCAACTGCATCAGGCAGCACGCCTTCCTTCAGAAACATTAAGCAGTCTGCATCCTCCCATATGTCAACGTAACTTGACCTTACTTCGTGATCTTCCTCACCTTCGGATTGTGTAGGACTCAATTCATGGTCCCCAAATTCAGACAATTCCTGAGCTGCCAAGGCCAATTCCAATTGTTGTCGGTTGTCAAAGTACTGAGGCACCCTTCTCTTCAGTGCCGCCCGCACTCCTCCGCACTGCTCAGGTTTGTCTCCTGTTGACACTACTCCCTCTTCTGGAAGAGGTCCCTCAAATAGATCTTCTGTTGATGCAACGTCGAGCATGTACAACTGATGGTTGCCGACACACATCCAGTCTGTTTCTTCCCCTACCTTAACACAGAGAAGCTCTCCATCTTCCTTAGGCTCATCAGCTGGAATACCTGCAATGTCTTGGATCTCTGCACCAAAATCATCGTCATCTGTAGCTGATCCAACAGGGTACCTGCTCAAGGCATCCACATTTGTGTGCCTGAGTCCTGGTCGATGTACGATCTTGAAACTAAAGTCTTGTAGCATGCTGACCCATTTGCCTTTCCTACCATGTGCATTAGATACAGTCGCTAACCACTCTAACGGTTTGTGGTCTGTGCGTAGGATGAAGTGCTTCATGTGCAAGTACTGCCTGAAATGCATCACGCCCCAGATCAGAGCGTAACATTCTCCTTCCATCGGATGGAATTTCCTCTGAGCCTCAGTCAGGCTTTTGCTGGCATATGCTATGACTTTTTCGAACTTCCCTTCCTTTTGTGACAGGATTGCTCCAACTCCCTTGGTCGACCAATCCACATCCAGCCAGAAGGTTTGCTTGAAATTCGGTCGTGTGACCATTGGCGCATCCACCAGTGCTGCCTTCAATGCCTGGTATGCATGTTCACATCGCATATCCCATACAAATGCAACGTCCTTCTTCGTTAATTCAAACGAAGGACCTGCCAAGTTCGAGTATCCTCTGACATACTTGCGGTAGTAACATGTCAGACCTAAGAATGATCTGACACTTGGGACATTCTTCGGTGTTGGGAAATGCAACACCGCTTCTATTTTTCCAGGGTCGGGTCGGATACCCTCCTTGCTCACTACATGACCTAGAAAGGTGATAGTCTTAGCAGCAAAGCAACACTTGCTTGGGTTGAGTTTCAAATTCACTTCCCTGAGTTTGCAAAGCACCGCATCCAGATGTTGAAGGTGCTCCCCCCAGCTTTCATTGTGCACATTGAGGTCGTCAACGAACACCTTCAGGAATCTACTCCCCAAATCCTTAAAAACTTCTGATATGGTTCGAATGAATGTACTCGTTGCATTCTTGAGTCCGAATGGCATCACTGTCCAATCGTATAACCCAGTCTTGATGATCAGAGCTGTCTTCTTCATGTCTTCTGGAGCCATTCGAATTTGCCAAAACCCAGATTAAAGGTCTAGAGCTGTAAACCATGTTGACTTGCCCAGCTGATCAATCACATCCTCCACGAGTGGCATTGGAAACATATCCCTGTGCGTTGAGAGGCCGATAGTCCCCACAGAAACGCCTGCTCCCATCCTTCTTTATTGGCAGAGTCACCCGATAGGCATATTCGGAGTTACTGGGCTTCATCTTACCCAAGTTTACCAATGCATCAATCTGTCTTTTTACTTCAACTTCCTCCCAGTAAGACAGTCTACCAGGAGATGCTTTGCAAGGTGGAAATCCTTGCGTGTCAATGTTATGCTCACCAATTGTGCAGTAACCCAGTTCGCCCTTGTTCCAAGTAAAGACGTCTTGGTATCTCTCTAGGATTCCCCAGAGTTGTTGCTGCCCAATTTCACCTAAATCGGCGTCGATCCTGATTCGTTCACAAATTTCCTTCCACCTGGTTCCCGGTTCATGACAACTGGGTGACACAAACTTTTCATTGGGCTCGCAATCAGAGTCGCCACCTTTTACTTGGATGGTTTGGAGTATCATGGGAATTGTAGAATCGTGTTGGGAACAGTGTTGTTGTAGCAACAATGGAACATGTACATTGTGTGTGGATTCATGCATAATCTGCCTGCTCTCCTCCGCATCAGCCACCCATTTGATCTAGTCACCATAATCATCCCCATCTGTGATCTCTTCTATCATGATCCCGTCAGCTTGCTCTTGTAACATCAGTCGCAACATTTCCTGTGGCCCTTCTGAGTTGACTAGCTCCTCGAATTTCGCATCCACAAATTCATCCTCTGAGTCGATCTGTTCCATTTGTTGAGATTTTGAATCCAAGTACTCACTGGTATCACTGTCATCATCAGAATTTGAGGTGGATGCATTGTCCTCCTCATCGACCGTCTCTCGGCCTTGATCAGGTACTGCGCAACCATCTTGTTGGGCAAGTGCGTCCTTCCAAGTAGTCGACGTTTCTCGCACCATCGTACCCGCACTCATTCTCTGCAGTAAGTTCACCACAGTCAGTGGCAATACCTCCACATTGGTCCTAGGTCCATGTCTTACCTGGATCAGACCTCGTTCCACATCAACCACCGCTCCAATCTTCATCAGAAAGTCCAGACCAAATAGCACATCGTACCCGTCCGTGTCTACTACCATGAAGGTCATGGCACATTGTGTGCCCCCAATTCTCACTTGAATCTCATCAATCCGGCCCAATGCCCGAGTGATCACTCCTGATGCAGTCTTATAACTCTCATTTCCTGTCACAAGATGCATTATCCCCAATTCTCTTACTACAGCAGCAGCCAGTACAGACATGCATGCTCCTGTGTCTATTAATCCTTCAACAATGCAGTTGTTGATCTCCACAGGCAGATGTAGAGTTTTGCTCCGATGTGTCTTGTTGACGCAGATCTTCCTTAGTGACGGGAATGCAGAGACCACTGACACTTGATTCTCAGTGGTCTCTGAATCCCTTCTTCTCCTTGCCAACTTTACCAAACTTTCAAGGTGCTCCAGCTCTCCAGGAATCATCAAAATGGTTTCCATGGGAAATAGGGGAATCTTTCCCTTTATGAAATGTGACAAAATTTTGGACCTCATAGAAGTGTCCCTGTTCGCACCAACTCCCTCTCTTTCAGCTTCAGGGATTGGCACCACTCCTCCTGGTGCTACATCAATCGGAGTTCTTCTCCCCGGCATTCAGGTGTAAGAAAATAAATTTTTAATTCCACACAGCTCATTGAACTGTTGCTCGATTGCCGTTCCATCGTCAAGCAACACTTCCAAGAAATTCGCAGCTCCAGCTGGCGATTTCCCATCTTTGGGCTTCTTCTAGCATTTGTCTTCAAAGTGCCCCAGTCCCGCACAGAAGGTACATTTGATTCCACAGTTCTCTGTCCTATGCGGCATATGGCACTTTGCACATTTCGGCCGTGCCTCATTTAGCCTCGGATAGGCAGTGGCCATATGGTCCCCACCTTGACAGAGCTGACATGCTCCAAAGACAGCGGAAGAGGATGATGATTTTGGATCATGCGAATTCCCCTTGAATAAATGGATGATTGTGTTGTTCAACG
>Ga0209611_10012497_pt1 | contig 11928 bp, 13 predicted proteins | sample S1TSphgellanicum_3_FD_187693 | JGI IMG/M metagenome (GOLD analysis project Ga0209611, IMG submission 187693) | Host-associated microbial communities from peat moss isolated from Minnesota, USA - S1T2_Fc - Sphagnum magellanicum MG (SPAdes) (version 2) | ecosystem: Host-associated > Plants > Peat...
TGCTTGGTGTGGGCCCATAACCTATTGGAAATAACTTGAAAACAAGCAAGAAATGAAAGCTTCAAGGTTCATGAAATGGAACAATTGTATTAACTAACAAGAAGATTACAAAGGTTGTATGCTTCAAATGCTACAATCACAAAACTATGGCTTGTAACAACTAACAAAGCTTGAAGGTTCTATGTGCACTCAAAAAACCATGAAAGGAAAGAATGAAAGACCACTCAAAACCACTCCAATATATACTATCTCCTAACCCTAAAGTAGCCGCCACTTAACCCTAACCTAGTCGCCGCCAAACCCTAACCCTAGCCGCCACCTAACCCTAACCCTAGCCACCACCAAGCCTTAACCCTAGCTGTCCCCAAGCCCTAAATAGTTTCCACTTCTAAACCCTAGCCGCCACTATTCAACCTAACCTAACTACTAGAAGGATGAGAATACTATTCATCCATTTGATGAATGTTTAACACATTCATCAACATTGGGAATTAGAAACGAATAGTATTTCTAACAAAGTGAAGTTACAAAGGAATGCGAATGGAAATGATGGATCAAAGGGATTTCCATATCAACAAGCGGTTGGGTCCTTGATGTATGCCATGTTGTGCACACAACCCGATTTGGCATACCCAATAAGTGTGTTGAGTCAACACATGGCGAACCCTAGCATGGAGCATTGGATGGTCGTCAAATGAATCTTTTGATATTTGCAAGGTACGTTGCAAATGAAATTACAATTCGGTGCAACACCATCCAAGGAAGTTTTTGGATATTGTGATGCGGATTGGGGTGGTGATCTTGAAGATAAGAGGTCCACCACAGGGTTTGTTTTCATGATCGGAGGTGGAGCCATCTCGTGGAGTAGCAAATGATAACCTATAATAGCATTGTCCACCATGAAGGCGGAATACATGGCGAACATGCAAGCCACAAAAGAAGCCATATGGATAACAAAACTGATGATGGATTTAGGATACATGGAGGAGAAGAAAATGATGGTGATTCGATGCGACAATCAAGGTGTGATATCATTGACCAAGAATCCCACTCACCATGCACGAACAGAACACATTGATGTACAACATCATTTTGTTCGAAAACGAGTTGAAAATGGAGAAGTTCGATTTGAATATTGTCCAACGGAACACATGGTGGTGGGTGTCCTTACCAAGGCATTATCAAAAGAATGACATCATAAGTTGATAAACATGTTTAGATTAGAAACTTCATAGAGTGGGAGTGTTAGAAATGCTATTCGTTTTTAATTCCCAATGTTGATGAATGTGTTAAATATTCATCAAAAGGATGAATAATATTCACATCCTCGTAGTAGTTAGGTTAGGGTTTAGAAGTGCAGACTACTTAGGGTTTGGCGGCGGTTAGGGTTTGGTGGCGGTTAGGGTTAGGCGACGGCTAAGGTTAGGTGGCGGCTAGGGTTAGGCGGTGGCTAGGGTTAGGGTTTGGTGGTAGCTAGGGTTAGGGTTAAGTGGCGACTACTTTAGGGTTAGGAGATAGTATATAATGGAGTGGTTTTGAGTTGTTTTCATTCTATCCTTTCATGGTTTTGAATGCACATAGAACCTTGAGAACAAGCCTTGTTAGTAGTTACAAGCCATAGTTTTGTGATTGTAGCATTTGAAAAATACAACCTTTGTGATTTCTTGTTAGTTAATACGATTGCTTCATTTCATGAACTTTGAATGTTTCATTTCTTGCTTGTTTTCAAGTTGTTTCCAATATCCATGTACTTGTAACTGGCTCTTGGCTTCATAAAACATTCCACATTGCAAAATATGTTTTATGTACTTTAATATGCACCTCACTGCATCCAAATGTGGTTTTTGTGGTGTTTGCATGAATTGATTCACCACTCCAACTGCATAACTCAAATATGGCCTTATGATGGTCATGTAAATCAAACTCCTCACCATGCGTTTATACATAGTGGTATCCTCCACAAGGTCTCCTTCATGTGCATTTAATTTCACATTTTGCTCCAATGGAATTGAAATGGTTTGCAACCTATCATCCCATATTCAGACAATTTGTTCAAGGCATATTGCCTTTGTAGTAACCATATCCCTTTAGGGGATTGGATTACCTCAATGCCGAGGAAGTAATGCATCTTCCCAAATCCTTCATCTCAAACTTTTGCTTCAAAAGCTTCTTCAAATCAGAGATGTCTACATCACTATCTCCTGTGATAATCAAGTCATCAACATAGATGACTATGACTACAATCCCATGATCTGTCTTTTTCACATATAATGAAAAATTTGCATTGAATGTTTAAAATCCACTTGTGACAAAATACTGACCTATCTTGTTTAACCAAGCTCTAGGTGCTTACTTCAAGATGTACAAAACTTTCTTCAACCTACAAACCAAATTAGGATGTGTTTGGTCCACATAACCTGGTGGTTGTTCCATGTACATTTCTTTTTGTAAATCTCCATGAAGAAAAACATTCTTTACATCCATTTGATGTAAAGACCATCCTTTTGTTGCTACCATAGCAATGATTGCTCTTACAATTGTCATTTTTATAACTGGACTAAGGTCTCTTCATAGTCTATGTCATAAGTTTGGGCATAACCTTTGGCAACCATTCTTGCTTGGTATCTTCTCATAGATCCATCTGCATTGTGCTTGACTTTGTACACCCATTTGCACCCAATTGCTTTCTTGTCCTTTGGTAAAGCTACTAATTCCCAAGTACCATTAGCATCCAATGTTGCCATATCTTCATCCATGGCATTATCCCATTTAGGGTTTCCAACCGCCTGTTCAAAACAAGTGGGTCCAATTTCCTATATAACTCTCACCATGTATGTGTAATGAGTTACAAAGCCATCATACGTGAGTATTTGTACAAGGTACTTGACTCATGTGGATTTTCGTACTCCATTGTTGTTGTCAAGTGTTTTCAAAACTTTCTTGGCCATCTGAGCTCCAGGAGTAGTAACTAAAATGATTCTTGATTGTTCACCCACACTCTTCTCTAACTCACTTGACTCATCATTTACATAAGGATTCCTAGATGATGTTTGAGAACTGCCATGTATAATGTTTGAAGATCTTAATCTTCCTTTCCATGGAATGCTACTGGACCCACTAATTGAAGACTCTTGTGGTCCACTAATAATTGTGATTCTTATTCCACATTTGATGAAACACCACCATTTTTAGCCTTTCCATCTTCTGCTATCTTTAGTGGTGAGTACCAACTAATCATCTTGTCAAACATAACATCTCTACTCACTTGTAACTTTCGAGTGGAAGGATTGAAACATTAATATCTTTTTGTTTTGAGGAATATCCAATGAAAATACACTTCTCAGCTTTTAGGTCTAGTTTTGATCTCTTATCATCATGATCATGCACGTATGCAATGCAACCAAACACTATAAGGTGTGAAACATTGGGTTTCTTGCCTATGAATTTTTTTTCAAGTGTCATGCCATGAATTGTCGCTATGGGTGTTTGATTTATGATATAGACTATAGTTGTTATTGCTTTAGCCCAAAAGTATTTTGGCAAATTCTTCTCATTCAACATGGCACATGTTATTTTTGCAATGTGCCTATTTTTCCTTTTAGCAACTCCATTTTGCTATGTGGAATAACTACATGAGTATTTCCTTTGAATTCCATGCTCCTTCAAGTACTCACTAAATTCATTTGAAAAATATTTTCCCCCAGGCATTGCACCTTAGGCAATTGATGCTCACACCCTTCTCCTTCTCCACCATTGCTTTGAAATTCAAAAAATGTTGAAACACTTCACCTTTGTGTTTCATGAAACAAACCTTCATGTTCATGAAATGTGAACATGCCTGAGGTGGAATTTCATTGCAATTAATTTACCTTGGTTCTTCATGTCTTCCACAAAACATCCATTTGGGTTGAATGTCACATGTAAACCTTGTTCTACCATTTGGCCTATGAAGGCCATTTTTTTGGTCATGGTTGGAACATGAAGGACATCTTTCAAGTATTTTGTTTGCCCATCTTGCATGGATAATGGCACCTTACCAATTTGTGTGATGGGATGTGTAGTGTCATCACCAATTTCCACAAACCTTGGTGTCTTCAAATCTTTTGTGTCTTTAAACCATTCTCCATGACTAGTCATGTGGTTTGAAGCTCCAAAATCCACATACCAGACGTTATTTTCTAATACACCTCCTATCATTGAATTTGCCATGTGTTGCATCACAAATAGTTGTTCATCACCTTGATTGTTAATTGATGCATAATTCCCTTGTTGCAACTTTCCATTTCATGCATCATGCTCCCTTTGATAATAGTTTTTTGCCATGTGCCCAGGTTTCCCGTAATAGTAGTAATTTGAGTCGCTATTTGGTTGTTGACCTCGATGACTTCCACCACGACCTCCACGACTTCCTCTTCCTTTAAAGTTCCCTCATCCACCTCCATGCAACGCCTTCATGTTGATGATGTGCACCATGCGAGCTTCCGTGTCGACCTCAAAATGAAGTTTTACCACTTCTACCTCTATTTCTATTAATATTTGAATAGAAAGCATTTTCTTGTGATCTTCCATTGGATGAAGTACCAATAATTCTCATCTCTTCATTTATAAGTAGGGTTATTAAATCTTGGAAATCGGGAAATGTTTCTCGAACTGTAATTGAAGTATGAAATTGACTATAGTTTTTTCCAAGTTCATTCAAGGTCACAGCCACTAGATCTTCATCATCTACAAGGGTTCCTATAGATGCAAAAACATTTGCAAGGTTTTTCACCGTTGTAGAATAATCATTGATGTTCGTCTTGTTTTTCTGTAGATTATGCAACTCTTGTTTGAGTTGCATTTTATGGGCTTATGTATTAGTGTTATACATTTTCACTAATGTATTTTAAGCTTGCTTGGGTGATTTTGCATATTGAATATGCACAATCATGGAATCGGACACACTCACTGAAAGCCAATACAAGACTTTCTTTACTTTTTCATGCTAAGTTTTATTAGCTTGAATTTGTTATTGTGTGCGGTTTTCTGGGAGAGGAGGTTCTTTCTCATCACCAGTTATGAATTCCCAATAACCTTTCCCCATAAAAAAATTCATAATCCTATGTTTTCACACTTGGGAAATTGTTTTTGTTTAATTTCTCAATTACAATTTGAGAAAGACCATCCACCATCTTTCAAGGCAACATTCTTAGGGTTTCACAAATTATTTTAATTCCTTCCTTGGGTTTCTAGGATTAGGATTAGGGTTAGGTTTAGGGTTGAACAAGATGGACGTTGCATATGTATGTATGTATGTTTTGAGTATTATACGAAATTCTATATTATACATAGGTTTTACGTATATGTGCGTATCTCGTATAATATTTTGTATGGTATTAAATACATGATTACATACCAAAATTTTGTATGAAGGTCTTGATAATGTGTTTGCGTTTCCCAATCTTCAAACTCCTTCCTTCAAGTTCTCTCAAGTTGTATTTGCTCCACTTCAAAAAATTGTTTTGATGTCTTCTTAATGTAAATTTTTTTCACAACAACTTTGCAAAGCTACACCATTCAAATATGACCTCGAATCGATCTGAAATTCTAGTGAAACATAAAAACCTATGTCTATTATTATCTCTCAAAATTTTAGCTTAGTTAACATCATAAAGTGAGAGATCTCGTTACTTCCTTGAAATCACATCAAATTGGGACTTAAACACAAAATGACTTATAACTCACTCTTAAAAACTCCAAAATCCTTGAGATGTCTTCTATAGCTGCTTAAAATTTCAGCTCTATTGATGATGACCACAAAGAACTTTCACTTTTAAAAAAATTGATTTCAAAACTGAGATTGAAACTTTAGATACTTGGATCTCTTTCAATACATATCCAAATGACTTGAAATTTCTCTCACATATATAATTTTTTATGATCTATAGGATCTCAAAACTGTAAATCCAAAAAAGCTCAAACAAAGGAGATATGACCAAAAAACCAGATTTAGCATAAAGTATTCAAAAGCTCATAACTCTCACAAAACATATCCTTTTCTTTTGAAAATTTGAAAATAAAAGTGTTTTATAGTCTCCTATAATCTCTCCAAGTTTCATTTCAAGATCTTTTCACGGGATATCTAGATCTAGATTTAATGATTTTTTGTGAAAATATGAAATTGAGTTGCTGAAAACCATCATAATTATCTCCAACTAGAATCCATATAATTTAACTCATCGTATGACAATATCGTAATAGATCATGAAATATTTGAATTTGCAACAATGAGTTCTTTATTTCTAAAATAATAATGATTCATTTTGTCAATGTGGAAATTGACCCTAGGTTACAATATTGGAGATGCACTAATATTAGGACTTAGACTAGTATCGAAGTTCAAAAAAATTCCAATACCATACATCTACTGGTATGATTAAATTAAATTTTTTAATTTGATATGTAGCAATCACAAGCATTAATTATGTTGGATTCCAAAAAACTCAAGCCCGCAAAAAGGAAAAAAATAGAATTAGAATTGAAGGTTAGGATTTTAAGTATTTTAGATGCCAATGGGCCCACAATGAATTTTTTTTGTTGAGAAGTTTTGATATTATGTTGTTTTATAAAAAGATCCCATGCAAACAGGGTCAAAGAAAAATCTAGGAATGTTCATGGAAAAAATGGTCACATTTCCAAAAAGAAAGTTATGAAAGACCCTAGGTTTTTGGAAGGTTTGGTTAGATCGTTCTTTTCTTTCAAATTGGCCTTTTTTCTTTAACATTGAGACTTGGTTAAATCATATTGTGGCTAATTACCACTTTTGGTGCAACATGAAAAGATTGGGAAAAAAAACACTGTGCAATGTGGTATTTAGTTTTGAGGTTGGACAAACAAGTTTTTTCCACAACTTTATTATTGATTTTAGGATTGAAAAGGTTTGGTATCATGGCTTTTTTCCAATTTTTTTCTACATACAATTTTTAAATAGTTATTTCCAAAAAATAAAAAACTCCTTGATGTTTATATATTTTATAAAATTGATATCCCCATTTTTTGTTGAATTTATCTTTTTGTTTGGGGCAAAAAATAATGATTAAACAACTAATTCCATAATGGGTGTCACTCTTTATTGTAAATTTAAACTCAAAAAAATTACTTCCTATAGGCCTCAATATTCAATATGGATTCAATATGGGTTGCTTTTAGTATAAACTCCCACTCCTTAAGCATTTTAAAAACTAGTTATAGTTCTATGAACCCCTTTGGAACTTTATATGCAATAAAGAAATGTCCAAATTTGCTTGTATCTCCTCATATTCTTAGCCTCTTCATAGGCCAAATTTTAAAGAGAATTCCATTCTTACATTTTCAAAACCATGTTAGGGTTGGTCTTTGATGTTTTTTCACTAGCAAATGACAAAAAAATCAATGATTTTTTAGAGGTTAATTTAATTTGGCTAATTATTCTGTCTTCTTGTTATGAATATTGCTAAATTTTATTCAATCAATTAGGACAACTTGTCAAACTGCTAAATAATTTTGGTACCCTCTAGGACCAATGACCAACATACATACATATATAAGCTATGGGTGTGCCAATTTGAACTATTTCCCACATATTGCAATGTTGTGGGTCTCTTAAGGGAAGTTGGCAAAGCCTCAGCAGTTGCATAACTCTCACTATGGAATGATGTGCCTTGTGCAAACACTTGAGGCTAAGTATGTAAAGCCCTTTGGCTATGCCAGTCAAATTGGGAATCTATTTGGAACTATCCTTACATTTGTACTTCGGACCCATTGATTGACACAAATGTGGTTATACATTGGTAAATGCTTGGGCTTCTGAAGAACTTGGCAGTTGTGGCCTATATCATTGTTGGCTCAACTATTAATCCCATTTTGGAGTTAAGTTCTTAGAATAGTGGAGTATAGAAAACTTTAAGGCTTTGGGCATCTCCTTGAACTAATGCAGATTCTTGCCCTGGTCTATAAAGTGACTAATAGTGGTTGGGATCCCTAACATGATCTTGTCAATGCAAGAAACAACTTAGAGGCATGTATATTGATTCAAGAAATATGGTTTTCCTTCATTTTGGAACGTTAGTTGAAGTCTTGGACCACTTAGAGGATGACAAGGGTGGATGATTAGTCGAGAACTATTTCACCGCCATCCCAAGTTGTGGTACATGTGATGTAACACCATCTGCAGTCATCCTTGTTGTAGAACTTCAACATGGAGTTTCAATTGGAGCTAGAAGTTTGGTTTTTGATTGCATGCTTAATAGTTTGATACAGATAGTTGTTCGCTATGTGGTCACAGGGGTTCATTCTACCAACTAATCAAGACCATCAAATCATGTTTTGTTGGATTCACTGCCTTTGGGAGGTGCCAGTTTCAGGTGAACTAGTGGACTCCTAGAAGGTTTAGCTGATGTGCTTTGACCACTCTCTAAAAGATTTTATTCTAGTGTAAATTATTGACCAATGTTGTAATAAGACAAGGATTTTTTAGCAACTGGTTCTTGTTCTTGTTGAATTTGTCTAGTGAACTAAATTGCAAAGTTCAACTTGCAGTTGTGCTTACTTGTAATGCTCATGTATATTGAAACCATTGCAACTTCCATCTTCCCTGTGCACTATAGAGGGGTGGCTACCACTTGTTGTATACTTACCTCCAACCATTAACCCTAAGCACTAGAAGATCTTTCTACAAATTCAGTGAACAAGTTTCTTGCCTCTATGGGCTTGAGTAAAGTAGTGTGCAATTTGAAATGTTTTAGTTGTGATTTTGGGGGAATTTTTTTCTTGTTTTTATTCTACCATAAGATTATTTTGCAATTGAAGTGTAGCAAGGGTGGACAAAGGATGTGAAATATTGAGAATGGGCATAAAGTTCATGACCACGACTATAAGCTATGTAATTGGGCAGAGTTGTGTTCAAAGATGGAAGCAACACAAACAAAGGTGGGCAAACATTAAACATTGGTAAAGGGTGTAATCTCAAAAATCCATGAAAGCAATTACTTTTCTCATGGTAGGTAGAATGACCAGTTTATGGCCCACCTGTCTCCCCTACAACAAGCTAGGTGGGGCAAGATTGATAGCTAGGGTTGGGGCCCAAAATTACAAAAAAAACGCAAGGTACATTGTCGTGTTCATACATACCTTGCATGAAAGTGCATTGAAAACTATTGTCAATTAGACATGATCCATTTTGAGAGAGGCTGGGAGTCAAATGGGAGGAGCAGAATGGATTTAGACGTCACTAAAGATACGGATGCAACTAATGAAAATAGTGTCACTAGTAGGGAGGGAAGCTTGAATGGAATAGAAATGACCTCATTTATTGTCAGCTATGAGGAGGTCAGAAGGCACCAAATTGCAAAGATTCAGGCACATATGAGAGAGTGTGGTTTGTTGCAAGCTGTCAAAGAATTGTAAGCTACCTTGCCATTGTAACTCCGTTCATACATGTAGAGAGACTGTAACACTATGCTTGAAAGTGCATGAAAGGGATGCATTGTGCTTAGGTCAAATTGAAATCTTGTGGTAGAACAGTGTAGAATTGCGTAAGGAGCCCTAAACACATGCATGTGTAATCTCCCATTTGAATGTGCCATACACCTCCGTGCTTCAACTGGAACGTCCTCCATAACCTTTTAACATTGCTCACTTTTGTCACCTCTCTCCTGTCTTAGGTTCTTTTAGGGTTGTTCACAACTATCACCTCTCTCCTGTCTTAGGTTCTTTTAGGGTTGTTCACAACTATCACCTTTTTCTTGTTTTAGGTTCTTTTAACATTGTTCACTTCTATCACCTCTCTCCTATCTTAGGTTTTTTTAACAATACTCATTTATGTCTTGTAGTTAATTTGGTTTCATAAAAATGACCTCCTCTTTTGGACTTTACAGCTTTGATCATGAAGATCATTGGTGCTTCTCTTAGTTTTTGGGCTTCTAGGCTATAATAGTTGTTTGCACTTATAGTGATCCCTTTTGCTCCCTAGTGCCAATTTCCTTCCTAGTGTTACAACCTAATGTTCATATTAGCTGCACACATGCCATCTTCTCCTCAAATTATATTGGTGTTAATCAGAATTTGATGTTTTCGGTTGATATCACAATCATAATGTCACTTCTAGGACTTCTTAACAAAAGAAATTGTTAAAGATTAATCTTCCCGTGCGCACCCCATGAAGAACACAAAGGCAAGCTACAATAGAAACAAGGCAACGAATTGCAAAAATGCTTGCCATTAGGACAACAGTGAAGAGTCTATCTACGAATGGGAGGAAAGGAGTGACCAGCTAATTCGTGAAAGGGAGGAACAAGATGAAGAACGGGAGTGGGACCAGAATCTTAAGAAATTGAAGGCATAGAACTTGAGCAAGATGATGTCACGCCCCAAGGCTCCACACCTGTGTGTTTTCGAGGACCTCTTAGACCGAAAGACACAAGTCACCTTGTGAGCAGGTGATGTTAAACTCAACCTTAGCTGGTAGATGTTGTTAGGGTGCATATGTTGTGTAGTTATTTTGAGTTAATTGTTGTTATGGAGATTTCTTTGCAGCCTCATCAAGCTTTTTTCTAGTGGCTTTAGCGGATGTTCTGCATCCAAGTAATCACCAATGGTGTGCTTAAAGGATATGTTCAAGGTGTAGGAGGCCCCAACCACTACCTTATAAGCCTTTGTGTCTTTAAGGCAGAGATGCTTGCATATACAGGGACATGCTAAAATGAAATAAAAGTTCTTTCCTTCAGAAGCTTGTTGCATTGTTTCCTTCAAAAGCTTGTTGGGGCTTTCTTTCAAAAGCTTGTTGCAGCTTTCCTTCAAAAGCTTGTTGCATTGTTTCCTTCCAAAGCTTGTTACAACTTTCCTTCAGAAGCTTGTTGGGGCTTTCTTTCAGAAGCTTGTTGGGGCTTTCCTTCAAAAGTTTGTTGGGGCTTTCCTTCAGAAGCTTGTTGCAGGTTTCCTTTCAAAGCTTGTTGTAGCTTTTGAAGCTTATGTTGCAGTTTTATTTTTAAAAGCTTGTTATAGCTTATGAAGCTTCTATTGCAACTTTCCTTTAGAAGCTTGTTGCATTATTTCCTTCAAAAGCATGTCGCGTTGTTTCCTTCAGAAGCTTGTTGCAGCTTTCCTTCAGAAGCTTGTTGCATTGTTTCCTTTAGAAGCTTGTTAGGGCTTTCTTTTAGAAGCTTGTTGGGGCTTTCCTTCAGAAGCTTGTTGGGGCTTTCTTTTAGAAGCTTGTTGCATTGTTTTCTTCAGAAGCTTGTTGTAGCTTTCCTTCAGAAGCTTGTTGCATTGTTTTCTTCATAAGCTTGTTGTAGCTTTCTTTTAGAAGTTTATTGCATTGTTTCCTTCATAAGCTTGTTGGGGCTTTCTTTTAGAAGCTTGTTGGGGCTTTCCTTTAGAAGCTTGTTGTAGCTTTCCTTCATAAGCTTGTTGCATTGTTTCCTTCAAAAGCTTGTTGTAGCTTTCCTTCAAAAGCTTGTTGGGGCTTTCTTTCAAAAGCTTGTTGGGGCTTTCTTTCATAAGCTTATTGTAACTTTCCTTCAGAAGCTTGTTGCATTGTTTCCTTCAAAAGTTTGTTGCAGTTTTCCTTCAAAAGTTTGTTGGGGCTTTCTTTCAGAAGCTTGTTGGGGCATTCTTTCAAAAGTTTGTTGTAGCTTTCCTTTAGAAGCTTGTTACATTATTTCTTTCAGAAGCTTGTTGTAGCTTTCCTTCATAAGCTTGTTGCATTGTTTCCTTTAAAAGCTTGTTACATTATTTCCTTCAAAAGCTTGTTGCATTGTTTCCTTTAGAAGCCTATTGCATTGTTTCCTTCAGAAGCTTGTTGGGGCTTTCCTGTTAGAAATACTATTCGTTTCTAATTCCCAATGTTGATGAATGTGTTAAACATTCATCAAATGGATGAATAATATTCTCATCCTTCTAGTAGTTAGGTTA
>Ga0209611_10012501_pt1 | contig 11926 bp, 11 predicted proteins | sample S1TSphgellanicum_3_FD_187693 | JGI IMG/M metagenome (GOLD analysis project Ga0209611, IMG submission 187693) | Host-associated microbial communities from peat moss isolated from Minnesota, USA - S1T2_Fc - Sphagnum magellanicum MG (SPAdes) (version 2) | ecosystem: Host-associated > Plants > Peat...
CATTGGTGGTGTGTCACCCTCCAAAACATTCAGCCATTTCTCTAGGCCATCTATGAAGAGGCCAAACAGGAACGAGCTGAGGGGGCATCCTTGCTTCACTCCGATACGACAGAGGAAAGTGGGTGTGAACCCCTCCTCTGGATGGTGCATGCAGGCCTGGTCTTGATGGTACATGGAACGCAAGCAATCCAGTATCCGCGCACTAATGTTAAGTCCCTCCAGCACCTACCACAACAGGTCCCTTAGCACTATATCAAAGGCTTTTTTAAAGTCCACAAAATAAGTGTATAGCTTTTTTTTCTGAAATTTGGCTTGTTCGGTCAAAGTGCGAAGAATAAACAAGTTATCTGTTATCCTAAAATCCTTTTTGAAACCAGCTTGTCCCTTTGCGCGTAAATCATTAGTCTCCGCCCATTGACTAATGCAGGACTCAATAATCATTACAAATACCTTGGCTAAGACTGGTCCTAATGTGATCCCCCTGAAATTGTCAAACTGATTACAGTCACCACCTTTGTACAATGCATGTATGATCCCAACAAAGAGTGATTCACAATAGCCCTTGCGCAGAATTTTGTTAAAAACAATCAATAGTGGTTGTTGCAGGGGCAACAGCCGCATCCAAAAGGAACTCTGGTTTGATGCCATCAATGCCTGTAGCTTTGTGTCGTTTTAGTTTTTTGAACGCTTGTTGTACTTCAACTAGTGTGATGTCAACATTCAACTGTTCACAATAAATACCATTGGGTGGAAAGGAGACCACTTGGGCTTGAATAGCGGCACCTGTTGTGGCTGGTGTCGCTGGAGGCTAGAGCAGTTGCTGGAAGCCATCCCTGAGTGCTTCGCTAGTGATGCCATTGACACCTTCAACGTGCTTACAGTACTGCTTCCAAAATGCTACAGGATCTGCCTTCGTTAAACCACATAATTGTTTAGCCTTAAGCACATCATAAGCACGTTTTTTCCTTTTGTACAATTGTTTCATTTGCTTAAGTCTGACCTGCCTATTTGGGTGCGCATGTGACAATTTAGCAAACTGGCTTTTGGTCTAGCGACATTCTATGTCAAACCAAGGTTTGTGGCTATGTTTATTGCTTTTCCTAAGGCCACTTGTCTATTTCCAAACACTTCTTCTGCAGATTGTGTGATGCACTGTTGTAACAGATTGACTGTTGTTTGTACGTCAGATGCATCAAGTACATTTAGGCTTGCCCAGACACCGATGTTATATTGTACACTCATGCTAAACTCGGCTGCTTTGGCAATGTCATATTTGAAACGTGGTAGGTGTTTGATTGCCTTTTGCTAAACAGGAGGGGGTTGCCACTACTATGTGATTGTAAGTACCAATGGTCTATGATCAGAGTGCGCATCTTTGTGACCTGAGTACTTTTCATCGCAGTTAACCTCTAAGCGCTTGACACCCTCTAATTGGTCAGTTGTCATAAGAAAATAGTCCACAATGCTAAAACCTTTATTGGATAGGCATGTGTACTCCCCTGATATGTCTCCTGGTGTGCGGCCATTGAGGATGAACAGCCCAATAGTTCTGCAGAGATCCAAGAACTCACAATGCTAGCCAACTGTGACGGTGTCGCGGTTTTGGCGCTCCAACATATCGTTAGGTAGGGTGTCCTCAATGGCCTGTGGCACCAGCAACACATCTGCTAGTTGACTGCAATCAATGAAGTCAGTGTTTGTGCATGTCCTTGCATTGAAATCCCCAACAAGAAGCACACCGCCTAAGCTCATGGCTTCTCCAACCTCTTGGCATATGTGTTCAAACAGGTTGTTGTTTGCATATGGCAAGCCTTGTGGAGTAACATATACTATGCACAGGAACAAAAGCCTTTGGAAAGCATTGCCCAAGTGTAGCCAAATCCTAGTCCCATCCCTTGCAGTCTTCCAAACAGCAATATTATTTGCCCATGTTTCCCTGACTAGTACCGCAATGCCTCCACTATGCTTTTGAACGACACCTTGTGGAATCACAGGCCTGGCAACATCAAAACAACAAAACCCCGGTAAGACCGGTAATGTATTGCCCGGGAAGTGATGTGTTTCTGTCAAAGCAACAACGTCAACATGTTGAAATAGGTCAAGCAGATGTTCATGTGTTTCTAGCTTTGTGATAGCGGCCCCATGGATGTTCCACAGGCACACGCGCAAGTCTCTCTGGCCCCCGCCCCCCTATGCAATAGGAGAGTTTATGACTTTGTGGTTGATGTAGAGATTAACCCCACGCGAGTGGACCCATTCGCCAGCCTCTTTGGCCTCCTTGAAGGTGGCCCAAGCAACTTGTTTTTGGGCCTGCTGAGTAAGAGTAAGGTCCTCGTTGAACCCAAACTGAATGCCCTACAGGCCTTTGCGAGCACGTAGCACCGTGAGCTTGTTGTGTACCGATGCCAACGTGATGATGACTACCGATGCCTTGTCACTGGCCTTATCCAGTTGCCTCGACAGCATTTGCCGGTGCACCTTCTGCACCTGCACACAGTCAGCAACCTTCAACCTGTCGAACAACTCCGTCTGCACCAACTCCATAAGTTGTTTTGAGGTTTCCCCCTTGCTCATGGTCAACCCGGTGACCTGGATGTTTGCCTCCCTGGCCTTGACTAGGTGAGCATCCGTTGCCCGGTCCACCTTATTGGCAATCTTGTCAACCTTCCTACCCACGACCTCCTTCCATTTCTCCCCACTGTTCTGCATGGTATCAAAACTCTTAGCCATCTCATCTAATTTATTTTGCAACATTTCGACTTGGCCAGTAATGGTCCCAATCTTAGCTTCCATTGTTGGAGTCATAATGTTTTCCACAACCTGCTCCATAGTGACTTTAATAGCATTATGCACATCCTGTTTCGTCACCACATCGTCCCTAGGGACCATGAGATGGTTGACGATAGCTGTTGCAGCGGCTACCTTGCCGGTCTTGGCAAGCTTAAGGTTGTAACGTGTACAAAGCGCCTGGAGTTCAACCGCCTGCATCTCCATGATCGTCAACGAATCCTTGTTCCATTCCCATGCTTTAACGTCGAAAACCGTGGCATTCGTCATTAACCAAAACCCTAAACCCTAAACCCCTTTACTGATCCACTACTCAATGTTGCTTGTAACTGTTGCTGCTTGGAAGAATCAAACTGGCATGAACGGATCTGGATTCCCCGCCCAACTCCAAGCTTCACAGCAAACCAAGTAAGTAAGTAACTGAAGCTTGTTGCAACTAGATGAGCAGCAAACCCTAATTTTCTGTTGTGAGGAATTACAGCAACTATGTTGAAAACTCAACCTAGAGGAGAAGCTTTAAAATTTGGAGCTTTAGGTGTTCCATTGACTGTGGATGCTCATCAATATGTAGCCTTGGCTCACGAGCCGAATGTGGAGGAAGCAATCGGAAAAAAAGAGGAGAGTAACAATAATAGTTGTTGGGCAGGAGGAGTGTTATGTCAGAAGGTCATGAGGAGTCGTCAGTTGCTATTGAGCTGCCATATTTTTCCTCCCACACCACATTGCTACTCCTCAACCCCACCAAAGCAAGCACAGCCAACAAAACTCATTAGTGTAAGTTCTGACCTCTACCGTACTTGAGGACAGACTAACTCAATAGTGTAAGCTCTGACCTTTGCCGTACTTGAGGATAGACTAACTCACTAGTGTAAGTTCTGACTTCTGCCACTTAAGGACAAACTAACTCACTAGTGTAAGCTCTGACTCTGCCGTACTTGAAAACATACTAACTCACTAGTGTAAACTCTGACCTCTATCGTACTTGAGGACAGACATAAGTTGCACGAGCGTTGCGCTTTATCCTCATGCTACTGTTCTACAGAGAATATGTCCTTCGTCCTCACTAAGTCGTCGTCGTTGCCGCGTTGTGGTTGTTGCTCCTGCTCCTCGCGCTCTCCTCGCGCACCGCTCTCTTCGCCTATTCTTGAGTCTTTCCAAACGACATCAAGAACACAATTTGAAGCATCTTGGTTCGATGGATCTCATAACTCGAAAGATTGAGAAAAACACATTCCCACTGACCTTCAATTAGTTTATTGTATTTTTTCCCAATTCTACCATGCATTTACAAACTACCACACAGTAAGGTAATTGAACGTAACTAGAGACTGCCTAAATTCGGATGCCTATATTTGTGCCCAAACCTGTTAGGAATTAGTCTTGTAGTGGACATGTCTTAAGCTTACCATAAAAATGATTAATCCTAATCATATTCAATTATATTATTGGTTTAATTAGAGATTTCATCACATCAATTCAGGATGGATCAGCATATTTTCACATCCAAGCCTTCAGTGAATTATCCAAAACGAAAGGGTGAATTGGCATGCTTCGAATTAATTCTTCATTTGTCATGTGATTAATGTAAACATAATTAGCGTCTTTGAACATGTTGTCACTCCCCAACTAATGATTGTTACACAAACATTTTACGCACAAATACATAAGCAACTTCATCACAAATTATTTTCATTTTGAAAATCTTAAAATGACCATTTTAAATGCATTTTAAGTCTCTTAAAAGCTTTGCATGAGGTTCTGACAAAATGAACAAAATAGTGTGAAAAAAATCAAATGTAAAACTTGCTTACCTTAAATCAATGCAATACAAGGATGAAGATGCAAGCACAACCTAGGAGGAGGAGGATGGATCAAAAGACAATTTTAATTGCAATCAAAAGAATTATAGAGAAAAATGGAAGGATGAACAACACAAGGAATCTATTTTTCCTATGAACTTTTCTATCAACTACCACTAATGCCCACCTCAAGTGGAATGCCATTAGTTTCCATCTTAGGCATTTTTCCTAGGCTAAATTCCAAGTCAAATCTAGAATCCAATCAAGTTTTAGAGGACCCTACTACAACGCAAAATTATTATACCTATGACAATGAAAATGCACCACCAAGACCCACCTAGGATGAGAACGCACCATCGAAATTGACACACTTGAAATCAAACTCTACACTGAAGCAAGGGAATGTACTAGTTGCTTGTGAACAACCTATGCGTAGGACATCAAGTTGCACAAAAGGTGCCACCAAAAACAATGATGACCCCACAACACGATCAAGTTCGCAACAATGAAAGACCATGAAGAAGAATGGGAATTGGAATGATGCCTCCTTGAAGTCAACAATGGAGAGTGCTGAAGTTGGCAATAATTTGCAAACCATTGCTCAAAGGTGGGGTGTGATTGTCACATCCTTCCATAACCACATGTATGTGATTACACAATCGTGAAAAAAAGAAAAGCATGAGTTTTACAAACAAAAAAAAGTTACACTAATTGAATATGTGAAGAAAATGCAATCGATTACATATCCAATCACACTCACATACTTACAGTTGAAGGTTGCATTTGGAAAGATTAACACCTTTCAAGAATGGCATACATGGGTGGGGGTGGTTACGGTGGTTTAGGCAACGAATCTTGACTTGTTGTTGAAAGTTGTTCTAGATTTGGAAATAAGGCATGTGAAAGGCCTTTGCCTAACAAACATTTATATATAAACCTACTTGAAGTTTATGACATGCATAGTAATCCACCGTCACATATTTGGAATTGTGACAAATGCAACACACAAGCCAGTTGAAATGGAACATTTGTTCTTGCATAAACAAGCTCAAGAATAATGCATTCGATCGCATCAAATGATTGCTATTTGTGATATCATGCATCAATGTAACAAGTGCATCACTCCCAAAATTTCTAAATCCTAAAACGTAAATGCTTCAAATATAATTTAATTGCCAAAGGTGAATTTAACATTACAATGGCAATGTAACCTAAAGCCTAGATGACAACCATATTGTTTCACAAGTGGATTTCACATTTCATTCCTTTTGTTCAAAATTTTGGAAGTAATTTATGCCAAACCAATTTTCATTTATTCATTTTGGATGGTCATAAGTTGCATGTTACTTTAAATGTTGTGCGTGCAAACAAGATAACATGAACCACACTTGCTTGCTTAGGGGACTACTTTTGGGGGATTTTTTTAAAATATTTTTAAAATATTTATATTATTATGTCAAGGTTTATGTGAAAGATTTCGAATATATATGTAATTTTCAAAAGTTTTGAAGTATATTTAAAAGTCATTTTAATGTTTAAAAACACACATTATAGTGATTAATGAATGTTTTAGAGAGATTTTTACTCATCGAATATTTTTAACTTAATTCACATGTTCTAATGATATATTATGAACCATACTATATAAAAAATTCTTATACTTTCAACACCAAATTGAATTGCCACTTTTAAACGTGAAAAATTAAGCACACGTTACATTTGTTATGGTTCATGTTAGTGTGGATGCACCTTTGTCCACAATGCAATGGTTGTAGGGTTGGATTTTATCACCTTGCCATCACACACAATCGATGCATTACCACAAACCTTAAACCTGAAAATCCAACCTATGGATTTGCAAGTTGGAAAGGTCATAAATGATAACCTAAATTTGTTAAAAGGAATTGTTTACCATTATTACATGGACATTGATGAATAGTGTGAGGATGATGGTTTCCAACTAAACAACAAAAGAAGTTTGAATAATGTATTTGATCCATTGATTAACATTGGGTCTAGGAATGTGAATCCCAGAACCATTCACAATAGTTCAAATCATTATGAAAAAACATGTTGGTTAGAACCACACTCTTGACAACTAAAGCTTCAGAACAACTAATATATAACTACACTACAATTAAAGCATGGAAATACGAGCAATTAATAAATTGTCACGTTAAAAAGTCAAGGAATTATATTATAATTGTAACTTAACTACAAATGGGACACCTGACAATGTAATGTACACATCATACATATGGACATAATCAATCATGTTTGACTTTTGACAAGTTGCACTTTAATTACATGTGTCAACTACATTACAACTAGTGTAAATGTAACACCCAATCAACAATTATGTTGTAATTAGTGTCCAATGTCGACACATAAAATCATGCCACATGTATGGATTTCGATCGCCCATTAAATATGACACTTGTAATTAGGTATCAATTACAATCCCCATTAATACAACTAGTTATGCCACTATACAAATATTATTTTTCCATTATTTTGTGACTATTGTTCAACTGTTAATAAAATAATAACCTAAAAAATTCATTTTAAATTTTAAATATTTAATAATGAATTTTAAAATAAATTATTGTTTAAATTAATCAATTTAATTCAGAAAATTAATTATTTGACTTCAAATACCTAATTTAAAAATTAAATTAAGCTAATAAATGATTATTTATTTCAATTCAAATAATTATTTATTTTATAATAAATTATATAAAATTAAATATTTAAAGTAATTAATTAAAAATTAGATTAATTAAATTAATTGATTCATATACTTAATTAATTGATAATTATGTCGTCTACCCAAATTATTGGATGCCCTTGCACCACCATTTCTAATGGTTCCACTACCATTGGCATTTCCATTTGCCAAATTAATGTTTAAAATTGTTGTTGCACCACTTGAGGCCACAATCCCCCTAATGATAAAAACATAATTGGGTGATCAATATAACCGCCACTCCTTAATCTTAATTTCATAAGCATGCTTAAACTCATGGTAATCATCCATGGGTGACCCACCCAAATGTTGGATTAACCCCTTCCATGCCATGAAAGGTGTAAAAAGTTTTGGGTTATGCATATATTGCATATCACATTAAGTATCAAATTCCTAGATGAAATCATCTAGTTCAATGGTGCCAATTGCCCCTAAATATCAATGAAGCACCTTGGTGGCTTTATAAATGTCATCCATGTCCCACAATAATGGTGTGGTGACCAAACTTGGTTATCATGTATTTGAATATGAGGATACCCCTTCAAATAATGATGAAGGTGGTGTGGGTGGTCTAAACTGCACCCCACACCTAGTAAAATTATTAGTGATAGTAACCTTATTTCTTGTCTTTAAATCATGTCACCTTTATGATGAACTTTAAGCTTAATTTGGATATCCAATCTTGAAACAACTATAACCAAGGGTTGTTGTACATGTAATTGATTGCCCTAAACCTAAAGGGATGTTGAACTTGTGGTGGTTTAACCTATCCCTTAAACTATAATCCCCATAAAATGGACCCAGGGATGTTGCACTTGAATGGTTAAAGCGCCTACACGCACAAAAACGTTTCATAGGGCCAACATAACTTGGGCACATTATGAACACAACAAATGTGGTCTAGTAACTATCAACCCAGTCTCACCACCACATACATAACATGGGATGATTAGTGATCAAATCCAACACATTCACAACAACACCAACCCCATACAACATACCCCCAACCAAACTTTCATCACTATGTGTGAACAAAATAAAAGTCAAACATGACATATGCAATGGTCAAAAATGGGTGGTAGCCTTGTCCCATGCCCAACCATTAACCACATTAATTACAACCCAAGGTTCATTACAGTAATAAAGGCACATAACCTTTCATCTTAAATTTCCCACTGTGTAGTATGCCTAAGAGCTTATGCTTACTCACTATATTGTTGACCAATGACACACAGTTCACAAAACCCCAACCTTACCCCCTAAAAATGAATTAACAACCCAACCCACACAATGATAAAAAATAGGCACACCCACGTATGCACAAATCATGCAACACAAATCTCAATTTTTTGTGATTCTTGCATGGGAATCATGATAGGAATTCAAAATTGGTTCAAGATTTTTTTGATGGCACAACATTCCACCAACTATAAAGTATGTGGTTGGGGTTTACCAACGTAAGACACTAGAAATGAAATCCTCAACAAACCAACCCTATACATACCACCTTTCACACATGTGAAAAACCCTCCAAAAAGGTCCTCCCCCAAAATGGCTTGAAAACTCCCGCACACCTAACCTTCTTCTCCAAGATCATGATGATGAAAATGACATATTATTTTGCTTTCATATACAAAAGATATGAATTTCTAGGATTTAATGTGAAATAAATCCCAAAAATAAAAAATAGCCTCTAGATTTCCCCAACATGTAGTCTTCCAAAAACCTACATGCTTGCATGCTTATAGATCTTCACAAGGGGAATTTAAAGATGTAAATAACACTCTAATCTAACACTATATGTGGCTTTCAAAGTTTGGGGATGGATGATTTTTTTCATCCAAATTTTGGATGACATTTTCCATTTAAATGAAAGTAAAAAAATCCTTGGATGGATGGAATATTCCAATTAAATGGAATATTCAAATTATGGATGAAAATACCTTTAAATAGATGAAAAATGAAAAATGAAAAATAAATAAAAATAAAAGCTTGGCAAGTTTGTATTAGCACCAAACTTATTTCATAGGTTCAAAAAAAAAAAAAAAAAAAAATTTAAACCCATGCCTCCTCATCTCGAACCTCCCCTTAGCCTTGTGAACCTCCCAAAGGGCCCAAGCTTGTGAGGCTTGAAAGATTGTTCAAAACTAGGAATGGTGATGGAGATTTAAATTCATTCCACCCACCACTGACCTTTTTTCTTTTTCTTCCTTCCTCTTCTCCTTCTTTTCCTTTTGTGCATTTCCTCCTACTACAACTACAATGAAAAGAACAAATGTGGCAAGGAGGTCTTCTCCCCACCTTTCCTTGCTCTCAAGCTCCAACCATAGTTGCACCGCACATAGTGATGATGACTTAGGGTTGGAGGATGCACCCTTTCTCCCTAGTGAATTAATGTTGAAGGTTAGGCAACTATGAGCTTAAGGTCCTAGTGATGGCAGTGGTGGCTCTAGTTATTATCGTTGTTACTATACTTGCCAATGAGAGAGAAAGAAAGAGTGGGCGAAAGAAAAAAAAAAAACACTAAGGGGGCCCCTTGTGACAAACCCAAAACCATACAAATGAAAACACAAAGACCATGTACCATGAAAAATTACAAAAACACAAAATTTGCAAAGCATAAACACACTATGTTTTGGAATTTCAAATCACCAAAGAAGAATTTGAGATCACAAAAACTTGGGTTTTATATCTAACCCACAAATTAGCTTGAACATGTTCACACTAGAATTGGTTCATAACTAAACTACACATTAAACTATATTAACATTAATAAGTTAAATTGGCATAATTAATCTAAACTTAATTATACATCTAATCATAACCACATGGCAAAGGGAATTGGAGGGGTCTGAATCATGTGCAACAATGTTGGTCATTGCTATTGTCGACTTGCATTGCTTCTTAACAATACCAGAAGTTCCAATCAAGTCCAACCACAAAATGTAAACAAAACAACGCTTGATTGATTATAGCAAAATCATCATGATGATTAATGAACATTGTGTTGTTGCACTTTGTTGAATTTGCAGGCACCACCCTATATTTCTTATCACCACATCATCCATTTAAACATAGTTCAACCTTACATTATGAAAGCAGTTAACATGAATATGCATCACCCACCATGGTTTTAACTATGTATTCTTCCCAATTCATTTTGCACAATTGAAACATTTTTGAAGTTCATTGCAAACCATAATGGGTAGTAAAATTTTAATAGTCAACATTAATGACAACAAATGCATGCCTTTTATTTATGCATAATAGGTGTATAGGTGTCTAAACTTTAAAGATGTGTAAATAATTCTTGGATTGACGAAAAAACATGATTCCACCATCCTTTGAATACCTCTTATTTGCTAAAGGATGGGAAAAAGAATTCACATCCAGTCTTTGTCATTTGGACCAATAAACCTTTAAACCCTTTGATTAAGGTAAATAGTTACTTAAGGTTTTGTGAAATTGTGTAAAGTAAGCCCCATTGAAAATAAGCCTCATAAGTTTGGAGAATTGCCTTAAAGTCTAGGGTGAATCAACTTTTAGCAACTAGGATGTCAACTCATGATACACCTTTTTAAAGGTCTAACCACACCTACATATAAAATGCAGATAATTCGTTGTCAAAATCAATAATTTGAACCATGTATCCATGCATAAAATGTTAGGCAACACTTAGTCTCATGTGGATGCGTACATGGTAGGGAAGAATATGTCGCAACCCTAGCTTTGGGCTCGCGACCAAGGCAAAGGGGCAATAAGGTTATGGGCCAAAGAAAAGGAAGCCCGGGAGTCAAGGCATAGGCATTGCAAAGGTGCGAGCCAAGAGGAAGCCGGGAAGTCACATCACATACTCCCGGGAGTGTAAGAAAGTGTGAGGGAATGTGAGGGAGTCTGAGGGAGTGAACACTCACACTCCCAAGGTAACTCCCACTTTGGGAGATGGAGTCCAGGTGGACTCCTGAAATTCAGAGAGCGATTGCAAGGGTCAAACCTCAATGTCTTGTGGCGTTTTTTATAACGTTAGAAAGCTCTTGGACTGTAGATGTCTAAAATGGGCTCGCATTGCTCATTTGGACATCTGAAACACAAGTTATGGCCAAAAGAAGGGTCGGGCGTCAAACTGCCAGTAGTCAAACTACCAGTTGACTCCTGACCACAAAAAGTCGCGAATCGACCCGATTTACTTAGCTGCAAGGGGGGTGTGCCACATATCGTTGGAAAGCTTTCGACAAGAGCTACAACTTTGCTTTTGACCGCACCTCAATCGGAGGTCTTCTTGCAAAGTTATGGGGTTCCAAAGTCACGGGAGTCCCAGTTGGCGGGATTTCGAGACTCCCACTCGGGAGTCCCGGGAAAAATAGCCATTTGGATGTAGCCTTCGTGGAGAGCTGCAGAGTATACTATAAGGGGGAAGGTGGTGGCTTCCCCCAAGTCCGGACCGTGGTGAATCTTGTGTGTCCGTGTTGCCCATGGCTCGTCCTAGCACCAAGGGTGCTCCAACTATGCACTAACCACTTTGTGTGGGTTGTGTGCAAGCCCGTGTGAGTGAGTGAAGCTTGTCAACTCTTCCTAGTCCCATCCTGGAGCTCCA
>Ga0209611_10012502_pt1 | contig 11924 bp, 5 predicted proteins | sample S1TSphgellanicum_3_FD_187693 | JGI IMG/M metagenome (GOLD analysis project Ga0209611, IMG submission 187693) | Host-associated microbial communities from peat moss isolated from Minnesota, USA - S1T2_Fc - Sphagnum magellanicum MG (SPAdes) (version 2) | ecosystem: Host-associated > Plants > Peat...
GTGAAGCCTGAAAGTGTGAGGGAGAAATCTGAATGACAATGGTAATTACCCATTGAGCAAAGCTTTTGAATTTGCTCACCATTTTTACTACTAGAGTGCTATGTTGCTTGCTTGCTTGCTTGCTTGGTTGATTCCTAACCAAATTTTTTGATGGTATACCCGAAATGCAATGCAATGCGGGGAAAACAAATTGTAAGTACCGCACATGCAAAGGCTCTCAATAAATCCGTATATCATTGGTAAAGAGATTGATGAGCCTTGACCACAATAATTTGGATGCACATATATGATGGCAAATTTGATGCTTTTTTTTTTAATATGCAAAAAACCATAAAGTTGGTCGATGATATTCCATAACAAATATTGCATAAAAGAAAAAAAGTTCAAATCTCTCACTCAAACAACAGCAACAAAACAAAAATTATGTGAATAAAACAAGAGTCCATTAGAGATTGTGGGTATTGACAAAAAGAAAAGAAAATTGTAGCATGTTTTTTTGTTTTTTTTTTTCACTTCAAGAATTTTTGAAGGAGCTTGAAAAATGCTGGTGCAAAAATTGGGAAGTTGGGAAAAAAAAAAGGGCGGGCAGGGACAGGAGCTTCCCATTTATGTTAATTAAGTTTCATGCCTTTTGTGTTCAGACACTTTCCATTTGTCTAAACCCTAAAACTTAGTTGGACTTGATGGGGCAAAAAAAAAAACTCTAATATACAAGACAAGTTCTCAGGACATGTATTTGGTAATTAACCTTCATGAATGACAAAAGGGTATGTTACTAGAAAGATAACCGATTAAATGGTAAATGGAGATATTTTTGACAATGAAATTGGCAACAGATGAGTTTATTTGGGGAATTTTTTTGATATTGATACCTTGTGTGATCCAACAATAAACCCTAAAATTAATTAAACCCTAAACCACCCAGCCGGTTATGAAAATGAAGTAATATTCAACAAACACTCACTTGAACTTTGAACATTGGATAGAAACGAAGAAGACACACTTTGTTATTTGCAAAAAGTTTTGTGAGCTTGCATGAAATGGAATTGTTTTAAGCATTGGCCTGGTATGGAGAGCAACCAAATGATGCGTATGAGGGAGGGAAGAGTTCGTTCTCATACCAAACATCACACAATTTTGTGACCAAGTGGACCTTGTGAACATTGTAGGTGAATTTGGTTACCTACAAATTTATAACTTTGGAGCCCATTTTCTCTCTCCCTCTCTCTCTCAACAATTGTAATTGCAAACCTCACAATGAGGAATGTGATAGACATGTATATGGGCCCTTGATTGTGTAATCTCCTTTTGCTAGAAATCACTTCACATTGGATCCCCAATTTTGGCGGCCGATGGTGATCCACTTTTCCTCCAATAAGAGGGTTACTTAGAGGTATATGGGCATCTCCTCTAGATGCCTCCTACAAAGTAAGTATGTACTTCAAATTTTGTCACATTCAGCTGCCCTAAAAAAAACATATTTAATTCTTAAAATACAAGTTTCTTAAATAGTGTGCATTTAATTAAAATATCAAAATCATGTTAAACATGACAATTAGATGGTTCTTACATAACAAATGTTTTTAGCAAAACCATTGAACTCCTCGTTTTGCAGAGGAGTGGAAGGTAAGTTGTTGTTGTTGTTGGGTGTGTTGGTCAATAGTCACTATCAATCTTGCTCACACTTTTGGGGTTCCAGAGAGCAAAACTTGTGACAATTTGTTGTGTTTGAGAGACACAATTTGCACCCAATTGCATGTTGGGTACGAAACCAACATAAAAAATTTTAAAAAATAAAAAAATAAAAAAAAATTGTTGTAGAATTAAGCTGATAATTTTCAGATCAATATAAAAAATCAGCTTCTTATATAAAGAACAAATGCTAGATCATTAGTTGACTGGTGGTTTAATTGCTTTGCCAAAATTTAAGGAAAAAATTTCTACAGAATTTTGTAAAAGTGGAAATTCTCAAGATACACACCTGCAAGCCTGCCACAAGATTTTATTTGATTTTTTGTTGCTTTTTTTGGTTTTTATGTGTCCCCATTTATTTATTATTTTCTTTCCTTTTTTGGGGTCAAAATCCTCCTCCTCCTCCTCCTCCTCTTCTTACATGCTGAAGATCTGACTTCATTGGAAGACAAGACAGCTTTGCAAGGATAACCCTTTTTTTCAATATTTATGTGGACTTTAAGAGTAGTAGGGCTTTACCCGACATAAAGCACTGGCAGAATTTTTTATTTTTTATTTTTATTTTTATTTTTTACCCCTCATACTTAGGAAGTATCATGGGAAAAAAATTGAAATAAGGTGGGGCATTTTGAAAACTGAAGACCCAGTCCCTTTTACACCTTTTTTTCTGGGATTTTACTCGGAGAGGATTATTTAAGGGCAAACAATAAACAAGAGCAATGAATTAAATGTGACATCGGTTTTTAATGTAGTTGTAGGACAATGCTCGGTGAGACAAATGTTTTCGATTTTTTCTTTTAATTGTATTTGAATTATGATTAACATTTTAATAATTTTTTTACACAATATTTTCAAGGAAAATAAATGATCCAATGGTTAGAATCTCTTTTTTCAATCAAAGGGTTTATGGGTTTTTTTTTTTTTTTTTTATATTTTTTTTTTTTTTTTTCAAATTCTCTTTTTTTTCCATAACCAAAATGGATGAAAAAAATAACTTTTAGGCAACTTCCTCAAACTGGATGCCCTGGGGGAAAAAACTTAGTTGTTTTATCCTCAGAGAGAAGGCAACTAAGTTACCTTCTCCCGCATGGAAAAACAGACTAAATTGTTCCAAAGGAGCAAGTTTGACAAGAAAATACAAGGGATAAACTTTATTCAAATCAAATGTTTTTTATATCATTAAAATTTTCTTGAAGCATAGATATTTAAAATGATCTTGCAATTTTTATTCGATGATATGAAAAAAAGTTATGGTGAGAAGAAGAATCGAAAGTCAAATTTTCAAATCTCTTTCTGCCCCAAGGAAAAAGCCTTCTTGAACCTCGACTCTTCCTTTTGCTATAAATTTTAGCTCATAGCCCCAAATCAAAATTACAAAATCATTTTAGATATTTACGTTTCTAAAGATTTCCAATGGTATTAAAAACATTTATTTGGTCAAAGTTTACATGTTGTATTTTCTTGTCAAAGATTCAAGAACTTGCTCCCTAGGGCAATTTAATTCCCTTCCTTATAAGGAGAACTGGACTTAGTCCCTTTCTCTTGAAGAAAGAAGGCAACTCCCTTCTCACCTTTAGAAATTTAATTTTGGGCTTTCTTTTTGTCACAACATTTAATTCACATCTTCAAATCAAAAATGTAAGATCATTTAAAATATTTATATTTCAAAAGAAATCCAATGGTATAAAAAATGGACAAAGTTTATTCCTTGTATTGTCTTATCAAACATTCAGGATGTGCTCTCTAAGGCAACTTAAACCCCTTCTTTTTTAAAAAGTTACCCCTTAAAGGAAATCATTTACTAGAGGGGAAATTGACTCATAACAATTTACTCGTCTTCTCCCCAAGGGAACATGGTTGGGACTACCATTTTGTGTCCTTCCTAGGGAAAGTTTCTATATCCCGGGGCATCTTGGCTTGAAAAAGTTGTCTAAAGGCTATTTTTTTCGTCCATTTTGTTCATGGAAAAGAAAAAGAAGTCAAGAAAAATTCACACCATGAACACTTTGGTTGAAGGGGTGATTCTAGCCACTAGATCATTTTTTTTCATTGGATATATTGTATAAGAAAGATAATTAAAATGCTAATGATAATTTAAGTCTAGTAAAAAAAATTCATTTTTAATTTTTGTGTTAAGAATTGTTTTTTAATTGTGTCAAGACCAATGTTGCATTTAATTTGTTGCCCTTGTTTAATGTTTGTTTATTTCAAGTTGATAGATTCTGCAATCAAGGAAAGACCTTCTCTTAATGGGGTAAATAGGGGTTTGATTACTTTGTTATTCAAGACAAGGGAAAAAGAACACATTGGTAATTGGCATCCAATTATCTTGCTAAATGTTTCTTATATGATGTTTACAAACGTGCTCCGACTAAGATTACAACCAATTCTTATGGAAATAATTGATGTTGATCAAAATATTCAACTGGATTTATTTTATACAATGTGCTTCTAGTTCAAAAAACCATAGATTGGGTCAAGCACTCAAATCAACCTCTTTTTTTCCTTAGATTTTATTGAGGCATATGATAAAGTAACTAAGGCTTTATTTTGAGGCTATGCTCAAAATGGGCATACGAAAGAATTTGTTGAAATGATAGAATTGTTTTTTTAAAGAGGTTGAGGTTGTGGTATGTCTAAATGGTGCCACCACAAGGCCATTCAAGAGAGAAAGGGGTGTGAGGTAGAGATGTCTTCAAGCACCCTACCATTTTATCTTAATAAATGAAGTGTTGAATTTTATGGTCAAGGAAACAATTAGAATGGGAAACCTCAAAGGTGTCATATTGCTTAAAGGAACAAAGCAACAAACAACCTTTCAATATATAGATGATACAAAACTATTATGCCCACAAGAATGTTGGTGGCAAAGTTTTTATTGATCCATAAAAAACACTAAATGCCTTATTTTTGTAATGAGCCCAAGGATTCAAACCTTAAGTGGCTTTTTTAGTATAAATTATCTAGCTACATGCCCTCTTCACACAAAAGATGGCTTTGAGATGTTAGGTGGGCCCATATCAAGGACCATGTATCTTCTATAGGATCTAAGATCAAGATGAAGATATTGAAAGCTTGGAAAAACATGATGGAGAAGATTTAGTTCTCTACACCTAGTTTTGTTGATTCCATTAAACAAGTGAAGTTTTGATGGGGTGAAATTTAAAGGAAAGGAACTTGGGATCTCCATCTTGAGAGCCCAAAAATTGCATAAATCAAGTTTGTGTAAAATAGGAGACCTATGGGAAGCTAACAACAAAAAAATTTAACCATGGGAAGAGAACAAATTTTACATGGAAGAAAACAAGCATAATTTTTGCCAAAAAATGTTTAACAAATATTTACAAGTTGGGTGACCAAGTTAAAGGAGTTCAAGTAACCAACCCAAGAGAAAAGTGTTGACAAGTGGATTGAAATCTATGAAGGTGCTAATCAGATAAAGGTGTTTTGTACTATCAACAACTTTAAACCCAAAATAAAATATTCAATGCATAAAAAGGAGGTGATCCCCAAAAGAGGTTTCTCTATATGTGTCAAGAGAACATTCTAAAACACTTTAGTTGCTATTTAATTGGAGAGAGTTATGGGATGTGTTCAACAAGGTGAGAATTTGTACCACAATGGGCTTTCAAATATTAGTGTTTAATTTGTTTTATGAGGACATTGGGAGTCTAACATGGAGATGGAAGGGAAAGACTAGATGGTGAGTTATAATGTTAAATTAGGAAGGAAACTCATACATGCAAAAGTTGTGTTTAAGTGTAAGGTATTTTTGAAAGAAAGACCTTTCACATATTACAAGTTAAAATGTAAAGAAGCATAGTGGAAATGGAGAGCTAGGAAGGATTTTGATTTCATTTTATCATTATGGCATAAGCTTTAACAATCAACACATGGCACATTAAGACAAATCAAAACTTACAAGTTGATTATCCTTCTTGCAGTGTCAAAAACCCTAAATCTATCACACATTGGTTTTATTGTAGCCTAAAGACAAAAACTAAAGGATTTCTGAATACATCATAATCAAGGAATTACACATGAAAATCAAGCTATAATCACAATATCAAAACATAATTGTACATGTGACGTGGTAACTACATTATCTTCCACATACAAAATAAATCTATAATGCTACAATCTTTAATTAAAAAATTTCAAATTCACTTTCATGAAACATCAATAGTCACAATTTTCAAAGCATTATTTCTCACACAGGTCTATTCCCAACCAAAAATTCACTCTCTTTAGCAAACCCAAAAGCTTGCACAAGGTTATAATTACAATCCAATCCCTTATTTTTCAATTACACAATTTTAATTTTTTGCCCAATCTCCATATAAAGATCATTGTAGTTCCTATCTTAAAATGCCCACAAGGATACTCACTTCCATCTCATCTCATAGTTCATTCCCCATAAGTATTATCTCAAACATAGTTGTTCTTGAGACAATGCATTTGAAAACCTTTAATTCTTCTATAACAAATTTCTAACTTTAGGGTTTTGAGTGTGAATAGGAAGTAGTTTTACGGTTTTTCAAAAAAACATGTTTTTTTTTAATTGGCAGCTGAAAGTTTTTGCTCTCAACGACGTGGAGACAAGGAAGGTTGCAGAATGGAGATGCGTCGGTGTTTGGTAGCATTGAAACCTTGGTGTCGTTTTCTTTGGTTTGGTATGTATGTGTTGTTGTTGGACGCAAGATGATGGTGTGGCCAAGGAGTTGTTAAGTAAGGTGCGCTTAAGGGAAATCTCGCGGAGTAGTGGCGAAAGGATTTGTTGTAAAGAAGATAAGTAGTGCAGATTCTTGTTTGGAGAAGGCAAAAGTTGTGGGAGTGAAGTTTTTAGATCTCTGCCTCAAGGGAAAGTATGAGACAATCCATTGTGCAATGTGCTCAGGGAGGCAAAGTGTCTATCTTAGAACTAGATTTGATGGTTGAGAAGGGGGAATGATGAAAAGTTCTAAAGATCTTGAGAGCGGCCAACAACTCTTCTCAAAAGTTTATGTTTGGGTTTTATTGTCTTGCTTTTCAAGAACAAGGACCTTGATTTTGGGAACTCCCAAGGACTGCAACAATCCATTGAATCTACAAGGTCGATCATACACAGGATGGGTGTAGTTTTTTGTAAGGATTCTTGAAGCAATGATTGGGGGAAGTCGATGTGGTGTATTTTTGTCTTCTGTTTTGTCAAATGGGGCACTGGTGTCAAGGAAATGGGATTGTGTGATTTGTGTGGGCTGAGGGATTTACAATACCATATGTAAGTTGGAACTAAAGTTCCCATGGAAATCCAATGTGGTTTGGGATTTGTGTGGGTCTGAAGACTTTGAGAAGAGAGGCCAGTGGGTTTAAGAGAATGAAATCAGAATGATTTGACCCCTTGAAAACCTCAAGCCTCTCTATGATGAAGAAGGCGGTTTCTTTGTTAGTTTCTGGACAAAATTTAGGTGGCCTCTAGCTTAGGCCACAATGAAATTTGGAGCATGTATTTGCCATTCAGTATAGACGTGTTTTGCATTTTGTTTGTTTATGCCTTCGTTTTTTGTCACACTTCATCATGTTCACCAATTGCCAATTTTAACATACTAGCTATAACCTTAAATGTCCAATACAATGAAAAAGTTTGAAAACTACAATTAACACCAAGAGTATTCTTCTCATAGGTGCATCATAAATCCAAACAACAATTTTAAAAAAACAATGTTTCTAGACCCAAGTACTTAACTTTCTTTAACAACAAGAAGATATTTAACTCGATGCAATCTTTTGCTCCTTATAATCAAAGTTCCACCAATCTCCCACTACCATAAAATCCTTCAATTTAATAAAAAACAAAACTCCTTGATGCACCATGAAAAGCAAGTAACAAAACGAACAAACCAAGCACTCACCTTTTTCCTTTTTTCATGAATGTGGGCTCCTACAAACATAATACAAAATAAAACAAAACAAAACCTTGTTATTTGGAACAAAGTATGATGATCATAACAATAAATGATCAACATTACCCATCAAGCATCAAATAACATGTTCACCACAACGATGAATGATCAACATTACACATCAGAAGTTGAATTAAGCCAATGAACTTTGTGTTTATTTATTTATTTGGTTTCCAAGCTTTTTTAAGATTACACTATCATTACACATGAGTTGCCAAGGCATGGGAGTTTGCTTTTATGTTCTTGTATCACCTCAAGTTGACCTCACATTCTAATTGGGCTAGGAACACTCCTCCCTTTAAACAATGCATATTCAAAAGCAATGGCCTAGCAAGGTTTTAAAGTTGAAATTTGTGTGGTCCTTACTTAGGGGTGTTATACTAGGCCATATAGATCAAGCAAAATGATTTAGTATTTAATGACAATAATTGACATATGGCAAGCTTAGGAATATCATCATATGGGAAGGTTTGGTTGACTATGGGAGAATGGAGTGATAGCATGTTCTACAACAAATCAAAAAACACCCTAAGGAAGACAATAGAATCCTTGAGTCTTTTGATAAGGTTTGGGATGCAATGTGTTTGCATGATGACAAGAAAGTGAAATCGAGTTATCAACCCATTGTTTGGGGCATCATTTATTGGTTGTCTTGAGTTGGTGATTCCCCCCCCCTCCCCTAAGACACTAATTTGTTTTTGTCATGCAAGCCTTTGACAATCACAAGAGTGCATAACAATGATCATCAGCATATTTTTTGGGGGTGAAATGTTGGCAGACTTCTATCATGAAACAGGTGCAGGTACCATTACACTTGTGAAATTTGGGGTTTTTTTAAAAGCAGAATCATATAACATGGCTAAAGAGCTTGGCCTCCTTATTTGGCAAAACTAACAATATATTGTGACACTATTTTGTGTGTATAGCCATGGCATAAGTGTCCTGGCATTAAGTTTTTTGTTTACTTGTACAATTGTAATCACAAAGATGAACATCTGAAATTTGAAACATCCTATAAAAACAATTACAAAAAAATAGAATGAAACCAATCAATAGCATTAAAAATACAATCAAAGCATTCCTATAATGACAAATGGTCATAAAATCTAAAGGTGTTCCAGGAGCATATGGTAAGAATTAGTTCAAGATAATTAATGTAATGAACATAAATAATTTTTTTTCTTTTTTAAAAATATTTTTTGAGACAATTCAAGCATCCTTCAGAGGACACACACGCGCGCACACACACACACACACACACACATATAATTTATTTTTATTTATTTTTATAAAAAAAATTTGGGTCCCCACAGTGTGAAAATTGGTCACAAATGAAACACTAGACGGAACCCATGAAACCTTTCTCAAGTCCAACGACTTGCAACAAATGCACATGGGCAATTCTGGGGCTTTTGGGGGGGGTGGGCAGCCATATATAACAAGGTATTGGCAGGTGGGGGAGGTTGGGAGTTACACTGGAGGGCCTGGAGGTGTGTTTGCTTAACTGGGACTACTGGTACAGAGATGCCCATTCTTGCACAGGTTGCTTGAATCAACAGAAATTGTGCATTATAAAATGTCAAAGGAATCTAGACTAACCCATGGACTAAGGCATATATGAGCTCGAGTCAAAAGAAATAGACTCCATGTTGAAAGTGTAAGGTGGTTTCTATTGTCACTGGACAAAAAGGAAAGGAACCGGGACAAACATTGGACATTGCAAATGCTTTTGGGTCCTTTCAGTTCCCCCAACATCATTTTGTTTGAAACATGTGTTGAGCACACTACAAAGGTATAAGAAAGTCGCCTTTTTTTATTGCATGCAAAGCAATTGTCAAAAGGGTCCCCACTTTTGAGATCTTCCAGGTTGATTTCATAGTGTCAGCATCATGATGATTTGCAGCTCCGTCTTGGTGGATGCCTGAAGCTTAGTGTTTTCTTTTAATGAATTTTTTGATGCAGGAAAAGTGGTGATCATGTATAGGAGGAAGATGTAGTGAAAGTGACAATCATCATTCGATAGGAAGATTTAGCCAAATATGGCTATAAACTAGATACAAAATACAAATCTTGAATCATCTTTCTATTTTTTTGCCTACTTCATGAAAACCAACTACAGAAATCTAATTATCTTTACTTTTTTTCTTTTTTTTTTTGGGTGGACTCTTGACAATTGAAAACCCTCAAAAAATTCACTTCATTATTGATTTATAATTTCACTATTCAGCAAGATTTTGCCAGTAAAAGAAGGCTGCAAAAGCTGGCTGCTATTTAGACAGAACCCAATCAACAGATGAAAGGAAAACAGTGGTTTTTGGGGACTTTCTTCTGTTCCCATTCTTGCCCAAAATCAGGAAACTTGTTAGAGTTTTACATCAATTCCCATTATGTAGCCAACAATATAGAAGGATGCTTAGATACTCGCTTACTTTTATAATTTAATTATAGCCAAATTTGGCTAAACCTTTTTATGTATGATCAACACCATAGCTAAATCACGAAACTGGCTTTAAAAACACTGTTCCCAGCCTTATTGGAGAACTCTAGTACCCCGTGATTTCTGATTGTACTAAATCTTTCCACGAACTAGATTTTATGTTGAGGTCATCATTTTGCTCTGAATTCATTCTCTATACCACCACATGGTGCAGATGGGTTGTTGTACACACACCACATATTCCATATCCCTTTTTTGGAGCCAATGTTAGGAACTTACGGAACACATTGGGAACTTGGGGTAGCATGTATGGGAACTTGATGGGAACACATCGAGAACAACAAAATCCAGAAAATTAAACACCATCCCCACCCACCCCAAAAGAAAGAAAAGGAAAAAAAACTGGGTCCCTTGGGCAACTGCTAGCACACCTCATTGGCTGCCAAGAATTTCTATGGTTACATGTGTTTTGTACCATTTTTGGCCTAGGCTAATGGCCTAGGGGCACAAGCTGTGGGACATAGTTATGCTCTCTGTATGTCTTCCATGTTCATTTCTAGTGAAACACACTGACTTAGTGCCTCCTGGCTGTAACTGAAGATCATGGGTGGTGATGGTGGTGGTGGTTGAGAGAGGCAAGGGAAAAACCCTTTTGAAACAGCAAATGTACTGTTGTGAGGCCTCGGTGTGTGTGTGATCAGTGGTAGAGAGAGGGAAAAAAAGAGCCATGTGCAATTTACAGCTTCATTTGCCAGCTGAAAAGTTTGCAAAATTTAGCAAATAAGTCCACAGAGGATGATTTCACAACCCAGAGCTTTTCAAAGAATAATGGAAAGTCAAGAATGATGTCTCTCTTCTCGTTATGGAGGCCATTCACAGTCTCTCCTCCTTATTGTTGTTGGCAAATAACAATGGCAATAAGTGATGGCAAGGGCTTTCTCCACCACCGACTTCCCACGCACAAAAGACTTGGAAGCCCTTTGGGTCTTTACCTGTTTTTGTTTTTGGGGTTGAATGTTTGCTTTTGTTTCTTCTTTGGGTTGTATCTACTTGTGTTCTCATTTGCCTTGTACTTTTGATGGATGGGGTTCTCACCCCTAATTTTTATTTACAGGGTTTTTCTTCTTTGGGTTCCAAAACTTTGGCAAGAGTGTCTAAATAAGTGCCCTTGTGCTTTGGGTGGCAAATTATTTTGGGAACACTTGCTTCTCAAGTGTGACCTGATGTGCAGACCATTGCATAATTGTTTTTCATTTTCTTTGTGCTAATAGGCTACCTGACAGTAAAGCCCGAGGGTGAGGGCATTCTCAAAATAAGGGAACAATGACAAGGTTGTGAAAGCTGTGTCTAGCCCCACAATCAGGGCATGCTCTGCACTTGTGGGTTTTACCCATTATAAAGCACACCAGATGAAAGTTATCATCAACCAAAATATATGTATATGGGGCAGGTGCAGGAGAGGGAGGGATATTTTCACTACTCCTTAAGAGTGAGGGGGATCTTACTCTTGCAGTCGGTGTAAGATCCAGGCTCCTCCCCCTTTTTCAGAGAGATATTCATGACTATAATGTGGCCTCTAGAGTCTAAATACACATGTTGGAGGGGATGTGAGGTCTTGTATTATTTCTGTGCAGCCCTGCTATGAGATTTCTACTCAATATAAATTTCGATTGCAGGTTTGGGAGGTGCATACAAATGGGCAGATAGTGCAGAAGGGAGTGTTGTTGATTGCCTCTAAAGAGACTAATGTTTTGTTTAAAGTTCTTCCCTGTCACCTACATATTACATATATTAAAGGATGTTGGGATGTGAAGCATCATTTCATCCATTTGTCTCGTCATCCATCTGGACGG
>Ga0209611_10012510_pt1 | contig 11920 bp, 6 predicted proteins | sample S1TSphgellanicum_3_FD_187693 | JGI IMG/M metagenome (GOLD analysis project Ga0209611, IMG submission 187693) | Host-associated microbial communities from peat moss isolated from Minnesota, USA - S1T2_Fc - Sphagnum magellanicum MG (SPAdes) (version 2) | ecosystem: Host-associated > Plants > Peat...
ATGTTTGCTAACACAAATGATTATGGGAGATGGACTTGATGTTGAACTTCACCACATCGAGGGTCCACCTTTTACTAAACACCCCATAATTCTAGAATTCAAACATTTACTCTTGTTACGTGTGGCACCATTGAAAACATTTTGATTCAATTTAAAACCTTTATTTAGTTTCCAACTATTTTTCGAAACATATGAACTTTACAATATTTAACATAATTTCATTTGGGGTTAATAGGTCTGAAATTTTAATTCCACAAAAATAACATGGGTTAACATCTAAAGTAAAAAATGGTATTGTTTTCACTCACGAGCTTTCCCTATAACATATGCATTAGATTTCACTTTTGTTGTCATGTTTGTCATTAGAACTCCAAGGCATGTGAATTTCGCCTCCATGGTGTTGGGTTGAAAAGAGTTGGTTTTGTGTTCGACCCCTTATTAATTGCACATTTCCCTTTATTGCCCTTTCCAAAACCTTGATTTTTCCCAACATTGACATTTTTTTATTAACCTTGTCATAGCTTTAAATGTAAGGTGAAATAGTGATTCACATCATTGCCCACAAACTTTATAATGGGAACATGGTTAACTAAGGTTAGGGTTGGAGGTGGTGCCTTTGAAATGGATAAAGGTAATCATTTTGTTAACGAGGTTCACCACATTTCCAAAAAAAATCCTCTCTTTCTTGTTCAACAAAATATGATGAGAAAACACCATCTTGTTCTAGTTTGACCCCATTGGTCTTTTGTGATGTGACTTTATTTGGTTCGCTTGTGATTGTAAAATTGACATGTTGAAAAGTTCTTCAAATTGTCATCTCTAAACTTGAAAGTCAACACCCATTCCTCTATTGTGTTCAATTTGATGCATTTCAACAACTAAATCACAATACCAACGTGGGTGATTTGAGTTAAAATAAAATAACATCCCACACTCATCACACTAAATTCTTTGTCCAAAATATAATGTTAATTAAATAGTTTATGTTTTTGTGACCCCATGTGTCAAAATGATCAACCTTTTCATCCACACATATGTGTCTTGTAAGCTTTCATGGGGCTCATGTCAAAAAATTTACAAACTCCATAATCTTTCTCTTTAAAAGTTTTAATAATTTATTCACAACTATCAAATGCATTCCACAATAAGGTTGAATGCATGCACATGACCCCATGCACAAATGGAAAAAATGGCACCACCACATTTGGTGGTTGCACCACAAATATTCCCACTTCCATTGACATTCATGTTATCACTAATCAAACTGTTATTATGAGTTGTTGTAGTTGTACTTGAAGTTGAAACATCATTTAGATTCATAATACCCCCGATGTTGGAAACATAATTGGTTTGATAAGTACACTTACCATTCTTCAATCTCAATTTCATGGGCATGTTTGAAATCGTGATAATCATCCATCAATGGATTTTCCAAATGTTGGAACAACCTTTTTCATGCCATGAAATATGTGAATAGCTATGGATTATGCAGTTGTTGCATATCACACCAATTAATTAAATTCCTAGATGAAGTAATCCAATTTTATGGTGTTAACGACCCCAAATATTAGCAAGGCCCTTTGGTCGTTCCATAAAATTCATCCATGTTCCATAATGGTGTAACAATCTATAATTATTCAATAGCAAATTTTGAATCCAAATCCCAAGATTCCCTTATTAGCAACAATGATGATCATGGTGTTAATGGTTGAAACGAAACCTTTCACCTTGTAAACCCACTAGTACCACCTATATTCAAAATGTTCCTTGTTTTTAAATCCTATGTCACCTTTATGAATGGTGATTTCTATGCCTAAACCTTAAGTTCCAAACCTTATTTCCTACAAAATGTTGAACATGTGGGTTTAATGTAACCTTAATTCAAGGTGTTTGCACCCACTAAGAACATTTGATAAGGCCAAACAAACATGGGGCTCACTATGATCATAATATCTATGGTCTACCAATCATCAACTTAATTTCACCACCACAACCAAACAACGGAGTTGGTATTTTCATCACCTCTAAATGTAACCCACAATAACACTAACAAAAAGTTATATCCTAAACCCCCCAACTAAATATTCAAACGAATTATTGAAATTTATCCATATGAAGTCAAGTGGATATACAATGCAAGAACAACTTAGACAAGAGAGTTGTTCTCTCTTGGTCATTAACCAAACCAATTATAACCTTTAGGACTAATTGCTTAAATAATGGAAGGCATGTAACCTTTCACCCCAAGGATCTTGCATTACAATATGCATAAGTGGGGAATGATCAATCCATGAATTATACACCTTATTTGATTGTTGGGCAAGGCACACAACTTCCCACATTAATTCATGCTCTTGACAACTTATGAACCATATTTCAACATAAAAACGAATCATAGGTGTACCCAAAAAGAACATAAAGTGGGAATAAACTTTTCATACGACACAAATTTCCACTCAAGAATTATGATATGAATTTAAAAATTGATGGCAAGACGTTCCTTGAATATTGATGGCATATCATTTCACCACTTGTCGATTATAAGAGTGGGTGCTTATTGACATAAGCACCAAGATGTTGAAAATCCAACCAAAAATAGGCCCACCACACACATCAATTTCCTACTTTTGTGGAAAACTTGTCAATTTTTTTGGGTCCCCAAATGGGTTGGAATTTTGCACACGCATAAGCATCCTCTTCAAGAACTCAATGGCAAAAATGACACCTTGATCCAACAATATATGCAAAAGATATGAATTTCTTTAAAAAATTCCAATTAATCCCCAAATGAAATTTGGAATTGATTATTATTTCATTTAATTGTCCAATCATGTGATCAAAAAATTTGAATTTGAAAAAGTATTATTAAAAATCCATGTCCAATCATTAAACTTGTTCAACCACTAGGTAGGATGGAAAATTAGATGGATGAAAATAGGCCCATATGGATGATTTTTTTTGAAAATGAAAATAAAAATCTAAAGATCTGGAATAAAAATTTAAAAATAAAAATCTTACCATGTGGTAGGTTCAAACTAGGTTCAAACTTGTTTTCTTTCAAACCTTAAGTTTGGGATTTTTGGAAAAAATGAAGATAAAAAGGGGAGGTCTACATTGAACCTCCTTTTCCCCCTTTTTTGAACCTTCCCCCATTCCATGAGCCTTTCCATTGTCTTGAACCTTTTAGGTCAACACAAGGCTTAACAAGTTTCAATGCTTAACAATGATGGTGATGTAGTTTTGTTCATCCTACTATTGGCCCCTCCCTCCACCTCCTAAGTTGCATGTTATACTTTTATTGGCAACACATGATAATGCCAACACAAGGAAGAAGGTAAATTTCCATCCTCCCACCCTTTGTTTGTTTGTTTTTTTAATGAAGATTGGTTGAGACTTCAAGCCTTCGGTGATGGTGGTGGTGCCATTTTTGGGAACCGCTCCCCCCCCTCTTCCCCCCCTCATCCTCCCCTTAGTGGTTCAACCTCCTATTAGTGCTATCAAACAAGGACCGCATCCTAAGCTCCAAGCTCAACAATGGTGGCGGTGGAGGTGCTTGTTTCTAATGTCATCATTGTTTCTTATTGCACCCCATCGCTAATGTGAACAAGAGAGAAGGGATGAGAAAGAGAGGGAGAAAGACAAAGATGGAGAGGTGCTTCTGTGGCGTAGGCAAGGCCCTCCCTCTCCACTTGTTTTTGTTCCTCACACCCTTTTCACACTTTAGGTACCCAAGCCTAGTTGGGTTTCAATTCCCCAAAGAATGATACAACTACACCCACAAAATGGAACAAGAAACGTGCCACAAGGCATTCAAGCAAAAGTCCCAAAACCACAAGCCATTTCCTTTGCAAAGAATAAAACCAAATTTATGTTTCACAAAACAAAACAAATCTAGATGTAACACAAACAACTTGATTGATTTTTTTATGATTTAAAATATTTGCTCACTTGCAATAAATAGGAATTCAAGTCTAAAAACACACAATAAAATCCACATAACAACATGCACTAACAAAACTTGCATATAAAACACAAGAAAACTTGTAAAAAGACAACACCATGTGTTTTGGAATCTCACATCACCAAAATTGATTTGAGATCACACATCACATCGGATTATATCCCAAACACCAAATATCCTAAACCTAGTTTACACCTAAATTGGTTCCAAACTAAAACACATTTAATTACATTAATCCAACATAGGATTAATCTAATTATGATTCGATTGAACAATTAAACTAATATTCTTGACATTGTACATGCCAAAATGAGGTTAAAAGTGCATTAAAATATGGAATGGTTATCCATGATCATGTTATGAAAATGCTTGAATTCATGGTGATTAAGTTGTTTGGAATTTGGTATTTAAACAAGTTCACAAATAATTTGAGATTTGAGATTTATCTTATATGATTTTCCAGCAAGAAAAAACCATGAAATTTAAAGTTTATAAAGGTATACCCAACAAAAATATTGAAATTTTGATGAGGGTGTAATAATGCTGAAAATTGATGTAAATGGATATAATGATAAACATGAATTATATTGAAAGGAATGATTGAAACTCATGGCCCACCCACACAACTTTTGTTCTAATGTTACATGAAATGCATACAAATCATTCCAATATCTTGAAACACCAAACTCCAAAACATCACCTCATGGACTAGGTGCCAACCTTCCAACCACCACTTCAAAAGAACATCAAATCAACATGATAAACATCTAATAACATGACAAAATATCATTTGCAATGCCAAAACTAAAAAATGTTTCTAACAATTTGCATGCAAGTGCATTCAAGCTAAAAGGAGCCAACATGGCACCATTCGTGACTACCTAAAGATAACTACTTGTTTTGAAATATTTAAAAAACATATCATTTGTAAATTAGAAAAAATCATTAAAAAATCTTATAACCCAAAAATATGTTACACTGTATTATTATGTAATGATGTGTTTAAAAAATCTTCCAAAAAATTATTTCACTTTCAATCATTTAAGAATCCATTTAAGAAAACATATTGGTTACAATGATTCAAGAATGATTTTGAATATTATATCTTCTATTCCTTCCAAATTATTCCATATGTTTTCATAATGTATTTCAAACATAACTATCTAAAGACATTTAAAAAGTTTACAACATTAATTATACAATTTTTAACATTAAAAAATGAAAAACCATGCATTGATTACACATCCATTGATTCCTTTTAACTTTAATGTATCCATGCAAAACCCACACATATACCATGGTACAAACTCCAAATTTCATTTAAATTGCTTCTAAATATTTGAGCTTTGCATAACAAATCATTTCTAATGACCAAGAAATAATGAAAAAATTGAATTGATTTCATTTGAATGAAAATATTAAATGACTTTGCCCACAACTTGAATTGAATTCAAGACAAATGTCATTCAACTTGGTGCACATGGTATTCAAAATATGTTCATCATTTCTATCATCCATGATTATTGTGTTGAAAAGAAATTTAAAAAAAAAATACACATATTCTAAAAGTCACAATTCCATTCCATTAAGAACAAATTTTATTTTGGTAGTACAAAACTTAATCACCCTATAATTGTCCCCCGCAATACCAACTCCAATGTTACCAACATCACTAAAATTATAAATATTTATCATTTCTTGTGTTCAATTTGGCCATTAAGAGGTATTGGTGTGTTTTGATGGGTTTACCCACTTTCTTTAACAAGTTAGTTTCATTTTGTATTTCAACAAATGCATTTTTCATGATGAGTTATCAAAATTTTGACCTTTTCCATCAAAATGTGCATATCAAGGTATATGAAACTAACAAAAATTTTAAAAAGTTTGAACTTTTTACCATTATTTTGAATTAAATTTTATTTATTTTTCATGTTGCACCACACTTCAAACATAATGACACTCATATTATGATGTCCAAGTTTCCAACTTCAATCAAGAATCAATTTGATAACAAATCAAATTCAAGAATTGGTTTTGGTATATGACCATGGTTTTCACATTTTTCAAAAAATTCAAAAAAACCATCTTTATGATTGTTGGTACTTTATCAAAGTTTTCACAAAAATTGTTGTTTCTTTGATTTTTCTAAATAACTAGAACATGTAGTTTTTTAGTTCTAAAATAACCAAAATCAGTTATTTTCTCACTTTGAAATAATCAAAACATGCAATTATTTGATTTAAAAAATTACAAATTAAAATGATCGCTTATTAAAAAATTTAATTAACCACACAACATTGGTAAAAATCTTTAAAACATTTGGGTTATTTTTAACCATTATAAAAATCCCATCCTTAGACTAAATTAGGGGTTTTGAATTCAAATTTAATGTTTTTCAAATTAAATATAAGCTTTAAGAAACCTCCTATACAAAAAGTGAAGGGACTACTGTAGCACCTTTTTAGGTTCAGCACAAATTATATTATTTTCATTTTTATTAAATTTTTTAAAAAAAATTTCTGAATGTTGAAAATCTCAAAAATTCAATCTAGGTGGCCAAGTTCGAACCCACCACCAATTCAACAAAGTTATGTGGCTAGGTTCAAACCCATAACCGGTTCATCAAAGTTATGAAGCCTTTCATTATTCTTACCAAAAAGCACAACAAGAAATAAATGTAAATTTTAATAATGCTAATAAATTTATTCCCTTTATGTCGAAATTTTCAAAATTAAAAACTTAGCACCAAATCAAAATCTTCAAATTATATTAATTATTCGACAAATTAATGCCAAACCTGAAAAGGTACTACGGTAATGTAGGTGGTGACTTGACTCATACTTGTTGAGTAATCAAAAGCTTTAAAGAGGTTGTGCGAAAGAAAAAAACACAAAGGTTAAGGCTCAAAGAATAAGAAAAAACATTTTTCCTAATTCAAAACTTTGCTTTTTTATGTGATTGGCAAATTTTTTTCCAATGCGTTTCTTTTGATGGGCATAAGTTTTTTGGGACCTTTTTCGCCTTTCAAATTGCTTATGATGGGTGCAAAAAGAAGCCTTGCTAAGAAGAAAAGAGGCCTCACTCAAGAAGGTGAAGCAAGCATAGGAGCTGCAGGGAAGCTAGTGAGCAAGCTAGCCTCAATCATTGTTTCCATTCAAAGAGGTGCCACTCTTGACATTTTTGGTGTGAATGAAGACACCTTAGAATGGTGTCTTCTTCTGCCCTTGTATTTTCAGATGACTCTTGTGTGATGTGATGCTGCTGTGCCACCTTCCTCTTTGGAGTTTCTCTCAAGATGTTGAAGGTACCAGTAGTGTGCGCTCATCACATAATGGCTCTACCCTTTTCAATGACACCCATAAGAATGATAAATATTCAACACACTAAATTGGAAACACATGGTGGTTAGCACGGTGAAGCTCAATTGGATCCTTCAGTCATGTCAAACATGTTCTTATATTCCACTCCCATGACCCTAGATCATAGGGGGATACCAAACTTTTCGCCTGCTTATGGGTGCATCACAATGTCTCTACCTTGAAGGGCAGAGGCAATAAATTCATGGGAGCATTTCCACAAGACATACCTAAAAGAAATCAAACCTTGTAAATCAAGCATTATTATTATTAAAATTTATATAAATTAATAATTAATAATAATAAAAACACTGCTGTGAAGAGAGTGCCATATCCCTTGCTTTGAAGTACACAGAAAGAAGATCGTACCAAAGAGGTAGTGAGGTCAAGTTCATGTATGACATTGTCAGCTTCTGCTGATGACTCATGCACATGATAAAGCCACTGCACAGTCACCTGGGCACCAATTCAATAAGTAGGTAAGCGGCTCACTACATAATGTCACAGCCCCTTTATGGCGAATTCAAACCTGCAGCAGTGAAAATAGGAAACGTCCCATGGAGTCCTCCAAAAAAAAGAACTTGCAGTTCACAGTAACACCTGATGAACATTCCTCAGAATGTGGGGCCAAATGAACTCTGCATCTTTCCATAGTCCCTCGCTGACAACAGGCAGAGCCAACAATAACAAGACTGACTCTCATGGAATTGACATGCTGATGGTAGTAATCAAGGAAGCATCCACAGAAAGCTCAATATGCTTGTTCAAGTGTTCAAGGTAGACAACTGATGCTGCCAATTTTGTACCAATGAGCAATTCAAGTAAGCAGGGCTTTGTAAGTGGGGATTAAAACTCCACTCTACTCCTCAGTAACTTGCTGGTTTTGTTATCTGCACCAAAGAACTTGATCCATGTAAAAACATTATCTTGGTCGACAATTCTGGACTGCAGAGAGAGGAAAAAAAACAAACAAACCTTGTGCCCAGTTAAATTTTGTGAACAATACTATTCTGAATCTGATTCCATAACAAAATTAACAAACTTGAGTACTGGGTCAGTTCCTTTGGAAATCAACATACTGCAAAAATAATTTTGAAAGCTGTGAAGAGGACTTCCAAAATGGAAAGTTGGGGGAAGGTATATTCATGGCCAGAGTGAACAGCACCTAGTTAAACCGGAGAATTAAATCAGACTTAAACTGAAAAATAAAAAATCACAAGAAAAAAAATTGGTTTCTTCCAGTTCAATACAATTTTGTCATTTCTTTGAAGAAACATGAAAGAGGAGGGGACTCACCTTATGTTGGGAAAGTTGGTTCAGGAATTCAAACTGAGGGCACATGCAGAATGACGTCCCTGAGAATCATCCTGCTCTTCTTGCTGTACCTCCTCAGGATTTTGGGTAGCCTCCTCAGATAAGAGTACCCATGATGTACCATGGGTAAAGAGCTCAGATCTCTGAAAGGAAGAGCAATCAGCTAGTCTTCATAAATGTCTGTGCCACCATTTCATAAGTGCAGAGAGGCTGGATAAATTGAAACCCAACTTGTGCTTTACTAGCAGCTCATGAGGACCAAAAGCAAGCCAAATTTCTGGTTTTGAGAATTTGATCCCCAGTAGATAGTGCTTCTCAGGATCAGCTTCCAGGAAAAGAGATTGCAGGCAGGGCAGAGACACTTGCAATTCAAAGCACCATGGTATAGAGTCTCTGGAACCTAGAGAGATGGTGATGAAGAATGTAGGACCAACCAAGATGTCACAACTGCCAGTATGGCGATCTCTGTGAAATAATCATAAGTATGTGAATATCTGTGGGTTTCAGAGAAACCACTGGTATTGCACAGCTCATGAAGTGCCAATGTGCAAGGGAAGTCATATTTGAGTGCATGGCACAACTGCAATCATAATATAGCAACCATAATGTAGCACAAGTGAAAATGCAGTTGCAATGTGGCACATGTGCAACTATCCCACTTGCAAGGGGACTCTGCTCCAAATGGTGAAACACTCCACTTTTCACTAGCTTTTGAGACCCTCAGCATGTAAGAGGCGGCTGGTGCAGCTCGGGCAGTTCAACCTCTTGCTGAGAGAATGAGGAGCAACTGCTGAATGCCATGATTCCCTTAAAAGAAAGTGGCAATCTCAATTGGGAGTGTGAACAAGGACAGTAACTGAAACATGGAGATGGTTGAAGGTGGCAGTACCAGAGCCAGACCAGGGATGGATGCTTGAAGACGAAAAGGTTGCAAAGCAAGGAAGACCTGCATGAACTGGCAGCAGCTATGAAAGCCCAAAGTTGGCAATGACCACATTCTTGTGGATTGCAATGGAGAGAGACCAAAATTTCCAAAACCTGTGCTGCACATGGTTTTACTCAAAGATTCTCCTACACAAACAGAAGAACTTTGGCATTTCCAGAAAAAGCTTGCAATTTTGTAACTACTCATGGCCTGATGATAGAGCCACAACTCAATCACTGTTGACAAATTCAATTCCCAAATTTGATCCTTGACTTCCTGGACCTTTTCTAGCACTACACAACTAAAACTACACCTCGTGGACAATAAGTAATGTGACATAGAGATCACAAGATGAACTAAAGATTATCACAAGATAAACCTATCCTCTTTGGCCAGCTGCACCACTCTGTCGTCGAATGAAGAGGCGCATATCTCCATGCAATTCTTCACGCACAACTAGTCTGCGATTTGAAGCATCTTCCCAAAGCAGCCCACCAATGCTTCGTGCATGATTCAAGACTGTTTCATAAACTTCTGTGGAAGGGAAGTCATCATAGAAATAAGCAGGCAATAGTTCCACTCGGTTTCGGTCACTCTCCCACAACCGGATTTGGTCTGAGACGGTCTCTGGAACCACAGGCATCCTCTTTGCAACATGGGGGTGAGCATGTTTTGACAAATATGTAATGATCTGTTCAGCAGAAATTCCACTTGAAAAGGCAGCATTAATGCTTTCCTTTGTAAGTGCACCTACAACCAGATTTGGCAACTGGTACTCAAGCCGTGCAAAACGTCGCAAAATCTCAGTCTGTAGCTTGGATGCTGTATATGCATAAACCCTAAAGTTTGTTTCCACTACAATGCAGCCTTGAGTTCCTAAGACCTCCGAAGATTGCATGTCTGAAGACTCGGACAAGCTTGCAGAAAGGTTAGATGCAAGCTTGGTGGGTATGTACCACTGCTCTTTCATGCCCTTCTGAAGCTGGACAAGGCCGAGTGCAGCAAGCTCCTCCAAAACCTTCTGAAGTGGGGTTGTGAGAGCACCTACACTATATGCTTCTCCCACAGTATGGAATCCAAGCTCCAGCAAAAACCCTATCAACTCTCCACTATCCGTGCCTCGATCCTCCGCGGCAGAGACATAAACTTGCACTAGCTGCCATAATTGAGAATTTGTGTCCATCAGCAGGAACTGGAAGCCGGTGTCAGTAATGGAGGGTGCGCTGTTTGGTTTCAACGAAAGCAGAAGCCCTGCCAGCTTAAACATGTCGATGACAAAAAAATTTGGAGAAACTATGGGAGCTTCTGAGGATGCAGAGCTCACCAGCTGAAGCAACACGGACTCCCACTGTTTCATTGCATACGTATCCAACTCTGCAGGTGTAGGAAGTCTCACAGCAACATTGCCTGGCATGACATCTCTCGGAGGTCCTTTGCTAATGCTCAATGCTTGGAGTAGCTGTTTCTGCATCACCGGATTCATCCTATAGCAAACTTCTTTCTTCCGTTCCACAAGAATCACTCGAAGCTTCTCCATCCTGTTGATTGCAACTTGGTGCTTCTGCTGGGCATCTGGTAGAGCCCAATCCTGTAAGGACTTACTCGGAACTGCTTCTTCTACATACAGCAGGCGCATCACGTATAACTTGGCCAAAGGAGGCAATGACCTCAACACCGCTTGACATGTCCAATGACGCTTGTAGAGCAGATCAAGCTTTGCAGGAGGCAATCCAGCTACCATCTCCATGAAATTCCGCGAGATCACTTTTACACGAGGCATATCTTACACGTTTTTTTCTCCTCTTCTTCTCCAATGTCACACAAACCACCCTCGATCTCTCTCTCTCTCCTCGCTCTATTCTCAAACCCTAAGACTATAACATCATCTCCAGCGGTGCTCAGTATGTGATCCACCAGCATAGTAAAATTGAATGAAGAAAATTCAAAATGTGCCAGTTTAGCTCAAGAAAATGGTTTTGGCTCAGCATAATTGCTTTGCTTGCGGCCGAAGCATAAAATGATCGCCAGGTTTTGGTGGGCAGCAGGGTTTCTTTTAACGATTTTGTGATGTGTCCAAAGTGGCAATCATCCAGAAAATAATTTAGCCAATTTTGGCTACATACCAGATATGAAAGTAGTAAGTAGGATACAAAAAGGAATCCTTCTCTGTTCTTGGCTACATTACTGGAACTTATCATAAAAACCTGGCATTTTGAAAAAATAATTCTTCAAAATCTGTTAAAAAATAATTCAAATTTTATTTTTTGTTTTCACTTTTATTTTTGTTTTTGTTATAAATTTTTTAAAATATTTTTAGGGTTTGTGTGAAGGATTTTTGTTTGTGAACTAAGTGTTTTATTTGTA
>Ga0209611_10012512_pt1 | contig 11918 bp, 9 predicted proteins | sample S1TSphgellanicum_3_FD_187693 | JGI IMG/M metagenome (GOLD analysis project Ga0209611, IMG submission 187693) | Host-associated microbial communities from peat moss isolated from Minnesota, USA - S1T2_Fc - Sphagnum magellanicum MG (SPAdes) (version 2) | ecosystem: Host-associated > Plants > Peat...
GGAGAGATTCAAAGTGGAAATCCGACCCACTTTTGGAAACAACAATCCTCCACAACACCTTCCTGAAGTTGTGCCAAGGCATGCATGCATCTGACTTGCTTTTGACCTATAATATGTCTTCTAGATTTGCAACATGTGTTGGCAGATTTTCCAAAAGTAGAAACTTAGTTAACATGTTGAGCAATAAGGTCCATTGATTTTGAACCCTCTTCTTGCCCATGATGAGTGCTCCTAGATATGGGCAATTTTTAAGGTGTTTGGGAAAAAGCTAGCACCCACACTGCTTCTGTTGTTGGTGGTGGCTTGTACCAATCTGAGCAGATAAAAGCTAACATGGGATGTTTTGTTTGTTTTGCAATGTGTTAGTTCAAGTTGTGCTGGTTGTAACCAATTTCTTGGGTATGGGCAATTTCTGAGTTGCTTGGGAAAAAATTGGTACCCAGACTGCTTTTGTTGCTGATGGTGCAACAAACCAATTTCTGAAAGTGAGGTACTAATTGTTTTACCACTATCATTCAAGCAAATTTTCAGGTTGTTGCTTCTAGGTAGGTAGATCATCATGTAGTTTCATCATTCATAGAATAAACTTTTGTTTAACTATGAATTGATACTAGTCTCAAACATACTTTTTCAGCGCAGGGATCATGACTTGGTGTTATTCTAATTGGGTGTTTCTTCTAGTCATGTTAGTTTTTAATTTAGGGAAATGATGCTTACCATCATGAGTGTTATAAAGAGCTTTTGAATCCCAAGTGTGAATCTGTAATGATTGTGTAAGTAGATTCCCCTTCTCTTTTGTGGAATGCTTGATTATCAATGCATTAAAAACACAATTTAAAAATGTTGTACATGTACATTAGAGGTGTATGATGGAGGATATTTTGACCATATTGGGCCTGTTGAAAACAATGATTACCTCAAAATACTAGTAGGTAGTTAATGTTCATTTGATGTTTCTCACACTTCATTCTTGTGAGCCTTTCAAAGAATTCACAATTTTATTTTTTTTGCAATTTTATAGACACCAACAAATGCTACAAGGATGATAGAAGCACAATATGCAGCTCCACATATGTTGCTAAAGCTCTCCTACATGATATTGATAATGACTCAGAGTGCTGGGAAGTGGACCTCGCATCTTTAGGAGTGGCCGTTGTCTTTGGAAATATGTGTGATGGTGGAGGTGCAACCTCGCAGCTATAAGCTATAGGTTTACTCCTATCTTTTTAGTTAGGAAAATGTTGGTCTATGTGTGTGTTGATTATTTCCTCAACATGAGAGTAATATATGTTGATTGTCATTTTGATTGATTCCATCTGGACTGCAAGTAGCGGTTGAATAAGTGGAAATTATTTCAATAGTCATTCATTCACACAAAACCTACAAGGTGTCGTCTAAAAATTGGCTCTGTTGGGTCTAGATGATGTAATAGTGTTTGAAGACAGTAAGGAAGAGACAAAGAGCATACCAAAAAAGTAAGCAAGTCCAAAGTATAGAGATGCAATGGCTGATACAAACAACCAACAAATGAATGTGAAGTTAGAGCTAGAAAATGGTAATGTTCAAAAGGAAGAAAGGGAGAAAGATGAAAAAAAGTATATAGGTTTAATAGCAATGCTAGTGGTGGAGAAACAACCATCAACTTTTCTAGAATCACAAAAGAGAAAGAGGAAGACATATGTTCCCAAGGTATTCATCATGATTCTCCTTGAAGAAATAAGGGTCTGCAATTTGATGGGATTTGGATGGATGGCCTTTTGCAGGATATCCATGTGATTAAGAGAACAAACATAAAATGATAGTTATAGATGGTTGTTTATCAATTTCCAATTGCATGCCAATCTAGCAACAAATGAAGATGTTGGAGTTTTGCTGAAGCCACGTAACAAACTAAAACACACATTAGGGATTAAAGCACTTTCTTCAAAACCAAGACCAAAGCCCATTAAAAAGTAGTCAAAAATAGTTGCTGAAGATGGAGATCTTACTAACCAAAGGAAGGAGCCCATTGTAGAAGATGAGGAAAATCAAGCTATGGAGATTGACAAAAGTTCAGTACCCCTAAAACTTTGGAGTAAGAAAAAGGAATTCCATAAAAGTTTGCAATAGAAAAGGTTTCAACAATTGTTTTTAGTATAACTAACCCACATGATGAGCTATTATAGAAGCAACCTCCACATTATGTTCATACAACTCCAAATCTTGGGTCAACAAGTGCTATGGTTAGTAATCCATGTTTGTATATTGCATTTACTTGTCAGATTGGAAGCAACGCCATATGGTTGAGTAATTGGATAATGCTTGGGAAATGACTTTCTCATTACATCATGTTCTTTTTGAAATGACAAACGTTCTTTAGGAACTTGAAAGGGTAAAAGCACACTACATTGGATTTTTTGTGGAAGTCACAGTGGCAATTTTTTTCTAAATGAGTCAAATATTGTTGCATTGTATTCAAATCTATTTGAAAAACTTGGTAAAAGTGAGATGAAAAATTGAAACCTACATTCTAATTTCTCAAAAAAAATACCAAAAGAAAAAATGTTCAATTCAAGGTGGACTTTATAAAGATGGTACATCCAATGTCATAGTCCAAACTACCTCGTGCCCATCTCATTTTAGATTATCAAATTTACCATTTCAAATAATTGGTTTACATTTCGAAATTTTATTTTAAAAACAATTGTTAGTGGAATTATTTTGAAACATTATATGGTCTTCTAAATGGTGTCGATGGAATTTTTGAAATTTTGTAAAAAATATTTCAAAATCTTTAATCTAGAAACATTTTCATAATCTTTGAATTGGACATAATACACAAATTAAAAATTTACAAATCTGTGAAGAATTCCCAAGGCTTGACAAGCAATGGACACCAATCAAATGTAAAATTGTGGAAATACAAATAGGGAGTAATTTTTTTCACATTATCACAAGAATCCAATTCCCAATTCAATTAATTGTGACACGCACTATACATCGTTCATAAGGGTTGACTTTTGATCATTTAACATTTGATCCAACTAGTGTGATAAAACAAGTTTTTACATATATTGCATTATTAAAGGTTCATTCAAATAATAATAATAATAATTTTTTCCATTATTGAATTATTTTTTTCAAGTGGATCATATTGTTCAAATCAAAATGTTTCAATTAAAAACAAATTCACAACACAAACTTGCTATTGTTTCTTTAAAGTCCTACCATTCAAAAAAAATTATTGTAGAATATCTTAACACTCATTCTTTAACATTACATTTTGAAAATATTTTTAAAGATCTAAATCTCACTACTATTCATGGTTTTTTCGAGGAGGTTTTCTAATTAAAAAAACTCAAAAGTGACAAACGTAAAAAAAACCACCTTATCAATTTGGCCAAATTGTTTTGTACATGTCCAGCATGACTAGGAAGTCAAATTGGACCTTGTCATTTTGATTAGCGAAGTGATTAACAAAATGACTAACTATTTGACTAGCGAGTAATGGACCATTTGACTGGGTCAATTTTACACCTAAATTAAAATCATTTTTTGGATTATTATTTTTAAAATTAATATGTAGGTAGGTAGGTTAAAAAAAACAGTTAGGTAAATTAGCGCCTAAGCTATTTACCGAACTTAACTTAACTACTTTAATCTAACCTACTTACCCTAGCTTTCTCAACATGCACATAGGTTGTAAGTATAAGGAATTGAACCCCAAAATTTCCCAATGATATACCAAGTCCTTACCAATGAACTACACTAACAAAGGAATTCAACTTTTATCAAGTTTTTTATTTCACATGTTCATTTCACATCATTAAACATAATGGCTAAACCTAGGTGACAATTACTAGTTAAACTTAGTGATTTAAAATGATGGTTCAACATAATGGCTAAATTCAATGATTTAAACTAATGGCTAAACTTAATAGCTAAACTTAGTGACTTAAAGTAATGGTTAAACTCAATGACTTAAACTATTAGCTAAACTTAATAGTTAAATTCAATGATTAAAAGTAATGAGTAAACCTAATGGTTAAGCTCAGTGACTTAAAATAATGGTTAAACTCAATGATTTAAAATAATGGTTAAACCCGATGGCTAAATTCAATGGTTTAAAGTAATGATTAAACCCGGTTGCTAAATTCAATGGTTTAAAGTAATGACTACACCTAGTGGCTAATTTCAATGGTTTTAAATAATGGTTAAATCTAATGGTTAAATTTAGTGGTTTAATGTAATGGTTAAACTTAGTGGCTTAAACTATTAGTTAAACCTAATGGCTAAACTCGGTGGCTTAAAAATATTGGCTAAATTTAGTGGCTAAATTCAATGATTTAAACTAATGGCTAAACTTAATGACTTAAATTAATGGTTAAACTTAGTGACTAAACTTAATGACTTAAAGTATTAGCTAAACCCAATGGCTAAATTTAATGACTTAAAATAATGGCTAAATTAAATGACTTAAAATAATGTTAAATTTAATGGTTAAACTTAATGACTTAAATTAATGGTTAAACATAGTGATTAAACTTAATAACTTAAAGTAATGGCTAAACGCAATGGTTAAATTTAATAACTTAAAGTAATGGCTAAACATAATGGTTGAATTTACTAACTTAAAATAATGGCCAAACATAATTTAGACTAATGATTAAATCTAATGGCTAAATTTAATGATTTAAAGTAATGGCTAAATCTAATGGTTAAATTTAGTGATTTAATATAATGGCTAAATTTAGTGATTTAAAGTAATGGTTAAACCTAATGGCTAAACTTAATGATTTAAAATAATGGTTAAACCTTTGTGACCAAATTTAGTGATTTAAAATAATGGTTAAATTTAGTGGCGAAATTTAATTACTTAAAATAATGGTTAAACAAATGACTAAACCTTGATTAAATCTAATGGTTAAACATAGTGGCTAAACCTAATTGATAATCTTAATGGTTTTATTTCATGGCTAAACCCAAGTTAAATTTAGTGGGTAACTTTAATGGTTAAACATAATGGCCAAACCAAGGCTATATTTAATGGCTATACTTAGTGGCCAAACCAAGGCTATATTTAATGGTTATACCTAGTGGTTAAACTTAGGTTATACATATTGGCCAAACTTAATGGTTCAATTTAGGCTAAACCTAGTGCCAAATTTAGTGGCTAAGCATAATGGTTAAATTTAAATTAAACCTAATGGTTAAATTTAATGGCTAAACCTTGTGGTTATATTTAGTGGTTAAAATTAAGTAGGTAAGTGGGTGGATAGGTAGGTAGATAATATGTAAGTAAGTAAATAGGTTGTACAAAAATGAAAAAAAAAATAGATATGTAGGTAAATAGGCAAGAAGGTATACGTAAATAATAGGTAGGAGGTAGATACATAAGGTAGTAGACTATGTTTGATTAATGATCATTGGTCATATTGATTAAATGTTCAACTTAACTAAAGACCATTGATCATTTTTACTATAGATCATTGGCCATTTTGACTAAGCATTCAACTTGATTAAAGATCTTTGGTCATTTTGATTAATTGTTCAATTTGACTAAAAACCATAGGCCATTTTGACTAAAATTGTACAACTTGACTGTATATTTAGTAAAATAAATCATTATAATCAAATTGATTGGTCAACATATACGTGTGTCATTCAAGCCCCTGGCCTTTAGTCAAAATGTGCATGTCCATTAGTTAAAATGACAAGTTAGTCAATTTGAACCTTTTTAAAAACCATGATTTATAACAATGTTTATTAACATCACATATTGTTTGTTGAAATGAAACAAAAATAAAAAATGTTCATTTAAACTCAAAACTTTACAATGTTTTATCATAAAAGTTCCATGTTATATCATGTTATGATGAACATGGCACTATGGTACTTTATGATGACAATGTGTCATTAACAAAAAACACAATAATCACAAATTCTGGTGTTGAATTTATCACCACACTTTTTTATAATAACACATAGTAACATTATACATATTTGCAATATATAAACCACCCAAAATGTAAATGTCACATTTTAATTCTATCCTAAAAAACATTGTACAAAAAATGCCTTCACATTGTCCAACTATAATAATTGAAGATTTCAATGTAAAATTTTTAACAAAAACAAATCAATCATCAACATTACAAACATTTATGAATAAACATAATTTAAAATTCACTTTTATAAAAAACACCACTATTAATGATACACAAATAGATCACATATGGACAAATGCACCAATACAACAATGTCATTTTGGAACAAACAAGCATATTGGATAAATCATAAACCCATTTATTTTGCTTTCAAATTACCCGATTATGTTCCCCGATTTGTGTTACCACAAAATACCACAAAATGACTACCATTATATTTATGAAAAATATATTTCATGAAGGCAACACTTTATATAACAATTAAATAAAAGCTTGAGGCTTTTGTAAAATCATTGTCATAAAAAATAAAAAATAATCTTATTTAAATATTGAATATTTTGGTCCATTAATTTGAAACTTTTTTTTCATGATTACAAATGCATATTGTTGCACACAACAATGACAACAAAGTTGTAAGTTTTTCACAATGTATTTGTATACATACATAAATGCACATGTACAACATCTTATCTATTGGCATGGCTAGCGTGTTTGTGAATGTTATGTGTGTTTGATGACATATGAACAAATGTTTTTAACATACATGCAAGACTTATGTGGGAAGCAAATACAAATGCACAATACATTTTAAATCCATATCTTGTTGTAACTTCTTGCATTTTTTATTTAACAAAAATAAACAAATCAATTACAAGAAATGCAATCCATGTTAAGCAAATGTAAGCATGAACAATATGAACCATTTGAACAAATCGAAAAATTAAGAAATACAGTTTTAGATGCACAACAAATATCTATTCAACAAGCAATGCACATATCATTATCAAATGAAAATAATATATTTTAATTCAACTTTGGAAACCATATTAAAAGACATGCTTAAAAATTATGTAACTATTTTAATTGGAAATTTCATGTTAAAAAAAACACCTCAATCAACAACATTTCAAAACCTTATGTACATATACTAATTGAAACTCACTTTTATTGAAAGCACAACCATTGATAATACACAAATAGACCATATTTGGACTAATGCATCAACACAACAATGTCATTCGAGAGTAACACAAGCATATTGGACAGACCATAAACCTATATATTTCACATTTAAATTACCATATTATGTTCCCCAATTTATTTTACCATAAATATATGACATATCAAACATATAACATCTATGTTTGTAAAAAAAATCCATCAATTGCCATTTAAATTGAAATTAAATTGTTACAAATTTAAGTTTCAAAATAATAATTGAGTATTAAAATTGTGAACCAAAAGAATTGTTAGTACAATATATAATAGAACAATTCAAATAAAAAAACACAAATAACAACAACAAATTCACTTTAAAATTGCATACTTAGTTAATTATTCACATACTTATTTCAAAAAAATTGAATAAAATAAACAAACAACACAAATATACATACATGCATATTTACCTATCTATATATAAATCTATTTATATGATTATAGATTTATATAATTATACTATTAAATAGGCAGGGCTTGTGTATCATGATGCCTTGTTTATATGGGAGCTTAGGGTTAGTTTCCACATTGACAAAACAAAATTATTTGATTTTTCTTTTCAAAAAATGAATTCATTTTTAAAATTTGAAATTATAAAAGTTTCCATAATCTACTATGAAATTGTCTAATAATGGGTAGTGAAAATTATTTAGAGTCTAGGATATGATAATAATCATGATGATTTTCAATCACATTTTCACAAATTTCATTTCACTATTTTAAGGATTATTTAATGATGAAATTGACCTTAGGGTAAGGTAGTTTATTGGCCTCGCCTTGGTAGGCAAGGATATTGTGTTTAGATTCATTATAGACTATAGTATAGCTTAAGGGAATTTGGCTCCTACTAGGTAATAATAATAATAATAATAATAGGTCTATTTTGATATGAGGATTTTTGAAAAGATGAAATTTTGACTTGTGTTGAAACTTGAGATCAGTTATAGAGTTATAATATCTTGAAGGATTTGGGGGTTTTTTTTAAAAAAAAAATTAAAGAGGATTTTTTTGAAGATTATATTTTGGCATGGTGAAATATTTGAGTGTTTCCATAATTCTTGTTTTGCCTTATTGCAGACACAAATTCAAAAAGGGCAAAACGGCAGGGCGTCACAACCAGTTGTGGCAAAACAGTTGCAAAACAACGCAGTTCTCCGCAGGGCTGCACTGTCAGGCCCGAAACCAGCAGCGCCGGACAGAGCTCGTTTGGGGGTAATTTAGAGCCTCGCAGACACGCAATCCGGCATTCTAGTGCTGCTGCTGTCGGTATGTGCAAATGCCGGCACTCTCGTCTCCCTCGCTCGCGCTTGATCGAGAAGTCGTCCTTCGCAAAGTTTTGCATATTACGACTTTTGCGTATCAGTTGTCTGTCTGTCTGCCTGGTTTTGTTTCCTCCAAAATTTTGGAGTCTGGATCTCTCCAACACACAGATTTCTTTAACGAGAGAACGAAGGAGGGAGAGTTTCTTTTTCTAGAGTGGATTTTTTTTGGGGAATTCTGTGGGAGGAATTCTTGCGATGGCGGGGGGCTTTGAAGTCGCTATGACGGGGCTGGACATGACTTACATCTGGTCGCTGTTAGGTTTCATAGTCATGGTGCGGAGTATGGTACCAAAGAAGGTGACGGACGCGGTGGTTGCTCTTCTACGAACCTGGTGGACGCAACTCATGGCGTTTGTAAATCCCTTCTGCTGCTTCCACATCTTTGAGTACGGATCGTCTCGCAGAGGCTACAGAAATCATCTCTACGACTCTGTGCAAACGTACCTGAGAGGTGAAGGCAATTTCCGCCAGGTGAATGCATTGCAGCTCCGCAGGTCCGACACAGACAAGCATATCAGATTTTCTCTTTTAGGTTTGAATTCATATTCTCTTTTTCCTCTGTCTTTAGTAATAGAAATGAGGTGATGTTTTTCTTTTTTTCTCTTATTTATTTAGTTATTCCCCTGTGAGGATGTGTTATTGCATCAAGTCTGAAAATTTCAGGAATTCAATGAACAAAAAGCTTAGGTTTTCAGGAATTTGTTTGTGGAATTGTGGCTGAAAAATGCATCTTTGAGAGCAGCTTAGTGTAGTGTTGATGCACCTTGTTTGGTCGCCAGGTCAGGAGGTGATGACAGATAATTATGAGGGCATCACTGTATGGTGGACGCACACAGTGACACGAGTACATGGCCGAGATTGTGGTAAATTTTCACTCAAAATCTACAAAAGACAGAAGGCCTGGGCAATGGCATCATACATGGATCACGTCTGCTCTAAGGCAGCAGATTACAGAGTCAACAACCATCATCTATGTCTCTATGGTGTCAGTGATGGACGGTGGCGGTGTCGGACTTTTGGGCATCCGGCAACCTTTGACACATTGGCCATTGATCCCTCCTTGAAAGCAAGAATCATTGCAGATTTGAAAGCTTTTGTAGAATGTGAGGAGTTTTTTCAAAAGGTGGGTCGTCCGTGGAAGCGTGGATATCTGCTTCATGGCCCTCCAGGTACTGGCAAGACCAGCCTGATAGCAGCCATGGCCAAATACCTCGAGTATGACATCTATGATTTACAGCTCAATGAGGTATGAACTATTGCCATCTGCCATCTTTTCTTCTGACCTTTCAGACACTGCAACCAGTGCTGTTTGGAATTTGACATGCAACTCTTATGCATGTCATTCTTGAGAAGCTAGGTATACACATATACACCTCAAATCTAAACTCCATTCTACCTGCAGACACTCCTTGAGATGTGATTACCTGAAAAGGGGGCACTGTGTTGATTCTGTTTTCTGGACAGGGCTCTTAAGCATGCACACAATTGAAGAATGGAAAATACAACTATGATGGACTGTTTGCTGTCTTGTGTCTCACTTCTCATGTGTAGTGTCAGGATGCAGCTTTCAAGTGTCAAACATGTTGGTTAATTTCTCACCTGGTTGAGCCCTTCAGAGCAGTTGAAGGGTATTGACTCAGTACATGCTTACCAGAATAACGTTGAGGTGTGATGCTCCCTTGGCAACATTGAAGATGAAAGTCCAAAATGGTGCAAGAAATATGCTGGTCACCATTTTCACTTGCGGGAGGAGTCATGTATAGGAAGACTACGTTTGTGATGTAATAAGGCTTGCTTAAGTCCTTGAGTTTTTTGTCTGAACCAGATTGCATCAAATCGTGAGCTGAGGCTGCTTTTGACCCGTACCAAGAGGAGATCCATCACTGTTATTGAAGATATTGATTGCTCTCTTAACCTCTCTGGTGAGCGTGAATGCAAAGAGCCTGCAGCCAGCTCTTATTCCTCATGCACCAGCAGGAGCAATATCACACCCTCTGGGCTATTGAACTTCACAGATGGGCTGTGGTCATCCTTTTGCAATGAGCGCATCATTATATTTACAACCAATTATCTTGAGAAGCTTGATCCCGCATTGGTGCGTCCTGGTCGCATGGACATGCACATCCACATGTCTTATTGCAGTTTTGAGGTCGTCAAAATTCTGATTGCAAATTATCTGTCCACTTCAACCCATCCACTGTTTGAGATTATAGAAAAGTTGTTGGGAGAAGGTGTGCTCATTACACCTGCCCAAGTGAGTCAGGTTCTGTTGGAGAAGAAAGATGACCCTGAAATAGCCCTAGAAAAACTTGTTTGTCAGCTGGAGTTGAGGAAGGAAAATTTGGGAAAGGAGGAGGAAAAGAATGAGTTTGAAGAGTATCAGCAGATTAGTACTGCAGGGAATCGAAGGAGGACTATCGAGATGCCTCCAAACCATATGCACATGCGGGTGGGGATGAGATACTCACAGAAGAGGAATCTACAGCAGATAAATCAACAGGTGCTGATTCAACGGAATCTGAAGGGGAGAGGAGGGCGAGGGCAACCAAGAGTGCGAGGTCGAGGGAGAGGCCGAAGTCGAGTACCTTTCTTTGGTTGAGCACCTTGAAATGCTCAAGCATAAAAAGGGAGGAAGTATGTCCTCATGATAGATTGCTTGATGTTTGAACACAGAGGGAGCAACAGGATTGTTCTTTGGAACATGAGACTGCAACTTATTTAGTGAATACTGCAAAAAAATTGTTAAAACGGTGCAAACGGACCTGCATCGTGAATATGTCACTACCATGGGACTGCCTTGATAGAAGAGCTTGTTGAAGTTGGCACGGGGAAGCTTCAGTGGGGTGATTGATGCGGGATAATGAAGGTTTGGAGCAATTGTCATCAACGTAAAAAGATGCGGAGTTGTGTTTTTCTGTGTTTATGGGAAGCCTTATTATGTAGAATAGAGCATTGGCAAGATGAATATTTGCAAAGAGCCTAATATACATACAATATTGAATGTATATTGGCACAAAGTATATGTGTATATACCATATATATAAACCAAAACTATAGCTTTTTTTGAGAAGGTCATTGCACAATTTGAGAATTGTAAATCCACATGTAAACTTACAAAAATGTGTTGCAAACATAGATTTCTGAGATGATAAATAAATCTTGATTTGTCCACATGAAACCTTTTGTTTTAATCACTCATTTTACACATATTGTTGATGCACCTGAACACAACTATATGTTGAAAGAAAGATAGTGTAGGATGGAGCTTGTAGAGCTGTAACGAAAATGGAAAACAACAAGATAAGATTAGAAAGCAAAACAATCAAAGAACAAAACCAAAAAAAAAGGCAAAGGAAAAAAAAAGAGAAAAAGATAAAAGAAGATTGCAATCAAAGAATAAAACCAAAAGAAGGCAAAGAAAGATAACAAAGATAAAAGAAGATTGCAATGT
>Ga0209611_10012513_pt1 | contig 11918 bp, 6 predicted proteins | sample S1TSphgellanicum_3_FD_187693 | JGI IMG/M metagenome (GOLD analysis project Ga0209611, IMG submission 187693) | Host-associated microbial communities from peat moss isolated from Minnesota, USA - S1T2_Fc - Sphagnum magellanicum MG (SPAdes) (version 2) | ecosystem: Host-associated > Plants > Peat...
TTGTTGAGAAAGAGAGTGGATGAGTGTACCTAAGTCCAAAAACTCAAAAAAGTAAAATTAAATTAAATAAATAAAATTTACAACACTAATATATATTATTCTCCGCCACGCCACATCTGTATTCCACTCTTTCTTTGCCCTGTTGGAGTAAACAGACCATGACAAGACGGATAGATGACCAGACGAATGAACGAATGGATGACGAGACAGATGAATGAAATGATGCTTCACGACATCCTTTACAATATGTAATGTTGTACATCTACTTACTGTGTCCACAGTTTGAACACCAAAACAATTCCGTTCCAATCTAAACAGTCTAAATACTTTCACCAAAGAAACTCGTTCACCTAATGTGAAACCAATTTTAATAAGGTAAAACTTCCAAAAGTTGGATCCAATGTGATAGTCCCTGTCTCGGGCCCAATAAAAGGATCCACTTGGCGGACCAGGTTGGTATGTTCAAAAGAACCCTAAAAGCACACAGGACAAGGACCAGGTTCCTATGTTCAAAAGACCTATGATATATTTGTAGTAAGCAAGAATGGTTATGACTATGAGATCATGATTGAATTATTGATCTGGTGAAACATGAATAAAACTATAAGATCCAAATGTCCCCAAGGCATCTTCATTTGTGGGTGGATTTGGGACATTCAGATTTTTTAACAACTTGATGTTTTGAAAAGCTAGCTCTCAATTTTGTTAAGCATAACACAAACTTTGCAAATAAAAGATGTTTTCACAAAACAACTTTTGTATTCTGGTGATTTTATAAAATTTATGAAACTGTGAAAATTTGAAAATAACTCAATTTGTACTTTTAAAATTTTGATTTTGTATAATTTGAAATTCCAGAACCTAAGAAACAATTTAAACTTCTTTTAAGAAATTGGGGTTATTAATTATTAAAAATAATTTTGATACCATTGTTGAAAGGTCATTCAATAGTAACTAAACAATTATATTATATGCAACTAAATAGGCATTAATTTGGATACATTTTCCCTCAAAATCTTCAATTTGTCCAAGTTAATCTTGTTCTACTTCAGACCTTGGATGTAACTATTTTGATAGTTTTCAATTTGCCAATGGGGTAGGACTGAAGGGTTTAAACTGGGTTTACTTTTTACTCCATATGTTTGTTGTTTCAAATCATAATTTCATTTGAATACATCACTGAATGTATTTTTGACAATTGGCATTATTTATTGTGGAATTTCGAAAAGATATCAGCAATTCACTTTGGAAAACCTAAAACATCAAATCCTTTGTTAAATTGTCTATTATAGGCACTATGGGAAATAATGCAATTTTTCTGTTGTGAAATGGAATTATTGGTCCACATTTGAAACTACACCCTTTCTATAGTTTTGTGATATAACCTTACCATTCTGCTATAGGTTTGATCTTGTATAAGCAAATTAGTTTTACTATTAAATGTATCTTAATACTATGGAAAATTCAAAATATTTGAAATATGGGTGCCAAACCCCTTTTTATCCCCAAATGTAAATAGTAGTGAGGAAAAATGAATGTTTTGTCTCTAATTTACTATGGTTTTTTGAGTTTTTATTCCATAAAAGTTTTTGAAATAATTCTAGGTATTAGTTGCCACAACTTACAAATTGCATTTTGCACTATCAACTTGAACCACTCACCAAATACATCCTTTACAATTACAACATTGACATGAGGTTCCATAATGCCATCATAATTTCAATAACATTTTACAAACTTACAATACTAAAATTTGATGGTAATATCCATTCCATTATATGTTTTGCAAATTTAGGAAATTTGATGTCTTGGAATTTTAGGGCTTATCTTAAAAGCCAAATATGTTTTTGAAATCTATATGTGCCAAAATAATATCTTGTTTGGTGAGTTTGGTATTTTTCAAAAACCATTACTACCATTTAAATTTTCCTAGTGCTATGTCATGTGCTATAGATTGGTGCCCAACACTATCAAATTAACAAAGTCACACACATAAAATATGCATGCAAATTGCAGTTTGACATCAAGTTGTTTGTTTCAATTGTGTTTTTGCTTTGGGCTTGGATTTGTTTTTGGTTGTACGTAAGTTTGAAATTAATGTACATAATGAAAATGGTTTTGAAATATCAATTGTGACCATTATTCCATTATTCCATTAATTGTGTTGGTGCTCAAAATGATTTAACTATGTTTATCAAACTTTTTTCTAAATTAGAAATGAATGCATTAAATTTCACTAAGTTTGATTGTTAATTTTGATGAGCTTCAAACTTTTCAACTATATGTTCTTGTGATCACTAATGCATGTGAGTTCAATTAGGTGGTTACTTGACATGAAATCACATCATATTATATAATATGTTAGATCAAAGTAGTTTGGAATACCTATTTATTAATAAAATGGTCTAATTTTGTTTGGCCAAGTATATTGTTGATAAGTGGTATCCTTATAACAATTGTAAATATTGGAGCTATAATGAAACATGGGCATACCAAGTGGGATACAGGATGGAATTTTATAATAATGTTCATATTAATCATGGCTTTGGAAAACATCAAAATATATTTTGGGTAATGTTTTTGCAAAAATGATTTTGAACCCTAACATTTGGTGTCAAGGTTTGTGTGTTTGTGGGGTAGCACACCATAGGATATCCCATGTCCAAAATATAATATTCAACGTCTTTAATTTGAAAACAAGTTTTGGCATTCATGATTTCCCTTGTAAAATAACACCACAACCAAGTAAAACCTAAGTGTAGAAGGGGAAGAGTATATCTAACTATACCTATGGAATGTAACATAAGCTTTTAATAATTGTTGCCTTTCAATATATGTTTTTTCTATTTGTTGTTTTTATTTTCAAATGTTGTCGAGTTGATAATAGAATATCATGTTGTATTGATATAAATAATTTGATAGGGAAATAAATGGGAGGTGTTTGATGGAGAAAGTAATGACATCATTTGTGTCATGAAGGAGGACAAGCGCGATCTTAAAGTGTTTCGCAATTCTAATTTGAAAAAAACAGATCCAGATTACAAAACTCATTTGCGCAAAAACCTTGGTCCTTTCCCACCTTAGGATCTTGTCATTTTTCATGGAACAAAACCCCCGGCCAAGGTACATCTAAAGCCTTGACCTATTTTCCAAGTGTATTCAAGTTGTTAATTTCTTACTATGCACAATAAGAAATAGAAGTTATCAAATAAACTTAAACTTGTTGGAGGGACATTTGCAAAACACCTTTTTGTTAAAAAGACATGTTGTAATATTGCATAGGATATGCATGCATGAATATTGATCATAATTTTCATAACTTTTTTCAAGAGGCTTGTGAAGTTTGACCTCTTCAATTACTAATCAAGATTTGCCAACAAATAGTAATAAATAATGAATTAAAAAATTTCATGAATTCTCTTGAAATTTATATTTAAATGTTTGCATCTTTTGAAATTCTTATGCACGTATTGACATTTGCAAAATCCATAGCCTTGATACAAACATAAAAATCAAAAGTTTAACACTCAATTGATAATCGAGAGTGGGGCATTATGTTGGTCCTGGCTAGGTTTTGAAAGATAATAGTTGCTTCCATCTCAATGAATACATTGTGCTAGTGAATGAATGCACCGATGTGGCCTTTGTCACCCTCGTTTTGATGATTGAGGATATGGAATCGATGTTTTCAACCATCAATGTTACATCACTTTCTTTTTTCAATTACAATTATCGATCAACATGGCCATTTCAGGCAAATTTTGAACTTGTAGTTGACAATGTTTGTATAGATAAATCTATATATGATTATTTCCCATATTTTACTAATATTTGAATAATTAATATATTATGTTATAAGTTTTGTATAATAATTTTCAATATTTTATGAATATTTGGAATTGATTCAAATATTTTTGGCATGTTAATTTTATTTGAAATGAAAATACATCATTCAAAAAGTTGGCAAATCAAATGATTTGTCCAAAAAGACCAATAATAGTTTAATCTCTTGATTATTGGATTACTTAGTTTTAGAATGGGAAATTTGATCAAGCCAACAACATTAGTTAGAAATACCTTAAATGCATAGTGATATTACAAAAATTGGGAGATGTTATGAGATGGACAAGTTGATTATCGAATCACATTTTTATCTTTTTGCTAACTTTAGGGAGAATAAGTAGAACTAAGTTGCTTTTTTAATGGGTGAACTCCATGACTTGAGATGTTCTATTGATCTCAACCATCACCTACATGTGATGTTTGATAAATAATAAATTTTCAGATTAATGATAAATTTGTATGTTTATGTTTCTAACATAGATGTTGACACATAGTGAATGATGAGTGTTAATGGAGCCCACTTTAGTGGAAACCAATATATTGGCACCACATTTATATTGAACATTTTTAAAGGTTGGTTCCCGTGGTAATAAGGTTAAAGTTAAATGTGAAGCTTCATGACGACCATTTTGGCATAAAAGAATTTGTTTTCAAACCAAGAAAGGGAGTCATGATGTTCTTTTTACTAAATGTTGTGATGTAATTGAAGTTGCAATCAAACATATGGATTTAGTGAAAGTTGTGATCATTTGTAAAAACATTTAAACAAACTTGGCTGTAATACATATATGAAAACATTTCTAATCATCCATATATGCTTTTGGCTACTTATTGGGACCAAATATAAAAATTTGGTGATATTTATTATTTCTTTTTTTAAACTTGTCTTTATTGAAACCCCCAAAAATCACTTCTTTTTTTTCAATTTGCATTTTTATTTCTCCAATTGGTTTCACCAATAAACAAATATAGGCTAAAAAGAATCATAATATCAAAAAACTTCAATCACAACTAATCTTGGGTGGTTATTAGAAATGGAAATTGATAATTGACAATTTTGAACTTATATATTAAATATAAAGGTGGTTATTTAAAATCAAATATTTGGTATATAATTTCTTGCAACTTTGTCAAATATCTAATAATCAATTACATGATATGTAACCGTGGTTCTTTAAAAATCTAAGAAATGATCAAATACCCTTTTATAATATTTGGTTATTTGTTGGTTATTTGATGAATCTTATTAGTTGTTTGAAGCTTTTTCCAAAAACTAGAACTAAAGGTTGAAATTTTGAATTTTCAAATTTTGAAATTGTTGGACAACTGAAAACCAAGGTTATTTTGTTAAAAAAATAATAACCCAACATTGATCACAACCCATAGCCCAAGAGCTTCAAACATCTATTACATGCATAACCATAAAAAAGTAACAATTATATCATAAAAGCAACCTTACATTATTATCCATAATTAATTGATTCAATATCATATTTAAAAATGTTGTTTGTTGTTCATTACAAATGGTATCCACGTCTTGCACAAAATATGTCGTTGGAAAGTGTTCAAATTAAGTTATTTATTTATTTATAGTTCCCATACATCAATGATTTCATCATCCGATGGTGACTTTGATGCATATTTTTTAAAGATAATTTTTCATCTTATTGCTTTGGTGTTTAATCCAAGTGCATGGAGCTTTGCTCAAAGTACACAACCCAATCAAGTTTTATGTATATCTAGATTGAATGAGCCACATGTTGGTGACCAAAAGACAAATGAAAAACTTTTGTGGTTAAATTCATAATCAAATTTTGGGTACATATGTGCACATGTTTTAATAATTTCTTTTCCATGGTCCTACCAAAATAGACAATGCAAGTTCATTGATTAAAAATCATGCATAGTGGGTAAATTTTACACTAGTGTTGCACAATTATTTGATTTTGTTAATAATGTTGCATTCCATTTTTTATAAATTGGAAAAATCAAATTAATTTCTAAAAATTCCATTTAAAGTTTTTTTAACTAGTACAATTTTTTTAAGTTCTTTTTTTGTGTGGAAAAACTCAAAAATACAAACCTCAATTTCAATGTTTTTGAAAAAAAATAAAAGACAAAACCTTTAGTTCCAATTTTTTAAGAGAATTCACAATCAAAAGAACATCCAATCCAATTCCATGTTATTGAATTTTTTTTAAGAATTAACAATTTTCATTAAAAAAAATAGCAAACAAATTATGGTTTAAGATAGGTTTTTGACCTAGTTATTTGATTTTCTAAAGCATTAATTGGATGTCACTTCTTGTTTCATGACTTTAGAATCATTACTATAGTACCTTTACCATTTCAGCATAATTTTTTTTTAAATTTTGATTTTGCCCAACTTTTGAAAAAATATTTGTTTTTATGCCAAAATTTTAATTAAATCAAAACACTTTCATTGCCAAGTTTAAACCATAGACATTTTAGGAAGGAGACTTAAATCTTAGTTAGTCTAGACATGTTAGACTACTCCATAACACTAGAACCCATGTGTTTATTTTTTGATATAACCATTATTGCTGAAAATTGTAGAATTAGAAAACCAAGTGCCAAAGTGAATATTTAAATTTTAATTAATTATTCAGCAACAAACTACCAAAATGGTAGAGTTACTATGGTAGTAAAGGGTTAGAACCATGTTTTTGATTTTTTTAGAATTGATGATAAGGGTCCATTTACCCTACCCTTACCCATTGGTTTCTTCTTTTTCTACCCAAGGTTAGTTTATAGTTCACACAATGAATGAAACATCACCTTGAGCTATTGAAAGGAAGTATGAAATAAATAAATCTTCATTCCTCTTTATGTCTAAATGCAAAAATCTTGGTTCATTTGATCAATTTTATGTTTTAAAGTTTAAGCCTACATCTTTATGCATGTTGTCTATCACATAGATATGAAAATGGAGAAGACAAGTTTAGAATTTGTAATTTGGAACCAATGGTTCTAAGATTTATTTAAAATTTTAAAAATCATCATATTTTGAACTAAATAGTTATAGTTATACATATAGAAATATGTTTTAAATTTTTTATTTCATAGGAAATATGAAAACGTGGCTCGATTTTGTTGTCAATGATCATCAATTACTTGACATAAAAAAATTGAAATTAAAAACGACTAATTAAAAAATGGATATGATAAAGTTATAAATATTTCAAATTTTGACATCAATAACTAACCATTAAGAATGGACAATAGGAAAACCAAGCTTGAAAACAAAAGAAAACAACACAAAAAAAGATTGGAGAAAGGAGATTTTGTACAAATGTATGGTTATGATGTCATGGTAAAGTTGCAATGAACTAACACCCATGAATGCACCTTGGTGCACTAATGCGATTTTTTTCTCTAATTGTGCTTACCAAGGTGGTTGGCAGGTTGAGTTAATTTTTTTCCCCCTTTTTCAACCCTGATTTCAATTTTTGTTTTGGAATTTTTTTTTCTCTTTATGCCTTCCATCTTTTTTTTTTTTTGCATTTAGAAACTTTCCCCCCAACCACCTACTATCACCAACCTATCTCACTCAGCCCCACCAACCTATTCACCTATACATTTAAATTTAAAATAAACTCTCTCCCACTTACCTACTTCCCTATATACCTAAAATGTCATACTCTCATCCCCACCTACTTAACCTCCATCCATCTATTTACCCACCTACCCACCCATATACTTACCTACATGCACTTCCACCTTCTGACACACTAGCCTTTTAGGTAGGTACCTACCAAGCCCCACCTACTTGGTTGCACCTACCTACATGATTGTCACCCCAATAGACCCTACAATTGTTGAAAATGATGAAAAATAAAATAAAATGAAGATATTGCATAGAGCTTGGACTTGTTCATTCAAACAATATTTAAAAGCATTATTAAAATGTTTGTCATCACCCATATAAAGATATTATAGATATTCATTGGATTGAAAATTATGTTTTACGGTGTTTTGAGGATGTCACACAAAGTTATAAAAATCTATATCAAGTGAAATACCCCCAATGTTTTGGATACATTTCATTATAAATCTCTAGATGCATAATATGAAGGGATTTGATAGGTAATGGGATTACCTCATGTAATTAGAGTGTATTATAAAAGGACATGCAAATTAGTTGGAGAAGCCTAGAGTATATTGGAATGCTAGGAAGAAATAGGTGACCGAGTCATGTTTAGACAAATTGGCAAATTGCAAGTTAGCATCATACAATTGGTAAGAATAAACCAACTTGTTAAACAAAGACCATGCATATCAATAGCCATAGGGCATTTGATCTGGCATATTGATGATTTATCAAACCAACTTTGTTAAAAAGTTAAGAGAATCAATTAGAAGTTTGTTAAAGGTCATTAAGGAACTGTAATTAGTTAACTTTAGTATAAGAAGTAAAGAGGAGGACTTGAAGGGGTTTGCAATTTTGAGTTGACATAAAATATAGTATTTTGTATTGTTTTGGTGTAATGTAAGAGAAAGATTTTTATTTTATTTTGGTGTGTGCATTTTTTTATGAAGTGAACAATAATATGTTTGGATTATGTATTTGTAGGTGTAATGATGAGGAAGGAGAAATTTGTTGAAGAGAATGTCCTTTAGAAACTAAGGTTAATGCTTGGATGTAAGGCGTGAAAATGAGGAGTAGGTTGCAAGAGAGATGTTGGTACAAAGAATGATGGGAAAAACACTACCCTAGAGTTACATGGAGAATACGAATAAAATGTAATAGAAGAATTGGACAAACTAATGAGCTTGATGAAAAGAGTTATGGAAAGTATTATAGAATGGTTTGAAAGGGTATTTGAGTAGTTGTAATACATGGTATTTGCAATTTAGAGTGGATCACTTTTGACCAATTTTGTGAGTCCTTAAAAATACTTTTCATAGTGTACTTTTTATAGGAAAAAAAAGTTATAAACTTGTAAAAATGTTCATCTTTTCTAAAAAGCAATGACACATGACTATGTAATACCTCCTAGGCTACAATGTTTATGAATTTTAAAAAATAAATTATAATAATGTAATAATAAAGGGATTTGCCGTTTTCATCAATTTTTGGCCTACGTAAAAGTCCACAAAACTCTTATGTGGCATTCAAATGATTTCCAAACACCTATTTTGAATTACTAACCACATTTTTGAGTTTTGGAGAAAGAATGAATTTTGTTTATTATAAGCTCAACATATGGTGAGTCTATTTACACATCCTTTATGCACTATAACACTATAACTTATATGCAATGAAAAGTCCCCCATTTGGTGTAAAAAATGTAATTTTAAATAATTTCAAGATTCTATCACACTAGATTATATAACAATCACATACATGAATTCGTTTAAAAAAATTTAATAACAATTCAAGATGTGGGACAAATTCTTATCCATGGGTGTTAAAAAATGGCCTTGTGATGCCAAAAGTGATCCATTCTAACTTGCAAATACCCTAAAATTATGAAAGATTAGGGCTTTAGGCATTATAAATGTGATATTTAAATAGATGTAAATAATAAAAACCAACAATTTTATCAAAAAAAAAAAACCCCATACAAGAATAAAGCTAACAAGTTTGTCCATTAATTTTCACCTATTACAAATCATCCAATTTCAGTGTAGGTCCAAGAACACAAGCAAAAAGGGTTTGTTCATGCATATTAATGTCTATAAATGCCACAATTTCACTACCAAAGGTCTTTCCAAGTTTTTTATGTTTACAAATCACCCAATTTCACCATAGGAAGTTTATTCAATTTTTTTTAATGATCTCTTAAGCCTAAAACAAACCCCCCATTATGTATTAAAAATCTTCCAAGGTTAAAACAAACTTGTCATTATGCATTTATGAGTTCCCAAGATCAAAATAAACTTCCATTACATGCATTTGTGAACTTTCAAAATCAAAATAGACCCCCATTATGTGCATTTGTGTACTCTCAAAATCAAAACAAACACCATCATGCATTTGTGAGCTCAAGACCAAAATAGGCCCACTATGCAAATTCATGAGCTATTAAATCCAAAACAAACCCACATCATGTGAACTTCCAGGACCAAAACAAACCTCAATTATGCATTTGTGAGGTCCCAAGGTCAAATGAGAACCCCATTATGCATATTTGTGAACTCTTACAATCAAATCAAATGTCCATTGTGTATATTTGTGAGCTGCCAAACCAAATCAAATTCTCATTATATGTATAATTTGTGAGATCCCAAGACCAAAATAGGTTCCCAATATGCATTTGTGAGCTCCCTCACATTTTCACACTTTGTGTTTTCATGTAAAGTCTTTAATCTTTTACATCCTGGCATGCCCTTCATGATTGCATGAAAAAACTCTTTCATCACACTCTAATGCATACACATCAACACTAATTAGCTTTGAAAAGAAGAGCACTTGAGCTTGTGCCTTGACCTCAAGGTTGGTTCTTTCATGTGAAAACAAATAGAAGGGACCAAAATAGAGATACCACCAAATTTGGTGCAAAATTGAGTTTGGGTCTCTATTATTTTCTTAACTACATGTTACATCTCTTGTTGCAGGTTTCATCCTCTATATGGGCCAAATTAGCCATTCTTGTACCCTAAAATGATGACTTCACAAATAACATTCTTTGGGTGTAATGATCAAGACAACCCACTACAACAATAAATTACAAAATGCAAAGGCCTAACCTAATGGGGGGTGTTTTGCAAAGCAGAACGCGAATGCGCTAGGTCATCCCTTGTAGATTCCATCTCCATTGGGCATTTCACAAATATCTTGAGAACCTTTCTCTGTGTTCCACTATGTAGAATTCCCATAGGTTAGCAATTGATGCTTTGTGCTACCTTTCCCTAAGGTCAATTTCGTCTTTAGATAATCCTCGAAATAGTGAAATGAAAATAGGAAGTTAACATGTTGAAAATCATCATAATTATCGTAGGCTACACTCTAAATGATTTCACCATTCATATCACAATATTATAGTAGACAATGTAAAAAATTATAATTTCAAAATTTATAAACGAATTCATTTTTTGAAAAAAAGAAAATTTGTTTTGTCAATGTGGAAACTGACCCTAGGCTATGGTATTCCTAAGCCACACTCCAAATTCCTAAACTTCTAAGCACAAATTAGGGGTACCTCCCCTTAGCCCATTGTCCCTATAGAATCTGCCTCCACGGCTGCTTTCCATTTTAAGGCACTGGTTATTCATCCTTATATTAAGTGGTTGGGGGTGCCTAACAAGTTGAACTTTTTTCTTTGCAATCAGCCATTTTGATTGGCCCATTACCCAACCAAAAAAACATTTTGAAGGCTCCCCAAAATGAAATTTTCTTTTGGAAGATGGAGTGAATCCCCTTTGGTCCACCTATTTAGGTGAAAAGACAACCACTTTGGGCAAATCAAGTGTGGTGCTATTAGGAACATCTGGGGGAAAAGATTAAGAACTTGGGGACCTTGTGAGAACTTGAAAAGAACAGATCAGGAACATGAAAAAGTTCAACACCCACACCTGCCCTCCCCAAACGACAAAACCATGGGTCTTTCGAATGCATGCTCTATTACCTCATTGCCTGGGCAAAATTTCTATTCCTACATTTGTTTGTCACCATTTTCAAACAATTGGGGGACTTACTCATGAACAATTAATTAGCATGGGGGGGACTCATGGGTTTGTTTTGTTTTTTTTCTTTCTTTTCAGATTTAATGTCGAATTGAATAGGGAAATTTCTATAATTTGTAATTTTGGATGGATTGATGCAAGCATGGTGTGCATCAAACCAGTGTTGGGTCTGCAATTTTAGAGGCCTGGTATCAACACTAGTATAAACTTTAAACATATAAATGCTAGTAACAAGGACCCAACCAGTCTGGTATGAGCTACCAGCCAGGTATCATTACTAGCTTGGTAGGGATTTAAGGTAATACTGGCCTTGTATCAAATTTATAGCAGTTCCAATATCAGGTATGAATACCTGCCTCATGCGAGTGCAAGATCTAGGACCCAATACCAGGACCAGACTGGTATGAAAGTTTTTTGAAAGTACC
>Ga0209611_10012514_pt1 | contig 11915 bp, 11 predicted proteins | sample S1TSphgellanicum_3_FD_187693 | JGI IMG/M metagenome (GOLD analysis project Ga0209611, IMG submission 187693) | Host-associated microbial communities from peat moss isolated from Minnesota, USA - S1T2_Fc - Sphagnum magellanicum MG (SPAdes) (version 2) | ecosystem: Host-associated > Plants > Peat...
AGCAACTGAGCGAGGTGAAAAGTTCTCAAAGTAGACTAGTAAAGGCTTCAGCCACTCCATTTTCTACTGAAGTTTGTGATAGGTACCAGACACTGTGGGGCTGCATTTTGAGAAGTAACTATGCTATATTGATGGGATTTTCGCACCCCTGTCAGTTACTCTTTATCAACACATTTACCAGAAATTACTTCAGTTCTGAGATGCAGATTTGCCTTTTCTTCTACGATCAATATAAGAAAAATTCTTCCTATCAATTGATACTTATGACCAAGTTTTGCAGCCAGAAGGTTGCAGAGATGGAAGATGGGTGGTAAGTAGAGTTGGGCAAACATAAAAGATGATTGATTTTTTGTGCTGAGAGCTTTCTGCAAAACGATTCTACAACATAAATTTGCTCTTCAGATAAATCAGACTGGATGCAGTGGAACGAATGATACTGTTCATATATAAGTCAGTGTTGGGTCATAGGAGGACAATGTCAAGTGGTGCACAAAAGAGCATGCCAATTTCAATTAATTTATGCCATACATAAACTCTGGCACATCACGATTTCATGTGAAATTATTTTAGTTCTTGTTACAATTGCTTAGCATACAATGTCACTAGTGGTGACAGGCAAATGAGATTTAAAACTTGATATTGTGTGCTGAAGATCTGGAAAGATGGAAAATCATATTGGTAAATATTTTACCAAGTGAAATGTTCCAACTAATCTTTACTGCAGATTCAGACCTGTGAAACTTGTTAACAATAGCTCAAGTTTAACAAGTAGCAGTTCCAAAGCTATTCCACACAACAAAATTCAATTCAACCCATGTCTTACGATGCTTGAAGCTGAAATCATCAGATTCAGCACACTGAACCTAAAACTGAGAGATACCTCCTCACAATCTTGATAGTGTTGCAGAATTCAGCATCTCTCACTTACTTTCCCCACTTCCAGAATACATTGGATCCGCACTTGTACTTGTCCTTCCCCTCACACTCAAGGTTAAGATCTTCAGTCAAAAACTTCACTTCCTGCATAGGTGGATATCTCAAATGTCAGGCAAGAGTTCTCTGCTCGCAGAAATAAGTAGCTTGTAATGGTAGAAAATGCAAAGTTTGAAACACAACTCAAAATTCCAGGGCTGCATATTGCATCACAGCAAGTAAAAAATTGTTCAGGCCTCCTACCAGGATTTCACATTCATGGGAGTGTGAGCACATGAAAAGATGGCACAAACCTTCTTCTTGGCAAGGTCTTCACAACCAGTAAAGTTTTCAGGGGCCTTGCAGGTTCCAAAGAGGACAGTGTAAGCTCGTGCTGTGTTGGCACCACTTGTGGCTAATCTCTTCTTATCATTTAGATCCTGCAATAGATACACACAGGGACCACAGTGAGATTCCTCCATCAGTCTGCTGGCTATTCTTGAATTTGGTCCAAAGACTCAACTTCATTTGTAAGAGTGAATCTTCAGATACATAATGGGCCTCTAACACATCAAATCAACAGTGAGAAGAATAACCCTCACAAGTATCCAAAAAATCTCCATACGCATGATTAAAGGTAACCAAAACCATACTAAAAGAATTTCCTTAAAAATTGAAAAAATAATCTAGGAAAGGGCTAAAGAAAAGGGAATCATGAACACAGGTCAGAGAACTCAATCAAAATCCACAGAGAGAACCTGCAATATTTGGAAACATTAGGACTCTGAAAGGGTTATATTGCCTAGGATGTGGAGGAGGGATAGCCATTTCTCCAAGTCACCAAGAAAATCCTCCACTTGCAAGAGTCCACAGAATGGGCACACTAATGCATATCAGAAATGTAATGTGTTATTTAATTGAAGCAGTCTAAACTGTGGTTTCCTTGATCTACGACCTGCTCATACAGGCGACAAACTTCCAATCAGCTGCTGCACCAAGGCAAGATGGTTGCTGAAATCCTCTCTCAATGGATTTGGAGTTCCAATACATATGTTGGTGAATGATACTTCACTGCTCAGGATGATGATCATGATTTGAACTAGATACGATCTTTGACTAATTAGAGAAGACAATGCAAGGTCTCCCCCTATCATCTAGTGTTAGCAAGAATACTATCTTTGACTCTAGTAAGCCTGCTGCTTTGTCATAGAGGTAGAAGAAATCTACTGACATCCGAAGAGAACCTAGATAGGTTCACAGTTCCTTGACTAGCCATATTCACAGAGCATCATTAGAGATCGTTATTCACATTATTCAGATCAAAACTTCGAGTTGCAAAGGTGTCATATGATCCGCAAATTGCGAAAGTGAACAACGAAAGATCGGCCCGTATCTAAGGTTATTAGTTGCGAACTTTGATCAAGGAGAAGCATGTGAAGAGAACACAAACCTTGTTAGCAGCGCTTTTGGCGAGCAAATCCTCGACAAGTCCAGCATTGGCGTTTCCTGCAGCAGCAGCAGAGAAGGCAGTCCCAGCAACCACGACGGCGGCCATCTTCAGTAAGCTCCTCCTGCTCTCCACTTTCTGATATTCCTCATCCGTTGCAGTGCCGTTTGCCCTCACGGTCAAACCTACCTTGGCAGTCGAAATTGAAGAAGAAACTCCCTTGAACTCCCTCACAGACAACGCAGCCGGTAATGCGACAGCAGATCCGAGAAAAGAAGTAGTCGCCATCGCTAGATTGATGCAGAAAACAAATCAAAAGCAACAACAAAGAAGATATCAAATCCAGAACTGAAAAAGACGCAATAAAATAGATTCATACAGAGCAAAGGAAACAAATTAAAAAGCACAACATTATACCAAAAAAAACACACACACGTTTCAAAACACAAACAAGAATGCAAAGCGAGACCGAATGAAAGAAACTGAAAGCTTTGTACCTCGAAATTAGAGAGCTTGAAGAGAAGAAGTATGGATTATTCCGCAAGCTGAGCAATCGGGAAATGGAAGCAAGTGATCTGGCGTTCACGTGCACTACGGTGGAAACACGCACGGCAGCAACAAGAAGGAAAGAAAAGAATGCAAGAATGCAGTACAGTGCAGCGCAGGAGGCGCAATCGACAAAGCCAGTAGGCAATGGGCACACTGTCCAAAAGAGGATGGACAATAGGCCCAATCGGAACCAAAGTTTGGTGATTCAGCCAATTGGGTGGCGGCGTTATGGAATTTAGTGGATAATGTCTTATCCTTCGGAAGATTGGCTATTCCTCTTCCGAAACCCCTTTCACACCGAACGCCCTGTTTATTGATCGTACCTTAGGGTAAAGCCCCAGGCTGTGTGGCCTTTACTGAGTGTAAAGACTAAATACCCAGGCACCAATTTTAATTTTAATTATTTATTGGCCTTGCCTACCAAGGCAAGGATATTGTGTTTAGATTCATTATAGAGTATAGTAGGTTTAATGAATTTTGGCCCCCAGGTAATAGGTTTTATTTTTATATGAGGATTTTTGAAAGATGATATTTTGGCTTGTGTTGAAATTTGAGATTAGTTACAGAGTTATTGTTTTCTTATGTTTTCATGTGGTTTTCCACGATTCATCATTATTTATGTCATGTCAAATGTAATTTAAATTAATATACATTTCATGGACATGAAAAGACATATGTTAATTTGTTTTTTCATATCCATGTTGGTGAATAGGGAAAAGGGTGAGGTAGTTATAAATTGGAGGTAGTTATCAAGAAAGGTGGGAAATAGTTATTAAGAAAGTTAATAAAAAAAAGAAATAATTATTAAGAAAAAAATGAAGTAGTTAGGCTTGAAAATTACATAGTTATTTTGGAAATTGTCTTCGGGATGGTCTATGGACAACCATACAAAGGATTCCAAAAACTCTCTCATATACATATACTAGTTTTGATTACTCATTATAGAATTATAGAATTATTTTCATAATATCTTACTCATTGAGGGATTTCCAAAAGCACGCTGCAATTTTTATCAAATTTTTAGTTTTGAATTTATTGAATTTTTAATAATAAAATTATTCAATATTCAATAACTCTTGCATTGTAAGTCTAAACATTAGGAAACCACCTTAATGCACCTTTATTCATTGGCAACTTTCCAATGGTGCTGATGGGGTACCATGGGTTAGAAGGTCTTAACATGATAACCAAATAAACAAACAACCTTAATCGATAGTTTTTGAAAAACACTGTAGCTTTCAATGCATATTTATAAATCTAAATTCAATTTCATACTAATTCAAATTTGAAATTAAAAATCTAAACTTCATTCAAATTATAGTTTACAAGTCATTATATCATTCACAATGGAGCTATGTTGAACATTTTGTTTCGTATCTTCATTTGAAAAGGTACAATGTGCATTTTCTATTGAAATTGTGCATTGAAGGTGTAGAAGTCCATCTTTAATAAGGGCGTACATAAAAGAAGCCCAATGTAAGATGATAATTCACACACTATGTAACTAACTTGAAAGCAAGTATCAAGAAGCTTTCAAAAGTTTGTGCTCAAGTTGAAAAATAAGGGAACATATAATTGCTTTTGAGTTTAAGGTTTAACACATTTCAACAAGTAGAGATCAAGGTTATTTCTAGTGTCGGATAGTTTTTGGAATCTATACCAAACTCCTCACTGGTTATATACGTGTACAATAGGTGGGGGCCAATTCAGGAAAGAATTGCCCTCAACTTTGCCTCAACAAACTACAAATTTTAGATAATTGCTCCTTGTTTTGACCTAGCAAAACAAAAATCTTGTACCTTGGCTTGCCTCAAACTTGAGACCAAAATATGTTCAACGTTCTTTACTCAAAACTCCACATTTTATGTTTGTAAGAATTGCCAGATTTAAACGAGGGTTTATGGTTTTTCAAGTTTGAGTTTAATGTGATGAAGAAAATGGGAAGTGGGAGCCAACATTTGACAAGTACATCGCAACAACCTTTTTCCTTGGATTTGCTTTTGAATGGGACCTTGGAACATTGTGAAAGAGGATCCTTTACATCAACAACTCCCCTTTTAGCTTGTACTAAAGTATGGAAAGTGCAATATAACCTAACTTAGACAAGGTGAGAACTTGTCACTTGTTTTTCATTGAGCAAAGTTGTCTTGTTGTTTGTTGCCTATACCTCTCATGTTTTGTGTCTTGCATTTTGTCATCTTGTCTTTCCTCATCAGGTGTTTTATGGAACTCACATATCTTCTTTGTGTCTATTTCCTATTAATGTTTGGATTCCATTATTGCCAATCTTTGACTTGGGTAGATGCAAGTCAAATCCTCACCTCATCATTCTCTAATTTGCTACCATTCTTTGCCTTATTGCTTCTTTAACTTTCTCACCTTGTTCTTTCTATTGTTTTCATGACTTGAGTGCATTTCTCTTCACTCTAACAGATCCTTTTTCTCATAACTTTTTTCTACCACTTTCAACTTTGGATGTTAATGTAAATGTGTAGCCTCAACCAAGCTTTAATGACTTGTGTGTTGCTTTCTGGGCTTAGCAAGATATGGTAATGGCAATAGCATTATGAACATTGGTGCAGAACAACAGCACCTTTTTAATGCAATTCACAGAGGTGGTGATGAGTTTGTTGGGTAAGAGGTGCTTTTGAAGAGTTTGAAAAAGCAAGGCTCAGAAGCATCAGCACATAAATTCACCCACTAAGCCTTTTGTCAAGGTGAACAAAAACCAATTTATTGACTTTAATTACAATTAAAAAATTCACAATGTGCTCCACAAGTAGGATGTTCTAAGCCTTCGGACCTTGCATGACTAGTCCAAAGGTAAATTTAAATAAAACCAGCCATGGATTTATTCACAACCAACAGACTATACACAATTTAGGTTCTTTCACTAAGAACCATGTCATCTACCTCGTAGGCTTCCTCTCTCAAAAAAACTAGACTAGAGAACCATCTCAAACTACCAAAACCCCTTGCCTGGCCAGTTCTTTACAATTTGCTAAAAAGGAACCACATGGAGCTGACTGGTTCTTTAAAAATGAAGAATTTCAAAGAACCAAACCCAACTGCTTTTCTGAAAATAAAAAAGTCATATACCTGGTATTGTTGATTCTTTAAAAAAATCAAAGAAGAGCCTAACACTCGTTATTTCCTCAAAATGTATAAATTATGCCAGTTTGAAACAATATGGTACTAATTGGGTTCTTGTACATGGGCACTTTTAGTCCCATGCCAACAATTTCCATGTTCAGACACTTTTTCTGTGCGGACTTTCGTTCTAGCATTCTGTATATTAATCCATATTTCTCTTAAGGGTTAAGGTTACTCTGATTTGCTTGACAGAACTCAACCTAACCACTGCTTGGCATGCTGCTTATTCAATGTCTAGGCCAGAACAGATGTAGAGATTTGAATGAAAATCAGTACTTGAGACAAGGCTTTCTGTTAAGTAAATTCTAACAGTAGACCTACTACATTTTGCTTCCAAGAAGTGAATTGTGTACCGATAGAGAATTTTGAAAAACAATCAGTATGAAAAAATATTGTGAAAAGTGGAAATCAGTTTACCAAAATTTGACAGCTTTACAATGTGAAGCCTTACTGACTTTCAGCTTCATGGCCATCACAGCCCAAGGTTGTGCCTTCTTGAAGTTCACTACAACACAGCAAAATCAAAATCATATTCTCTGTGCCTGAACACCCACAGCAGTTACAAACCACAAATCTATTAGATTGCAGAGGAGACACTGCAAAAACAGTATAGAGAAAACTCTTCGACACAACTTTGAAGGGAACCATTCTGTCAGTTGCAGCAAAACCAAAACCAATATGACAACAATGGGTGTGCTCATACCTTTATGAGTGTCACTAACAAAGTACCAGACCATCACCCTCATCATGAATAGCAGTGTCAAGCTGCAAGTGCATGATGAATTGACAGCTCTTACTGACACAGCATGCAGATGTTTTGTGATTGTTTTGTGTGCACCCAAGTTTATCCTTGTAGGTGGGGAAGGAAACAGAATTCTCTGAACTCAAAAGCCCTGTTTTTGAATGATACTTCCAATTGTGACCCTAACGTAGATTTCATGAGGCTGTCGTCCACACATGGCCCACAGGATCCCTGTTCAAACTGCCACTGTTGCCTCCAGAATAGGGACTGCAAGGAACTATGTCAACTTAAATTGGAAGGTGCAGCATGACGCACAAAAGTGTTGAGGTAACACTAAGATCTGAAAGTTGATTTCAGTCTGCTCTTCTCCAAAGGAAAATGTATAAAGATTTCTCTGCGGACATGAAGACTCCAGCAGCACTCATGCATGGACTGTTGTCCAAAAGTGGTGGGAACCTATGAGATTAATTCATCCATCCAACTTTGTGGAATTTGAGGTGTTGGGTAATGGAGCAATGGATTTGTCATCAATCACATACGCCTTGACTTGTTGGGTGGTTGGTAATGTTGGTAATTTGGATTTCCACCACTTTGATCTTTCCTTCTCCCTCCTTGTTGAGGTTGTGGCTGTGGTTGACTCTGTTGCTGTTGAATACCACCTGTGTTTGCACGTTGGACAAACATACTGCTTGCATTCATTGCATGCATGGACCCTTGAGGGTTGGCACTCAAGGCAGCCCCCATGCTTGGGTTTTGAACCCGTTGTTGCTGCATACCCATATTTATGGACTGGTGCACTTGGCCTGCACTCCCTGACATGCTGTTTGAAGATGGAGGGAGCTGTGAGGGAGCTGGTGCACTCACACCATCAAAGTCTGTGAAGCCATCAACAGGGCGAGCAGGATAGCTCACCACCTGACCACTCAAATTTCATATGCACAAGACAGACAGAATCAGACTTGCATTGCAAAGCACTGCACATTATGTTCCCCACACTGCTTTCAAACCCCCTTTTTGACACTTGATGTGCTCACTGCAGGAAAATGAATCTATAAGATTGAATCTATAAGATTGGACAGAAAACTCCACAACACTTTGAAGGTATTTAGGAAAAAAAAGAATCACAGCTCACCTTCTCCCCTGGTTGGCCTGGAATTAAAGCATTTCGGCCTGGAACAGGATCAGTGCGGAAGTACTCGTGTTCTAAAGCTTGTGCTGCTGTGATACGTTTTGCAGGGTCATATTCCAACATCCGGCTCAGCAGATCGAATGCTGCACTCTTTGGTGGCAACTGAACAATGCTGCAGAGCCCAGAATTGTCATACTTTCGTGACTGAATAAGTAAGCGATTGCTCTGCCAGTGAGGTAGATTTGCGAGTGTTGGCCACTTCTCCAGTGTTGGGTGGCCCAACACTTTGAAGATCTTGTCTAATTGGTCAAGTTGAAATGGATTCGGAGTGCTTTTGTCTTCAACTCCCTTCAACACAAACAAACAACACAACATAAAAGACTTCAAATCCTTCTGAAGCAAGAGTTCACAGCAAACTGGCAATTTCTGGCGCCAAATTCAAAGTTCCAAAGATTTTTCCTTATGCTTATAAGTGGAGAATGAATTCTTAGGATAGAGCAAGTTCTCACTTGAAAGAGCGGTTTCAATGTCAACAGTTCTGCAAAGATGCATCCAACTGCCCACATGTCAACTGCAGTTGTGTAGTGTTTCACTCCAAGTAGCAGCTCTGGAGCTCGATACCAAATTGTTACCACAACACCATTGTCACACAGAGGTTTTAATGGTGCTTGGTAGATCCGTGCAAGTCCAAAGTCACCAATCTTCACCACTCCTTGCTCATCTCCTTCCCCCATGACAAGAATGTTTGAGGGTTTCAAGTCACGGTGAATGATCCAATTACTGTGTAGGTAGTTCAACCCATTGAGAATCTGCCAAAGCAGAGATTTTACTGTGTACTGGTTGATAGGAAAACTGAGCTTCTCTCGGTGGTGTCGGATAATTTCATATAGATCATGCTCGGCATAATCAAATGCTAGATACAAAGACATATCACCATGGTTTATGTGCACATTCACCAGCTTCACAATATTTTCATGGATGCACTCTCGCAGAAGCATTATTTCCCGAATTGCAGTCGGTGAAACTCCATCTCCTTCCTTGGATTGTTTGAATTTCTTGATTGCAATTTTCATGCCCCTGACAACAAAGCCACTCAAACAAGGTTTAGATAATTACTACATGACAGGGTTAGACTTCATGCAGTAGATAGGTTCACAAAGAAGCTGCAAGCATGGACATATAAGATGACTGCAAATCCTGACTTGACAGCATTGAAGAAGGCAGCAACTAAACTACCTGTGAGAAGGATGTTTGCTGCGTGCAAGGTAAACCAAACCATAAGTGCCTTCACCAATTTTGCCCACCAGTTCATATTGTTGTAACCATTCAGGGCGTACCCGCTGCTTGGTGGATCCATCAGTCACCATTGAAAACTATATTCTCTCTCTCTCTCTCTCTCCTTCTGGGACTACAATCAGCCCTGTGGATGGATTTCTTACTCTTCTACCTTTCACAAAATCCTCTATCCTTCCTGCATCAGTCTGCCTGTTTATGCAAACATAGTTGGGATTAGTAATTTCGATGGCGGAAGCAAAAAAACAAGCACATTGGCCGGCCTAAGAAACAGTTCAATGAACAGGATTGGGATTAGGGTTTCAATGGTGTAAGCAAAAAAACAATCACATAGGACTAAGAAACTGCTCATGGCTGCTATTCTTACCATTTGCAATGTAGCTTTGCTAAGCAGTTGGAGAAGTCACAGCAGCTCTTGATGCGGACTCTGTTCCAAATTTGTCAGAAGCAGTGTGTGCCTGTAATGCTCTCTCTCCTTCCTGCATCAGTCTGCCTGTTTCTACAAACAGGATGGAGGTTAGGGTTTCAATGGCGGAAGCAAACAACAAGCAGATTTGCCAAAGACACAGTTCATCGGCCCTATTCTTACCATTGCAATGGAGTTGGAGAAGTCACAGCTCTGGATTCGTACTCCGTTCCAAATTTGTCACAAGTGGTCTGTGCCTGAAATCCTCTCTCCTTCCTGCATCAGTCTGCCTGTTTACGCAAACAGGATTGAGATTAGGATTTCAATGGCGGAAGCAAAACACTAGCAGATTGGCCAAAGGCCACAGTTCATTGGCGCTATTCTTACCATTTGCAATGTAGCTTGCTAATGCAGTTGGAGAAGTCACAGCTCTTGATTCAGACTCTCTTCCAAATTTGTCGCAAACAGTGCGTGCTTGCACTTGCAAACAAAAAAAAGACAAACAAACACAAAAAAAGGGAAAAAAGTTCCAAAAAAAAGAAAACAGAAATGTGAGAAGTACGCTACTGTGATTGTAGGTGCAAGAAACGACAGTCAGAAACGTGCAAAAACAACGAGGACCACTCTGCACTGCAGACAGACAGACTGTGGACGGTTGTGTTTGTGGATCTGCACAATGAGACAAATGCGAAGCTCCTAACCATAAAACTGGAGGCAGAGGCAGGTTCCAAAAACTATTCTAGAGCTCATTCACTCATTATCTTCAACACCCAAAAAGACCAAAAACAAAAACCCAGAATTATTTTGCCAAAAAAACAGGCTCATCACTCATGACGAGTGTTGTCCGGTTCTTGATTTTGATTGGAACCCTTTGGTTCTGGTCTCTAGTTTTCTTCTCATATGGGAAGGCACTGCCTGTCAGAGCCTTCTGACCTGAACCTCGGGCTCCACCTTCAGTTCACAGGGCAGAGTCTTCCGCCCTGGACCTTGGCCTCCACCCTTTGTTCGCAGGGCGGAAGGCACCAAAAGCAGTGCCTTCCCCTCCATAACAATCGACGGTTAAGATTGCCTTATGCGCCACTGCCCTAGAGAGCTTATACGGAAGATTCTGCTCCAAAGAGAGAGAGAATTTGGGTTGTGTAAGCTACCCTCAGGTTACACAATCGACGGTTCAGAATGTGTTACATGCCCCTGCCGTAGAGAGCTCGATCCTGCTCCAAAAGGGCGGGCGCGATAACATCAAATTAATTAAAAACATTAATATCTCCAAAATAATAATTTATTAAAAAATTGACATGTTTTATTTAATCAATTCTTGCATAATCTTTGAAATCCAAATTTTAAGAATCTCATCTTAATAAGATTTAAAAGAATTGAAACCAATTATTTGTATGTTTCTCAAACAAATTTCATTATAAAAATTAGTCATATGGCAAGTATCATAACCATAGTCTGGTGCTTCTGATTATCTAGAGTTTAGTTTCATCTCTGGAAAACAATGAGTCAACCAGAATCCTCTAAAGGAGAAATAGTGAATTGAAGTACCAGGCATAGTTTGGGTTTCCCTCTCACACAAACACAAACTCAAGTAAAACAGCAGTCTGGATCTGGATCTAAAGTCTCCCTTCAAGAAAGAGCTGCCTCATGGCATATTCAACGTCAAGCTAGCTGTATTAGTTGGGGTACTAACATGTCAATTGCAGAATACAACTGGAAAAACTAAGTATTGGTGCATACCAGAATGCTTGAACCTGACAACAGAACAACAACAAATCAGCAAGCATGAAAAAAGGGAAACCCAACCCTAAAGAAAAGAGAAAACAGGAGAAAACACAGAAAACTGATGCACAGTTCAAATGACAGCAACTGCTTCAAGCTGAAACTGATGGATAAGCTCATTTCATTTTGGCTTGCTCCTGTACAAGCAAGCATATAAGCTAAAGCCATTGAGAGGCCTGGTTGTGGCACAAAAGAAATTCCAGCTGTACCTCTTACTTTTGGACAGATTCTAGACATCATTTGCTTGAAAGCCTATGTGAAACAATACCCCAAGATTGAATTTGTCACAAAGCTAGAAACCGTTGAATCCTGATGTGCATTGAACTAAAATCTTAGCACATTTGAAACTAGAAAAATAAACAGTAATGGAAAGCAGGAAAGATCTAAACCATAGCATGAAACAGAGCACCTCCCACACTTTGATATAACTGACTGTACTTAAGACAACATATTTGCAGCTGGTGCTGCAAGATCGAGTTACTGAGTAGGACCATGAACACATCAA
>Ga0209611_10012515_pt1 | contig 11915 bp, 4 predicted proteins | sample S1TSphgellanicum_3_FD_187693 | JGI IMG/M metagenome (GOLD analysis project Ga0209611, IMG submission 187693) | Host-associated microbial communities from peat moss isolated from Minnesota, USA - S1T2_Fc - Sphagnum magellanicum MG (SPAdes) (version 2) | ecosystem: Host-associated > Plants > Peat...
CCAACAGCACACTAGTCGACAAAACTTTAAAACTTTCTTGTCCCAGTGGTCGCTATTTTCCATACCTACTAAATGTTTTGGGAAGTGTAGTCCCTCTACTTTGAAAACCACCTTGAAAACCACCTTTCAGTTGGGTCGTCCAGTCCAGTACTATGGCGCTCAACACCATTCAGGTTTCACATAAATCAATTGTAGTAAGAAATTAAATTAAATTAAAATTTAGAGAATGAATGGAACGTGGAAATGGCTTCACGTGTACCGCTGCACATGTATTTAATGCACAGAACCTGGACGACAAACGTGATTGGCGGCGCACTACAATTACGTAGTGCTACCCAAAAAACCAGGTGGGTTCTCCGATTCTATAGTAGGGCCGTTCGATTACACATGCAACTTGACGTAAATGGATCTGGCACGAAACTCCTCCTCACAAAATGAATGCAAGTGAGTCGTCATTACACGTGGACAGAAAAAATGGGCTGTGTAACATAGTCTTCCGCTAAACTTTTGTCCTTTTTCTTACAGACATGATTATTGCAGTACACAATTGTTTTGGCTATTATATGGTTGTTGTAGTAGGAAAATAAGGGCGTCCGGTTTAACTAGAAATCATTTAAGTAAAATGGTACAGAAGTTGAGGAACTATTTCAGAGTAACGTGACAGGCGCTTCATAGCATCTGTTGGAGCGTCATGAGAAGCCCCATTAGCACATATTTCACAGCTCTGACTATCGGTATGTCTCTGTACAATTCATACATGTCTTGTCAACTATGGAGATGGGCCCTGTGGTCAGCACGGTCTTGAAACTTGACTTGTACCCGATCTGAACAAAATGTGGAAATTGACTTCCTTGCTACCCCTTAAAAGTTTGCTTCTCAGTTCTGATGCACCACCTCTGTTAGCTCATGATCATGACTGCCATAACTTTTGTACCTTTTTATTGTCAAATTTGGCTAAATCGTCTTTATAGATGATCACCACTTCAGCTACATCATACAATTGGAAGGAAAAAAACACTGTTTGTGTTGAAAAGTTGTACTCAGCATTTATGGAAAGCTTCTAAGTACTATTTAGGCAACATTCAAAGGTTCATTCATTCCTACCTATTTCTTGTGAATGCAAGAAAGTGGAACTTGAATGTGAATTCTAGTACAATGGCTGTAATTCCGTTTTCAGTAATTTTTGCGAATGTATTAAATCATTGTGAGAATGGAAAGGAATGTGAGGGGTTCAACTTCTGGCAATGTTTTTCTTTCATAACTTGCAATTTTCAACATTTTCAAATAAGTTTCCAGCGTACTTCATAATTTATTTTCAATTTTTTTTGTATGTTCCTAAATTCAAAAATGCATTCTTTTCACTTTAAACACAACTGCAGAATTAGAACACATATTAGCATTTGGGATGGGGATATCATTGTCCCCTTAGGATAATAAAGTTCGTTTAAATGGACCAACATTCCAAGTTTTCTAGTATGAATGTAAATTGCAGCCCCCCCGGAAAAGAAATTTGTCAACAAGGGTGCTCTGTTAGGGGTTGAAAGAAAACCTTTATTAAACAGGACATGAAGATCTGGAAACCTGGGAGCTTCATGATGATGAAAGACTGGGAAAGAACCAGCGGTTTTTGGGCCAGTTATTTGATTTTTTCAAATGTTTTGTGAAGAATCGTGCTTATATATCAAACTGGCTGTTTGTTCTTTTGAAAACTGTGCTTCTAAGTAGTAAGAACAAGAGTTGGGCGGGTATCCGGTTCGAAGGGTAATAACCGGGGGTTCAGGGTCAGGTTCTTGTGACCCAGACTCGAGTTCACATCATTTTGTTCAAACCGGCACAAGAACCAGACTCTGGAGAAAAGGTTTTGCTAGATTCGGAACCAGAACCATAACCATGAAAAAATATTTTTGAAAACAGGGTCAGCATATTTATATAAAAAAGTCGACTTTAAAAATTATGTATACACACACACACACACACACACACACACAATTTTATAATTAAATATTAATTTTAATTAATTGTTCAACTCTATACTTCCATAGACCCCTGTTTTAATTTGTTACAAAACTTTGTACCCACATAATCTTTAGCATACAAGAATGTGCAATCTGTACATGGAACTGGACCCAGTTAAAAGAACCAGTCTGAAAGTTCTTGAATCTGAAAAAAATGTGATAGAACCAGAATCGAAGGGTTCAAAATTTGGAAGAACCTGGTTCAAACCCTTACCTGAAGAACCTACACATAAAATTTAAAATGTCAAAACCAGACCTGAGGTTGTCTCTAAACAGAAGAACCATGCAACACTGGTAAGAACTGCCCTGATAACCGCCAAGGGTCAGTTTTATTTCTAATAACCGCCAAATACTGTTATATACTATGTAGATGTAGGCTTCCACAATTGAAATTGGAGCAGGCAAGGCATGTTGCATAATTTTAAATGGTTTTATTAGTTGGAGTTAATTTCCAAAGACCCAAGCATGCTCTTTTTTGGCTTCACATGCACCTCTCCACGAAGGAATGTACAAGCATTCTTTTTCTCTTGGACCCTGTCTTCATCCTATGGGAGACAGCTTTTCAGGAGGGAAAGAGATGCAACATTTTGGATGGTAGTGGGGAGGTATGGGTTCAACCTCTAATTTAAGTGATTAGAAAATCAGTATTTGGCTGCCTCTCAAACCTCACGGAGAAGCAATTGGAGAAGCTAGCGAAAGGATTTCTAATTCACAAATTAAGCAATTGACCTACCAAGGAGGGGGAGACCCGACTTCAAGTCTATGTATGAGTTCATGAGACTTTTGAAGAGGAAGGATGTGATATATAATGAAATAATGATTTTTTTTCAGATCTCCCAAGCCAATGGTGAATAACTAGAAGCCATACTTCAATGAAAATTGGCATGAGAAGAAGGTGAATCACAAGTTCGACAAGATGCTCTTTTCAATTTTGGACTCAAAAATCAATAACAAATTCTACAACAAAAAATGAAATTCAACCTCTCTGATGATGCTCCACTTGCTGAATTTACAACCACCCTGAAAAAATGAATAAGTATTGCAACTCTAGAAGCAATTGCTACAAAGTTATTTCTTTTGGACACACATTAGAAATAGGATAAACTCAATGACATGGCGGAGCTTTTGGATGTTGTTGACAAAAGTGAGACAGTCTCATCTTTGTAAGATGACACCACAAGTACTATTGTTGTCATCTCAACCACACACACGATTAGGGAGATTCCTGTTGTGTGGAAAGGCTCAGATATGAGTTGTTTCTTAATGTGCTATTCAATGCCAAGTAGGTGATTTTAAGGCAACGGTTTGCCTTTGTGATTATGAATCAATCAAGTTTATTTTGTCACCATCATGAAATCAATTTTCGTCATGAGGCTATGATTTGAGTTTGGGCAATACATGGTGGTAGGAGTAGAATCTTTAGGCTCAATGGCAAATGTCAAGAAAGAACTTACACTCTTTTATACATACTTGATCATGGGGAGGATGGGGAAGTTTGTGCAACCTAATTTTTTGGGGAACAAAAACATGCCCTCACTTATTAACAACGTAGTTTGTTCTTTTCCCAAAAATTAGCACTTATACCAAAATGGGATATACCCAAAGGCACTATCAAACATTCTAAAGCTAATATTAAAAAGTGGTATTGTATGTTTGAGCATCTTCAATGGGGGAGTTGTAACCTATACTTGGGCTTGGTAAGTTCAAGTTGAACAATTTAACCTATTTGTTTGCAATGCTTGTCATCAGCTTTTCATTTCACTTTCGAATTTGTCATTTTCGATCCCCACAGGACATAGGAGCACAAATGTAAATTCATGATCTCGATGAGAATAATTATGAAATCATTGTGTTTGTCTGTCTACATATGCTTTCCAGAGTTCTAATGAAAGATATGGTAATTAAAGCAAGTCATGAGGTTCTACATATCATTATTAGAGTTCAAACCAGTGGCAACATTGATTTGGAAAGGAATGAAAATGAAGAAATTACAAGGGAAGGCAATATGGAAGGAGGTGAACCTCCCCCTCTACTGCCTCCCATCAATAAAAATAGGAAAGCATATGTGAAAAGAGCCAAAAACTCTACCAAGCCATACAACAATAAAGCTTGTACCTCCAAAAGCAAAAGAACTCAACGTAAACAATTCGTAGATTAGGAGAAAAAAGTGGATAGAACTTGTCAAGTTGTTGGGCAAGCTAGTGGTGACCCCCTGCCTTCCTTCAACACATCACTATGCACACATTAATAGCCGCATAAGTTGACGTTCATGATAGGGTTGTAGATGAACGCAAGGAGGAGCAAGAGCTTGGTGCTCTAAGGAATATTGCACATGCGAAAACTTTGGGGCCTTTACATTTCAAATGATAAAAAATTGTCATTATTCAAAATATAATAATAGTTAATTAAATAATGTACATAACCTTATTAGAAAAATAATTAATAGGACTATTATCATTTCATGCTCAAACTTGGATGTAAAGAAGCAATTTTGGTTTGCTAAATTGCGATGAATGTGGTAAATTTTTTAAATAATGATTTTTTTTTGCGATTTAGGTTTTTTGGTTTTTGCAATTCATGTGGGGAAGGAATATATAGAATTGGGTTCTTCTCGACTTTTTACATTTGCTCATTACCCTAAAAAAAGGGACCTTCAAGTGAATAGTTTGTAATCAATTCTCAACATTCTCCTTTTACGCAAGTTTTTCATTGTTCATTCGTAATATTTTTTGATTCATTCACTTTTGGTTTCATTCTTTCCATAGGATTGAATTCCTAGTCCTCCAAGATCTAGTGATGGCAAAGGTGTCAAGTTTTCAACTTTCATTTGTTTGAAAATAGAACAAGATGACATTCTTTCCACCTTTGTTGTTCATTTGGAGTCGAATGTATTACGTATGTTCACCTCCAGCAAAGGTGAATGAATTGCATGTAACCTTTGACTTGAATGGGGTTTTGGTGGCAAAATGGTTCAAGGTGTCTCATACATGAATGGTTCCATCTTGTTCCTTTATATTGAGGCCTAGATTAAAAGATTTCCTAAAAACATGTTTTGTTTAGTTCACAGTGTATATATGGTTTACAACCCAACATTGCAACATCAATAAATATTTGAATCAAATCATGAAACATGGGTTTTTTTTTGTCCTTCAAGGGTTTTCGGACAAGAATCTTGCAAAGAAAATGATCATTTTCTTGTGGCTAATCTTGAAAAGCCCACTTTTCATTAAAAACTTGATGCTTTATTTTCAAATTTTTTGACATGCACGTTAGGAACACTTTGCTTGTAGATGATATGCCATATAAATCTATGTTTAATGATTTTTGCAGTGCCATCTTTTTGGAGTCATTTAACAAATCTCCTACTAATGGAAACTACTTGCTCTCCACTATGTTTCCTTATTTGGTGTTATTGGCCTCCTTTCAATCTAATGTTCAAAATTATGTAAATTTTTGTATAAAATGATATGTTTAAATTGCAACTGAATCCTAAACAACTATCTAGCATGCATTGTTATTTTACAAATAATAACTCAACAAAAGGTTTTCAAATGATTGAGCTTCAACATATCTATTTGTTTTATGGGTCCCATGTTTTGTTTTCCAATGTTGAAGAACTTCAAATGACCATTTTATTGTTCAAATTTTGGCCAATTATTTACATTACCAATTTTTATGCATCACCTAGTGTCCACAAGGTAATTTTTTTATGAGTTATAAAGCATTTTGTGAGGTTTTCGTCAACTAATTTTTTGTCGTTGAATGAAGTTTTCATGTTTTTTTTTAACAAGTCAATTTGTTGTTGTTGTAGTTTAATGTTTCCTTAGGGCAAGATGCAATCATCAAAGGCCATTCAATGCATTCATAGTTATGTTCATAGGTTGTTGAACCCCAAAAATTATTAATTCTTAGTGTGAATGGGGTGTTGTGTTATTTCCCACAATGTGTTGTTCTACAAGGGAATGTTAGAATGTTTGGCATAAATATTGATTCAATGAAAGTGGAAATTAGAACTAGAATGGAACATTTCCTTTCCACGACATTTGAACACCTAATTTACATTAGAATTTGGTCTTATATGAAGCTTGAGGATGTGTTAAAAGTTTTTCCAATGTTGATGCCAAAAAAAGTTTTTGATTAGATTGTGTTTAGTTGGGGCCATGAACAATGTTCCAAGACTTCTGGCCTAATTACACTTGGGTCCTTTTATTATTTGAAGGTTTTAAAACATGTGTATTATGTTTATCGTGATCTACCTTATGGGAAGTAAGATCAAATGTTACTCATTGATGATGAACCTAGCAAGGCGTTTCAAAATCCAAAATGGAATGGTAATTTCTTTGAATCCTTCAAGGGAAAATTGTTGTCAAAAAATAAAGTGCAATGGTTGGACTTGTCATTTTGTTTATGGCTACCTTGATTGGATTGCCAATGGCAAGGATAATTCAAGTTCATCATGACATTACATGGAGAGATATTTTAAACTTTGTTTAAGTTTTACTTCGCAACATTATTTTTGGTTCCTACAATATATGAACAATGACAATGCGGATGTTCACAATACACAACCCCCTTTAGGTGTGTACCCTAAAATGTTTAATTTGTTTTCAATGTCCATTTTTCCATGTTGTAGTTTTATAATGTTTTCATTAGTAGTAATGATTTTCATTTGTAGTTTGATTAGATTGTTCTTCACAAATTACGCGACATTGTTTGTAACTTTGAAAGGAAGAAAACGATGTTGACCACTATGCACAATAACACATTTTTGGTTTTACAACCAATTAATAAAACGACTATTGTTTTTTTTCACTATAATTGTAACTACAAGTTCATCTTAATGACTATGTAGTTATAAAAGACATTGTGGTGCCACATGGCATTATCATTTTGTGACTGTAGTCAATATCACGACTTGATGATTTTTATACAAATATCAAAATTTCAAAAATGTATTTTTAATCATCCAAAATTAGGTAATAACAAAATTCCATTCACTTTGACAACTTTTGGTGATGCTAACATGGCATGCCACATGGCAACAAGGTTAACTAGTAGTCACAACACTTCATGACTTGTGACACTAACTTCACATCATGATTCATGTCATTGATTTGATGAATTAATTTCATTTATTAGTTAGTTGAAAATATTGTTGTCCTTTGCAATTAATAATGATTCAATCTTGCATGTGATGGTGACATGGCATGCCATTTGGCAACAAGGTGTCACAAATTTCCATGGCAATCCATGATTTTTGTGACACCATAAATTTTTGTGTGTCTTGAATTATGGCACCAATATTTGTTATGCCATGCCATTTTTTTATGTGCCATGAGGTTTTTGAAATCATGAATTCACCTAAATGTGTATGTGTACTAAACAATCTATTATTAATTGTAATTATGACTATAATATTAATAGTCATTTTGAAAAATGACACATAACTCCTTGACTTTTTAACTATTTAAAACACTAGCTGAGGTTAACATACCTATTAAATTAACCTATGTATGTAGGCTACTTAATAAAAACTTACTTTGTAATATAAGCTACCTTGTAAATTACTTGATTACACATAATGAATTTATTACATTTAGTATGTTTAAATATACTTATATTAGGTTACCCTTTTAATAAGTTAACCTATGTAGGTTTGCATAGGTTCCTAACTTTAGGTTTTTTGCTAGTCAACCTAAATAGCTTCATTACAAGATATTTTATCAGTTTATAACCACCTCAAATTTGTCCAATTAGATGCGACTAAATGCAATTATGATGTGACTAGATGTGACATAATTATCCTAGGTTTTTTTTAGCTTAAAATTATTTAGTGTAACTTAGGTTAGGTTACCAAGTAATATAAATTGACAAACTAATTCATCTTAAGTCAACCTAGGGAAACATAGGTCTAAAGTAGGTTAGTAAATAGTAGGTAGGTTGACCTAGGTCAATCTAAGTCAATTTAGGATGGCCAAGGTTAATTCAAGGTTAAAAATTTTGATTTTTATAATTTTATGTTAAATATAATTTGTACAAAAAAATGTGGTAATGTAATGGATGAAGACTTGAACCCCAAAGTCAAGGTGAGGGGTTCAAATCCTCACTCCTACAACTTATCATACCTAGGCCATTTGACTTAAGTTAGGTAGCGTGGTTTATGCTTCTTGGGCTAAAAGCCCAACATTTGTTTTTAATCTAGGCCACTTAATTCAAGTTAGGTAGCCTAGGTTGTTTAACATAAGTAGTTAATCAAGATAGGTTAAGCTAAGTTAACTTTTGGTTAAAACAAGCTAAGCTAGGTTACCTAACCTAGTTAGGTTAGGCTAAGTTGACTTTTGGTTATGTTCGCTACATGGGCTGAACTCACTATTACAAATCATGATTTTTTAAGAGATTCAAATTGATTAACCTTGTCATTTTTTACTAATGGACATGTGCATTTTAACTAAAGGCCAAAGGTTTGAATGACACATGTATTTGTTAACTAATCAACTTGACTATAATGGTTTATTTGATTAAATACACATAGTCAAATTATATAACCTTAGTCAAAATGGCCAATGATTTTTGGTCAAGTTAAATAAATAATCAACATGGCCAATGATCTTTAGTCAAAATGACCAATGATATTTAATCAAGTTAAACATATAATCAAAATAACCAATGATCTTTAGTCTAAATATGACATGGTTTACTACCCTATATATTTATTTCCTATTTACGCATCCACCTATTTATTTAGTTAGTTATTTACCTACTTAACTATCTATTTATACCTTTCCATTTACCTACCACATACCTATTACATACCCACTCACCTACCTACCTACATATTAATTACATACCTATTTAGTCATTTATTTACTTAATTTTAACCATAAGGTTTAGCCATTATGTTTAATTTAAATTTAGCCATAAGGTTAAGCATTATGCTTAACCATTAGATTTGGCACTAGGTTTAGCTTAAGTTGAATCATTAAATTTGGCCATGAAATATAGTTTAAATTTAACCACTGGGTATAACCTAGGTTTAGCCATTATGTTTAGCCATTAGATGTCATCACTAGATTTAACCAAAGTTTAGTCATTACTTTAAATCACTAAATGTAATAACTAGGTTTAACCATTATGTTTAGCCATTACTTTAAGTCATTAAATTTACCCATTAGGTTTAACCATTATGTTTAACCATTACTTTTTAAGTCACTAAATTTAACCATTAGGTTTAGTTATTACTTTTTAAGTCGCTAAATTTAACCATTAGATTTAAACATTGTGTTTAGCCATTACTTTTTAAGTCACTAAATTTAACAATTAAATTTAAACATTATGTTTAGCCATTATTTTAAATCATTAATTTAACCATTATTTTAAGTCATTAAATTTAGCCACTAGGTTTAGCCATTAGGTTTAACAATTACTTTAAGGCACTAAGTTTAACCACTAGGTTTAGCCATTATTTTAAGTCATTAAATTTAACCATTATTTCAAGTCATTAAGTTTAACCATTAAATTTAACCATTATTTTAAGTTGTTAAGTTTTGATGTTATGTTTAGCCATTAGTTGTCACCTAGATTTTGCTATTATGTTTAATGATGTGAAACAAACATATGAAATTTGAAAAATTGATAGAAATTGAACACCTTTGATGGTGTAGTCCATTGATGAGGACTTGGTTTATCACTGTAAAGGTTTGGGGTACAATTCCTTGTACTTACAACCTATGTGCATGTTGAGAAGGCCAAGGTAGGTAGGTTAAATTAAAGTAGTTTAGTGAAGTTATGTTAATTTAGATTAGGCTATATTAGACTAAACTAGCACCTACTTATTAACGTTTTTTTTCACCTACCTAAAGCTATTTACGACCTACCTACCTACCTACCTATTAATTTTTAAAATAATAATGTAAAAAATCAGTTTAATTTAAGTATAAAATTGACCTAGCCAAAAAGTTCATTGTCTACTAGTCAAATAGTTAGTCATTTTGTCAATCATTCTATTAGTCAAAATGTCAAGGTATAATTAGTCAAAAAGGTCACTAGTCAAAATGGATAGTGTCATTATCAACTTGTCCAAAATGGCACCGTGGTCAAATTCACCAATGTCATTTTTGGGTCCTTTTTCACCAATTTCGTTAATAAAAAAGACTATGATTTGGAGTAATGACTAGGTTGATTTTTGGTCATGTATAATGATTCATAATGTGTTTATAGATTTTTGACACATGTCATCCATCCATCAAGGCATCTTTTATAACATTTAATCGAATAAAATGACTAAGTTGAGATGTTATGCACTTTACACGTCATACCAAGGTCATCAATGATATGAAATTTCAATATTAAACCAAATTAAAAAATCCCATTCGATAAGATGATTGGGCTTTGTGACTAAATGGGTGAAATGAAATGGGTTTAACAACTCATGAGTGATTAATTGCATGTCCTTCCTGATTAGGACATAGTTGCAAAGCCCAATTTCAAAACCCAAGTTATGTTGTTGTGTACAATTTTTATTTCAACTTGATGAGTATGTAATTGCAAATTTAATGATGGACAATCACAAAAGTTTTAATACTAAAAGAGGAATTGAAAGTAATGTTAATTTAAGGATTGAAAAAAAGAATGCTTTCAAATTTCATATTTTTCATATTTTGTGATGGCCCAATGTTTATTATTTTCAAATTTGTATATAAACCATTAATGAATCCTTTGTGTTCAATGACCTGGTGGCCACGAAAGCTCAAGATTAAATTTGAAATGTAAATGTATGTGATTTTATTTTTCATTTACTATGTAAATTTCATTTCATTAATCTTCAAATCTCCTTTTGACATTGTCAATAACTTGGTGGTCACAAGGCTTAATTTGTATCATTTATGTAAGTTACGTTAATTTGATATTACAAATTAATAAATTTTGATATTTTCTTCCATGGGCATCACTAGGCCAATGGCCACCAAGTCATATTTATAATTGAAAGGCTCAAAAATTTAATGATGTAAATGTTGTGTTTGCATTTTTAGACCTTTTTTAAGTCCTAAATTAATTAAATATGTGTTAATGGTAAAAAACAAAGTAAATCCAATAGTGTGAATGATCATTTTGTGTGAACAAAAAACATTTTCTTACAATTAGTTTAGTTTTTTTGGTTGATTTCACATCATTCGACACTTGCATGATTGTTAGCAAGTTCTTGCTTAAGGTTATGGTTTATTCTTTTAATAAATTCACCATCGTTTGCACCTTGCGCACCCAAATTGTGGATAAAGTTTTTGCATGAAAAGGTTGCCATTACATTGTAAGCATAATGCCTTGCTTTTGGCCTATTACAATCTTGCTTAATGCTTTAGGAACCTTAAACTATAACCTTCTGTTTTGGTTTCTTGTTTGCATATTGGTCATTTGGCTTTCTTTTGTTGCATCAAAAGCTATGGAAGACGATGTACTTCGCATATATAATTTTGTGGGGAATAATGGAGATGAAGATGGGGAACTAAGGCTTGCAAGCAAGTTTGTGTCTCAATCTTATGAGATTGCCAAAGAGGTTTACATCATAGAATATGAAGCTCTTTGGAGGGTTTGACTTGGGAATTTAAGGAAATACCAAAGCTTATGGTTTCCATTCCAAAAGTTAGTAGCAATTTGGTTTCATTTATCAATACACCTAGTCAAGAAATTGATGTGGGAGTTATCCAAGTCATGTGGTGTTCTTTGTGCCATCCACATAACATTGGGTGACAAAAGCATGTTAGTATGTGACTACAAATGAAAAGTTTGTGTTGGCATGAAGGAAGTGTCTTTAAAAGAGGCACAAACTTTGCAAAACTTGGATTAAGAAGTTTAGGAAAGGTAGGTAGAAATGGGACCTTGCATGTATTGAAAGTGGTTTGTGGA
>Ga0209611_10012518_pt1 | contig 11913 bp, 6 predicted proteins | sample S1TSphgellanicum_3_FD_187693 | JGI IMG/M metagenome (GOLD analysis project Ga0209611, IMG submission 187693) | Host-associated microbial communities from peat moss isolated from Minnesota, USA - S1T2_Fc - Sphagnum magellanicum MG (SPAdes) (version 2) | ecosystem: Host-associated > Plants > Peat...
AAAAAAAAAAACAATGGTAGCGTCGCCTTCTTCTTCTTGCTACAACAAAACAAAGAAAAGAAAGAAGGCAAAAGCTAAAAGAAGGCTTACCTTGAAGCTTGGAAGTGGGTCCCACGTTGGTGATCCCTCCCGCTCCGGCTTCGGCTTTGGCGATGGTGATCTGCTTGCTCCCGCTCCGGCTTTGGTGATGGTGATCCGCTTGCTCCTGCTCTAGCGATGGTGATCCGCTCGCTCTCGCTTCGGCTCTAGCAATGGCGATCGAAGGTAGGAGATGGGAGGTAGGTGGGAGGTAGGAGGGGGTAGGTAGGAGGTAGGAGGGGGGGAGGTAGGTAGGAGGTAGGAGGTAGTTGGGAGGTAGGTAGGTAGGAGAGAAATGTTTTGGGGCAGAGTAGAGGCGGAAAATAAAAATAAAAAATTGGGCAGGGAGGATGTGGTTTTGGTTCATCCCCAAAACGGCTTCAACAGCCTCATTCTCAACTGGTGCATTGGTGGCTGCTGGTTCACTCCAGCCGTTTTAACCATGGTAGGAGTTTGGGTGTTGGGTCCCCCCAGTCCACAATCCAGGAGTACCCACAGTTTTTTGAAAAAAATGTTCCATACCATAGCCACGCCCACATCTATTTCAACATACCTACCTATATTAGTTTTTGTAGGGACCGACACCTCAAATCCTCCTACTCTTAACTTCTTAGACCATGATCCGCAGCTCCTCATTAAACTTACACTCTATCACTAGAATAGTTGGCCGCTTGTGGAGGCAGTTAAACTAGCTTTTGATTGAGTTGAAAATCTCCCCAGCAGCATGTAGCCATCCAAAAATTGCTGTGCATTAGAGTTATCCGTAAAGTCATGCCCTGTTGAGCCTGAGTTGCACCCCTCATTTAATGCTTCATCCCCTCCTGGGTGTTGTCCGCAAAGTCATGAAATTTTATTAAATAAGGGTATGAAATACTGAGACTCAGGATTAAATGCACCAAGCTCGAGAACATTTATAACTACAGTAAACTTAGCAGCAGTAGCAATTGGTTGAAGGCGTTCAGGAAAGGAAAGGACAGGGCAAACTCAGTTTAGCGCCAAATTTGCTGCAAAACTGAGTTTCATATCTCCTTGAAGCCCAGTGTACTTTTTTTCCCTGTTTTCTGAAATCTCATCCCCTATGTGACACCAAACATGGGATTCCGGTGCTGTCTTTTCCTGACTTTTACGGATAATTTTATTGAATACCATGCATACACAATGTCTTGTGGGCCCTCTCTTTGATGGTCTAGAACCAAAGAAATTTTCAAACTATAAAACAATAGTCTGTAAAAGAAGGCGTTTTTTGGACATGGAGACTATTGGGGAAGCAAAAAGGATGGTAGAGTGTGAGAAACCTCACTCACCAAGTGCACTCTAAAGAAGGGGGAAACTTTTGAGCAGCCCCGACCGACAGGAGTTGTTGCTGGGGAAGTCTCATCAACAGCTAGATTTTAGGCACACACCGATTTGGAGATAGTGCCCCAAAATTTCGGGCTGCTGGGCATGATCTTCTATATTTAATTTGACAAATTCAAACTTCTGACAATGTCAAGAGGAAATAAAGGTTGGCTATACCTTTTCTTCACGCTTGTACACAAGACAAGAAACCTGACTAGGTAATTTCAGTACTTGTCTGTAGGTCTGGTATCAATACTATGGTCTCCATCATGCATCCCCAAAAAGACAAAAACATTTTGATCGGTAGAGAGTTGGTCCAATTATAAGTTCAAAGTGGTTGCAGATTTAGAGATTGCCAGAGATTTCTACCAATCCTGTCACTGCTTTAGCAGAAAAGGCATGCAGCATATCCGCAGAACTATAATAAGTACATGTGGCCAACAATATGTGCATCTCTCTCTCTCACCCACTTCTCTCCCACTAAGTCAAGAAACCGACTAAAGGTACCCTACCTAATTGGACTTTAGGAACCCTCAACTTGGCTAATGCTCTCTTCGTGGAAAGCCACTTCTAGGGACAAGGTTCTTTAGAGTCAAGTTTTCTTATCGCCTTGGTCCCCTGGGCCTCATGGGCCAGAAAACATGTAATTTTGCCATGCACACTTTATGCTATCATTGGAAAATGAAAAGAAATTCCCCCACTCTCCAGAAAAAAAAAGCTTTCAGAAGACTATTTCACCCAACCGGCCTCTGCCCGGCACCACCCTCCCCCCATCCACCCCCCATCTAAGGCTCATTGAAAAGGCTTAAAGTGATGGACATACTTGTATTTGGGGTGCCAACCCCACCTTTTCTTGATACATTAGAAAATTCCACATTCAACATAAGGATACAATGATCACATGAATGGCAGCCATGTGATTAATTTTCACACACGGACCAAATATTTCAATTCAAAACTCCTCACATGATACCAGTGATAATTTTTTTTCAATTTTCTGATGTTGCACCATTGGTTAGCATCCCAAGAGAGATTTTAAACATTAAACTGATCAAATACTTTAATTCAAAACTCCCCACGTGATACAAGTGACATTTTTTTCAATTTTCTGATGTTGCGTCAATTTTTACCATTCCCAAAGGGATTTAACATTAAACGGTGACAGGTTTGTAGAACCTGTCTAAATAATTACAAAAATTAGTTTTAAAAATGCTACTAAACTTAAATTGGATGACAATTGGATTTTCAAAAATGGTGATTGTCCTTAAATTTAACAATTTAAATTGGGAAAATTTAACAATGTGGTGATTTTGTTTTTCAAAATTTGGCGATTTTTTCCCACTAAAAGAGGGGATAGTGTGACAGAATATCCCCTATTATTTGTATTTTTCACATTTTGATCAGATCTTGCACCCCAAAAAAAAGCTGCACAATACACCTATAGCATAGGAGTTGCTAAATTGTCTTGTTAGATTGTCAATTCATGTAAGAAGTAAGAATCTTCAAATCAAAACATCGTTTGGATTAGTTCTTGAAGTTTGAGTTGTGATTGTAATTTACTTGGGGTTCTATTGGATACACCATACTCGAATTCTCTAGTGTAGTGATATTGACATGTTCAAACATATCATTATAGAATTCCGACACCTACTTACCACTAGGTGTGTGCTCACCATAATAAAGGTAATACATGTTATAAGAGGTGGATGATCTAATTCAAACAGATTTGAGGGGGAACTTTCTAGGAATATCATTAAAAAATCAGCTATAAGAAACATAATTAGAACATGGATATTTTTCAGGCATCCTTCTCTCCACAACCTTCATATTGAGTTTCACCAGCTTTTGTTGAATTGTTATCCATGCCCCCTTTGCTTTCACCCAATGTTAATTTTGGACTCTTTTATATATGACACCAAACAGGTTTTTGCTTTGCACTCATTATATTTCATTGCTTTAATGCTTATGTTTTAATGATACTTTCTTTTATGGTGATGATAGAGGCAAAGTAGCAAGCAAAAGAGAAGAGATTGACAATTGCATGGACAAGAGAATTGGTTTGTATCCATCACTAATCATTCATGTTTATATTCTGTAAGATAATAAAGCTTCATCCATCATGCTTTTGTTAAAAATTGCCAATGTGACATTTGGGACTTGTTTGAATATGTGACAATTTTAAAATATGGCAATTTTCCTATTTTCCAAACATGTCAATTCAAAGAAGTAGAATAGGAAAAGTTTAAATTTGCAGTTTAAAGGGAAGTCCCTCGTGGTGTTACACTTTTTAAAGATATTTGTGTAACTTTCTTTTTGCCACATTCTACCAACTTTCATATGTTGTGTTAATTAGACAAAAATATAGATGTTGCCCTCAAAATTAATGCACTAGTCACCTTTCACTGGGTTACACAAATTCTTCTAATGCATCAAGAATTGTTGGGATAACCCCCCAAACATAAGCATGTTGATTCCCCTTTGTTATTCCATCCCTGTTAACCCCCTCTCTTAATGTGTGCACAATGGCTTTGAATTTTGTTAAAGATTGTGAAAGTAAATTGTTTATATAAACCAAACAATAATTCGTTAGATTGACCCTGCCTTGCCCAAAAGTTTCGAGCAAAGGGCAAAGCAACAATTGACCAAGGGCCAAAAGGCAAAGGCCAAGATTTTGGCATGGGAGGATTATGGTCAATTTAGTGAGCATCTTTTGAATGATGTAATGAGGACAAGGTGATGAGTCACAAGACTAAATGGCTAGTCGGAATCATTCTTTACCCATTTGGCTTATCATAAAGATATGTTCCAAATTTTGGAGTGCACCTTACCTATGTATTCTTTCCTCTATGAAGTGCATAGGCATTTCAAAAAACGTAATGCCCATGTGTTGTGGGCATTACGTTTTTCAAAATGCTTGGCCTTGCCCCCATCTTTTTTCTCATGATACCCTAAAAAAAAACCTTTGAGCAAGTAAAGCCCTCAACATTGGGCTTTACCAAATTCAGACATGTGCTTGGCTCGGCCTTGCACATGCAGTTATTGAGGTAAAGCCCACTGCATCACGCTTTACCCTACACAAAATCTTCCAATTCCAAAAATAGGAATTGTTGTAAAGATAATCTTGTTCACAAGTATATACTAGTGAGTTGGGTTTTTGATTTGGAAAGGATTGTTGGGATGGATGCGAATAAAATTTATGAGGCTTTCCTCATAAACAACTACATGAAATGGTTTAGTGAGATTGTTCAATTTCAAATTTTTTGGAATACACTTTATTCATTAAAAGATAATTGAACCTTAATTCAAACGTGTTAATGTGAGTATCTTTGTGGACACATCTTAAACATGAAAATTAATGGTTGTGTTGTTGAATATGGGTTCTGAAAATCTATTGAGGCTTGAGAGCTAATACCACAGATTGTTGAACAAACCATGCATCTATTGGCACACCATCCTTCACTAAACATTAAACTATTTAAAACCCCTATGTTATCTTGACTATATTGAATTTGAATTTCAGTAAAGCACCAAAAATTGTTGGGGTAAGTGTTGCAAACATGGCCATGTTAGCACTTTTATCCAATACTTTCAATGAGACTTGGTCACAAGGTCAGCTATTTTTTCCCTTTGTATGAGGAAGAAATTTGAAACTGTTGAAAAGAAACAAGTTTATGAACAATCTTCAAAGTTTTTCTTTCTTTTAATTGACATATTTATATTCCATGGTGGATAATTCAATGTATCATTCTTTAGGGGAGTAATATGTTGGATAACTTGTTGAAGTATCATATCCACCATATGGGAAGCTAAAGTAAAATAATCCTTCATTTTGCACTTAAATTGAATTAAAACAATAATAACATTACCAGATTGTGAGGCCAACATTTTTATAAAGCTTTGGACCCAACATTTTTTTCACTAATCATATGTTGTATGGAACTTGAAAGAAATTTTTAAAATTTGTGATGTAATTCTAGCCTATAGGTGTTTAGGTGTTGAGGCCCATAAGATAAAATATTCATAACATTTTTTTAATTAAATTTTTAACATAGTTTAGGGCTTTAGCCACATACACCCTAACAACAATGTGAAGGAATTTGTTGATAGTTCTAGCAATTGATGATTCATCAAAATTGTTTTAGATAGGCTGATTCTAGGGTTTCATAGTGTTTCATCCTACCAAGAAATTTGTTTAGCTCATTTTCAAAATAGAGAAGCACGGAAAGGTGTCTTTTCAGATTTACGTCTTTTTAAGTTTGTTTTCCAGCATTATATTCATGAATACATTTTCAATATCTTCTTCACCAATTTGCATCTCATTTATTTTCAATTGAATATTAATTTAATTCACTGGAATCTTAATCCAATCCTTGAATATTGTAACAAAGTTTTGAATAAATGCATTTCTTGATTAATATTGCACATTTTATTATTATTTTCTCTTGAGGTATGCAATAATTTTAGAGTTCATATGAGTGAATTGAATGTAGCCATGGGCTATATAAGTTAATTAAATTTATTGATTTGTGATCACACATTGCATCATAAAACAAATTTCTCATTCATTTCACCTATCACACATTATGTTTTTGCTTTGTTATTCCACAATCATGTTACAACTTTAAAACTATACCCAATCATCAACAAGTTTTATGCAAATAATTTTTTTAAATATGTATCTATTTGCCTATAATTGTTAATAACTTCTTTTATTGATATTAAGTACATATGCTTGATATTCAAGTTATATCATAATTGTTGATTTATGTGTAGTTGTGAACATTGTTATGCCAACATAATAATAAACATTGATTATTGTATTCATATTCACATGTACTTTTCAAATGTAACAAAGGTCAATATTCTCAAAGACCTAGATTCAATCAAGCTTGCGGGTGTAAGCTTGTTCATACATTTGTGATGAATGTAATGAATAGTTTGAAAGCTCTTTGCTTAAAAAATTGTTAATGATTGACTTGTGCAAATTGAAATAATTATCATACACGTCAATTTATAATTACACAAACGAACTTCATAACTTTATGTCAATAATATAGGTCAATATTCATGACCAACTTCCAACTAATGGTAATGAGTCTAATTCATTATGACCAAGATATTTTGTAAGATGTTATTAATATATACCAAAATTTAAAGGTTTCCAAAAAAGAATTGTGCATACTTTCAATACCTCAAAATTAATCACCCTCCAATAAGAATTTCTATTTTTTTTATATTATGGTCTTTATTCTTGAGTATGGAATATAATTTAAATCACCTTATTGATTGAAATTTATTTTTAATTGCAAAATAATCATAAACAAGATATAAACTAAATTGAACGTTATGCTAAATGAAGTGCAATAAATGAAATCCGGATGCAAGCTCAAGCGCATAAAATTAATGTTGTGCATCAACAAAACTTCTAGACAGACATTGCATCTAATGTTAATAATGTTTTTGGAATGTTACTATATAAAATGTAATATGCAAAAGGCTTAAAATATATATATCATGTGAAATTATGTTAATTGTCCTTTGTTATGACTTCAACTCACATTTCTAAATCGAGAAATAATTCCAACATGTGAGCAAAATATAAATAAAACTGAATCCCAATTTTTTTTTCATGGGCAATATTGACTACTTAAAAATACTTCATTGCTTTTACTTTACCTAGAGGTTCCTTTGATTTAGATTAACTCCAAATGCCTATGAAATATTTAAGCATTCCTTTCAATTTGGAGAAAAGAATAAAAATTTGAAGATATGGTGATCCCATCAAGTGAACAATCAAAGTGATGGAATAATCAGTTAAGTGTAAACACTTACAATTTTTATTTATTTACTTTAGCAAAGTTTGTAGTGCAATGTAAAGAAATTTTAATGTGGCAAGGTTCAAAGGATTTTTTTGGCAAAATATGCCAAAGCCACCAAATCTTGAGGATTTTGTTTTCTAAAATTGCCACATTTAGAGAATAGGTTCTAGCATGTCACCACAACTTATCAAGATTCTTCAACTTTTCTAGTTTCTTTTTTACCTATAGCGAAATTTAGCTAATTTATTTTATGAATGATTGTCAATGTGACTACATCACAAAATTGGGGTAAAAATACCCTTGCTCAAAATACATTCTATTCAATTGCCAAATCCTATAATGAGTTCAAAATGTTACTTGTAAGTTGATTTGAGGACAAATCTATCCACATCATTAAAAAAAGGTTGAATTTAACTCTTGTTTAAAGTCTTCAATGGATCCAATGAAAGCATTACAAATACATCATTCAAGAACACACAAATTGATCAATGAAAATGTTTTAATAAAAAAAATGGGGAAATATGCCACATTCTAAACTATATACTAATCTTATAATGGAGTGGTAGTTCCATATAATGTTATATGTGAAACCACTTTTCCAACCATTCAACACCTTACCATTCTCAACTCTAATTTTGTTTGTTTTTTATGGATATAATTGTTGACATCCCCAATGGCGATCACAAAGTTCTTTGTTTGTTTAAAGGAAGAGGCTTTACATAGAACAATTGTGCATGACCATGAGACAAATGAAAATAATAACATTTTAAAAAAGGTATCTATTAGATAATTTAAAAAATATGGAGTTGAGGAAGTGAGTAAGTACACCAACAAGCCAAGTTGAGATTTTATACAATGGAAGTCAAGAATATTAGGAACCCCACCTACAATATGTTCAAAATAATTATATTATTGTTTTCCTTTTGATCATACAAAATATTAAATACATATTGGTATCTTGGAAAGTAGAACCACGTGGCCAAGGAAAAAGCTTTGGATTTATGGAATGTACAATGATTCTTAATGAATCATTAAATACTAATTTAAACTCGCTCTGAAAATGTCAAAAATAGGTAAGAATAATGATAAAGGAGATGAAGCTTTATCAATTTAATAATACCCTCTCATCCTCCCTTCTTTTTATTTCCCTCATATGTTCCCATATGGTTACCCATATAATTCATCATTATTTATGTCAATCTCAATTTTATTATTGCCCCAAGCTAATGGATGGGCATGTGTATATTTTGGGTGCACCCATCTAATTGATGGGTTGTTTTGAAGTCTACCCGTTTACTTATTGGGTTTCTTCTCAAAATATGAATGTTGGGTAACTAATTTAAACATGCCTCTATATCATTTTATTTTTTGGGTTGTCACTTGCCTTTTTGTACCACAAAGTTCCATATTACTATGAAATGTAAAAAACAATTCATATGACTAATTTTTTAAATGAAATTTGTTTGATAAACATACAAATAATTAACCTCAATTCCTTTAAATCTTATTAAAATATTATTTTCAAGATTATGCAAGGATTGATTAAAATAAAACACATCAAATTTTAAATAAATTAAAATTTTGATATAAAATTGATTTTTGAAATATAAATATTTTTAATCAATTTGATGTTATTTTTAAAACTTCAATAAGGCTTTTATGAAGATTTAATAACAAAAATCATAATGAATCAATTTTTAATTGATTAATTTGTTTGTATTATTGTTGCCTTTTATGCTATAAAAATTTATTATTGCCCTAAGATAGTAGACATGCATGTATGATTTTAGGTTTTACCAAGCATGTATGGGGCAAACACAACTAATTAAATTGATTAAAATGGCACCTCACACAAGGTTGGAAAATATTCAACCTCCACCAACTGTGGATGGGATCTTTTTGGTGATAGTTGATGAACTGCAACAAATGAACCAATGGCATCTATGTTAGAGGATCAAGTTGAATCAAATGTTGGTTCATGAAAAAAATTGTTCCAATCCAAACATTATAGATGAACAATTGTAATTGGTTGTATTATTTGTTCCTCCCCAAGGTGATCAATTTAACTATTTCCCTTTTGAATTTTTCCCTCTAAATAAAGTCACAATAAAAGGAGCCACCCAAATGAGTGGACACTTTTTAAAATTACATTTTTGTATGTTTGAAAGATCACAAAAGAAACATAATAATTTGGATTGTCATAATTTCTTTTGAAATATTTTTCATTAATTGTAAAGTTTACATGCTCAAAGCTTACCACAAATCAAAAATGTTTTTGCATGTTCAAAGCATTCAAACTTCGAAAATGGACAGTCCTTGTTTTTTTCAAACATCCATTTTTTTACCAAATGTGCACCATTCCTTTTGAAAATTGAAAAGGATCTTAACATTGATGATTAAAAGGGAAAAAAACCTTGAACATATGAAAATTGTTTTTATAACCCATTTGAACACATTTGGTTCAAAAATGTTTTTGACCCTAAAAATTATATGGATTTTGAAAATATGGCTTTAACAAAAATTATTCATATATATGTTATAGAGGACATGAATGCATAATGTACATGATATAAAATCAATTTATAGTAAAAAAGTATTTATATTTAAAATGTAGTGTTAAACAAGGTATTTGAAATACAAAATTTTAAGTTATGAACCAATGTAGAAATAACGCATGGCATGTGCAACTATTGGAAAATGACTTTTACCTTGGCACCCCTGGCTCTTTTGACCATGATTTCACCCCTCTTCCCAATAGGGTTGGTGGGTTCTTTTTCCAAAAAAAATTTGTGTAATACTTTAGTTGTTTGGGATTATAATTATAATGTTTTTATTAAAATTACCTTCATACACCTATGTTTTTAGCCATTGGTGGGTAGGAAATACTTTCATCTTTATCATCACAACCTTCATCATTGTGTGCAATACTCTCATCATGTTGAACATTGTTCTCATTTCAATACCAAGAGTTTAATGTACATGCAATACCTTCATTGTTATTCACCCAAAATTTAATAATTTTGTGCCATACCCTTATCATGTTGACATTGATTATATTTCCAACCCCAAGGGTTTGGTGTGCAAGTAATACCTTCATCATGTTGACTATAGTGTTAAACAACATAAATAATTATATGAACATAATAATATTTATAAATTTGATCCACATTGTTTAAAGTACATCAATAAAATAAGCAAATCAAATTGTTAAATCTAAACCTATTTGTTTACAACATGCAACATGCATTAAATACACTAAAGTAGAGGTGAAATTCCATGTTCCTTGGACATCTATGTTAGACTTGCAATTCCTTCATCACTATGAAAAACATCCTTTGACAAATTAATGCAATACCCTAATGGGGATATTTTACATGATCTAAGTTTTTATAACTTTGTGCAATACCTTCAAAACACCCTAAAACATAATTTTTCAAGCCAATGCAAATCTGTAATACCCTTGTATGAGTGATGACAAATATTTTGATCATGCTTTAAAATATTGCTTGAACAAATAAGTTCAAGCTCTATGGAATATTTTTTGTTTTTTTTTCATCATTTTTGGCAATTGCAAGGTCTATTGGGGTGACAATCATGTAGGTATGTGCAACCAAGTAGGTGGGGCTTGGTAGGTAGCTACCTAAAAAGCTAATAAGTAGGAAAGTGGAAGGGCATGTAGGTAAATAGATGGGTGGGGGGTAGGTTAGTGGGGATGAAAGTATCATATTTTAAATATATAAAGGAGTACGTAGGTGGGAAAAAATCTATTTAAAATTTAAATGTATAGGTGAGTAGGCACGTGGGGGTGAATGGGATAGGTAGGTAAGATAGGTGGGTGGGGGGAAAGTTTTAAACCAAACCATTTAAAACTTTCCAAAAAAAATACTCACCTATTTTATTTTAGTAGGGGGACGGAGAGAAAAAAAAGTTCCCAAAACAAAAACTAAAATCAGGGTTGAGAAAGAAAATAAATAAAATCAACTACCAATCACATTGGTTCATTGCAGCCCTATTGTGACACTATAACCATGCAGTTAAACAAAATGTCCATTCACCAATCTATTTTTTGTGTGTGTGTGTTTTTTTTTTCAAGCTTGGTTTTCCATTATCCATTCTTAATGGTTAATTATTAATTTCATGAAATTTGAAATATCTATAACTTTATTATATCCATTTTTCAATTAGTCATTTTTAATTTAAATTTTTTTGATGTCAAGTAAATGATGATCGTCGACAACAAGATGGAGCTAAGACTTTTGCATTTAAACATAAAGAGGAATGATGCTTCATTTATTTGTAATTCTTTTTATATATATTTTCAATAGTTCAAGGTGATGTTTCATTCATGGTATGAACTATAAATTAATGTTGGGTAAAAAAAGAAAAAACTAATGGGTAAGCGTAGGGTAAATGGACCTTTATCATCAATTCTTTAAAAACCATGGTTAATTATTCTCAAAGTCATGAAACAAGTTGCGACATCCAACTAGGGTTTTAGAAAATCAAATTAATAGGTCAGAAAACCTACATTAAACCATCATTTCAAGATTGTGCATGTAATATATGTTTGAAGCTCTTGGGGCTATGGGTTGTGATGAATGTTGGGTTGTTATCTTTATAACAAAATAACCTTTGGTTTTGGGTTGTCAAACAATTTCAAAATGAAAAAGCCTCTAGT
>Ga0209611_10012520_pt1 | contig 11911 bp, 12 predicted proteins | sample S1TSphgellanicum_3_FD_187693 | JGI IMG/M metagenome (GOLD analysis project Ga0209611, IMG submission 187693) | Host-associated microbial communities from peat moss isolated from Minnesota, USA - S1T2_Fc - Sphagnum magellanicum MG (SPAdes) (version 2) | ecosystem: Host-associated > Plants > Peat...
TCAAGTTACTTCTTTCTTTGTTTGGATAACTCGTAGTTGGGTGATGACTCCTCAGATATGCAAGCAACATGTCCTCAATCATAAATACCAACATTTACATCACCAAGCTTCCAGGGAAAGAAATGGACAAAAACATTTTTGAGAGAGTCTGCTGTTATAGGCTGCTTCAGTAGTATTAAACAAACACACATGCTCACCTTACAATGTCTTTTTGAAAAGGTTACAATGCATTCATGTGCAAACTACCTTAGAACTTGATCAGTTTTGGTGCTAATTTGTTTGTTTTTTTGTGTATTGCTGATTGTTTAATGAATTCATTGCCCAAATCCAAAATTTGGAAACTTTGAGTTGCTCAATGTCAAAAGTTTTGGATATGTACTTATGAGATAAACCCTGGTCATTAGCATGTTCATCTTTTCTTTTTCATCACAGTTGCACATGCTCCAGTTGACTAATAATATGGCTTCAAAGTTTGGTGAAAAGTTTGGTGAACAATGGGATATTATGGGTGCACATGTTTGGTAGATATCGTTGTCTTGTGCTTCCAAGTTCTCCACCCATTCTACTGCAATTTTTAGTCTTTTGAAGTACATGGCAGTGAATCAAAGGGTGACAACTAAAAATCAAGAAACGTTAAGGAAAATACAAACAAGGATCAACAAATATAATGAATGGAATATGTTATGTACCAAAATGAGTGAAAAATAATTGACATCATCATTCATGCCAAAGTACTGCAAGCTAAAACATCTTGGAAAATATTTCAATATATGCCAAAATAAATTTTAATAATTATTTTGCAGTGTCTACTGCTGAATCCAATCAGAGACTACAGAAATCAAGCTCACCACAAGACAATAATAATCAGTTATCCACAACTTGACCCACTAGTTTTTGTACTTTCACATCTTTTGCAATGAGCCACCAGTCTATCACAACATGGGCTTTCCTTGTTTTAGGATGGATGCCATAAAAACTGATGATCTCTCAATGATCACATGCACAAGCCAAAACTTTTATGTCTTTTCCTTTCCTTTCCTTCCTTCTTGACAATTCTTTTATTTAGGGTTAATGATGTCACAACATATTGAAACCTTGGAATGAACAAGAACTATATGTAAGAACACATAAAATCTGACAGTGAATATGATTGTGTGCAATGTGTGAACACAATTGATTCAAATATAACTATTTTGAAGGACTCTTGATTAAATGAAGGGGATCAATGTCAACTCACAAGAAATAGACGAAAATTAAAGTTTTTGATCAAATTTGAAATGTTACTTAATGGATAGAAGAAAATCGATTTGAATTAAGATCTAAGGCTTGAAAGGTGATAATGGTGTCAAACGAGGCCAGGATAAGGAAAAGAAGCACAAGGGCAAATATTCTATGTGAATACCCCCTTCACACGTGAAAGTAAACTTTAAAGAATGTGCTTTTGGGAAAGAGGGTTGTGTTCAAACTAGAAGAGAAAAAACTTATTGCTCAAAAACTTATGTTTGGAAAAAATCTTGTATTTCCTTAATCCCTTGTTACATAACCTATCTTTCGTTTCCTCTATCCATGGTCCCCACCTAAAAAGGTGGCAATACCAAACACCAATAAGAGACAAATAAAAACAAATGCCAAGCTATCGAATGGTAATTGCAAAAAGCCATGTGCCTCATAAATTGAATCAACACCTGGAAACTCCAACAGAATTTGGGACAAGGATATGATGTCCTTATTAAAGGAGCTTTGTGCCTTCTTCACGTTTTCCCTTGACCAAACACCCACCATCTTGACAACTATTGTGAAGCAAGCCCTCCAAATGACCTCCACATGAAGTAAGGAAAGTGAAATCAGAGTTGTGTCAATGATGGAGATCCATTACACAAAGTCAAGGGTTTCTTACAATAGGAGGCAATGAAACATCATGTGATACACCATTTCTTAAATCGATGATCTTTGCATTGTCCTCCAAGGATCACTGAAAGTGTTAACAATGTACATGCCTTAATGTAGTTACATGGTTGGACAGGTTGTGCACATGTCTCATCCCATCCAGTTAGAAAAGTATCTCTCAGTCAAGGAACTACACATTAGAGTTATCCGTAATGTAAGAAAAACACAGCACCAAAACCCTGAGTTTGGTCATACACAGGGTGAGATTAAAACAAAACCTGAAATAAAGTACATTAGCATTCAAGGGGGGATGAAACTCAGAAAACCATCAATTTTGGTGGTAAACTGAGTTTCATCCTGTCTCTTTCCTTTTCCCTGAGCGCCTCCACTGCTGCTACATATATTTTCACTGCTCCTAACTGTACAACTACTATAATTAGTCTCGAACCTTGTGCATTAAATGCTGAGTATCAGCATTTCAGACTGAGATTTATTAAAAATGTCTTTACTTTGTGAATACCACTAAAAGAGGGAATAGGGGGTGAAAGTTTAGTCAACAGTTAGGGAAACAATTGACATCGTGCAGCTTACTTCCTGAATTGATGCATTCGGCTAATCAGAAAGCGGTAGCTTTGTACTTAGTTTCTTGCCTAGACAACAGAAGTGTTTTGCTCAAGTCAACTTTGTAATTGTCGTCAAATGGATCTCTCTGGTCCAGGTATTGACGTTAAATTAAAAGAAAGAAAGAAAGAAGAAAGGAGGCCCAAAGAGGGTTACTTTATGGATGACTCTATTGTGTTGAATAGGACTGAGGCTTACAACTTACAAACGCTACTTGCATTTAACATTTCTCATTTAAAGTGTCATTTGTAGAACTATATTAGACCAAATCAACTCACACAGACTGGAGTATGTGGGCCTTTACCAGAAGGCATTAAATCAGCAAACGGTCCTTAGTGCAGACAGCACAAAAGAAATGCCTGTCGGCTTTTTTTCCTGTCTGCCCATGGCCTGATCCATCTTTTCCTCAAAAGAGATGGATGTCGCCCAGACACATTTTGGGCATATGTTATGCACATTTCTGGCCTGTAATGGACATCTAGCATCCATTACAGGCCAGAAACATGCATAATATGGACCCTTATTGTGCCTGGGCAGCACCAAAATGTGTCTGGACATGTTGGCTAGGAAAATGGGCACTCAGGAAAAAAGGAAAATGTGGTACTTTTGTACTTTCTGCAATAAGGACCCTTTGTTCATTTATTGTCTTCTACATTTACTAGTGTGTACCACATTCAAAATAGTGTGCAAATTATTTCCCTATCCTGAAGTTCCAACTATAAACAATTAAATGTATAGGAGAAGGGCATGAGTAGAGGCCCTTCCGTGATTTGAGATCTGTGCCCAAGGCCGGTAGTTTATATATGCCAATATATTGCTGCCAGTGGAGCAGCTCTTTTACCCCAATTGAGGTACACTCAGGTATAATTTGGAATACAAACACATGAATGGAATCGCAGAGGTTTTCTTGAAGGGTGGATTTGGTCTCTAATAGGCTAGTGGTCTTTCTACTTGGAAAACAATTGCACCAGCTGGGGGTACAGGTTAAAGCAGTCTGAGTCATGAGACAGAAGCTTTCAGCAGGTGGTTGAGTAACTTCACAATTTCAGCGATAGACTTCTTGTGCAGTGAGGAACAAATGGTTGCTTGATTTCTGCTACACAGTTACACCTAATACACATGTATATGCTTTGGAGCATCACCATGTATGTCCAGAAGACCTTTATTAGTGCTCTGAAGCTCAGGGCCACACAGCCTGAGTGCATACTTCTTAGACTATAAATCACATCTTCACTTTGAGGCACACTCCTGAACAACACTCAAAGTTTTTTACCAACCCAAAATGAAGTCAATTGCACATGTTTGCCACAGGGTTTTCAAATATACTCCAGCTCAAGCCCGTTATACACCTCTCATAAGCCTGGCTCTAGATTTCATGGTCAAAAACTACTTTATTGCCCTTCAAAGGACTAATGTTAAGAGTAGAAATACCCAAAACTACAGAAAAAATAGCAAACCTGCTAACATGACTCCACTATGTGCATTTGATGGTCAAAGTTCAGCAGAGCCAAGACAGACAAAAATAAATGACGGGAAAGCAAATTGCAAGTATGCAAAACTCACATAAAAAAGTTCAAAAACTTCAACTAAAGTGGGCATGCAAAGGTTGGGAGCCAATGTGGACAATTGAATGCTTGAATTCTTCACCCTGAATAAGGCTCAAAAAGTCCTCCGATTCACTGTGGCCTGCTCAGAATCCAAACCTAATTTCTATAGTGACATTGCACAAAATTTGAATCGTAAGAGTCTTAATTCTGCAATGTTTGCCTCTCACAAAACAAGCCAATCTCTACCCTGCTAACTTCCAACTTGATTCATGTTCTATGTGGATCCACCAAATCTAAGTCAAAACTGTAGTGCATAGAATTCGTATGACTTTGTCACCAGGAACCCCACCAACAAAATGTGTATCTGCATGAAAATGTCCTGAAAATGGAGATCAAGAATCAGCCAAGACTCTTACCGCATTATCCTCTCCTTGACCAAAAATGACCCAACAGCCTTTGGGGGCAGAGTGAGAGCACCAAACCCTGTCAGAATCCATGACCACATTTGTTAAGCAAGTGGAAGCTCTGGTCAATTTGCACATTAAAAGAATATGTTGAACCAACAGGCCTAAGTCAGCATATCCAATTGCTATAGGCCTTGTTGCTATCCAGTGATTACAGTTTTTCTTGAGTCCACTGCAATCATGCACTTCAATCATGAAACATTTCTCCACACTTGAAGAATTCAAGGGGTTTTTAGACAATTGGAGTCTGAAAAACTGAACAAGATCAAGATGAAACCAATCTGCTAAAAGTGGCAAAACTGACCTGTGAAATGGCAGGGAGACTCACAGTGGATCATTCTCAGTCTGAGAGCAAGGACCTCTTTCCCATAGAATGTTTGTGGCCACACTCTTGAAAAATGGCAAGATTTTAGGGCAGGAGGTATTTCCAGAAACATCATCATACCACTCAGAAATCAGTAAACAAATTCCATAGGCCATCAATGAGACAAAGGTATCCATCCACCTACTAATCACATCTACTAATTTAGTCATACCATAGAATTAGTAACATAATCCCACTGGATGTGGCCTCCTTGGTTGAGAATCCAATTTCAGGGATCAGTATTAGCCCCCCACGACTGCATGGTCAGTGTATTAATCTGTGTACATAGGCATCACCATTCATGCTTGCCCTTCACAATTCAAGGACATCTTTTCTGCCAACTACCTGGATTAATTGGTCAATTGCGCATGTTTTTATCTTCCATGGTCAAACAGAAAGTTTGTCTTCATGATCTCCCCTCATCAATTTGTCCTACTCCATGTTTGTGAACTTCTGGGAAATTTTGGTGAATGCGTGGTGCATTTCAGCTTGCCACTTTTGCAAGCATTGGGATAAGCTGAACTCTCTGGTCTTGTCCATTCAGAATCTTAGACTGTCACGGTCCTTAGCCATCCGCTCTTTCTTAGTCATTGAGAGGCCTGTGAGGTACTCAAGAGCCAGTGAACTTGCATTCTTCTCAGCTTGTTTCTTGCTAGGTGCAGGATCACCTGTGAATAGTTTGCCCTTCACCTCAACAGAAGATTGATACTGGTGACCCTTCACCATTCGTGTCCGGTACTGTGGGGCTTTCTTTCCAGCCCGCATCATCAGTGTTTGCAGCAATCCCTTCACATCTGTCACGTCCATTGGCTTTGGCATTGATGGCTGGATTTTCACCTTACGACCAAATGTGAAACTCCCCTCACAGCGATCTGCCTCCAATACATCAAAGACTGCCTTCATCAGTAGCCTGCCATCATCAAAGATATCTACTTCTGGATTTTCCAGCTTCTTTGTAAGCAGCTCATCTAGCTCATTCCGCAACCTCAGATACATTGATGCAACTTCTGGTTGCATGAAAAACTCCAGGTAGCCATTGTGCATAACCAAGTGTCCAGGTTGACCTCCAGGATTAAGCTGCACCCAGAAAATGAAAGTGGCACACAACATGTATGAGAATTGAGCAGGTTTGTGCAACTTGGCCTAGAAAATAGCAATTAGTGTTGAAGATTCTCTCCATGGATTATTAGAATGCTGCTCATTGCAGTTCAGGCACAGGCTTGAAACTTTCTGCAGAAACCATTTAGAAAGAACCCATCAGACCCAACCTGAAATGAAGTACAACAGCAGTATACTGGGACTTGAAATTTGTGTCAGTGACTGGCAAAAGTACATGGGGTCCCAATAAACAGAAAGGGTCAACAACACTTCAGTGAAACAAACAACATTGTATATGTGGAAGGATCTGAAATAATGTGCATGCGCAGTTACCTGACCGCCAAAGAGGAGAAGCATGGAATCAGAAACCCCAGTAGAGTCACGAATCATCACACTGTTTGTCTTCACTTTTTCATTGAAGACGAGCCAGGGATATGAGAGCTGTGAATCCTTGGCATTCACTGAGTTTTGGTTCAGCAATACCTGCCCATCTTCAATTGTCTTGAATGTTGTTGATCTGTTGAAAAATAAGAAAAAGTAATTACATCAGCCAGATCTGAGTCTCTGAGTTGCAAGGTCTGAGTTTCTCTCAGTACAAATGTCCATACTTCAGTGACACAGATCCTCCCATAAACTCATGGCACTACCAATGTATACAGTAAGGGTAGACACTCAGGTGTTTGTTTTGGAGCATCCAATGAGCAATCATTCATGCACTGGAAGCATGCACTGCTCCCTGAACTTCAGCTCCAAAGATTCCTTTCTGCAAGCAATAAAGAGAGACAAGCTCAATGACATACCTTGTCCGCTGATACACAGACACAACTCCTGGGAACATGCCAGCACAAATGACACCCCTGACAAGATCCCGATCATCACTATATGCATTAACTTGACCTGTATCACTGCCCAAGAATCCAGCATCTGTGAGAAGGCTGGCAAATTGACGCCGAAGAGAGTTCATTCCCTGCAATGTCTGAAATGAGAGGAAGTTCCTCCAGCAATAATCAAAAGCATTTCCCCTTGTCATTGCTGCTTGCCACCCTTCATAGGCACGCACCAGAGCAATATGGTCACTGGAATCATTCCCTGCAAAACTAGACCTGGCTTGCTCAGCAAGCTCTTTCTTATCCATAGGTGTCACAAAAGGGTCACGAACTGCAAGACCTGCAGCAATTGTCAGCACTGGATCTAGGCATCCAAAAACAGAGCCCATGATCAGCATTTTCCCTATCTTGGGCTCCACTGGAAGAAGAGAAAGATGTTGCCCAAGGTGGGTTAGCTCTTCATGATCATCAAGTGCTCCTATTGTCTTCAGCAACTCAACTGCATTTTGAACTGCAAGAGGTTCAGGTGGTTGTAATGCCCGTGACAGAAACTGACCAATGCTGCCAAGCTTTAAGCTTTTGATCTGAAGGCAAAGAGAGTGGAGGGGTGTGCGAAGGAGCTCAGGTTGTTGGTACTCTGCAAAAGCGTCATACACTGCTTTTGGGTACAAGTGGTAGCACACCCCAGGCTTCACCCTGCCTGCGCGTCCTCGCCGCTGCCGAGCTGAAGCCTTAGAAATCCAGGATGGTAAGAGACATGGTGTATTGTTCAGGGCATCATATGATGTCTCCTTAGCTTTCCCACAATCTACCACAAACACAACATCATTGATTGTGATACTTGTTTCTGCCATGTTTGTTGCAAGGACAATTTTCCTGATTCCAGGAGGCGGATGTCCAAATATGAGCTTCTGTTCTGCTGTTTGCATTGAGCCATGACAAGCAAGCAGCTGTACTTGTTGGGTGTTTCCTAGTAAGGGATGACCTTGAAGCTGCTCCATAAGGGCAGAAATATCCTCCCACCCTGTCATGAACACCAACACTGCACCCTCTAGATCCTGCCTTACAATGTGACACAGAACTCTCTCTATCATGTTGAACCCTATATTGTCTGGATTCCAACACACTAAGGAGTCCCGAGTACGACTGGTATATTCGCTGAAATCATGATCAGCCATTGCATCTTCTACTAAACTGTTCAGCTGGTTTTTCTTGCGACTGGATACATACTGTTTCTTCATCTTCCAGATTTTCTCTTGGCCATAGTCATCGATCTGATTTGATGCAGTAAGCCTATGCCCTGTGATCTCCAAGACCTCTTCCAAAAAGTGGGATTTAACAGGATAAGTGAAACCCGGGATGTGGATCATAGGAGCATTCTTGAAAAAGGAAGAGAAGAGCTCAGCATTAAGAGTTGCACTCATGAGAATCAAACGGAGATCAGGCCGATGTGGAAGAAGATCCTTCAGCACAACAAGCAAGAAGTCTTCATTCATCCCCCGTTCATGGATTTCATCCACCACCACATGACTCACTCCTTTCAGCTCTGGGTCGCTCATAAGCCTGCGCAGGAGTATGCCAGTGGTACAAAACAGTAATTGAGTCTTTCTACTCCTCATGCCCTCCAGTCGCACTTTATAGCCTACTGATTCACCAATCTCTTCACCCCTCTCTGCTGCTACCCTTTCTGCCACCGAGACAGCTGAAATTCGTCGTGGTTGTGTGCATATAATGTTACATGTGGCTCCTCGCCCAGCATCAATTTCAGACTCAAGAACATACTGTGGTAATTGAGTTGTTTTCCCACATCCAGTCTCCCCCGACACTACCAAGACCTGCAACATTGACATGACTCAGTATTGGCAGCCTACCAGTCTCTGAAACCTTCAACTCCACAATATGTACTCTCTATTCTTAGGTCAGCAGCATCATAGACAAATGGGATCATGTGAACTGAAACTGCAGATAAACATAATCTGGCAATGAGGACAGTGGACAATCATATACCTGATTTCTGGAAATGGCAGCAAGCAATGCATCTCTCTCTTTATATGAAGGGAGAGTCTTTCGGAATGCAAGCATTTTCTCTCCCTCACTTGACTCCCGCCAGCTTCTCTGTTTGTTGCGCAACTGCCTGTTCCGTCTTACAAGAAGCTCTTCTTCAGCCATCCTGTCCTCATTCTTGAACTGTAGAACCCTATCAAGTTCATCTCTGGCTTCTGTGTCAAATAGTGGATCTGTCAGGAACTCTTTCTGTTGCAAGCCACCTCCTGCCTCAAGCTGACGCTTCTTGTGGAATGCATACTCTTTGAGAGTGGAATCAACATTTTTTTGCACAGGACTTGGGAAAGATACCTGCAGGAGTCAAGCAATTTGCTCTCAGGTCAATCCCTCATCCTATTTCTCTGTCACTACATATAGGAGAATGGTAAGGCCAGAGGCCCTTCCTTGTTTTCAGGTGCCTAGGCACAAGGGTAGTAGCCCAAGTGAGGGGCACCAAAAACAAGGACAGGTCAAGAGCCTTACCCTTCTCTGGCATCAAAATCTCCCCTAATTTTCAGAGGATATGTGCTTCCACCATGAAAGATTTCTTCCATTTTGTAGGATTCTGGAAGATCATTGCTGAGTGCTTGCACCTAACAATGGTCATCTAAAGACACTAAAATAGGGCAGATTTGACAATAGCAGGATGTTGCTGGGAAAGGTCTCAAGGAGTTCAGGTACAAAAAATCGAAGAATTTGGAGAAACTTGAAATGGAAAGATAAATAAGGGCCCTTACCTGGCGCTGAGGTCGTCGATCATCCAAGTCAGGCCTGTAATTAGGCAAGGGAGTTTTGCTGATGACTACAACTTTCCCATACATCTGGGAGTGAAGACCCAATTGCTTCACAATAACCTGAATGTGCTCATAATCCCGTCGATCTTTCTTATCCTTGGTCACAATTTCGTGCTCCCTCTCATTCTTTGCAAACCGGTGGAGTCGCCACCTCCATCCCTCAAGGTCTACGAAATAGGGTGTGGAAGTATCCTCCTCAAAGTTAGCAGATTCCTCATCAGAGAATTGCTCTGCAGAGTAGTATGAGAGATCACGGGCATGAAGTACAGGCCCTGCATCATTGAAAACCCTTCTCTTGCTACTGAGGTTTGAGGATCGAACCCTTGTTCGCCTGCCCAGAGGATCCTGCTCCTTTCTAAACCTCCGGAAAGGTGGATCCACAAGGGAGGCATGGGTAGCAGGGAAGTAGCTCCGAAAGGCCTGAAGTCCCACAGCCTTTCGATCCTTCACTCCTGAGCTGGTTGCTCCTCGTGATAATGTTTCCATCCTTGGAAGCTCCTGCTGTGACACAGAGGGCTCATAGCTTTCTGCTGGAAATCTCGTGGCCTCCATTTGCTTATATATCCGTAGATCATGTCTGATGTCTGCTCTTCTTAGAAGCCGTCTCTGGGAATGCAACCGAAGCGCCCTGAGCATCGTACACGACTGCAGGTTTGACCTAAAGATCGGCAACCTTGCAAAGGAAATTGTTGTTGCATATAGAGGAGTGATGGGTGCTGCTGCTAACGCCCAAACTTCCAACATGGATCCGGCAAAGGATCCTCCGACCACCTGCTACGAAATAATAATCGCACATAACATTTCTAGACCAAGAAACACATTTGCAAAATTCCTCCGTAACTTCAATTCGCCATCTTCCAAAAAACACGCTCCAAATTCCAAAAACCTAGAAACACCACTCTCTGCCACTATGTCGTACAGACCTCGATTCCCAAGGTCTCCTCCAACCCTATTTCGTCTCTTCAAAATATCATCAGGTCTCTTCCGTCCTTGCCTGCACACGCCTCGATATTTTGCTACAGGAAATCAGCGAGCAATCCTAATTCAAACCAAACCCCAACCCCCGAAAGACAAAAAAAGGAAAAAGATCCACGCCACAGATCAACACCTTCTCAAAGACATATGCACAAAAGCATTTATCAAAACATCAGTACACCGAAACAAAAAATCCTCTTAGATTCTCCTGACGCCAACTAATAAAACTCTGCACCCAAAAGTTCCAGAAGCTTCTTTCCAAGTGTAAAACCTCGAAGATCTTACAAACTGAAAGACATCTTCAAACATCTTTCAAAAAGCACCAAAAATATTCCGGGGAAATGCATGGAATCCGGGACAGAAAATTCGGAGAATTCATCACCTTTGACAGCACAGAAGAAGATAACCGAAGCTCCCCGAATTCTGATGAGAGACAAACAAGAGAGCAAATGCGACTCCGCGCAGTAGTGGCTACGAGTGAAGCAAGCAAACCACGAAACCCTAACCCTAAAAGCACGAATTGCTTGAAGAAGAAGCGCCCACGTCAGGTCCCAAGCGCCGCGAGCGAGACGACCCAAACCAGATCCGCAAAACCAGGTGCTTAGAAATGGAGGGCTCAAAAGAAAGACAACCGACGTCCTGAAGGTCCCCCAATCGCGGAGAGAGACAGACACCACCCAAACCAGATCCGCAAAACCAGGTGCTCAGAAATGGAGGGCTCAAAAGAAAGACAACCGACGTCCTGAAGGTCCCCCAATCGCGGAGAGAGAGAGAGAGACACCACCCAAACCAGATCCGCAAAACCAGGTGCTTACAAATGGAGGGCCCAAGAACGACAACCGAGGTCCCGAAATTCCGAAGCGCGGAGAGAGAGAGAACTACCCTTAACGGTACAGGGGCAGCTTCTACACACACGTAGGTACCTATGTCGAATAATTAATTAATTTTGAAAAACAGAATAGTCTTGAATATCCCAAAAGATTCTCTATTTTCCTTCACAATTTTTCTTTAAAATTTAAGAAACTAGCCTATTTTAGGAAAATTTCAACACCTCTAAAATAATAATAATAATAAGTGTCCAAGATGCCAAGATAGTAACTACTGTTTAACGTTTTTTCAATTTTGTGATATCAAAAATTTGATAAATTTCTCAAGTCAATCTTACTCAAATTCATACTACAAAAGCCACATTTGCCCATAATTTCCCAATTTTTTGTTGAAGGAAATGACAAAAAATTTCCCAAAAAATCACTGACTAATAATATATACATGTTAATTTTCTTGATTCTAT
>Ga0209611_10012521_pt1 | contig 11910 bp, 10 predicted proteins | sample S1TSphgellanicum_3_FD_187693 | JGI IMG/M metagenome (GOLD analysis project Ga0209611, IMG submission 187693) | Host-associated microbial communities from peat moss isolated from Minnesota, USA - S1T2_Fc - Sphagnum magellanicum MG (SPAdes) (version 2) | ecosystem: Host-associated > Plants > Peat...
TGGGTCTAACATAGGCAACAATTTCTTTCATTTGCCCAAGATCTTCTAGTTGTCTCTTGGACGTAGTGTCGGCAATTATTTTACACTTTTGTTATTACAATTGGCAACTTGAAGTATATGTAAGAAGCAACATGGCATCCAAGAACTTCAAAATAACATATAGTTGCAACACAAAAATTTGTCAAGTGTGGCAAATTGGCTACATTATATATTGGCAAACTTACAAAAATATATGCATTGGTGAATATTTCAACCATTATGTACAAATTGTGGCAACAAATGTTTTTGGCAACCCATTTTTTGTGCTAAAAAATATAAAGCTTAGGGAAGGATCAAACTAATTCTTGAATCTTGCCCATTGTAGCTGAGGTCATATTTTTGTGCAAACCATACTTGTTAAAACCTCCTTTACATTCCCACATTAATTCAAGCATACAATTACATCTATGTACAAATTCTACCAAATTCTATGGTTCATTTTGCAAAATTATCCTAATTTTAAATTGTATGAAAATATGTTAATTATTTTATGATTTGTTTTCTTGTATGATAAAAACAACTTTGTTTTAGATGTCATATACATTACATCCCATTTACATGTAGTAAAAGATTTCTGAAATTTTAAAATTTTGTTCAATAGATTTTAAATTTTAAATTTTTTTAGTTCCATAAATTTCAAATTGTGAGTGTTTTTTGAGTATGGATCAATTAACATCATCTCAATTTTTTCTCATCAAAATTCCATTGTTAAAAAAGTCTTTAACTTAGTAATTTACAAAATTGACTACTTTTTATGCAATTGTTGTTCAAGTTCGAAGGTCCTTTATTAAAATCAAAACCCAAAATAATTTTTTTTTCAATTTTTATTTTGAATTCCTCAACAATCATATTAGTCATTTAGTACAATTTCCCATGATTACCAGCGCATTAAAGTGGCACCACAAAAACATATCTAACAAAATTATAATTTTGCAAAACTTTTGGTGGTTGTCCAACATGGTTTTTGGCTCATTTGATCGTGACTGCACCTTCAGCCAATAAACAAGGTGCATATCAAATGGAAACAAAAAACTAACATGCACATCATAAAAAAAAAAAAGGTGCATATGAATTTAAAATAAAAAACCAACAAGCAAGTATAAATGCATAAGGAACTTAGAGGAATTATAGGAACTTGTATAAATTCAAATCACATTAAAAAAAGGAACTAAGAGAAAATGTAGTTATAAACTATAAATAATAACTTCCTTCATTGTTTAGCTAGTCGCTTGCATACAAGTTGCAATTTGATTTTTTTAAAAAGTGTAAAACCTTGACGTATGCAACATGAAAACATTAATAATCAAAAATTTAATATCTGACAAATTAATAATGAAAATTGTGCAAAACTTGTTCATTCATAGGTTCATACATTTTACACACAAATATTATATGTTAAAAACATGTTTGACACACAAATAAATGTGTTGATGGATGAAATATGAACCTATGAATGAATGAATGTCACACAAATTTCGCATCTTCTTATAAACCATGTTTCAAATGTGTTTTCAATGCACAATATCAATGTGTAAAACATACAAATTATCAATGAATGAAATTTTCACAATTTTAATTATTTAGTTTCTTAGATGTTAAGTTTATGATGTAAGCATCCATTATATACCTCTAATTCCTATCCTATCAATTTTTTATTGCATTTCCAAATGGAAATTATCCTTAAAGTACTAATCTTGAACAAACGTTTTGAAAAACCAAATCAAGACATGTTGTGAATTTGTTTTTGAATTTAGATTTCATAAAAAACACAATTGAAAATTGCATGAACTTTTAGCTAGGAAACCTTTGTGCAAATTCTTCAATCAAATTAATAGTTAAATAAAGCATTGCAATTTCATTACCACAACAACAACATATCATTCATCACATGTGCACATGGCAAAAATGCCTCATTGAACGACATTTACATTATTAGGAAACATGGGTCTAGTTTATTAACCCATTTCACTTCAAGGCTTTAAAAGTGAAATGGGTTCAAGAACTAATGCTTTAATTTACTGGATTTCACCATGGGTGAAATCATTTGCACCTAATTCATTAAAGTTCATTTTTTTGTTATTCAAGTTATTTATAAATTTATTGAATGTAAATATTTATTAATATATTAATATATTAAGATATTTGATATTCGTAAAAAATTTAAAACATTTTATAATTTGCATTAACTATATTTTCAAAATAAAATTTAATAAAATTAAGTGATAAAATAGTTTACCCCTAAATTAAAATAATTCACTATAGGCTTCATTTTTGTGTTATTCAAATTATTGTAAAATATATATAAAAATAAATATATTAATTTATTAAACCTTAAATTAAATTAATTTATCAAAACCTTTGTCGTACATTGATTTGAAGAATGTGTTACAATTTATATTAAACATCATTTTATAAAATTAAAAAACCTCAGAAAAAATTAAAATTTATTATTTGTAATAAATCTGAATAAAAATTATGATATTGAAAAATATTGGGTAGAATGGAATTATAATTTTTCATTTGGGCAAAGTATGAGAAAGATAATAATGATGAAAAAAGAAGAAAAAATTCAAAAGATCATTGATGATATGTATTAAACTGCAAATTTCAAATATATTTTCAGTCAAATTAAGTGGTTATTTTTTTCTTTAAAATATTTAGATGTGTACATTTTGAAAAATCTTTTAAAATTAAGTTAAAAAATTTTCATTTGGAAAAAATATGAAAAAAAAAGGTTAAAAAAAGAAAAAGTCTTGACAACATCATTGTTGAAATGTATTATATTGCAAGATTCAAATAACTTTTCAATCAAATTCAATAATTTTTTTCTTAAACTATTAAAGATGGGTACATTTTGAAAAAATCCTTTAGAATGAAATTTAAAGTTTTTCATTTGGACATAGTATGAAAAATATAATAATAATTAAAGTTGAATTTTGCAAAACATTTGGAACAAACAACGTTATAAATACAACCATCAGCACACCTATTTCATATCTAATGATATGGTTGGATTACAAAGGCAATGGGTATTCAACTTGAATTCCAAGGTTCAAACCTTGGTAAAATTTCCGTGTGGTCAAAGGTGTAAGTTGACCGTATGCATGTAAATGATATTTCTATTATTAATATTAATTTAAAAATTCGAATTTTTAATATGTTAAGTTAAAAAGAAAAAAATTCAAACTCCAAAACTGAACATGATATTTTTGTGATTGACATTTGTTATAATTGTGGAAGGTGTGTTGGTAGGAAGAAGAGGGTTGCTTGCTTCAAGATTTGCCTTGGGCACCACAATCAAGACTAAACTCCTGTTAGCAAGTCTCGTGAAGATGATCAAATGAGTTTGATCTAGATTGCAGCACCCAATGAAAATTAATTTAAAATTTTAATGTTCACATAAAATTTTCAACCACAGTCGGATCCCTATTGAGCAATTTCATCCGCTATCTGAAGCAATATAGGGATAACCCTAATATATGGTCCCTTTACATCTATACTAGCTCCACATGTATAAACACAAACACAATTGTAGAGTTACATATCCAACAGATTTGTGTATGTACAGGCTTAGAATTCAGGGAATGTTGAGCCCACCCACCACTAGTCTCTTTGGATTTTATCTTGTTGCATCTCAGCAACCACCTATCCAGAACAATATGACAAATTGTTTTGACAAGAATCTGGACAAAGAGTACTTACTGTGTGGATGTCAACTTTTGGCAGGCACCCCATTTGGACAAAGTAAACTTGACAAACATGAAACATAAACTTGGCAAGATAGCAAAATCTTGATATAATAACCCAACAAACAGTATTCCACACACTTTAACATTGTAAGTGACCTCACACCTAGTGTACATTTCTGAGCTTTTGGGGTCTCTGACAAAGAGAGCCATCATCCAGCCATGCTCTCCCACTGTTGCATTGCAAACCTTGTTTGTCATCATTGATGCTTTCTGACAACAGAAGTTCCTTCTTGATCATAGAGTTAGACTGCTAGATGTTGTCCACAAAACTTTATTGGGAGTTGTGATGGAAAAGCTGATGAGCTTGGGTGGATATTTGATTTTGTTAATAACCACTGATTCTTTTTTTCTAAATATTTCAAAATCAGAGAACCGTTGTGTTCTGTTTTTTAAAATAATAATTAAACATTAGAGAAATCCGTAAATTCACCCTGTCTTCGGGCCTCCTTTCACCCCCTAACCCCTCTTTCAGTGGTATCTGTAAAGTAAGGAAATTTTATTAAAACTCTACATGAAATGCTGAAACTCAGCATTTAATGCACAAGGTTCGAGAGGAATTCTAGTAGCTGTAAAGGTAGGAGCAGTGAAAATATATGTAGCACTAGTGAAGGCACTCATGAACAAGGAAAGATAGGGTGAAACTCAAAAAAACATCAAAATGTTTTTTTGAGTTTCACCCTGTCTTTCTTTCTAATGTACTTTTTGGCAGGGGTTTTTTTGAATGTCACGCTGTTTATGACGAAACTCAGGGTACGGGTGCTGTCTTTTCCTGACTTTACGGATAACTCTATTATATTAACCTCCAATTTGGGTTATTTCGAAACCTCAAAGAAATGATGGTTTTCACGAAAGTACGTGCCAGCAACAATTTGAGGGTTATAAAGATGATGGTCATTTTAATTTTTCTCAATTATTTAAACACCATGGTTATATCAGAAATGACTTCTTTCAGTTTTAGAACCATGGTTTCGAACTCGAAGAACAGTCCTGGTAACCTCTGCGTGTCTGTTCCTGTTTTTGATAACCGCCCAACAACACTGCTAATGATCTTCTTCTTGGGAATTCCTTGACCAAGCAAATCAGGATATATTGAATTTGATAGAGTGTCAAAGATTGATTTAACCATGTGATGGGATCCCCCATGTAGTGAAGGCGGCCTAGTCTGCTGACTCTCCTGAGGTCATTTTAGTGGTTAACATGGGTGTGCCCAGGATGACTATTACCACACAGTCTAATGTTGCCTTCAAGCAAAGAGTTAGTACTTCTAGAAATGGTGGTGTAGTAGACACCATAAAGGTGACAAGTATTAGTTATCCTGTCTCTTATAGGGCCAATGATTCCCTATTCCTATTACTTCTTAGATGAAAATGTAGTAATTGCACTCATCATGGATGAAAAGTTTCAAATCATGTTTTCATTTCATCTTGGATTGAGTTTCAAATTGTCTTCTCTTTAAGAGAAAAATATGTGAAGAACAAAAATTCAAGTCTGATTTACTCAGATTGCTTATTATGACACTTCTAGGTGCCTCCACCTTAGTGCCATCACCCTTTTAAGCCCTTTGATTACCAAGTGCACACATAGGCTTTAGTGCACCGTTGTTTACTATGAATTCATTTCCCAAAAGACAAAGAGATTTTGATTCTGTTGCAAACATTAATATGGGTCAAAAATATTGTTGAAACTAATTTTCATGCTTAAGATCAACTTTCATGTTCCATCTTCCAAATCCCCAATCCTCAATCTACCTTCAAAGGATGGATGCATGACTAAGCTCCATCTTTTAGTCCATATCATGTCAAAGACATAATATCTTATGATAACACCAACCAACAACATTATTCAATATTGAATCTTTATTGAGGGATTCATAGTTGATTGTTTCTCAGCTTTTCTGCTGATTTTCTCTAGCAAAATCATTCCTTGAAAATTACCAAACCATCTTCAATATTGGATCAGATGCAATATTTTAGCAACACAACAAATTATCATGGAAACATAGCAGAAGACACTCACAAAATTACAGATGGGGGAGGTGAAAGAGCAGATCAAGGCAGAGGAAGGGTAGATTGAGGGATCTCAAGGGGAGCATAAAATTTTCCAGGAAATAATTATACAGAGGAGAGGAATAAAATCTAGGACCAAGCTGCAAAATCAAATTATTTCCAAGCAAATAAATTACCAGGTGCAAGCACAAAACTATTGAAAGAGATGCAATGATCAATCACAAGATTTGTGTCAAGCAAAATAGTTAAGAAAAAACTGTGGCAAGAAAGATGGGCATTTCGTATCTTTAAAAGCAATGGGGAATTGCAGTATTACATTCTCATGCTTGGTGCAAGCTGCTGCACCAATCTGCTGACTTTATATTCCAAAGATGGGTGTGGATAAATCCTTTAGTAAAATGCATGATACTTTGGGTTGCTGCTATAAGCTGCATGCAAATGCAAAAGTTGTAAAACTGTAAAAATGCTATCTGAACTTCATGTCAAACTTGTAAACTTTCTTCAAACTTCAACAACAGTTTTGTATGCGATTAGGAACACTAACCCTAATACAATGCATACTGATTCAAGCTTTTGCTATGATACAATAGATGATCATGCATGGTGTAAAGTTCTGTGCAAAATCATATTTTATGGAAATGGAATTTTTGACTAAGTGAAGTAATGCTTTGATGATGTGATGTTGGGTGGTTGTTGGTTTACTGAATTGGTTTGTCATTCTCTGGCGCCTTCTGTATGGCATTGTCTGCAGCCTCCTCTTTCTTGAGGTTTTCCTTTTCTTGGTAATAGAGTCGTTCAGCTTCAGGCATTGATTTCATGATCAGTCGTACTCGGGTGGAGATGTCATCAATTTTCTCATAAAAGATTTCATTGGTGAATATACCCATGAGAATGAACCGAATCGTTTCCCAGCTCTCATACAAGGGCAATATGATGATCACCAAGGATCCAACAGTTCCCCAAATGATTGCAATTGAAGCCCAGAATGCAAAATAGCCCTCTGAGAAGACCTTTGCAGGGAGTGCAAACACAGGCCAAATGATGGCAATGAGGATAGTAAAAGCCACACCCCATCTGATGATCCAAGTCCTTGCATGCTTCAGCTTCTCCTCACTGAATTCCTCCTCTGGAACATCAATGTTGGCACGATCTACCATGGTGATATGGCGAGTGCTTACCCAGTCATAATTTTGTGGTGATAGGTAGCTTATAATTGCATGAATGGCACCACCAGATAGTATAGAAACTAAGTTACCAGCAAGCATAGGCGCATTCTTGCCAGTGCTTCCAAGCGTCACGCGTCCATACTCAACCTTGGCGACAACAAGCCAAGTTGTGATGCCAGCCAGCATGCCACAAATTGCTCCCGCCATTGCACCTTTGGCATTTGCTTTGTTCCACAGAAGAAGAAATGCAACAGGCATGACAGCAGAGCCAATGAAGACTCCCATGGCCAAGTACATCCAGCCAAGTGACACACCCGCTTTGTTGAGTAAAATGGCTAACACTCCCATGAAACATCCAAACAGGAACACGACAGTCCTTGAGACAATCAAAATCTGTTTGCCATTTGCTTTTGGGTTGATGTAAGTGCGGTAGATGTCATATGTGCAGAGAGATGACACTGCAATCAGCTCAGATGATCCTGCAGATGTCACAGCCCTGCAAATCCCATATACAAATTGATTTTATGCTAAATTTCTTCTTGCATGTATGTAGTGTGTATTCCTGAACAAATAAAAACCCAATTTAGATGAAATTCCAAGACTGAGCTTGAGATACTGTAAGACAAGACTTGACTGATTGTTTTGATGGCACTTACATGAAGAGCATTGCAAGGAGAAGAATGGCACCGAATTTTCCCATGAGAGCTATGGCAGTTGCAGGAGGAACTAGGCCACGCCCAGCTTCTTCTGCTGTGAGTGGAAGATCAAGTGCTAATGATCCCAAACCCAGGGAAGTTGCAAGAGAGAAGGGCACTGCAAACCATACCAAACCTCCAAGCAGGTACCCTTTGTGTGTTGATGATGGCCTTGCAGCTATGGCACTCACCCAATACCCCTACAAGACAAAATCGAGCAAAACTCCATGAGCTTTAGATGCCCAGGAGCTTCAACTAAAACTTGTTATACAACAAATAGGCCTAGGAGACAACATGGCAGCTTGAAGAAAGAAACTATTTCTTGCTCCCTGGAGCTTGAAGAAAAAATTAGACTTGCTAAGCCCTGGAGCTTGAGAACTTGGTCCATCTGGAGCTTCTAGGGGGTTTTCAAGAATTACTCACATTATCAACAAAGACAGTCCCGAAGTTTCCAACAATGTTGATGATACCAAAGACAAGGCCACCAGTGCTAAGCATGGTGAGATAGGAGCCACCATTATTCCCAGTCACAGGCCCACAAGCCTGAGTAGCATGGTTGAGAGGTTCTGAGCAATCACGGAACTTGCTAGCCACCTCCGCGAGCTTTGCATGCACATCTTTGGGACTTCCAAGTTTCGGACTGGCAACATACACCAAATACACAAAGACTACCAGCACAATATGCACTGTAAATTTCCAACCCACCCAGCCACCCACAAAACCCAAAAATCAAAACCCTCAATTACGAGATTTTCTCCCCCCATACCCGAAATCAGAAATTTCTTGAATGGAATTCTTCAATCAAAACCAACATTGAGTTGAAAGAACTTGGACTCTTAAGATGGACCAAATTTCGTTTTGTTCGAGAACCAACAACAACAAATGATAATGCTAGGAGCAAAGTTCCTGTAGAAGCAACATGTGAAGAAGGTGGAAAGAAAGTCAAGAAATATGTGAAGGTGGAAAGAAAGCCAATCAACGTGTGAAGAAGGTGGAAAGAAAGCCAAGCAACATGTGAAGAAGGTGGAAAAAAAGCAAAGCAACATGTGCAGTTCTTCAGGTGGAAAGAAAGGGAGCATTGGTCGTACATACCGATTACAGAATGGAGATAGCTGGCCAGGAAAGTGGCTTTGAGGCCTCCATGCAAGGTATAAGCTATGACTCCAAGTGGAATCAAGAAGCTTGCTGCATACAGATTCATGCCTGTCAAAGCATTCACGACAGCGGAACCACCCAATAAAAGCATGGCAGTGACTATGATGTTGGTCATGAAGCAGAAGCACAGGAACACGATATGCGCATGTGTGCCCCATCTGGCTTTCACAATTTCACATATGGTATGTGCGCCGGGTGCCTTCCGCTTGATCTCAATGGCCAACACTCCGAACAACAATACCTGTAGAGGCAACAGCAGCAGCAGCCCATCACAAACAAGCCTAACATAATATAAATCTAGACAAGTTTCAATATGCCTAAAACCCCAGGCACCCACTGCCACATGAGATGAGGACCAAGCAAAACACCCACGAAAATAAAAGGTCCAATCTCTTCTTCATCAATCAGAGAAGCTTGAACATCAAGTTTGAATTCTAGGACCTGTGCCCCTGCAGAATTTTTCTGAAGAAAAAAAGAAAATTTAGCTCTGACAGAAGAGATTCAATTGAGAAGAAATTGACATACTTGAACGGTTGCACCACTGGCATACCAAAAGGGACCACTGACACCGTACTCCCATGCTACATTTGAGCTTTGCAAGATTGTTGCAGCCCATGTCCACTGCACAGTGCCACAAAGCGGTACATGCCTCACAAATCAGAATTTTTTTGCTAGAAACATTTTGAAGATCTTCTGACTAGAAACCATTTTGGAGCTCGGATTTGGAGGTTTTGAGCTTAACCTGAGAAACAATGACACTGGCAATGAGTCCAGTCTTGATGTTTCGGCCTGCAGTGTTGAACCACTCGGAATTGTGTCTGGAATGAACGTACTTCTTCTCCAACCACACCTGTTTTTTGGGTAGTCACACCAGGTGCACAACAACTTAGGAAGATTGTCAAATTCAGGAACACTGCAAAAGAACTAATCAGATTCCAAACAAAATTTGATGATCTTGTTTTTCTTTTTTTTCTTTTGCAAGCAAGCTAGTTTGAGGTAGAAATTTAGAAAGTGGTTTCAGTCTAGTGTTTTTGGAGCTGACCAGGAAGGAGGTGACAACGGCAAAGATGGCACCAAAACCCAACACGACAGCATAGCCCACTCCTTGGTTCAGTACTGGCTTGCCTCCAAAGAAACTGGAATCCCTCGTACACACTCCACCAACATCGGTGTAATACTTAGCTCCCCAGGGCAAACCTGGAGGACACACTGCAGCCGCCATTGCACCTCGGTCTGTCTCTGTCTCTGTGTCTCTAGATGTCCTTCTGGCTCTTGGAGAATGTAGCTGAACCGACAGAGACACAGACCTGACACCCACACAGAGAGACCTCGAGAACAAGCTCTCAAGCAACAACAGAATGCGTGAAAGTTTACTGACAATTTATTCTCATCTGATCATCCGGCCACTTGCTTGCAACTGCTTGCTGAATTCACTGCCCCAGCTGCACATGCATCCCCACCCATGGATGCATGGATGGATCATGTCGTGCATCATGACATGCATGTCAGGCAGATCTCTCTTTCTTTGCACCACCATCAACCAATGCAAAACAAGCAAAGACTCAGCACAGTAACCGCTCAACCTGTGGTACTGTATTCTGGACATGATTCTATTCCCCTTCTCTAGTTCTTGTACATGATTACGCCAAATTTAGGATTTGCAGATCAATGCAAATTCCATGAATCACAACCACCCCACAACTTTAACCAAGATTCATTCAAACCCTAACCAGAATTCGTTCAATCCTCCAAAACCACCCGAGACTGTTTTCTTCTGAGTCTACAAACAATTGCAACAGCTTCTGAAAGGCAGCTGCTGGAATTCAGGATTTTTGCAGACGATTATCATTCTGGACTTAACTTAAGTAATGAGTTTAAGAACAAGAACAAGAAGTTTTAGAACTTAGAATTAAAAGGTAGACTGCCAAAGAAATGAAACAATGTGAATTGGGTTTTTTTTCTTTTTGTTTTGGAGCAAGATTCACGGACTTGTAAAATCCTCTTAACACACTTGCGAAGAAGAATCTTATTATGCGGGTTTTGTCGGATGCAAGAAGCAATCTAACAAATCATAGTCGCTTCAGTATTGGGTGGGTGAGAATCTTTGTGCATCAATCAATTGGACCCCAAAACTATAAATAAATAAAAAGTCCTACGTACTTACATTCTCTCTCTCTCTCATCCCGTAGCTTGGTGCTTGGAATTCTCCAAGAGTGCACAAGCTCTGCGCGTGGCGATTCTGCGCTCGCGCACTTTTGCCTTCTCCGCTCGTGCTCCTTGTGGGCTCCTTTGTTGCTACTGCTGCTTGCTTTCTTAGTGCTCATCATTTACTGTTGTACTGAATAGTAGTGACATCCAAAGCATGCCCACCAACACCACCTTCTATTTTGTTGGATGTCACCATCTTATCAAGTTATTTTTATCAAGTTACTTCAGATATTTCTGCTTTGTGCCTTGAAGGTCACCATCCGATCAACTAAACTTTTAATCAAGACACTTGACATGATGTTTGTGCTTTGTGTGCTGATCAAGTTACTTTTATCAAGTTATTTCAGATATTTGTGATTTGTGCACAAATAACTTTTTGGAACTATGAGATATTTGAGTTAAACTTCATTAACCCCTAAATGTCATAAAAACTCCAAAAATACACTGAAAAAGGGACCAAATTGGTCCTTTCTGGGTTTAATGATTAAGTATCTATCTGATTCTTGTATGTGATGTTCACCTCCAGGCTCCTATTACGGTGGAAGAAATATTGACATGAGATAATGACCTTGTACATGTAATATTAAAGAAAGCAATATCCGTTGCACTCAGGATATTCACCTCATGTTAGGAGTAGACGAAACCTGGAGAGTGAATATAAAGATTGCAGTAGCAACTTTGTGTAATTGTAAAGATTGGGTGGGGAACTCGTAAGATGATATCTCATTGATTTGTTATCAATTTCCAACATATATAGTTTGAGCTTGATTGATATATTTATTACTTCCATCCATGGTGTGGTGTTAATTATTCACCCATCCATAATCATGAAAAGGTGAACTGTATAAAGTGAGATACTATTCAAATCCCAGCATCTGGGTGAATCATTATG